>SXGT01740690.1_pt1 | contig 14130 bp, 11 predicted proteins | sample 3176221 | NCBI WGS metagenome assembly SXGT01 (sample SAMN11356862, study PRJNA531348) | freshwater metagenome | isolation source: freshwater sample F1-120 | place: China: Fuxian Lake, Yuxi | collected 2017-12-25 | reverse complement strand
TCCAAAATGTCCGCTTGCTCGCGCAAAACTTCGGGGCCAAAGGTCTCTACGTGAAATCGAATCGCCGATTCGAGATCTTGAATTGACTCTTCGTAGGTATCGCCTTGTCCAACCACCACCCCAACAATTCCCAAAGGATAGGCCGTATAACCGTCTTCATGTCGTTCAACGACGATCTTTAGTTTCGAATTCATTTTGGAATTCCTTGAGGATGAGCCTCGAAGTTGTCCCACCGTGACACTTTCTCAGACAGGCCAAGCGCCCAATCCAAAGTTGTCATGCCATGCTCGCTCCCTTTCACGCTATCAACTCCGGCACCACATTGCCGTGGACGTCGGTCAGGCGGAAGTCGCGGCCGGCGTAGCGGTAGGTGAGGCGGGTGTGGTCGAAGCCGAGGAGGCGGAGCATGGTGGCGTGCAAGTCGTGGACGTGGACCGGCTTGTCGACAGCGGCGAAGCCGAAGTCGTCAGTGCTGCCGTGGACTATCCCCCCTTTCACGCCGCCGCCGGCGAGCCAGCAGGTGAAGCCGTAGTGGTTGTGGTCGCGGCCGCTGAGGGCGGGGAGTTCAGCGACGGGGGTGCGGCCGAACTCGCCCCCCCAGAGGATGAGCGTTTCGTCGAACAGGCCCCGCTGCTTGAGGTCAGTCATGAACGCGGCGATGGGGCCATCCCAACTTGCGGCCAGATTTTTGTGGTTGGCCTCCAGGCCGTCGTGATTGTCCCAGGGTTGCCCCGCTCCGCTCCAAACTTGAATGAACCGGACGCCGCGCTCGATGAGCCGGCGGGTGATGAGGAGCTCGCGCCCGTGGAGGGTGTCGCCGTAGGCGGCGAGCGTCTCTTTCGTTTCGCGGGTGATGTCGAAGGCATCGGCGGCTTCGGTCTGCATCCGGAAGGCGAGCTCGAAGGACTCGATGCGGGCTTCGAGGAGCGGTGCCTGCTGGCGCTCGGCGGCGTGTTTTTCGTTGAGGGCCCGGACGAGGTCGAGTTGCTTCCGCTGATCGGCCAGCGGGATGCCGGCGTTTTTGATGTTGGCGATGAGCTTGTCCAGCTCCTTGTGCTGCGTGTCGAGATACGTCCCCTGATAGGCCCCCGGCAGAAACGCGGCCCGCCAGTTCTGCGTGCTGACAATCGGATAGCCGCCGGAGCACATGACGAGAAAGCCGGGAAGGTTCTGGTTCTCGGTTCCCAGGCCGTAGGTGGCCCAGGCCCCAAAGCTCGGCCGCGGCAGCCGGGCGTCGCCGCAGTTCATGAGCATCAGCGACGGCTCGTGGTTGGGAACGTCGGCCTGCATCGAGCGGATGATGGCCATGTCGTCGATGTGGGCGGCTGTTTTGGCGAACAGCTCGCTGACCTCAATGCCGCTGGCTCCGTACTTCTGGAACTTGAAGGGCGAACGCATGGCATGGCCCGTTTTCCGCTCGGTGCGGAGGTTCTCCCCCGGCAGCTTCTGACCGTGATACTTGTCGAGCGCCGGCTTGGGGTCAAACGTATCGACCTGCGACGGCCCACCGTTCATGAAGAGGTGGACGACGTGCTTGGCCTTGGCCGCGAAGTGCGGCCGCTTGGGGGCGAGGGGGCTGACGGCGGCAGAGTTCTTTTCTTCGGCGGCAAGTAATCCTTCATCAGCCATTAGCGCCGTCAAGCCGAGCATGCCGAATCCCGTACCGCAGCGGGTGAGCATGTCGCGGCGGGAAAGGAGGGGCAATTGCAGATTGCTGATTTTAGATTTCAGATTGGAAGAGTTGGAAAGCATGCTTGGCGGAGCCAGTGCGGCGGAGAGTAATGGTGTGCCTACGGCAGCGGAATGATTTCCAGCGTCGTCTCGGTCATCTTATACGATAGCCCCAGCGGCTTCAGGGCTTTGGTGAGCAACTCATCTAGGGTGACGTCCTTCACGGTAAAGTTGACTTCCTCGCGGAGTTTGTCGCGGAGCGATGGGTCGAATTTGAATTGACGATCGAGCTGCTTGGCGACGGTGTTCACGACTGCCCCTGCCGGCTGTTTTTGCACGGTCATAGAGAAGACTTTTTTAGGTGGGCCTTTAGTGGTGGTTTTCTTGACGCCGGGGCTAAGCGTCTCCACGGTCTCGCTTGCACTACCCGCCGGCGATGAATTGTCTTGCGGGATCTCCAAGATGCGAACCTGGCTCCCGTCCTCAGAGACTTGGAACGTCAACCCAAAGCCGGCAAGCACCAGGGTCAGGCGTTCAATCAGCGGCATGGCGGGCAGATCGTAGGCCGGCCAGAGGTCGTGGGGAATCTGCTCGGCATTCTCAAGCGTTGCTCCTGTTTCCTGGGCGAGAGCGGCGGCTACCTCTCGCGGCGATGCGGCTTCGATCCATTTCATCTCCTTGGACTTGTTCCACGCCGCTCGGACTGGCGATCTGGCCAGCTCCCGTTTCCGCTGAGCGACGATTGCCGGCAGCACGCTGGTCATCCCCTTGGGTCCGATGTAGTGGACCTTGCCGAGGATGCAAGTTGCCAGTTTGAGTTTCTCCGCGGCGAGAGTCAGCACTCCTTCCACCGGCAGGTCGCGGGCGGAGAGTTCGATCTTCTGGTCGGGATCGATGCGCCGGTCCAGGAACACCGCCACGTTGTACTTTTTGCCATACTCCGTGAGCCGGTCGCGGAGCGGGACTTCCGCCCAGTCAAGGGTCACGAGAATTCGCCCCCCTTTCCCAGCTTGACGCGATTCCTGGGCGACGGACGTGCGGCACGGGAAATGAAGAAACCACGCGCTAAAAAACGTGAACGCTGCCACGACCCGCAGCATCCATTGCCGCGTAGTCGAGTCATCTGCCGTTTGATTGGTCCATTCCACGCTGCTGGTTCCTGACGATTGCCCTTTCCCATTTTTGACGAAGCGGCTGCCGGTGGGAAGGCAATTCCATCGCATCGGAGTAGAAAAGTTGAGAAGCAATGGCACGCTGATTAGACTGGGACATGTTGGGAGCCGGCAAGGGTCATTCACTTCGAGGTTTGTTTGAAATCCGAGGAAGCAACACGGCCGGCTCTGGAAGCATTCTACCACCGCTTCCTGGAAACCGAGAACTCGGCGGCCTTTGTCCGCGCCGTTGCTCAGCGGTACACCATCTCCACGCTCTGCCGCCTGGCCGATTACGGCGAATGCATCTCCCGCCGGGCCGCCGTGCTGGCCGTCAGCTTTCTGGGAGACTTTCGCCAGAATGCAACGCTGGGAGCCGCGCTGTGTGATCGGGACCGGGGGGTGCGAATGCTCGCCGACAATGGCATCCGCGAGCTTTGGCGGCGGCAAGGAAGCATCGCCGAACAGCAGCAGGTTGCACTTCTATCGCGACTGAATTCCTCCGGCCTGTACGCCGAATGTCTCACCGCAACGGGAGAGTTCATCGAAGAGTCCCCGTGGATTGCCGAGGGCTGGAACCAGCGGGCCATCGCCCATTTTGCCCTGGAGCATTTCGAAGACGCGGCCAACGATTGCCATCAGACATTGGAGCTCAACGCGTATCACTTCGGCGCAGCGGTCGGGATGGGGCATTGCTATCTGGAGATGGACGAACCCTTCGCCGCCTTGGAATGTTTCCGCCGGGCCATCCATCTGAATCCCGACCTGGAAGAAGTCCGAGTCCAGATTGATTACATCCAGCGGCAGTTGGAAGGAAAGTAGCTCCGTGGGGAAGGCTTCCAGCCTGCCCTACGGCTTAAAATGTTCCGCCATCCGCCGCTCCAAGTCCGGAACCCGTCGGCGTAGCCGTGCGGAGAGCTTCTCCGGCTCGCCGCCGTCCTGGCAATCCTTGAGATAAGTGATCAGATCGGCGTGGGCGTCGCGGGGGCCGTGGATCATGAAGTGGACCCAGGCCCAGGCGTCGCGGTATTCGTCGCGCCCCATGTCCTTGAGGTCGCTGATTCCTTCCAGCGCTTCCAGCCGCGGCGAGGCACCTTGTCGGAGAAGGGCGCGGATGGTGGCCAGGTGTGGGTTTTCGGAAGCCCGCTTGCCTCGCGGCACTTCAAAGTACTCGGCGATCCCCTCATCGAGCCAAAGCGGGACGGTCTCGAACGAGGCATGCAGCAAGGCGTGCGTACTTTCGTGCCGCACGTCGATTTCGAAATCGGTCCCCTGATGGGCAAAGACCATTCCTGGCCCGCGCCCTTTGATGTAGAGCGCTCGCCGCGCGGGAACGCGGGGAAAATATCGCTTTAAGTAGGCTTCGTAGGTCGCCGGCTTCTCGAAGAGGAACAGGTGGATGTTCTCGCGCGGTTCTTGTGTCCCCAGGATTGCGGCGATGTCCTGTTGCAAGGACTCAATTTCGCCGAGCAGCTTCTTCTGGCCGTCGAGCGAGAAATCCGCATGGCAGAGGAAAGGGCCAAGCTTTCGTTCCTCCGGCCATTTTTCGGCAGCGGTGAGCCGAGAGAAATGCCCCGCAACCAGCGCGCAGAGTGCCGCCAGACCGAGCACATAACGGGCTCTCCTGCCGGCTGGCTGCAATGTCCGCTCCGCTTGCTTGCTGACACCTGGGATCGGCGGGTAGTGCCGAAAGCGTGGGACTCTAGATAGAGAAGCGGTGGAGGTCAAGAGAAGCAGCGTAAGGAGGGCAAGGGGCGGTGGACTCCAATTGACCCCCTTCAGCAATCCCGGTATTGTTCACTGCCGGGGTCGAATCTGCCAGTCGCTGCCTGGGCGGCGCGCCATGGAGGCCGACTTTTCCGACTTTTGCGAAGGCTTGTTCGTGAATTACGCCGCGATTGGTCCGATAGCCATCCACTTTCCCGAGCGCGTCGAGACCAATGCGCAGTTGCAGGCGGAGTTCCCCACTTGGGACATGCCGCTGATCTATGAAAAGACCGGCATCGCGGCCCGCCACATCGCAGCTCCGGGCGAGTGTGCGTCGGACCTGGCGGTGGCCGCGGCCAACAAGTTGTTTCGGGAAGAGGGTGTCGATCCGCAAAGCATCGACTTTGTACTCCTTTGTACGCAAACTCCGGACTACCCGTTGCCGACGACGGCGTGCCTGTTGCAAAGTCGCCTGGAATTGCGGACCAATGTCGGGGCGCTCGACTTTAATCTCGGATGCTCTGGATTTGTGTATGGCTTGTCGCTGGCGGACGGTCTCATCCGTTCGGGAGCTGCCAAGAAAGTGCTGCTCATCACCGCGGAGACATATTCGAAGTACATCCATCCCTCTGACCGCAGTCTCCGCACGATTTTTGGGGACGCCGCCGCCGCCACACTCATTGAATCCGCCCTCGAGCCGACGCTGTCTGCCTTCCAATTCGGAACTGATGGGACCGGGGCCGATACTCTGCTGGTCGCCAAAGGTGGCGCTCGCCCTGCCGCCGACGCCATCAAGCCGCGGCACCGGCACCGCTGGGAGAGCGACTTGTATATGGACGGGCCGAGCCTGATTAATTTCACGGTGGCCGCCGTTCCCCAACTCGTACGGAACATTCTGGATGCGGCCCAGTTGCGGCGGGAAGACGTCGATTTGTTTCTGCTCCATCAGGCCACGCTCAAGATGCTATCGCAACTGCGAGAAGCCTTGGAACTGACTCCCGAGCGGATGCCCATCCTTCTCGAAAACTGCGGCAACACAGTTTCGTCGACGCTTCCCATTCTCATCGACGACCTCCGCCGCAGCGGCCGCCTCAAGAGTGGCATGAACAACGTGCTCGTCGGCTTTGGCGTTGGTTGGTCGTGGGCGGGATGCATGTGGCGCGAGACGTATTAGTAGCCCGCACACTCCGCGTGCAGGAATGTACGCTCTCGGAATGAGCGGACTACTTTCTTTGCGGCCTTCGCTGCGGCTCTGCGGTAAGAGCATCTTCGGGCCAGGAGTGCTTGGGGTAACGGTTCCGCAGATCTTTGCGAACCAGTGCGTAGGTGTTCGTCCAGAAGCTCCGCAGATCGTCCGTCACCTGGGCCACGCGCATGTTGGGGGCGAGCAGGTGCATGAGGACCGGAACTTTGCCGCCAGCCAGACGCGGCGTGTCGAGTAGGCCGAAGACTTCCTGAATGCGTACGGCGAGAATCGGCGGCCGCCCGACTTCATATTGGACGGCAATCCGGCTGCCGCTGGGAACTTCGATCCGCTCCGGCGCTTCGCGCTCGAGGAGTTGCGACTGCGGATAGGTAAAGAGACTCTTGGCGGCGTGCAGCCACGGCGCTTTCCGCAAATCGGCAAACGACCGGCAGCCGGAGGCAAGCATCGGGAGAAGCCCGCGAAGTGCCGCATCATCCAGCAGCGGCAGATTCAAGTCTGGCCGCCAGGCAGCCAGGCATCTGACCCTGGTGACGAACTGCGTGAAGTCCTCATTGTCCTGCGGAAGCACCTGCTCCAGATTTTCCGCGGCGGCGGACGCGAGCAGAGCTTCCACCTTTTCTCCCGCGGGCAGTGCCGCCTGTGTCTCCTCGATCAGGAGCCCGTTCCACTTCACTTGTTTCTTGGCCGTAATTGATTCCCGCTGGTTATCAAATTCAACGATGACCTCGGACTGAAGCAAGTCTACGCTCAGCCATTCGCGGCGCACTTCGCTGGCCTGGCGAACGAGCGCTTCTCCGGTTGCTCCATCAACATTCACGCAGACGAATAGCTCGGCTTCGAGCACCGCGGACTCATCCGCCAGTTTGACGCCGCGCCCGCCGACCATGACGGCCCGCTGGCTGCCGGTTTCGCGGCGGCGGGCGACCCTATCGGGATACGCGGCGAGGATGGCCTGCAAAACGGCTTCATCGTTTGATGTGTGCTGGTATCGCGGACTACGATTCTGGTCCGACCGCTCCAGGAGCGAAAGCAAATGCTCCCGCACCTTGAAGATCTGCTTCGCACCCTGCCGGTTGATTGCTCCGCTGCTGCTGTCGGCGATTCCGCGGTCCTCAAAATCTTGCAGGGAGTGAAGTCGGTCGAGCACGTCGCTTTGGCTAGTGTGGCTGGCTTGACGGCGCTGCGGCCCGCCACTGCGAAAGAACGGATCTCGCTCCGAAAGCATCGCGGCGACAAGGGCCGCCTCTTCAACCGCACCCAGCCGCTGGCCTTCCACCAGCAGCCGGGCGATTCGCGGGTGAACCGGAAGAGCAGCCAGCTCAATACCTAGCCGAGTTATCTTTCCGTCGTCGAGCGCCCCAAGCATCGTGAGCAGGTTCTCCCCTCGCGCGAGCGCGGCTGGCTCAGGAGTTTCGAACCAGGGAAACTTGCGGTAGTCCGGCGCAATCCAGGCGGCAAGATGCAGGATGGCTCCCGCCAAATCAACCTGGTGAACCTCCGGCGTTTCATACTCCGCGCGGTGCCGGTGGGCTGCCTCCGGCCAAAGCCGCAAGCAGACACCACTCTGCTTACGACCTGCTCGCCCCGCCCGCTGATCGGCCGAAGCTTTAGAGATGGAAGCGACTTCTAGCCGGTCGAGACCCGTCTGTTCATCGTGCCGCTGAATGCGGGCGAGACCGCTATCGACAACTGCTGTTACTCCTTCGATGGTGAGCGAAGTTTCCGCCACGTTAGTCGCCAGGATCACTTTCCGGCGCGGGCCCGGCGCAAGCACTGCATCCTGTTGTTCCGCCGGCAGGTCGCCATAGAGTTCCATGACGGAAAAATTCTGTTCCTCCGCAAGACTTTCCAATCTGGCCGCAGTCTTGCGAATTTCACCAACGCCCGGGAGGAAGACCAGGACGTCGCCGCTGGACTCTTTCAAGACTTGCTCGACCCCCGCTGCCGCCAGTTCCTCAATCGGTCGTTTATCGAGCCCAGGCAGATAGCGGATGGCGACGGGGAACATCCGCCCCGAGCTTTCCACCACCGGGCAGCCGCCGAGGTAAGCGGCAATCGGCTCCGCGGCGAGTGTGGCGGACATAACCAGCACCTTCAGGTCAGCTCGGACCGACTGCTGGATTTGCCGCACCATGCCCAAGGCCAGGTCGCTGCTCAAGGACCTCTCGTGGAACTCGTCGAAGATGACCGCTGCGATCCCTTCCAGAAACGGCTGCTCGTGGAGCAGCCGCAGCAGAATCCCTTCCGTGATGACCTCGATCTTTGTCCTTGGGCCGGTGCGGGAATCGAAGCGGACCTGATAGCCAACTTCCTCCCCTAGCCGCGACCCCCGCTCATAGGACATTCGCGCAGCCGTGGCCCGCGCCGCCACACGCCGAGGCTGCAGAACAAGTATCTTGCCCTGCTCGGCCAAGCCGACATCAAGCAGCGCCGGCGGCACTCGCGTCGTCTTTCCCGCGCCTGGGGGAGCACGGAGCACCGCGCACGAGTTTTGCCGGAGCGCTGCCACAAGCTGCGGCAGTACATCGTCAATCGGTAGCGGGGGGAGCGGGGGCACGCTGGAATATCATGTGCGTTGGGGCCACCCGGCAAGCCCCAGGGGGAGTGACGCCATTGATGTCGGTATCAAGCCCGCGGATCGCCAGGCACCCAGTCGATGGAGAGCACCACTAGTTTGCCAGCGGCATCAACGTGGGCGGTGCAATCCACCAGGTCGCTCGTAATCAGGCCACCGGTGACGATGCTGCCGTCGATAGTAACGCCGGCTGCGATGCGGTGAGGATCGACTTTCGTTCTTTCGGCAACCGACATTTCACTGCCGGACTCGTCGAAGTATGGATAACGTTCCCAGAGCACGGAATTCGTCAACCTGGCGTCCCTCTCCACCGTCCAGCCGTCGCCAATGACCGCATGCGGGCCGACGGTTGCGCCGTCTTCGATGATGCAGTCGTTGCCGATGATTGAGGCGCCGACGAATCTGGCTTGGGCGTGAATCTTGGTGTTTGTCCCGACGAATCCCCACGGCTGTTGCTCCAACGGAAGGTCGGCCTCCAGCTCGCCACCCAGCAGCTTGCGATGGACCTCCAGATAGTCCCGCTTCTGGCCGACATCAAACCAGGCCCCGTCGTATTCAATTCCGCAGAGAAGATGCTCGCGCGACAGCTTCGCATACGGCAGCCGGCCGAGCATCGCCGGAAAGACATGTTTGCCAAAGTCGTAAAACGGCTGCGGCTCATTCAGGCTGGCCGGCGTGCGGAGGGCATCGAGTTCCCGCAGCAAGTCCATTTCCAGCATGTAGATGGAAGCGTTGTTGAGGTTGCTGGGGGAATCCGGATCCTTTTCGCGGAAGTCGCTGATCCGGCCAGAACGGGAAATCAGCCCCGGACGCTTCTCCGCTCCTTCCAGCAGCACGGTGCCAAAGTCCTTCCGCCGGTCCCACGGAACAGGGACGAGCACCATCGTGAAAGCCGCACCCGCGCGGGTATGTATATCGTACATCTCCTCTAGCAGGGCCGCACTGAAGTTCGTGACCACGTCGCCGCTCGGGGCAATGAGCGTTTTGCCGTGGAACGGCTGAGCGGCAAGCGGCGGATCGTTCTCAAATGTCTTGGCTTCACTTCCGAGCGCCTGTTTGCAAACGCCTCCGAGTGTGCCACTGGGGATTCTCTCTTTGACATAGGTGATGCGAGCGCCGAATTGAGAGCCATCACCAAAGTGCCGCTCGATGGTTTCCGCCAGGACACAGAGGTTCATCGAGATGTCAGTGATGCCAGCGGCCACCATCCGGCGGACCCAGATTTCGGCCAAGGGGATTTTGCCGCCAAGCGGGAACAGCGGCTTGGGAAGATGCCTGGCGGTGAGAGGTTCCAGCCGTTTCCCCAGGCCAGCCGCCAAGATCGCACACTTGAGCTGGCTCGCAATTCCGCGCCGCTGGGCCCAGCCGTGGTTGGTTGCGGCGGGTAGATTCGGAGCCATCGGCGAGGAGTCCTATTGTTAGATAGATAGTAAGTGTGTCAAAAGTCTTGTTTCCTAGCAAAGTCTAGCTTCGGAACCTGACTTCGGCCTAGCGTACCATCTGAATTTGCTGCTAGTCCGCGGCTCCCTTCTGCTATCCACCTTTTTCGGCCCGAGTTACACTGGGTTAGTGCTCCGACTGCCGCACCATAAGGCGGCTCATTGGGGCAGGATTTTCCTCAAGTCGTCAACGCTCAATCCATGTCCACCGAACCTTCTCAGTCGTCGTCCGAATCCTCTGCCCCCGCATCTCCCCCGCCGCGTCCGGCTCATCAACCGCAAGGCGGCGGACAGCGCGGCGGTGGTGGGCTTAGCAGCTTTGCCCAGGATGCCCTCAAGCGGGCCAGGGCGGTTTCCGCTTCGTCGTCGGTCGTATCTCCGCCAGCGACGGAGCGCCCTGCGAAGGTGGCTGTGCCGGCCGCCGAAATTGCGACTTCCACCGCTGCCGAAGGCTCGGCCGCGGCTGATGTTGCCGGCGCTCCTCCCGCTCCATCCGAATCCAAAGCCCCTCCCCGCAACGATCGCTCTGGCGGTGGCCGCCCAAGACAGCAAGGTGATCGTCCTCGCGGCCGCCGCAACGATAAAGACGACGGCACGAACGACAAGCCCCGCGAGAATCGGAACGAGTTCAAACCACCTCCACCGATTCCGATTCCCAACCGTCGCGGCCCGATGCCGGACGACTTGCAAGCCGAAATCGACGCGGCCCTCGGCGGACTCTCCCTCGACGAAATCGTCAGCAGCCAGTCCGCCGCCGCTCCCGCATCCAGCCGCCTCGAAAACGAATCGCGGCATCGGGGCCAAGTGGTGGAAGTTCACGGCGACAATGTTTTCTTCACTCTCGGCGGCAAAAACCAGGGTGTCTGCTCCTTGCGCAATTTCGCCGAGCCCCCTCAGCCGGGGCAGGTGATCGACGTCGTCGTCACCGGCTTCAATCCGGAAGATGAATTGCACGAGCTGACCGTTCCCGGCGGAGCCATCGTGGCCAGCGATTGGGGAGACATGGCGGAAGGCTCGCTCGTGGAAGCCGTCGTAACAGGGGCGAACACTGGCGGCCTGGAATGTCAGGTCAAGAAAATCCGCGGCTTCATCCCCGCCAGCCAGGTCAGCGTCTTTCGCGTCGAAAACCTCGGCGAATTGGTTGGCCAGAAACTCGTTTGCGTGGTTACCGAAGCGAATCAAGGCCGCGGCAACCTGGTCCTTTCCCGCCGAGCCGTGCTGGAGCGTGAGAAGGAAGAAGGCAAAAAGAAAACGATGGCCGAGCTGGAAATCGGCCAGCTACGCGAAGGGATCGTCCGCCGCATCCAGGACTTTGGTGCCTTCGTCGATATCGGCGGCGTGGATGGGCTGATCCACATCAGTCAGCTCAGTTGGGAGCGGGTGAAGCACCCTAGCGAGATTCTGCAAGAAGGGCAGAAAATCCGCGTTCGCGTCGAGAAGATCGACCCCGAGACCGGCAAGATCGGCCTCTCGCTGAAGAACCCCGAAGAGCATCCCTGGATGAACATTGAGGCGCGCTTTCCGCCAGGAACCACGATCCGCGGGCCAGTGACGCGGATCGCCCAGTTCGGCGCTTTCGTCCGCGTCGCCCCCGGCGTCGAAGGGCTGATCCACGTTTCGGAAATCGCCCACCAGCGGGTTCATAAGATCGAAAACTTCATCAAGGAAGGAGACGAGGTCGAAGTCAAGGTGATGACCGTCGACACCGAGCAACAGCGGATAGGTCTCTCCCTCAAGGCTACTCTCGCCAAGCCAGAGAAGTCCGAGGGCAAACCCAAGGAAGGGGAGGTGGAGGTTGACGAACCACTCCGTCCTCTCGCCGTTCCCAAACGGGGCGGCCCCCTGCGCGGCGGCACTGGCAAGGGGAGTGGGGGAGATCAGTTTGGGCTAAAGTGGTGAACTTCGATTTTTCGGAGTTTACGCCGCATTTCCTCTCTAGCGTTCCAGAATGTACGGCCTCAAGCCAGACGACATTGCCTACTTGAAGAGTACGCTAAGCCAAGCAACTCTCCAGCAAATCTGTGTCGGCGAACACGAATTGCAGTTTCATTTCCATCCAAGTGGCAACATATCTGTATGGGCCAATTGCGAGTTGATCAATGACGCCGGCGAGGTAATTGAGGTCTGGCCCAGTGAAGATATGTCGCGGAGTTTCCGCTTCTTGGAGCTTCTCGGTTCTCCCGTAATCGAAATTACCATCGATACGCAAAGGTCGTTCAGACTGGTCTTTGGCAATCGGCACACTCTCCGCGTTGTTGGCGACTCGGAGAACTATGAATCGTTTTCGGTAGGCAACCTCATCGCGTAAGCTTTAGTGACTTGCAAAGGTCGCTGTTCCTTGACCCGCTTCGTCTAATCAACGAAACTAGCACTACCCCACCGACCGCTGCGTCACCCATTTCCCGCCATTCGTTTTTCATTCTCCGACTCATGCTCATTCTTCGCCTTCCTATTGCAGCCATCATCCTATTCCTGACCATTGCTTCCTTCGCCCGCGCAGAAAACTGGCCCCAGTGGCGGGGAGCGAAGCTCGATGGCGTGAGCCATGAGAAAGAACTGCCGGTGAAGTGGAGCAAGACCGAAGGGATCGCCTGGAGACTGGAGATGCCGGGCGCGGCGGGGGCGACGCCAGTGGTTTGGGGGGACAAGATTTTCCTGACCAGCGTCGATGGGGACAAGCTGATCCTGATGTGCGTCGGCACGCATGGCAAGGAAATCTGGCGGCAAACGGTCTCAGAGGGGAACAAGGACGTCCGCGGCGATGAAGGAAACTCCGCCTCCAACTCCCCCTGCACGGACGGCAAACACGTTTGGGCGATGATGGCCAATGGGACGCTCGCTTGTTACACCGTCGACGGCAAGGGAATCTGGAAGCTGGAGCTGCCCGAGCGCTACGGCAAGTTCAGAATCCAGTTCGGCATGACCTCGACCCCCATACTCGACGGAGGCCGGCTCTACGTGCAGCTCATTCATGGAGACGGCAATCCGGCCACGCGCGAGGCGGTTGTCGTTTGCCTCGATGGGGCCACCGGCAACGAAATCTGGAAAGCCGATCGCCCCAGCGACGGCCGGAGGGAGTGCGAACATTCGTACGCATCCCCCGTCATTTACCGCGATGACAAACTGGCCTACCTGCTCACTCACGGAGCCGATTACATCGTGGCCCACGACCTGACCGATGGCCACGAGCTGTGGCGGTGCGGCGACCTGAACCCCAAGGGGGGCTATAACGACACACTCCGTTTCGTCGCTTCGCCGCTGGCGGTTCCCGGCATGATTGTTGTCCCTTCAGCCAAGCAAGGGCCAGTCCTGTGCCTCAGGCCGGACGGCAAAGGAGACATCACGGAAAAGGAGGATGCCTTCTACTGGCGTCGTCCGAAGGATACTCCGGATGTGCCCTCTCCGCTCATTTTTGGCGATTTGCTCTATCTCTGCCGCGAGAACGGCAACTTGATTGTGGCCAGCGCGAAATCCGGCCAGGAGTTTTATCAGGAAACCACCACACGCGACCGCCATCGGGCCTCTCCGGTGTACGGCGACGGTAAGGTCTATCTCTGTGCCCGCAATGGGGTCGTGACCGTCGTCGCAGCCGGCAAGGAATTTAAGCTGCTTTCCCAGAACAACCTGGAAGAGCCCATTTCCGCTTCGCCAGCCATCTCCGGCGGCCGGATTTACATCCGCACTTTCAAGGCCCTGTACGCCATCGGCAAATAGCGCCCTATGTCCTCACGCACCATGCTGGGAATTCTGACGATCGCGCTACTGGTCGTGGGCGTCTGGATTCTTTGTACGGCGGAAGGGGTTACCGCTACGTATGCCGGCGGCTTTATCAAAGCCGGCCTCGTGACCGGAGCGCTTTGGCTGGCTCTGCCGCAGCTCACCAGCTTCTTTACCAAGACTCCGCGCTGGCTGCTCATTGGGGGTGGAATTGGGATCGCGCTGGCCACGCTGAACTGGCAATTGCTATTGGTCATTGTCCCTGCGGTCGCCGCTCTCTGGTTCTTCGGGCCGCGGCTGTTGGCTTCGACGAAGGCCAATATTCTGCCGACGATTTCCGCGTCACTGCCTCCGCAAACTCCGCCGCCAGGACGACGAGCCCGCCGCAAACGCGAAGCGGAATGACGCTCTGTGCGTCTATACTGGCTGCATCCCCCGCACCTGTTCATAGGCCGTGATTTTGTCCGCAACTTGCAGTGTCAAGGCGATGTCGTCCAGGCCGTTGAGCAGGCAATGCCGGCGTGAAGGGTCGATCTCAAAGGCGAGCGAAAGTCCCTGGGCATCGATGACCTTGCACGTGTTCAAATCGATGGTCAGTTTGTAGCCCGGCTTACTCGCCCGAGTAAACAGATCGGTGACCTGCTCTTCGGAGAGGCGAATCGG
>SXGT01467983.1_pt1 | contig 14130 bp, 6 predicted proteins | sample 3176221 | NCBI WGS metagenome assembly SXGT01 (sample SAMN11356862, study PRJNA531348) | freshwater metagenome | isolation source: freshwater sample F1-120 | place: China: Fuxian Lake, Yuxi | collected 2017-12-25 | reverse complement strand
GATTCAGGTTCTAGTGAGCATTGCGCTCGTGGGGGTTCAAGTCCCCCCTTTCGCACCCCTTGTGATAACTCGCGCCGTGTGATCGTCCCGGCGAGCGGCCTGGGCTGTGGTCTTGGCTCGCGTTGCGTGAGTCGGAGCGCGCTCGCGGCGCGTCTGCTCTGCGCCGTGATGTCCTACGCCGCGTTGTGCTGCGCAAGCGTCGCCTGCCAGCGCGACCCAGCCGAAGAGCTGGCCGACCAGGGCATGGCGCACCTTGAAGAGGCCGTCGCCATGGTCGAGGCGCACGCGCCGAACACCGTCGCGCTGGCGTCGGCGGCGATGCACTATCGGCTCAAACACCGCGAAGCGCTTGAGACGCTGCGAAAGCAGGGCCCGACGCGGCTGGCTGCCCTGACGCCAGAAGCGCGCCTGACCTTCGAGCAACGCTACCGCTCGAAGGCCGTGCCGCTGCAGGGTCGCCTGGAGGCCGCCGCCAAGCGATACCCCAACCAGGCCCTAGCGATGCGGCTCGTGCGACCGTTGCTCGTCTCGCCGATTCGGCCTGGCAAGGTCTGGCGCAATGGCGAGCCGCCCTGGATGCCGCCGCTGCCTGAGGGCATCACGCCAGGCGACGCTCCGGCGCCCAGCGGCGGCCATGGCGCCCACGGCCACGGAGGTGGCCACGGCCACGGCGGCCACGGCCCCGGCGCCTCCGAACTTGGCGCCCACGGCCCTGGCGATAGGGCCCCCGAGCAAAGCGCACCGGCCCAGCCACCACCTCCGGCGCAGGCTGCGCCGCCGGCCCCGCCGTCGCCATGAGCGCCGGCGGCACCGAGCGCGCTGGCTTCTGGCTGCGCGCTTTGCTGGCGGCGGGCAGCGGCGCGCTGGTGTTTCTGGCCTTTCCGGACTGGAACCTGCATTATCTCGCCTGGTTCGCCCACGTTCCGCTGCTGCTGGTGGCGGCCGATCGGACTCCGCGCCAGGCCGCGCTGCTCGGATTCATCGCCGGCACGGTCACAAACTTTGGCGGCTTCCATTGGATGCCGTTGATGTTGCACGATTTCGGCCACCTGCCCTGGCCGGTCTGTTATGCCATCTTGCTGCTGCAGGCCATGGCACAAGGCCTGACGATGGTGGTGGCGCTGGCCGGCTGGCGGGTCTTCGTCAGCCTAGGCGTGCCCTCGGGCCTGGCGTGTTGGCTCTGGCTGCTCGCCGGCGAGGCGGCGGTGCCGATGATCTTCCCTTGGTTCCTGGGCAATGGCGTCGCAGCCGAGCTCGAGATGGTGCAGATCGCGGAGCTGGGCGGCGTCTACCTGGTGTCGGCGCTGGTCTACGCCGCCAACGCCGCGATTGGCGAGGTGGCCATCGCGGCGAGGTTGCGGCGGCGCCCCGAGCTCGGATTTGTCGCGGCAGTGGCCGTCGCGGCGGCGGCCTCCTATGGCTATGGCGTCATGCGCATCGAGGCGATCGACGCCGAGCAGGCCGCGGCGCCGACGCTGAAGGTCGGCCTCGTCGAGGGCAACATCGGCATCTTTGAGAAGGAGGCCCGGCACCTGCCGCCCGAGGAGCGCGTCCGCACGCTGCGCAAGAACCTGCTCGTCCACCAGCGGGCGAGCGCTGATCTAGAGCGCGCCGGCGCTGAGCTCATCTTATGGCCGGAGAGCGCCTACCAACCCTACGGCGCCGTGCCGGTGGTGCATCGCCTCGACCGCTTCGCGCTGGCGGGCGGCAACAGCCAGCTGCTGCGTCATGACGGCGCTGCCCTGCTGCGGCCGGCGAGGGCTGCGGCACCCCAGCTGGCCGGAGGGACGCTCAGCGGACTGAGCGCGCCGCGCGCTGACGTCCTGCGGCTCATCGAAGACGGCAAGACCATCCACACGGTCACGCCGTGGTCGCGCTCCCAGCTAGCGATGCCTGCGGGCGAGCTGGCCGTGGACACCGTCAGCGCCGGCGTCGACATGATGGGCGCGATGCGGCCGGGCTATGTGCTGTCGGCCAGTGGCCACCTCTGGGCGCTCGGCTGGCCGCAAGAGCCGGCGCGGCCGAGCGTGAGCGCCATGCCCTGGCAGGGCGTGCTGTCGCCGCTGACGTCGCTCGAGCCTGCAGGCGCGGCGACGGCACCGCCGCGGGCGCATGCCCTCGGCACCAACGGCGCTGGCGAGGTGGTGGCGGTCGGCGCGGGCGGCCTAATCCTCGAGCAGGTAGGCCATGCCGTTCGCCGCGAGACCTCGCCGACGGCGCTGGATCTCTTCGACGTCGCGGGAGATCCGCTCGGCGCCGCGCTCTTGGCTGTCGGCGCCAATGGGGTCATTGTCAGCCGCGGTCGCAGCGGCTGGCGCGTGTCGCGGCAGGGCGGCCCAGATCTGCGCGGCGTCTGCTTCGATGCAGACGGTGGCGCGCTGGCCGTCGGCGATCGCGGCGCCGCTCTACGCCGCAGCGGCGGCGGCGGCTTCGTGGCCGAGCCCCTCGGCCTCACAGCAGATCTCCGCGGCTGCGCCTATGACCACGAGGGCGGCCTGCTGGTGCACAGCGGCGATCGGGTCTGGCACCGCGCCGCGCTCAGCCGAGAGGTCCGCCCGGTCGCCCTCGACGCCATGAGCCTCGGTGGGGCTGGCCTGTTGTCGGTCATCGGGTATCAGTCATCGGCCCAGTGGCAGGTCCCACGCCTCGGCCAGCGCATTCCGCCAGCGCGCGCGCCCTTGCCACCGGCGGATCTCGCGTATCCGGCGAATGTCGAGGCCGACGCCATGACCCCGGAGTTTGACCGCGCCACGCCGATGCGCGGCTTCAGGACGCCGCTGCTCTTTGGCGCCATGACCTTCGGCGGCGTGCTACCGACGAGCAACTCGGAGTGCGAAGCCTGCTTCAACAGCGCCCTGCTGCTGGACGGCGACGGCGTCGTTCGGGAGCTCTATGACAAAGCGTTTTTGCTGGTTTTTGGCGAGTATATGCCCTTCGGTGAGGCGCTCCCCGAGCTCTACGACCTGTTGCCGGAGAGCTCGCGCTTTCAGCCAGGCCGCCGCACCGAGCCGCTGAGCCTCGCCCGTAAGGGCCAGCCGACGGCGCGCCTCGGCATGCTGATCTGCTACGAGGACCTGCTCCCTGCGTTCGCCCAGCGGGTGATGGCGCATCAGCCCGATGTGCTGATCAACCTCACCAACGACGCCTGGTTCGGCCAGACCGCCGAGCCCTACCATCACCTGCAGCTGGCGCAGATGCGGACCATCGAGTACCGCCGCTGGCTCATTCGCTCGACGAACACCGGCGTCAGCGCCTTCATCGACGCCACCGGGCGAAGGGTGGCCGAGACCTCGCTGCAGGACCCGGAGACGCTGCTGAAGGCGGTGCCGCTGTTGCAGGGACAGACGCCCTACGCCCGCTTCGGCGACTGGCCGCTCTTCGCGCTCGGCGGCGGCCTGCTGCTGAGCCTCGGGCGGGCCCTCGCCGGTCGCGGCGCCAGCGCCAAGCCCAAGGGGCGTCGGCGCGCCTAGCGACGCTCACAGTTGGGCGCCGTGGGCGGCGAGCTGGGCGCGTCGCTGGCTCGGAACGGCGCTGGCTGGGAACGACAGAGCAGCGACACGTTTTTCGGCATAGGGGCAGCGAGCCGCCAAAGCAGGAGGCCGGCGATACGGCCAAGCGTCGCTGGTCGCGCCCTGGCAGCCAACGCTGCGACCTGCAGGCGCATCGCCGCTGCGGCCTGCAAGCGGATCGCCGGGGAGGCGTCTCCGGGCTGCCTACTTCGAAGGTGGCGGGAAGATGTCAAACCAGGCGATAGCGTCAATCACGAAGGCACCCTGCGTCTTGTCGGGGATGGCGCCGCCGTCTGGCGCTGCGTCGCCGGCCTTGTTGGTGATGACGACGAAGAGCCCGACGCGCCTGCCGGCAGCAGGGATGCCGCTCGGGAAGAGGTCGGCGAGCGGGATGGCGGTCTCCAGGGCCTTGTTGGCCTGGGCGTAGAGCGGCGCACCATACCAAGCGAAATCGTTGATGTTGCCGAGGCTGCGCCACCCTGCGCTGCCGGCGTCGGACGCCTTACCGCTCGTCACGCTCAGCATTCCGACGCTGCCGAACGCAAACTCCGCGCCGAACTTGGCGTCACTGCAGGTGAACTTCGAGGAGAGCGCGGCGTCGAGGGCGCCTGTCTCGTCCTTGAGGTCCGCCGGGTTCTTGACGCCCAAGGCGGCGCCGTAGTCCAAGTCGACGTAGCCCACGATGGCGTTCTGTACCTCGACTTGGCCGCTGACGCCGACGTAGAGGTTGTCGCTGTCGTAGGCGACGTTGAGGGTGCCGAGGCTGTTGCTGTCCCACGACGTGCCGTTGGTGCATTGGCCGATCGCGGTGCCGAAATTCCAATCAAGGCCAACACTGCCGTCCATGGTCGGGGTGTCGATCGGCACCACCGCCAACGGAGCGTCGAGCGTGACGGTCGGGGCGCCGGGCGGTGTCACCTGGACATTGGCCGGGCGCGGCGGCAGAAACCCTTTGATGTCGGGAGGAATTGTCACTTGGATGCCCTTGCCGGGCACAACGACTGGATCGGTGCCGATCGTGGTGAATCCAGGAATCGTGCTGACCACCTCGACCTTGGTCGCCTTGGCGAGGTTGGCGCCGAGGATCGTCAGCTTGCCGCCCTTGATGGACAGCCAAGCCGGCTCGAAGCCCGTCACCTTCGGCGTGAGGTCGGGCTTCTGCACCAAGATGCTGCCCAGTTTGGCGCCGTCGACGCCATCTTCGCTGCCGTTGAGATCGCCATACGCGGTGAAGGAGGCATACGTAGCGCGGACGGAGAAGGCGTACGCACCGATCGGCAGCACGCCGAGGTCGACGCCGTAGGTCTCCTCGCCCTTGATGGTGTCTTCGCTCAAGAAGGCTGCGGCCTTCCAAGTCCAAGCGTCCTTTGGGTCGGCCGGCGTCGCGTTGGGCAGCGTGCCCTTTGGCCCGACGCCGAACTCGACCGCGAGGCCCTCCGTCGGCCCCGACTTCTGGCTGAGGGTCGGCACCTTGGCGATGGCCTTGAGCCCGTTAATCTCCTTGCCCTCCTGGACTGAGAACGCCGCCGGTTCGATGAGCAGCGTGGTCGGCTTGGGCGCGGCGTCGTAGGTGAATGCGCCGACGATCTCGGCCTTGGCGCCTGCCACCTCGACCTCGACCTTTGCGGGCCCGGTCTTGCCAGGCGGCGTCACGGCGGTGATCTGCGTCGCGGAGACGACCTGGACGTCGCTGGCCTCAGCGCTACCGACCCGCACGATCGCCGGGCTGGCGAAGGCCTTGCCGGTCAGCGTCACCTTGGTGCCGCCCGCCATCGGGCCGGTCTTGGGCTCGACCAGGCTGAGCGCCAGCAGATCGACGCAGACGTCAACGACGCAAGCCTGGCCGGCGCCGCAAGCTGGGACGCAGGTCTTGTCTTGGCAGACCCCGCCCTTGCACACCTGCTTGTCGCTGCAGGCCGGCGCACAGAGCTTCTCGACACAGGCGCCGAGTTTGCACTCAAAGCCGGCGCCACAGGCTGGCTCGCAGGGCACCGGCTGGCACTTGCCCTTGACGCAGACATCGCCGCTGTCGCACGCCGGTGAGCACGGCGCGTCCTTGCAGCTGCCCTCCGAGCAGACCTGGCCCTCTCCGCAAGGCGGGCTGCAGGGGAGCGCCTTGGCCTTGCAGACGCCCTCGACGCAATCCTCGCTCGCCTTGCACGCCGGCTCGCAGGACTTGACGGCGCCGCCCGGCACGTCGATGGCCGTGTTGTCGAACTTGCCCTTGGAGTCCTTGGCGAAGATGACAGGGGCCGGCACAAAGGCGCCACCCGGCCCGGTGGCGGTGAAGCCGCTGACCCCGGCGACCTTGGTTGCCGTGCTGCCCTTGTACTCTTGGCCCTCTTCGGGGAAGAGGTCGCCGGTCGTGGTGACGAACACGAATTGGACCTTGTCGCCTGGGTTGGCCAGCCCGTCGTGCTTGCCGAGGTTCTGCGACAGGCGAAACGTGAGGATGTCGTCGCCGGCGGCGGCGTCGCCCTTTTGGCCGTCGTCGAGCAGCTGGACGGGGGTCCACATGTTCATCGTACCCTTGACGTAGAACTTGTGGGTCTTGAGCGACCACTTGCCGAACACCGCGTCGAGCTTGGAGGTGTCCAGTCGCAGCTCAAGGTCAACCGTGCCGTGCTTCGGCAGCTTCATGCCCGGCGCTTGCTTGGTGCCGGACTCGCCGGCCGCGACGACGAGCTGACCGTTGGGGCCGATCCACATCCAGTTGTCGAACTCGTTCAGCGCGCCATATTCGAAGGTCGTCGCCTGGGCTGACTTGAACTTCACGGCGGTGCTGAAGATGTGGTCGCCGGCCTTGCCGCCCTCGTGCTCGTGGCCGCCGGCAGAGATCGGCCCATCGTCATAGAGCGGCGGGTAAGGCCCGTCGGTGGGGAGCCAGCTGGAGGCATGGACGATCTCATTGGTTTTGGCGTCCCAAGAGAAGCTGCCCGTCCACTTGATGTCGCCGTCCTCAAAGGTCTTGTTCTCCGTGTCGTCGACCTCGAAGGTCAGCCACACTTGGCCGGGCGCCGCGGCGTCGGCGGCGCCGTCCCCCACCGCCGTGCCATCGCTGGTGCCGATGTCGAACAGCGGCGGCTGGTCAGTGCCGGTGTCGTCGGTGTTGCCGGCGGCGTTCTGTGGCGGGTCGCTGCAGCCAGCTGTAGCGCAGAGGACCAGCGCGAAGCAGCGCGAAAGGCGACAGACAGTGGCGCGGTGGCGCGGAGAATTTTGGAACATAAAGTACCTCGTCGCGAGTCCGCGCCGACGAGCCAGGGCGCAGGTCGAAGAGAGCGCGGCCACTGCCCAACCGGCGAGCGCGCGGAAGCGCCGACGCCTCCAGGGTCGCTCACTTGATCGTCACCTCGTCGATCAAGATCGCGGAGTCGTAGATCGAGTCGCCGGTGTCGGTGACGTAGAACTTCAGGTCGGCGCGCTTTCCGGCGAAGGGCTCGATGTTCTTGCAGTCCTTCTGCCAAGGCGTCGCATACACGCCGCCCTGATCGAACGACACATCGGCAGGATCCAGCGTCTTCCATTGGGAGCCGCATTTGCACTGCGACGAGCCTGGCGTGCAGGGCGCCTTGCCACCGCCACAGTCGTAGGGGCAGAGCGGGTCGATCCAGACGTCCGTGATCGTCAGCTGGCCCTGCTTGCTCGACAGCTTGGCCGTGAAGCGGTCCATGTAAGCGGAGCCGCAAAACTCAATGAACTCCTCAGAATAAAACTTCCAATAGAAGCACATCTCGGTCTTGCCGGGCTCGACGCAGAAAGGCTGCTCCAGGCTGCCGCTCTGAGCGGTGAAGCCGAGGCCGGTCGAGATGATGCCCATGAACTTGCCAGCCACGGGGATGGTGATGCCGAGCCGCGAGATGACGCGCCCGTCGCCTACCGCCTTCCAGCCCGTCGGCTTGCCGAGGTCCCAGCTGGAGTTGATGAGCGTGCCGTCGTTGGCGTTGGCCTTGGCGTTGCCGAGCCAGCGCATGGCCCCGCCCGTCACAGGGTCGGTGTCGAAGGTGCTGACGCCGTGGAGTACGCTGCCGGAGTGGTTGATGATCTTGTCGAAGAACTCCTTGCCGTGGCTCCAGGCGAAGGCGTTGGTGACGTCACCGACGTAACCGACGATCGCCGCAGCCTTGGCACCGAGCAGCTGCACCGCGACGCTGCCGTTGGTCATCGTGCGGCACGCGCCGAGGTAGACGATTGACGCTGGCATGTCTTGGCGCAGGTGACGCTGGTAGAAGGCGGGCAGCGTGCCGTAGGTCTCGTCGCCGATGACGACGCGACCGGACATGATGTCGCCTTGGGTGTGGTCGACGCAGACGCCACTGCTCGCCGAGGTCTTGATGCACTCCTGGCCTGGGGTGCAAGAGGCGTCTGTGTTGCAGGACTTCGGCGAGGCCGAGAGCGCGCTGCAGTTGACGGCCTCGCCGCTGAAAAGGACCTCCTGGCTGCCGAGATGCTCCCAGCCGAGCGCCTGTCCGCTGGCCGGGTCCATGCCCTGGAAGAGCGTGGTGCCGTGGCCGCTGATGGCGATCACGCCGTACTGCCAGAGGTTGCGGTAGTAGGAGAGCAACGTCTTGTCGCCGCTGGCCGTGTCGACCGAGAACGGCGGGCACTCGCGCGCCGCTAGGGCCGTGCCCGCCCACTGCGCCTCATCGCCCTCGCCGGCTGGGAAGCCGGCCTGAAACTCGGCGACGTTGGGTGCCAACGCGACGCCGCGGCGGCTGCCGACAGAGAAAGTAGGCAGCGCGCCGCTGCTCACCTGGCCTGGCGCGGGGGCACCGCCAGAGGCCCCACGCAGGCCCTTGCCGGGCAGATGGACAGCGCCCAACCGCCCGGTCTTGTAGCGGATCCATACGGCTGAGCCGTCTTTGGCGACGCCGGCTTGGTCGACGGTTGCGTCGGCCTTGACGGCCTGTAGCGCCGCCGCTGCTGCCATCGTCGCGCTGGCACCGCCGGCGGTGGCAGCGGCCGCGTCCGCCTTGGCCTTCTTCTGCAGCCCGACGATCGCCTGGCACTCTGCCTGGCTCAGGCGCGGGACGACGTCGACCTGGGTCAGCTGGGTGCGCGCGGTGTAGGACTTGTCGAGCACCGTCACCTGCGCCTCGACGCGGTAGAACATGCGCTTGGCGACGTTGGGCGTCAGGTTTAGGCAGAGCGAGTAGTAGCCGTCCTTCTGGATGTCGTCGCAGTTGCTCGCTTGGCCGTTGTCGACCATCTTGCCGACATCTTGGATCTTCTTGCCGTCGGCGTCGACCTCGATGAGCTGCACGGAGTCGGGGTTCACCGGGCCCTTGCCGGTGGCGTTGGACGACGCCGCCGAGAGCGGCATGCGGACCACGAGCTTGGCCGACTCGCCGACGAAGAGCACGTCCGGCGCGATCTGCGGCGGCCCCTCGAAGGTGAAGAAGGGGTTGTAGACGATGCGGATGGAGTCCGTGGAGACGACGCTGCCCTTCTTGGCGGTGACCGTGATGTTGTTGTCGCCCTCTTGTAGCTCGATGATGCCAGAGACCCACCATGCCTCGAGGGAGATGGTATCGGTTTTGCCAGCGGAATTGGTCCACTCGACGCTATCGGCCTCGCCAAAGATGACTCCCGCGAGCTGCGCCAGGTCCGAGTCGCTCTGCGCCCAGTCGCGCCCGGAGGGGCCGAGGATCTTGATCAGCAGCTCGTCGGAGGAGAGGCCTTTGCTCTCGTCGATCTCCTTCGCCACGTCGCCGCTGTCGGCGGTCCCGGCGTCGCCCGCGGTGTCGGCGGTGTCGGCTGGTTGGCCGGCGTCCGTGCCCCCGCCGTCGGTCTCTTCGCCACCCGCGTCCTCGCCGCCGGCGTCCGGCACCACGGATGGCCCGGGCCCGGTGTCTTCGGCGCCGACGCCATCAGCCCCCGCGTCCTGCTCGCCAACGCTGTCGCCCCCGGTGTCGGCGCCGCCGACGTCAGCGGCGACGTCTTGCGCCGCTCCACTTGGGTCGCCGTCCTCCGTCGACGGCTTCTCGCCACAAGCGGCGGCCGCGAGGCAAGACAGCGCGATCGCCAGCACGGACACAGCGCGCGCGTCGACCAAGCGCTGCGCCGCCAAGCCACCGCCTGCAGCGGCCACGGGTGTCACTGTGCGCGTTGAATCAGGAGCGCTCTTTCGTAGACCTCTGGGGTACATGCAGGCTCCAGCGCGCCGAATCTCGCGGCGAGGGGCGGACCGTTTCACACTGCCGGCGAGCGCTGGCGTGGGGCGGCGGGGCAGGACTCTCACAGACCGGTGCGCTTCGGGTCTTTGGCGCGCAGCAGAACGATGAAGGGTAACGGATCACCGGCCGGGCCTGCAAGTGCTAGACGCTGGCTCGGCGCCGCAGAGATGCGATTCGGGCTGCGATTTTCCTGGGGATCCGGTGACCGCGTGCTCCATCAGCGCGAGCCAAGACGCCCTTGGCCGCCGATGACCTGCCAGCGCTCGCCGTCGTCGACATCCAGGCGGCCGCGCCCGAGGTCACTGGCGTCGTCAAAGCGCTCACCGTCGAGGGTAAAGGGTCCGTGCAACCGCAAGCCCGTGGCCTCGCGGAAGTCCCGGACGCCGGCTTGAGCGCCGCCGCCGAGCAGCGCTGGTAACATGCGGACCAGCGCGCCGGCGTCGCGGGCGTCGACGACCCTGGCGTGGAAGCCCTTTGCGGCTGGGGCGCGGCGAATCGCCGCCATCACGCCGGTGGCGAGGCTCAGGTCGGCGGTGACCGCGACCACCGCGGTGTAGCGATCGAAGCGGGTGACCCGGTCCGCGCCTTCCTCGACGTCCAGCGGCAAGCCGAAGGGGCCAAGCCGCCAGCGCTCTCGCTCGAAGAGCGGCGAACCGACGGCGACGCCGCGGATGAGCTCACCGAGGAAGCGCAGCAGCCCGGGATAGCCGGCGCCAAACTGCTCGTAGAGCGTCAGCGCGTGGTAGACGACCTCTGAGCCGAACACGAAGCCGTGGCGAAGACTTCCGCCTCCGCGCACCGTCAGCGAAGCCAGCGGCTGCGTCGGCAGCGCGCCGAGGGGAGCGGCGCCGTGGTCGCGCACAAAGCGTCGCAGCGACTTCTCTGGCCGGACGTGGTGACCGGTAGCGCGCGCCAGGATGTTCATGGTGCCGCCGCGGAGCAACAGCAGACGCGGCCGAGGCGCAGCGAGCCCACGCGCGGCTGCCTCCGCGTCGAGCGCTGCGAGGACGTTGCAGGTGTGGTGGACCGTGCCGTCGCCGCCGGCGAGCGCGAGGACGTTGACGCCGTCTACCGCCAGCAGCTCAGCGACGGCGCGTCGCAGCCCGGTGAGGTCGGCGGTGCAGTGGAGGGGCCACGGCCCAGCGAGCGCGGCGCCCTGGCGCGCCATTCGACCGCGATCGGCGCGGCCATTGACCAGGACGCCGAGCCGAACCGGCGCGCCCTCGGCGAGTGCGGCACGACGGATCGCAGCCCCTGCGTCGCTGAGCAAATGTGCCACGGGATCGCCTCGTCCCAGCGCGCTGGCGGTGGCGGTCTCGGTGGGATGCCCCCTAACGCGCTGCGCCACAGGTACCTCCAGCTTCTGCGAGGGGTGGGGACGGGGAGTCGGCTGCGGCGCCCCAGCTGTGACGGTGTCGGCGACGGCGATGGCAGAGTGGACTGTGCTCGGACTTGCGCGCAGAGCACAAGCGGCCCGCTGTGGGTGGCGTTGGCAGCGCAGTGCCGTGGGATGCGCCGGGGTGCGACTAGGCGCCAAGGGCGCCAAGGGCGCCAGGGCGCGTTGGGGCGTTCCGCTAGGCGCCGCGCGGGACAGTGCGCCTGGGCTGGCGTGGGCGGCGCGGCCCGGGGCTGGCTGAGCGTCCCCTCGCGGGTGTGGCGCCTATTCTCGGGATTCCCGCGGATCTCATCGTGATGGAGATCGCTGCCAGCGCAATGGCGCCGCCGCGTGGCCCCCCGGGCGACGACCTCGCCGGGGCCCCACGAGAAGGTCGGCGGAGACGACGCCCTTGGGCGCTCACGGACGGACACCGAGATCGAGCAGTAGCCTTGTCCACTATTTGGCGCCGTGCTAGACTCGCGCTTCGACGGCGTGGCGCGCCTTGACCGCGGCCATTCACCCTTCGCGGAGTTGGTGCGCCGCCTCAGGTTCGACCGCCCAGGAGACCACCCCGGCCCATGCTGCAGCTGTCGATTCAGGACTTTGAGGGCAAAGCCACGACGGTCCCGCTTGCGGACGGCGAGCTGACCATTGGCCGTGACGAGACCAACGCGATCTGCTTGACCGAGCGAAACGTCTCGCGCCACCAAGCCCGCATCGTGGTGCAGGGCGACCAGGCATCGATCGAGCCGATCCGCGCCACGTGGGGCACCCGCCTGAACCAGCACCTGCTGCGCTCGCGCGCCGAGCTGCGGCCTGGAGACGTGCTCCAGATCGGCGACTACACGCTGGAGCTGCTGAGCGGCACCTCCGGCGCGCGCCGCGATACTGCCCTCGTCGACGACAGCTCAGGCGCTCCGAGTCCATCGGGGCCGCCGCGCCCGAGCGGCGTCGACAGCAGAGGCGGGGTCGACAACCGGACCTCAATCGTCAACTTGGCCGACATTCACTTTGCGACGGGCGCGCCGGGCGAATCGACGCCGATCCCGACCGCTGAGCAGCCGCGCCTGGTCGTCGAGAGCGACAACCTCCGTGGCCTGGATCTGCGGGTCACCCGCACGCCGACGACGATCGGTCGGGTGAGCGAGAGCGCCGATCTCGTGGTTGATCACCGCTCGATCTCGAAAGAGCACGCCCGCCTGACGCGGCGGCCCGACGGCACCTGGGAGGTGCTCGACCTCGGCTCCAGCAACGGCATCCAGATCAACGGCGAGCCCTATAGCAAGAGCGCGCTGCGAAGCGGCGACGTGCTGATCTTGGGCCACGTCGCGTTGCGCTTCCTCGGCCCAGGCGCGGCAGCGCCGGCACGCTCAGGCTCCGGCGGGGGCGGCAGCGGTAAGGGCTTGGTGGTCGCTGCGGTCATCGTGACGCTGCTATTGGCCGGCGGCTTGGCAGCATTCTTGCTGACCGGCGGCGACAAGCCTGAGCCTGCGGCGCCGGCGGACGACGATAAGGGACCCGCCGGCAAGCAAGTTGGCCCTGCCGCGGCGCCGGCCGAGGGCCAGGCCGCGGAGGCGCCTGAGGTCGTCGACGTCGCCGACAAGGCCCGCCAGATCGAGAAGATGCGCGTCGCCGGCATGGTCCGGGAGGCCCTGGCGCTGGCGCGTGAGACCCAGAAGACGGCGGACGGCAAGCCGGAGCTGGCGCTGCTGGTCCGCAAACTGGAGGCGGAGTCAGACGCCATCGACAAGATCACCGCCGCCGAGAAGGTCGTCGACGACGATCCGAAGCAGGCGCTCGACGCGATCAATGACCTCGGCGACACGCTGGATGAAGGCTCGGCGCTGCAGAAGCGGGCCGGCGCGGTGCTGAGCAAGGCGCGCACGATGGTGGTCGCCAACTTGATCGACGAGGCCGACAAGCTGCTGAAGCGCAAGCAAGCCGCCGAGGCGCTGGCCAAGGCCGAGCTGGCGCAAGAGTATGCCCCGGACAACGAGGACGCCGCCAAGGTGGTCGTGAAGGCGCGGGCGATGCTCAAGGAGGCCGGCGATCCTGAGCCGCTCGCCGAGAGTGCGGCGGTCAAGGTCAAGTCAGATGTGCGGCCGCGAGTCGATCCAGCGCCCAAGCCCAAGCCCACGCGCACCCCTGCGCCCGCGCCGCCGCGGCCGGCACCTAGCCCCCCGGAGAACGATCCGACGCCCAAGCCCAAGCCGGCTGGCGACATGAGCGCGCAGGAGCACTACAACGCGGGGCGCACCGCCGGCGCGGCTGGCGATAAGCAAGGCGCGATTCAGCACTTCCAGGCCGCCGTAAAGCTCGGCTTCAAGAGGGCCCACGGTCAGCTGGCGCGGCTCTACTACCAGATGGGCGACAAGGCCAACTGCGCCAAGCACGGCAACCTGTACGTCCAAATGTACCCGGACGCTGCAGACGCCCAGGCCATCGAGGGAATGCTCGAGAAGTGCCGCTGATCCGGAGCGCCCTGCTGCGCCTCCTCGGCGCCTCGATCTCGATCGTGGGTGTGGTCTGGTTGGTCTTTCTGGCGGTGCGCGTCGCCCCAGGAGATCCGGTTGACGTACTGCTGGGCGAGCGGGCCACGGTCGCCGAGCGGGCGACGCTGCGGCGCCAGATGCACTTGGAGGGCGACCTCTGGCAGCAGGCGAGCGGCTGGTTGGCCGAGCTGGCGGACGGCGATCTCGGCACGTCGGTCGCGGCGCGCGGGCGGCCGGTGGCCGTCACGACCCTGTTGGCCGAGGCGGCTCCCCCAACCGCGGCGCTAGCGATGGCGGCGATCGCCATCAGCTTGCTCTTGTCGCTGGCGCTCGGCACCTGGGCCGCGCTCGATCGCAGCGGTGTCGGCGATCACGTCGGGCGGGCCTGGGCGGTGGTCGCCACCTCAACGCCGATCTTCGTCACCGGGCCGCTGGCCCTGCTGGTCGGCGCCGTCGCCCTGCCCTGGCTGCCGTCGCCGGCCCATCCTGGCGCCGGCGGCGACGCCGCCGCCGGGTTGTGGCTGCCGGCGGCGGTGCTCGGCGCGGCGCTGAGCGGGCGCATGTCGCGGCTGATGCGG
>SXGT01382590.1_pt1 | contig 14131 bp, 8 predicted proteins | sample 3176221 | NCBI WGS metagenome assembly SXGT01 (sample SAMN11356862, study PRJNA531348) | freshwater metagenome | isolation source: freshwater sample F1-120 | place: China: Fuxian Lake, Yuxi | collected 2017-12-25 | reverse complement strand
GAACTCGTCGCGGCCGCGGACGCCCATCGCGAGCGCGCGCTGGCCCGGCCGGCGGCAGGGCAGCAGCCGGCCCGCCCGGCAGCGGAGGACGCCGAGCGCCGCCGCAAGCTCGAAGCGCTCGGTTATCTCGAGCGCTAGCGCGCCGCTGGCCCGGGGGTCGTTGCCAGATCCTCGCGCACCCAGACCTCGAAGCCGATCTCGCCCATCTCGAGCTGGCCGGTGAAGACCGGATCAAGCCAGGCATAGAAGTCACGTTGCAGATAGGTCGAGCGCACCGTCCAGGCCAGGCGGTAGGGCTGCTTGCCCGCGCGCAGGGACGCGGCGTCGGCGCGCATCACGGGATTGGGGATGCCGCCGCGCTCGAGCTGCACCGCGAACCATTCCGGGAGCACGAAGACTTCCGGTGCCTCGCGCCACCACTCTCCCGGCTGGACCGGCAGAACGTCGAGCCCGCGCGCGGCCAGTGGTTCGTTCAGCCCAAAATAGGGCGACATGCCGTGCGGTAGCGCGACGCGCAGGCGGCCGCTTGCCGGGCGCTCGACCGAAGCGTCGATCCAGGCCGCGACGGCGCTCTGCTGGTCGAAGGAGAAGCGCGCGACCTGCGAGGCGGTCAGGGCGGTCGTGGCGACGAGTACGAAGAGCGAGAGTCCGATCCGGAGTCCTGTGGCCGTCGCGGTCGGGAGACGTGCCGGCTCGGCCGGGCCGGCCAGCACGCGCGCCGCGAGCACGACGAGGATCGGCAGGAGCGGCAGCAGGTAGCGCAGCGCGTCGATGGCCGAGAGTCCGATCGGCAGCAGGTACGCGACGAGCGCTACCAGCAGGATGCGATCGACCGCGTCGTGCCGTCGCAACGCCGAGCCCACGCCGGCCACCGCTGCGAGCCAGAGCGGCCAGCCCAGCGCGTAGGGCAGGGCGACAAGTATCTGATAGACGTAGGGCCGGCCACGCCAGCCCAGACCGGGCACGAGGGTGGTCTGCCAGAAGGCGAGATTCTGCCAGCTCCCCGCGGTGGTGAGCATCGACATCGAGCGCAGCAGGCGCGCCGGAGAGGTCACGCAGATCGGACAGGCGAGCGTGAACCCGAGCGCGAAGGCGCAGAGTGATGCCGCCGCGAGGACCACGAGTCGCCGCGGCGAACGTTCGCGCCAGGCGGCCTCCACCACCGCCCACGCCACGGGCACCGTGAGCGCCAGTCCGGTGTACTTGGTGCCGAAGGTGAGGCCGGTGGCGAGGCCCGTGGCGAGCGCTGCGCCCATCGTTCCGACGCGGGCGAGCCGGCAGGCGAGCAGCAGAGTCGCCATCATGCCGGTGCCGAGCAGGATGTCGACCGAGACCAGATGCGAGTGGATCACCTCGAGCGGGACCACGGCGGCGAGTGCTGCCGCGAGCAGGCCGGCGCGCGGGGAGTGCGCGCGCCAGGCGAGCGCGCCGACCAGTGCTACCGTGGCGAGGCCAGCCGTAGCCGACAACATTCGGGCGAGCAGCAGGGACTCGAACAGACTCTCGTGGGGGGAGGGCACGAGCCCGAGCGCGTGGGCCAGTGCCGTGGCGAGGCCCGCCAGGTAGCCGAAGAGAGTGGGATAGAAGAGGGCGGCGACGGTGTCGGGCCGCTCGAACGAGGTCGCGCCGAGGGGCACGAAGGCGCGGAGGTACTTCGCCCAGATCAACAACTCGTCGGGGAAGGCCATGCGCTCGTCGAGCAGGCCCCAGTCGAGTCGCCAGAAGCGCAAGCCGATCGCGACAGCCGCGATCGCGAGGACGGCGCCGCAGCGAGCGACCGGGCTGCCGAGCCGGGACCGCTGCGGGCGCGGCTCGGCGGCATGGGTGAGAGGGCGCGCCACGGCGATGGCGAGGACTTTCGCACGCCTCTGTGTGCGCCGGCAACCGGAGGGTCCGAAGGTCGAGTTGCGGTGGTGGAGAACCTCGACCTGGCGCGCGGCGACGTGCGCCGGCAACGGGAGGGCGCGATCTGGGCGCCGCGCATCCGCGCTGGCATCCGCGCGGGTGGTGAGGTCGCCGTGCGCCATTGAGCAGGACTCGGCGCCTGCGGTATGAGAGCGGGGCCTCGTCGCGAGGCGCTTGCCCGATGCAGTTCGACAGCGCCGTCTTCCTCGTTTTCCTGCCGCTCGTCTTCGTGCTCGCCCACATGCTGCGCGACCATCTGCGGGCGCAGAATGCCCTCATCGTCGTCGCCAGCATGGTCTTCTACGGCTGGTTCGATTGGCGGCTCTCGTTTCTGCTGCTCGCCTACACGCTGCTGGCCTACCAGGCCGCGCTACGGATCGAGGCGTCGCACGACGAGCGAACGCGCCTGCTCTGGTTGCGCGGCAGTGTCACGCTCTGTCTCGCCGGACTCGGGTTCTTCAAGTATGCGGGCTTCGTCGTCGAGAACGTGAGCCGCGCCATGCAGATGCTGGGGCTCGCCGGTGATCCGGTTCTGCTCGAGATCCTCCTGCCCATCGGGATTTCGTTCTACTGCTTCCAGGCCATCGCTTATATCGTTGACGTCTATCGCGGCGAGGTGCGGGCCGAGCGCGATCCGATCACGTTCGCGGCCTTCAAGTTCTTCTTTCCGCTGCTGGTGGCGGGACCGATCGAGCGCGCCCGCCACCTCCTGGTCCAGGTCCAGCGCCCGCGCACGGTGACCCGGGATCAGGCCACCTGCGGCCTCTGGCTCGTGGTCTGGGGGCTTTTCCTCAAGGTGGTCTGTGCCGACACGCTCGCCGGGTTCGTCGCGCGGGTCTGGCCGGGCGAGCCCTCGATCGAGGGCTGGGCCGTGCTCGGGGGGGCGATCGCCTTCACCTTGCAGATCTACTTCGACTTCAATGCCTACAGCGTCATCGCCAAGGGGGTCGCCGCTCTCTTCGGCGTCGAGCTGGTGTGGAACTTCGAGCGGCCCTACTGGTCGACCTCGGTGCAGGAGTTCTGGCGGCGCTGGCACGTGAGCCTCAGCACCTGGTTGCGCGACTACCTCTACGTACCGCTCGGCGGCAACCGCAAGGGAGAGCTGCGCACCTACCTGAATCTGATGCTGACCATGGTCCTGGGCGGGCTCTGGCACGGGGCCGCCTGGACCTTCATCCTCTGGGGCACGCTGCACGGTGCCGCGCTCTGCGTGCAGCGTCTCTGGAGCGGCTGGCGCACGGCGCCGCGCGTGCCGGTCGTGGTCGGCTGGTTCCTGACCATGGCGGTCGTCACGTTCGGCCTCTTCATCTTCCGCTCGCCCGATCTCGCAGGCGCCGGCGAACTCCTCTCGCGTCTCGGGCACTTCCACTGGACGCCCTTCGACCGCGCGCTCTTCCTCGCCATCGCCGCCACGACCGCTCCGGTTCTGCTGGTCGAGGCGCTGCAACTTCGCCGCGCCGATTTGATGGCTCCGGCCCGCGTCGGCTTCGGCCCTTTCTCGGTGGTGACGGGACTTCTCGTTGCAGCGATTTTTGTCCGCTTCTCGGAAACAGCACATGACTTCGTCTACTTCCAGTTCTGAGCCGCGCAGGGGCGACTCCGCGGCGGTACCTCCCGGGCTGCCGCAGCCGGCGCCCGGCCCGAGCGAGATCGCCGGCTGGCTGGTCGCGCGTTTCTGGCTTGCCGCTCTCACGGCGCTGGTGCTGGTCGGCAGCTTCGCACTGGTGGCGAGCCGGACGCCGCCGGTCGTCCCCTCGCTCGGTCCGGCGATCATCGACCAGCAGATGGCCCGCAGCCACCGCCCGCTCGACGCGGAGTTGCTCGTCGTCGGCGATTCATCGGGCCTGCTCGGGCTCGATCCGCTCGCGGTCGAGCGCGAGCTGGGTGTCCGCACGGAAATGTTGAACGTGATCGGCCCGGTGCGCGGTCCGGGTTTCGTTCGATTGTTGGAAAACGCGCTTGCTGCGGGCACCAGGCCCCGGATGGTGCTCTTCCTGATCCAACCCTTCACTCTGTTGCACCCCCCCGGGCACAGCCACGACTCCCTGATGCAGGCGGTTCTCACGGATCGCTGGAGCCCCATCGCGTGGGACGAGGGCGTGCGCCGGGTCGGGGATCTGGCGTTGCTCGGCGGTCTCTTCGAGGAGCCGATCGCGGGCCCCTTCGGGGCCGAGTATGGCAATGTCGCCGAGCTCCGCCGCAGCCTCGACGTGGGCCACGGCGGCTTGCTGCATCCCGGCCCGCCGCTGCTTGCTCCCCCCGGCACACACGGGGTCGTCGATTATGTGCTCTACCCGGTGGCGCGCGAGGATCTGCGCCAGGCGGGCGAGATGCTGCGCCGGCTCGGCGGGCCTCCGGTCTTCATCGGGTTCGGTGCGACTGCGGAGAGTCTCTCCTTCGAGCAGCAGCCCGGTGGGCGGCGGGCGATGCTCGACGAGGTGCGCGGCCTGCTCGGCTTGCCCGAAGGGCGTGTGCTCGATCTGCCGGCGGTCCTGCCCGACGCCGAGATGGTCGATCCGATGCATGTCGGACGCCAGGGGCGCGTGCGCTTCACGGAGAGGGCCCTCCCGGCCCTGCGTGCTGCCCTCGATGGCGAGGTCAGCGGCGAGGGCGGGAAGCCCGCTTCGGTTCGCGCACCGGACCGGCCTGGGCTAGCGTTGCCCGAGGGAGGCCCCGGGTGAGCGCGACCCGCGCTGCGGAGATGGAGTCGCGAGCGAGTCTCGATCCGCTGGTCCTGCGCCAGCTCGCACGGGTCTCGGACGCCCGCGGTGCTGCGGATCTGGTGCTCGTCTGGGGCTCGATCGGACTCGCGGTCGCGATCGCCGTCGCCAGCGGCAGTGCTCTGGTGTGGGCGGGCGCGGTGGTCTTCATCGGCACCCGGCAGAATGCGCTGGCGACTCTGGCACACGACGGGTGGCATCGGCTGATCTGCCACGACGGCGCGCGCAACCATGCCATCGGTGCGTGGCTCTACGCCTATCCGATCGGCATTCCCTACCACCATGATCGCCGCCGCCACCTGCGCCACCATCGCGAGGTTGGCGAGTCGCGCGATCCTGACTGGCTCAACTATTCGAACCAGGGGCGCGCGACGCCGCTGCGGCTCGGCCTGTACTTCGCGAGTCTGCTCGCCGGGCGCATGTTCTGGCAGACGGCAGCGAGCCTCGCCCGACGCGGGACGCCACGCATCGCGCTTGACGAGGCGACGCAGGGACGTGCCGATGAAATGCCCTTGCGCGCCGAGCTGGAACGGATCGTGGTCGCGCAGGCGACGCTCTTTCTGCTGATGGCCGCGGCCGGGCCGTGGTGGACGTACTTCGTGCTCTGGGCACTGCCGGTCGCGACCTTTGCCGGGTTCTTTGCGAACCTGCGGGCGTTCCTTGAGCACTGCGCGCCCGGCGACGACGTGGGTGCTGCGCCGCGGCTGCACGATTTCGAGATCGGCTGGGCCGAGCGACTCTTCGTTGCGCCCTGCCACTTCAACTACCACGCGCTCCACCACGCTTTCGTCGCGATACCGCACTGGAATCTGCCGCGGGCGAAGGCCGCGGTGCTTGCTGCTGCCGGCGGGGCTTACCCGCTGGCGGTGCAACGCGGGTACCTGCGGCGGCTCAGCCGGCATCTGGCGGAGATCACGCTCAAGGCGGCACCGGAGACCGAGGCGGACCGGGGCGAGCGCGTCGCCGCGACCGCGACCGCGACCGAACAGCAACACGTCGCCGCGACCGCGGGCGAGCCGCAGCGCTTGCCCGAGCCGCGGCTTGTGGTCGACTGCGGCTTTTGCGGCAGCGCCGAGCATGAGCCCGTGACCGGCTGGCTGGTCGACGAAGAGTCAGCCAGCGAATTGCCGCCTGCTTTCCGCGAACTGACCTTCCGCTTCGTGCGCTGCACGGGGTGTGGGCAGATCTACATGCGTGAGCGCCCGAGCCCGCGCGACCTCGACGTGTTCTACGGCCAGGCCTACAAATGCTTTCAGAGCTACGATGACCGCGGCGCCATCATGGCCGGGCTCGCCCGGCTCGTGGCCCGTGGCAAGCTCCGTGGGATCCGTCGCTTGATGCCGCCGGGCCAGCGGCGGTTGCTCGATTATGGCTGCGGCTCGGGCACCTGGCTCGATCTGATGCAGGGATTGCTGCACCGTGCTGCCGACGGCTTCGAGATGATCGGCACCGATGTGACGCCGGGGCCGCTCGAGGATCTTCGCCGGCGCGGCATCGCGGCGTTCTGCTGTGACGAGACGACTCTTTGCGAGATGGTCGAGCCCGGCAGTGTCGGCGTCGTTCATCTTTTCCACGTCATCGAACATGTGCCCGATGTCGACGGCACGCTCGCGGCGCTCTACCGCGTGCTGGCTCCGGGCGGGGTGTTGATGGGCCAGACGCCGAACACCGCCTCGCTCGGGCGGCGGGTCTTCGGCGATCTCTGGAACCAGTGGCACGTGCCGCGGCACCTCGTGCTCTTCGACGACCAGACGCTGGCGCGGGCTGCCGAGCGGGCGGGGTTTACGGTCGTGTCGATCCGGAGTTCACTCTCGGGAGCGACGCAGTGGGCACTCTCGGCGCTGCTGTGGCGGGCGAAGCGCCGCGGTCGGGAGTTTCGTGGCATCCACGAGCCGCTCTATCCGCCGCTCATTCTGGCCGCGCTGCCGCTGGCAGCGGTCGAGGCGCTCGTCGCGCGCACGTGTCACATGGATTTTGTGCTGCGGAAGCCCGGGTGAGACCGCGCGAGATCGGGCGCGACTTCGCCTGGGGTGCTGCATCGGCCGTACTCATCTGGCTGGTCATCGAGGCGGCCGGTGGCATCTGGGGCCATGTCGGCGGGCGCGATTTGCACGGCTTCTTCCTGCAGCGCTTCGAGGAGGCGGCCCGGCGACTGATCGGGGCGGGCGAGTTGCCGCTCTGGAACCCGAACGAATTCACCGGCAGCCCGCGCTTCGCCGCACTCCAGGGCATGGTGCTCTACCCACCGGTGCCGATCCTGTTTGCCGTCCTGCCGCGTTTTCTCGCTCTGCAGGCGCTTTACGCGGTCAATCTGCTGGTACTGGGCTGGGGCAGCGTGGCATACCTCCGGCGCCACAGCGTGCCCCGCCCGGCGGCCATGTTGGCGGTGGTGGTGGCGGTCCTCGGATGTTTCTCGAGCTGGTCGCGGGCCGGCATGGACCACCCGAACTTTCTCGCCAGCGTGGCGTGGGTGCCCTGGATCGCGCTGGCATGGGAGAAGGCAGTCGCGCAAGGAGTTCGTCCCTGGCTCGGCTGGATGGCAGCGGCCGTGCTCGTCCAGTGTCTCGCCGGCTATCTCGAATTCCCGCTCGTGACGGCGGTGCTGCTGGGCGCGATGGCGCTCGTGCCGGGCGAGGGGACACTCGTGCGGCGGCTCGCTTGTCTGGCCGGGGGCTTCGGGCTCGGTGCACTGCTGGCGGCAGTCCAGCTTCTGCCGCTGCTCGAAGGTGCGCGCGAGAGTCACCGGGTAGCGATGGCTGGGGCCTACGAATCCGGCCGGGCCTTCTACGGGCTGGTCTCGTCGGGGCTGCTGGGGCCGCTTTTCTATCATCGTTTTCCGCCGCCCGTCCTGGCGCTGGCCGCGGGTGCCCTTCTCGTCCCGCGGCGGGTGCATCTGGCCTGGCTGGTCGCGCTGCTTTGGTCGCTGCTGGCGATGGATCCGCCACTTTCCGCGCTCTACCAGCTGCCGCCTTTCTCGGGATTCCGGAATGCCTCCGCCTGGAGCCATGTCACCGGGGTTTTTCTCGGTTGGCTTGCCGCGGCAGCGGTCGGGGCGCTGGCGGTACACGCCTCGGGTGTGGCGCGGGCGGCCGCGGCAGCGCTCGGCCTGATCGCAGCCCTTTGGTGTGGGCAGGGAATCTTCGCGGCGCCGCGCGACATGCCCATGCGGCTGCCGGATTATCCCCTGCTTGAAGAGCGGGCTCGCGAAATCGCTGCGGCGCGCGTCGCGCGGAATCCACAGGCCCGACTCGTGTCCCGGCACGAAATCGATTCCGGCTCGACCGTGCGCCACGAGCTGCCGACGCCCGAGGGCTACGACCCCCCGATGCCCCCCCGTCGTATACGGCGCTTGATGGACCATATTGCGGCTCGTGGGGGCGGCGAGCCCGGTCGGATGCTGCGCTACGAAGCCGATCCCCGTCTCGCGGAGTTGCTCGGGGTGGGTTTCGTTGCGCTCCACCGCGATCGGGCCGCGGCGCTCGAGACCATCGGTTTCGAGCGGATCGCAGCCCTGCCGGGTGACGACGTGTTGCTCTACCGGAAGCCCGTGCCCCGCCTGCGCCTGGTGCACGAGGTGGTGATGGCGGCCGATGACGACGATGCGTTCGCGCGCACCGTGGATCCGGCCCGTGATCTGCGCCGCTCGGCGGTGGTCGAGGGCGGCGCTCTCGGGGTCGCTCCCCGCGATGCGACCGGACGTGAGGAGGTGGAAGTTGTGCGCGAGGTGCCCGAGGAAATCGTCGTGGCGAGTGAGACCACATCGACCGCCTTGCTCGTGCTCACCGACAGCTGGTTTCCGGGCTGGGAGGTCGAGGTCGATGGCGTGGCGCAGCCCTTGCTGCGCGCCGACTACGCTTTTCGCGCCGTGGTTGTTCCGGCCGGTCGGCACGAGGTGAGCTTCCGCTACCGGCCCGCCTCGTTACGGCTCGGCGCGGGCGTCAGTCTCGCGGCCCTCGGCGTAGCCCTGGTGCTGATGGTGCCGCGTCGCCGGCCGCTGTCGTCGGCAGCGCCGGCGGGTGAGGCAGGGCGGGGGGCGGTGTGAGGGCGCGGCGGGGAGATGCGCGGGCACTCGGTGAGTTCGTGCTCGCCTTCGTCTTGTTCTTCGGTCTCGCCGCAGGCCTGCTCCATCCGCTCTTCTCCGATCCCGCGCATTCGGTGCTCGACCCGCGCGGGGTCGATTGGCTCTACGGCTGGCATCGACCGTGGAACGTCGTGGCGCAGGGCGAGGCCCTGCTGCGCGACCTGAAGCTCGCGATCTGGGTCTACGGTGCGGGCTGGCGCGGCCTGGTCGAGCATCCGCTCTCGCTCTTCGACGGCGGGATCTTCCACCCGACACCGACGTCGCTCGCCTACAGCGAGCACGCACTCGGCAAGCAGGTTCTCTTCGGGCCCATCTTCGGCCTGACGGGCAATCCGGTGCTGGCCTATCAGCTCGACCTCTGGCTCGGCTTCGGGCTCTCGGGCGCCGCGATGTTCGCTCTCGTCCGGCATTTCGGCGCCGGCCCCGGCGCGGCTCTGCTGGCGGGCTTCGTCTACGCCTTCTGTCCGGCCCGCATCGAGATGGTGCACTACTCCCACCTCATGACCGGGCAGTGGCTGCCGCTGGCGCTGCTCTTCCTCGATCGCACTCTGCTGCGTGTCTGCTTGCCCGACGCCCTGATTGCCGCCGGGTTTCTGGCATTACACCTCTTGACCTCGGTCTATCTGGCCTACATCGGCCTCACGGCCGTGCTGGCGTGGGCCGCCGCCTGTGTGCTTGCGCGATCACCGCAACCGATGCCACGCGCGCTCGGTCTTGTCGCGCTGGCGCTCGGCCTCGCGATTCTGCCCGTTGCGCTGGCGGCGCTGCCCTATCTCGACGTGCGCGCGACCGGCGCGCTGCACGACTTCCGGGTCGTACCCGCGGCTCTGGTCGGGGTCTCGCTCCACCCCTGGCGCAGCCTGCTCTTGCCCCCCGCACTCGTGGAGGGCGCGAATGCGCGCCTCGGGCAGGGGGCGTACGCGTATCTTGGCGTGCTGCCGCTGGTGCTGGCGGCGTTCTCCCTGGCCGTGCTGCGGCGCCCGAAGAGCTCCGCGGCCTACCGTGGCGTGGTCATCGGGCTGGCCGTTGCCGGTCTGTCGTGGATTCTGGCACTCGGTCCGGAGATCTCGATCGGGGGCAGGGCGGTTCCCTTGCCTTACCGGCTCGCGATGGAGGGGATCCCCGGCTTCTCGTCGATGCGGGTGCCGTCGCGCTTCGTGCTCGGGCTTGCGGTCGGATTCGCCTTGCTGGTGGGTCTCGGCGCGGAGGGAGTGCTCGCCGCCGCGCGGCGTGCTCGCTGGCCGGCTTCCCTGCGCAGCGCGGCGGTGGTCGCATTGGCGCTTCTGGTCATGGTGGATTTTGGATTGGTGCGCCGGACGTGGCCGCTCTACCGGGTTCCCGTCGGCGCCGAGCGCGGGCGGGTCTACGCGGCGCTGGAGAACGAGCCCGCGGGACCACTGCTCGAGATTCCGTTCGCCGGCCGCGGCGGCCGCCACGCGATCGACGCCATGGTGGCGGCCGTCTCGCACGGCCGGCCGCTGCTCAATGGCACGAGCGGCTACGCGCCGCCCTCCCAGCCGATGGTCGCTGGCCTCGTCGCGACCCTGCCCGCGGCGGCGAGTCTCGCCCTGCTCCGTCGCATGACCGGGCTGCGCTGGCTCATCGTTCACGAAGAATTGCTCGGGCCCGAGGAGCGCGCTCGCTGGCGGCGTCCGGCGGGTCTGCGCGAGGTCGAGCGCGACCGGGACACTGTGCTCTACGAGGTCGAGTCCGGCGCAGGCACGCCCGATCTCCTGCCCGGCCTGCGCGAGTGCGCCCGCACCGGGCGGGGCTGTGGTTTCCCCGAGGCCGACCGGATTCTCCTGCCGGGCGCAGACCGCAACGGTGACGGCCGCATCGTGATCGCCTGTATCGGCGATTCGAACACCGATGCCGGCTGGCAGCACGAACAGGATCCGAGCTTTCCGCGGGATCGGGGCTGGTGCGAGCGCCTGCCCGACGCCCTCGGGGCCGCGTCCGTCGAGATCGTCAATCTGGGGGTGCCAGGGGCGAGCGCCGTTTCCCAGCCCATGCCCTCGGTCGAGGAGACGCAGGTCCATTTCGATGGCGAGCGACAACTCGACGCCGTGCTCCGGACAAGTGCTCCGGACATCGTGCTGATCTCTTTCGTGACCAACGACGCCCATCCCCGCCGCGCCCGAGAACTCAGCCGCCCGCTCGAGGCCGAGGAAGTGGTCGCCGTCCACAGTGAATTCCTCGCACGGGCAGCGCGCGCCGGGGTGCTGGCGCTGGTGGCGACGGCACCCGAGCCCCGCTTCCCGGGGCGGGGCCCGCCGTCCTACCGCCTCGAGGGCCTGATGGTGGCGATCAACGCAGGTTTGCGCGGGGCGGTTCCCGCGGAGCGTCTCCTCGACTTCGCTGCACTCGTTGACCCGTCCGACTATCTCGATGACATCCACATGAACTCCGCCGGGCACGAGCGCCGGGCCCGGTTGGCCGCACAAAAAATACGGACACTGCTGCTGCAGGAGCAAGCCGCAGCGCCCGGGGCCGGGGGGATCGGGGCCGACGCCGGGCGACCGGGCAAGGTCAGTGAGAGCCGGGCTCGACCCGCAGCTCAAAACCCATGATCGACGGTTTGCCGGCGAGGTTCTGCAGGAGCGACACGGGGGCCGCCGCGATCACGGCCGGCGTATAGAGAGGCAATCGGCCGTTGTGCAGCCAGCGCCGCAGCCCGGGCAGCCGGTCGACGGCGAGGTTCTGCAGCGAGATCGCCCAATGCGCCGGCTGCAGAACCGGACGGATCGTCAATCGGGCGAAGCCGGCGCGGCGGGCCATCGCCTCGAAGCTGGCCGGATCCCAGAAGAAGAGGTGGCGCGGCTGATGGAGTCCGCCCCAGAAGCGGCCGAAGAGTCGCGCATCCCACGAGTCGAGATTTGGCAGCTCGCCGATCATCACGCCACCGGGGCGCAGGAGCCGCACGCAGGTGCGCAGCAGTTCCAGCGGGTCGGTGACGTGCTCGATCAGATGCGTCGCGACGATCGCGTCGAAGCTCTGCGGCGCGTAAGTGTTCGGTGCGAGTTGGCCGGCGCGCAGGTGGAGCCGGGGCGAACGCGGGCTCTGGATCACTTCCGGATTGATGTCGATGCCGTGCAGCTCCCAGCTGCCGAGTCCCTCGAGGGCAGCGAGAAACGAGCCGTCGGCACAGCCGATGTCGAGGATGGCGCCCCGCGCGCCGATGCAGCCGAGGATCTTCCGGCCGAGGCCTCGGCTGTAGCGGCGCTTGAGCGCGTCGGCGATGGGCGAACCCTGGTAGTGCCAGGCGTGGTAGTCGGGAGGGTAGAGGGCGGCGAGGTCGGCGGGCCCCGGCAGAGGATCCTGCTGCACGACGCCACACGCGCGACACTGAACCAGCATCGTCCGCTGCGGCAGCGGGTACTCGTAATCCGGCAGATCCGCGAAGCGGAGCGCGCCCTGGCTGCCGCCGCAGAGTCCGCAGGTAAAGCTCAGAGAGACTCCACTCGGCTCGGCCAGAGCAGCCGCCAGCACCGCGACAGCCGAATGGTGCTGACCCCGCGTGGGGCGAGGTCGGTCCGGAGTTGTGCCCAGGCCGGTTCGTAACGGTGCCACGGGATGGCCGGGTAGGCGTGGTGGAGCGCATGGAAATTGTGGTGCAGCATGAACCACGACAGCATCCGACCGGTCTCGATCATGCGGACCGAGGCATACCGCCCGGGCGGCAGGCCGACGTGCGGCAGATAGTTGACGTAGAGCGGGTGGAGATAGCAGAGCACGAGACGCGGCAGGACGATTGCCCAGAACGCAGCAGCCGGCGTCGCGATCAGCAGCGCGATCAGTACTGCGAGGCTGGCCAGAATCTGGACGTGATCGCGACGGCTCCAGCCCTTCCCGGGATCGGCGGCGTAACAGAGGGCGCGCGACTCTCTCTCGCCGGCGAAGTAGCGGAAGATGAGACTCCAGAGCGGGCCGCGGATCTGCCAGTGATCAGGGTCGCGGCCGGGTTCGTTGGTGAACTTGTGGTGCAGCAGGTGATGCGCTGTCAGCCGGTCGTAGAAGATGAAGACCGGGATCGCGCCGAGACGCCCGATGAGATCGTACAGGCGGCGATTCGGCGAGATGGTCTGATGGATGCCTTCGTGCCAGACGGTGAAGGCAAGGTTCATCGCCAGCGTGCCGAGCGTGAGCGTCGCCCACCACGGCAGCCAGCCCTGGACGGACCCCGCCCACGCCAGAGCCAGCCCGGTCCACTCGAGCAGCGCCACCAGGACCGTCCGCGCATCGACCAGCGCCGGCCGTTCGGCAAAGGCGAGGTACGGATGGCGATTCTCGGTGACGGCGGCCACGGACGGGTTCCCCCGCGGCCGGCGTTCGAACCGCGCCGCGCGCAGAAGCTACCACCGGCTCGAAAGACCGGTCAACGGAGCGTTCCCATCGCCCAGAGCATGGCGTTCGCGTGGGAGAGGTCTTTGCCTCATTCGTCTCGGGCCAGTAGGCCCGCCCGTGGCGTGCCGTGGTGGCGCGAACCCGTTGGGCCGAGTCCAGGGCAGAGGAGTCCGAGATGGCGATCGATTTTACCGTCCCCCCCGAGATCGAGGCGGTGCGGCAGAAGTTCCGCGATTTCATGCAAGAGGTCGTCGCGCCGGCCGAGAAGGGTCTGCAGATTGACCGCAGCGACCCGGAGTCGCGCCGGCAGATTCTCTCGACCATCTTCGACCTGCGCCAGAAAGCGCAGCAGGGGGGCCTCTGGCTGCCCCACATGCCGCGCGAATTCGGTGGCCTCGGCTACGGCCCGACCGCAGTGGCGGCGATCTCGGCCGAGGCGGCGCGCACGTCGTTCGGGCCCTTCGCGATCAACTGCCAGGCGCCCGACGAGGGCAACATGCACACCCTCATGCACTTCGGCACGGACGAACAGAAAGAGCGCTTCCTGCGCCCGCTCTGCGAAGGCCGGGCGCGCTCGTGCTTTGCGATGACCGAACCGGACGTCGCGGGCTCGGATCCAACGCTGATCCAGACCCGGGCCGTGCGTCACGGCGACGAGTGGCGGATCAACGGCCACAAATGGTTCATCAGCGGTGCCAAGGGCGCCCATTTTGCAATCTTGATCGCCTGCACCGACCCGGAGGCGGATCCTCCCCAGGCGCGCAACAGCGCTTTCATCGTCGAGACGCCGAGCGAGGGCTGGGAGATTGTGCGCGACGTCGAGACCATGTCGGGTGGTCACAACCACTGCGAGATCCGCATCAACGACCTGCGCGTGCCCCACCGCAATATCCTGGGCGGCGTCGGCAATGGCCACCGGCTCGGCCAGGTGCGTCTCGGCCCGGCCCGCCTCGCTCACTGCATGCGCTGGCTCGGCCAGATCGAGACCGCACTCGAGATGATGGTCGACCGCTCGACCAAACGCTTCGCGCACGGCTCCCTGCTCTCTGAAAAGCAGGGCATCCAGTGGAAGATCTCCGAG
>SXGT01163227.1_pt1 | contig 14131 bp, 10 predicted proteins | sample 3176221 | NCBI WGS metagenome assembly SXGT01 (sample SAMN11356862, study PRJNA531348) | freshwater metagenome | isolation source: freshwater sample F1-120 | place: China: Fuxian Lake, Yuxi | collected 2017-12-25 | reverse complement strand
CTCGGCGGCCTTGATGCTGGTGGCCCGGTGCACACCCGGCACGATGATCTTCTCGTAGACCTGGGCCACCTTGGCCAGCGTCTCGGGGGTGTCGCCGGAGACGATCTTCAGGATCTTGGTGAGCGTGTGCTCCTTGTCACCCGGGTTGATGCGCTCCGGGCTGTAGCCGACGAAGAAGTCCTGCTTCCACTTCATGCCGCTCTCGCGCTCGAGCACCGGGATGCAGACCTCCTCGGTCGCACCGGGATAGACGGTGCTCTCGTACACCACGATCGCACCCTTCTTCATGTTGCGGCCCACGCTGGTGGAGGAGCCGACGAGCGGGCGGAAATCGGGGATGTGCGCATCGTCGACCGGCGTCGGCACCGCGACGATGATCACGTCGGCCTCGCCCAGCATCTTGGGATCGTCGGTGTACACCGCGTGCTTGGCGGCCTGCACCTCGGCGTCGCTGAGTTCGCGCGACGGGTCGGTGCCGCGACGGCAGGCCTCGACCTTGGCGGTGGCGATGTCGAATCCGATGGTGCGCAGGTGTTTGCCGAACTCCACGACGAGCGGCAGACCGACGTAACCGAGGCCGATGACAGCGATAGTGTTCATGGTGATGCGAGAGCGAAGTCGAGAGGTTGGGAAAGGGATCAGCGCGAAGCGCTGGAAGTGCCCGGCGCATCACGCGCCAGGCGAAGCTGGTGTTCGAAGGCAGGCAGGTGGGTGGCGATGAAGGTGCTCAGACGCGCGCGGGTCTCGGCCGGCTCACCTTCCGTGTAGAACGAGAGCACGGCCCCGTCGTCACCCTGGCCCGTGAGCCGCGACCAGACACCCAGCGCGGTCGCCCACTTGTCGTTGGCTGTCCAGCGGCCCGCCACCCAGTAGAGCTGCAGGGCCTCGAAACGCCTGCGCCCGGCGGAGGTGCTGGCGCCACTGCTGAATTCCGCCACGCGCACTCCGATCTCTCGCCCTCCGGCCTGCAGCGCGGAGCGGCCTGTCGAGGCCCGGGTCCACGAGCGGTCGGTCGCGGTGACGAGCTGGTTCTCTGAACTGCCCAGCTTGGCGCCGTAGCCCTGGCGCCGGAAATACGCCACGTGCACGCCGACCACCGACGCGCCGACCCGGTAACCCTGGCTGCGCTCTGCTGCAGCGCCCGGGAACGAGGGGCTGAGCGAGGGCTCCGCCGAGGTCGACGCGGCCTCGGCCAGGACGGGCAGGCTCAGGGCCGGTGCGGGCGCCGGACTGGGGTGCGCCAGTTGCCAGGCCAACGCGGCGGGCAGCGCGAGCAGGCCCAGGCCCAGCAGGCTGACGAGCCAGCCAGCGCGTGGCGCCGGAGGGGCCACGCCGATGCGGACACCCACCGGCTCGGCCTTGGCTTCCGGCTCGGACCAGCGCGAGCCGACGACGAACATCACCAGGATGACGACGCCGAAGAAGGCCCAGCCGTAGATCAGATGGTCCACACCGACAGCGACCGTGTTGCCGGACAGATGACCCAGCATCACGATCATGTAGGCGCGCAGCCAGTTCGCCACCACCGGGACCACGATCGACACCGCGACGAAGATCCAGCGCCGCTTCGCACTGCTGTAGTTGAGGTAGGCGAACAGCGTGCCGACCATGAACGAGGCGATCAGGTAGCGCACGCCGCTGCAGGCCTCGACGACCGACCAGGAGCCGGTGGGAATCACGAAGTTGAGACCCTCGCGGTAGACCGGCACGCCGCTCAGCCGCACCGCCTCCACCGTGAAGTCGGCCGTGCCTTCCATCATCACGGGGATGAGGAACTCGCCCAGGGGCACCATGAAGAACAGGAAGCCCAGCGGGAACAGGATCCGTCGGGCGATGACCGGCCCCAGCACGGCCACGACGGCCAGCACCAGCAGGGCCGTCACGGACAGCTGCGTCACGGCATTGACACCGGCCATGTCGCCCAGCAGCCAGAAACCGGACACCAGCGCCATCGGCGCGAGCACCCATGGGGCCGCATCCGGCGTGTAGGCCTGGAGCACGGCGCGCCGCCGCCACACCAGCCACACCGCGATGGGCGGCACCAGCACCGCATGGGCGAAGGTGTCCGACCGCATCCAGATGCGGGCCATCGCGGTGAAGGTGTCGAGGTACAGCAGCACGATGCCGGCCAGCAGCAGCACCAGCGCGCCCAGCGACTGGCGCCAGGTGGCGGTGGGGGCGGCCGGCAGGCCCAGCACGGCGCTCATCCGGCCACCGCCTCGGCCTGCGGCTCGAGATGGCGGTCGAACACCGCCATGTGCGCTGCCCAGGTGTAGGAGCGCAGCACCCGCGCCCGGCCGGCCTGGCCGAGCGCGTCCGCGGCTGCGGGGTCGGCCAGCAGGCGTTCGATGGCCGCCGCGTAGTCCGGGGCCTCTTCCGCAGCCACGATCTCGGTGCCCGTGCGGGCATCGAGCGCGGCCACGCAGCCTGCGGCCGCGACGACGGGCCGGGCCATGGCCATGGCCTCTAGGATCTTGTTCTGGATGCCGCGCGCCAGGCGCAGCGGCGCCACGACCACGGCTGCGTGCTGCAGGTAGGGCCGCACATCGGGCACCGTGCCGCTCACGACCACGTGCTCGCCCGCCAGCGCGCGCACCGCCGCCGTGGGCGCACGACCGACGATGTGGAAGCGCAGCCCGGGCCGGGTCTTCAGCAGCAGGGGCAGCACTTCGCCTGCGAACCAGCAGACGGCGTCGACGTTCGGCCAGTAGTCCATGGCGCCGGTGAACACCAGCGCGGTCTCACCTTCCGCGAACGGCGAGGCACGGCCGTCCTGCGGCGAGAAGTACTGGCCATCGACACCGTTGCCCATGGGCTCGACCCGCCCTTCGCACTCGGGCGCCAGTTCGAGGAAGAGCTGGGTCTCCTTCTCCGTCGCGAAGAAGCCGCGCCGGGACCGGCTGGCCACCGCCCGTTCGTAGCTCAGCAGGCGGGCGCCCTCGCGCCGGTACAGCCACGACATCGGCCAGCGGTGTTCCTTGGCATAGGCCGACCACTTGGCCGAGTCGACATCCACGAAATCGACCAGGACCGGCCGCGTGCCCGGCAGCTCGGCGTACTGCGCCATCGACGAGGAGAAGATCACCACGGCGTCGATGGACTCCTGCCGCAGGGTCTGCTCGATCCAGCGCCGCAGGCCGGCATGGCGGTAGTAGTGCAGTGTCAGCGCGCGCCCGGTGAGCAGGCCGGCGAGGCTGGCCAGCCGGGCCCGCAGCGGGTGCAGCCGGGCCACGTGCAACCCGCTGCACAGGCCGCGCAGGGTCTCGATGTGGCCTTCGTCGGCGGCGTCGTCGATGAAGGTGCCGACGAACACGCGGTGCCGGGCCGTCAGGTGGCGCAGCAGGTGGTACGAGCGCACCTTGTCGCCCTTGTTGGGCGGGTAGGGCATGCGGTGCACCAGGTAGAGCAGGTTGGCCATGCGCCATTCAACCCAGGCTGCGCACCACGAACGGCCCGAGCCAGTTCGCAAAGCCCAGCGGCAGCCGCCGCCAGGTCTCGATCATCAAGCGGTACTTCGCATTCGCCGGGTTGTTCTGCGGCACGGCGTCGCGCTTGTACAGCCGGTACTCGTAGTGCAGCGGCGTGGGCTCGAAGCCCCAGTTCTTCTTGAAGGCGTAGGGCCCGGTGCCCTGCTTGCTGCGCCCGTAGTCGAACACCTTCAGGCCGCGCGCGCAGGAGCGGCGCATGAGCTCCCAGTACTTGAAGTCGTTGGCCGCCAGGTCGCGCGCGGCCCAGTCGTCGCCGGCGTAGTAGGGCAGCACCTCGTCGCGGAAGTAGAAGCTCAGCACGCTGGACAGCGGCCGGCCGTCAGGGCCGGTGACGGTCAGCACCTCGCAGTCGTCGCCGAAGTGATGCCGCAACGCGGCGAAATAGCGCTTGGGCAGCGCCGGCGTGCCATGGCGGTGCACGTTGTCGGCATACAGCGCGAAGAAGCGGTCGACGGTGGCGTCGATGTCGCTGCGCAGGCCGTTCTTGATGCCCTTGCGCACCATCGCGCGCTGCTTGCGCGGGATGGCCAGCATGTTGGCCTCTTCGTCGGGGAGGATGGCCTTGCGGAAGGTGACGTAGAGCTCCTGCCTCGGCCAACCTTCATGCTGCCGGGCGAGCTGACGCAGTTCGAGGTGATCGACACCCAGGTTGCGCGCCAGGCGCTGGGCCTCGTCCTCGAGCGCCGTGGCACTGGCCTCGTCCTCGGCCGCGACGCCGCCGTAGACGGCAAACGGCAGGCTCGTCAGCGACTTGCCGAACAGCATGCTGCGCACATGCGCCAGCGGCAGCACGCCCGTGATGCGACCCGCCTCGTGCGCATACAGGAAGTGCGTGTCGTGGCGGAAGACCTCCCGCATCAGGCCCTGCCAGGCGCTGCGGTGGAAGAAGGTCGCCGAGGGGCAGCGCTGGACAAAGGCATCCCAGGATGCAGCGGTGCCCGCGTCGCCCGGGGCCAGACGCTCGATCGTGGCCATGGCCCCGCCTCAGCCGGCGCGCGCTGGAGCGCCAGCCAGGAAGATGCGATCCATGCGGTCCCACCGGAAGTCCTTCAGCAGCGCCCGCAGGCGCGCTTCGGTGCGATCGATGTTCACGTAGTGGCGGAACCGCGTCTTGGCGTCGATGCCCGCGACCCGCGGCTGCCCGGGGTCGATTTCCCAGGGGTGGAAGTAGAAGACGGCCGGCTCGCCGTCGTCGCGATTGACCTTGCCGATCATCCAGCGCGACAGCTGGTAGGGCAGCAGCCGGAAGTAGCCCCCGCCGCTGGACGGCAGGTTGCGGTTGAACAGACGCAGCGTCGTCACCGGCACCTCGAGCAGGCCACCCGCGACGCGGTAGGCGAAGCGGGGCGAGTCGGGCATGCCGTAGTGATCGTGCTTGATCGGGTAGATGCTGCTGCTGTAGTCGTAGCCTGCCTGCGCCAGCACGTCGAAGGCCCACAGGTTGCCGACACCGATGGAGAAGCTGGGGGCGCGGTAGCCGCGCACCGCGTGGCCCGAGATGTCCTCGAGGATGCGCTTGGCGTGAGTGACGTCGTGGCTGAAGGCCTCGCGATCCAGGTCACTGGCACGCTGGTGGCCATAGCCGTGGCTGGCCAGTTCGTGCCCCGCGGCCACGATGTCGCGCACCATCTGCGGGTAGCGCTCGGCCACCCAGCCGAGCGTGAAGAACGTGGCCTTCACGCCGCGCTCGCCCAGCAGCGCCAGGATGCGCTCGATGTTGCGCTCGACGCGGCACTCGCGCTGGTCCCACTCGTCGCGCCGGATGTAGGGCGCGAACGCCGAGACCTGGAAGTAGTCTTCCACGTCGATCGTGAGTGCGTTGCTGAGCGAGGGGGCCAACATAGACCGCAGAGGATCAGGCCGCTCCGGCCCGAAGCCAAAGGAACAAATCGGCGGCGATGCGCTCCGCGGCATGCCCATCCCACAGTTCGGGGACGCGACCGCGCTTGCCCTTGCCGGCGAGGATCTCGGCCACGCCGGCCCGGATCGCCGCCAGGTCGCGGCCGACCATCGTGTTGGTGCCCTGCTCGACCGTGATCGGCCGCTCGGTGTTCTCGCGCAGCGTGAGACAGGGCACGCCGAGCGCCGTGGTCTCCTCCTGCAGGCCACCGGAGTCGGTGAGCACGACGGTGGCGCCGCTCATCAGGCCGATCATCTCCAGGTAGCCCTGCGGCGGCAGCAGCAGCATCGTCGCCGGATCCAGCAACGACCCCAGGCCGAACTTGTCGATGTTGCCGCGCGTTCGCGGGTGCAGCGCAAACACCAGAGGCAGCTGCGCCGAGATCTCGCGCAGCACCGTGAGCAGCATGGCCAGCGTCTGCGGTGTGTCCACGTTCGACGGCCGGTGCAGGGTGACGACGCCGTAGCCGCGCGGGTGCAGCAGCACGGCCGGGTCCAGGCCATGGGCCCGCAGCGTGTCAGCGGCCGGGCGGGCGGCATCGCGGTTGGCCAGCAGTGAATCGATCATCACGTTGCCGGCGAAACAGACGCGGGCGGCGTCGACGCCCTCGCGCTGAAGGTTGGCCAGTGCGCTGCGTTCGGTGGTGTAGAGGCGGTCGGCCACCTGGTCGGTGAGCACGCGGTTGATCTCCTCGGGCATCTTCCGGTCGTAGCTGCGCAGGCCGGCCTCGACATGCGCCACGGGCACGCCCTTCTTCACCGCCACCAGCGTGCAGGCCAGCGTCGAGTTGACGTCGCCGACCACCAGCACGCAGCTTGGCCGGTGTTCGTCCAGCGCGGGCTCGAAGCGTTTCATCACCTCGGCCGTCTGCGCCGCGTGCGTGCCCGAGCCGACCTCCAGGTTGATGTCGGGCCGCGGCAGGCGCAGATCGGCGAACAGCTGGTCGCTCATGCTGGCGTCGTAGTGCTGGCCGGTATGGACCAGCAGCGCCGGGATCGGCGGCGCGTGGGCGGCCAGGGCACGCAGGATCGGCGCCATCTTCATGAAATTGGGCCTTGCGCCCACGATGCACATCACCGGTCCCATCAGTTCGACCCCGTTTTCTTGACTGCCGCGACGAGCTTCTGCAGCAGCGTCAGCGTCTGCACGTTGATGCGCTCCAGGCGCAGCAGGCTCTTTTCCAGGCGCTGCAGCTGGTCGCCCCGCTGATCGGCCGTGAGGTCGGCCAGCTGGCGCCCCATCGTGTCGGCCTCGTCGGGCGTGAGCTTCAGCTGGGTCAGGTCGACATCGAGCGCCTCGCCCGCCAGGCCACCGGGCATGGACGGCTCACCACCGGACAGGGCCGGCGCGGAGGCCGTGGGCCTGGGCGCCACCACGTTCTCCTGCTGGAACTCGCGCACGACCTCGGCGACGTCCTGTGCCGTCAGGTCGGTGCGGCCGGCCAGGAAGCCGGCAAGCATGAGCCGGTCGCACACGGCGTTGATGCGTCGCGGGATGCCGCCCGTGGCCTGGTAGATGCCCTCGAAAGCGGCGGGTTCGAAACTGGGCTTGCCCTTGGAGCCGGCGCACTTGAGCCGATGCTCGATGTAGCCGCGGGTCTCATCTGCATCCAGCGGCCCGATGTGGCAGGTGGCCGCCACGCGCTGCCGGAACTGCTCCATCTCGGGCCGCTGCAGGATCTCGCGGAACTCGGGCTGGCCCACGAGGAAGCTCTGCAGCAGCGCCTGGTTGCCGAACTGGAAGTTCGACAGCATGCGCAGTTCCTCCACGGCGCGCGGCGTGAGGTTCTGCGCCTCGTCGACGATCAGCAGGCAGCGCTTGCCCTTGCTGGTCTGGCTGATCAGGAAGGCCTCGAGCGTGATCAGCAGTTCGCTCTTGGGCACGTCCTTGACGCGAAAGCCGAAGGCCGCACCCACCATGCGCAGCGTGTCTTCTGCGCCGAGCTGGGTCGTGACCAGGTGCCCCGTGATGACGTTGCTGCCGCTCAGGCCCTCGATCAGCGAGCGCAGCACCATCGTCTTGCCGGCGCCGATCTCGCCCGTGATGACGATGAAGCCCTCGTTGCGGGAGACGCCGTATTCCAGGTACGCCTTGGCCCGGCGATGCTGCTTGCTCGCGAAGTAGAAGCTCGGGTCGGGGTTGAGCTGGAACGGCTTTGCCGTCAGGCCATAGAAGGCTTCGTACATGACGTCAGAACCTGTGGTTCAGCCGGGCGATGATGCCGGCTTCGCGGTAGGGATCCGTGGTGCTGCTGAACTCGCTGTAGCGGGCGCCGAAGCTGGCCTGGGTCCTTGCCGCCAGCGAGGTCTCGATGCCGGCGGTGAGGAACCTGAGGTTGTTGCCCGGCGTGGGCCCGGAGGCCAGGACCGTCAACCAGCCTGCATCGAGGGTGATGCGGATCCCCGGGCCCAGGCGATACCCCGCGTTGGCGCTGTAGCCCTTGCGCTTCACGGGCGCTCCAGCGGTGCCCCCCGAGCCGTCCAGCACCTCGCTCTTCTCCAGGTAGAACTGTGCCGACAGGGCCAACCTGCGCCCGGCGTAGGCCACGCTGACGTCGTGCCGTTCCAGCACCGTGATGGCGCTGTTGACCAGAGCCGTAAAGACGATCGTATCTGGGCTCTGGCCGCGCTGGACCAGGTCCTGCAGCACCTGCTGCTCGCGCTGGGCGGGATCGGGACTCAGCGACGCGAGCTGCGCGTCGCGCAACTGGAAGGCGCTGAGCTGCACACCGGTGGGTGGGCCCGCGTTGTCGCTGCGCGAGCTGCCGAGCTGCACGGAAAGCTGCCGCGCGCGGTGCTCGATGCCGATGCGGTAGGCACTGCCGAAGTAACGCTCGTCGCCCTCCACCTGCACACGGGTCCTCGCCGACGGCCGCCAGGTGATGCCCATGCCCCAGTTGGCGTAGCGCTCGCGCACGGGAACCTCGGCATCGCTAGTTTCCTGGCCGCCCCTGAGGGTGAGCGTGAGGTCGGGGTCGGGAATCCAGTAGAGCGACGCGCTCCAGCGGTCGTTCCGGGTGTTGCGGTCTGCGGTCGTGTTGCCGCCGACGCGGAACTCGGTTTCCTGGCTGCTGGCGACCAGGCCCCACCCGAGGGCGCTGCCCGGCAGGTTGGAGGACAGGCTGGCGCTGGCACCCCAGGCGGTCGAGTCGCCCTCCAGCGAGCGGCGCGTGTTGACCGCGCTGGCATTGAGCCTCACCTCGTAGCTGATGGCCTGGCCCAGCGCGCCGCGAACGTAGGGCGACAGGCTGGCCCGGCCCACTTCCGCTGTGTTCTCCTGTGCCGACGCCGATGTGCCCACGCCCTGCACGCCGAAGGGATCGGTGATCTGGCGTTCGATGGCGGCGGTGGCATCGACGTACATCCAGCGGTCGATGGCCTCCGCAGAGACCTGCGCCGCCAGGTTGTGCGCCACGTCGCCGTCGTCGCCGCCACCCCGGCGCGAGCGATGGATCAAGCCGACGCTGTAGTTGAGCGAGCCGACCGCACGGCTGCCGCGGCCGAACAACGCGATGCCAGGCCGCAGTTGCAGCGTCAGATCACCCGCGTCGCGGCCTCCGAGTCGGCTGTTGACCGCGAAGTCCGAGCTGGCGTCGATCGAGGTGAGCACGGTCAGACCGCGGCCTCCCGCCAGCTCCTGCGCCAGACCACCCAGCGGCACGAACGAAAGCGCAGCCAAGACCGCGAGTCGCCAGGAGCGACACGCAGACGACACGGTTTCGGCTCGGGCCTCCAGTCGGTTCATCGATACAACCGTCAGACGGGGCGCTTGTCGGGCTCCGGCACCGCGTGCATGGCCGCCGGGTCGGCATCGCCTGCAGCCGGCGGCCGGCTCCCGTAGCCATAGCCGTTTCCGTAGCCATAACCATAGCCATAGCCATAGCCGTAGCCCTCGCCGTAGGCCCCCGCGGCGCCCACACGCGCCTTGTTCAGCAGCAGCAGCTTGACCGGGCAGGCTTCGATGGTGGACAGCGCCTGCTGCACCGTGCTCTGCAGCGTGCGGTCGGCATGCACCACCAGCACGATCTGACCCATGTGGGTGGCCAGCACACGCGACTCGGTCGTCAGCAGCAGCGGCGGCGAATCGAAGATGATGATGCGGTCCGGGTAGCGAGAGGCCATGTCGTCGAGCAGCTGCGTCATCGCATCGCTCGCGAGCAGTTCGGTGGCACGCGGATGCGGGGACCCGCTGGGCATCAGCGTGAGCTTGTCGACATTGGTTCGCAGCAGCACGCTGGCCATGTCGGCCTTGCCCTCGAGCAGTTCGAGCAGGCCGGGGCCCTGTGGCAGGCCGAGCATGCGCAAGACCGAAGGGCGCGCGACATCGGCGTCGACCAGCATCACCGTGTGGTCGAGCTCCGCGGCGATGCTCATGGCCAGGTTGATCGAGGTGAAGCTCTTGCCCTCGCCCGGCAGCGCGCTGGTCACCATGATCAGGTTGGCATGCTGCACGGTCTCGGCGCCACGGCCCATCGCATTGGCAATGAGCGGCCGCTTGATGACGCGGTACTGGTCCGCCATGTGCGAGCGCGGCGCATTGGGGGTCACGATTCCCGCCGAGCCGATGGCCATCAGATCGAGTTCGACGAGCTTGGACTTGTGCGTGGGCTCGGGGGCGGCAGGCCAGTTCGTGGCGGGGGCCGCGGCCGGCGCGAACACCGTCGAAGCAGGCGCCGCCGCAACCGGTGTGCTCGCCGGGTTCGGGGCCGCCTGTGCTTGCGCGGCTTCGGGTTCGGGCACCTCGATGCCGGCTTGGCGCAACTGCGCCAGTCTCTGCGCAGCTTGTTCGATGAGGCTGGTCATGGCACTTTCAGCCGCCGAAGCGGGACACCAGGGTCATGGCGATCAGGCCCGCGGCAAACAGCCCGACCAGCCCACCGGAGGCGGCGGCAAACCGGAACATCCCCACGCGCTCCTGGCGGCGATCGGCATCGGTGACGAGCCGGGTCACCACACCCAGCAGGGGCAGGCCTGTCTTCTGTCGGAGGTCTTCGCCGCTCGAGAAGGTGGGCCGCATCTGGCTGGCGGCGAACGCGGAGGCGCCACCCAGGCCCAGCGACGCCACCAGGACGAGCGGCAGCAGCACCAGGCGGTTCGGTGACACCGGCTTGGGGGTCACCCGTGGTGGATCGATCAGCCGGAACTCGGCGATGCCGGACGCCACGTCCAGTTCCCCGGACATCACGGCCGCCTGGCGGCGCGCGACCAGGTCTTCGTAGCCCTTCTTGGTGATCTCGTAGTCGCGGTTGAGCTGGGCTGCCTCGGCCTCGATGCGGGGCGCCGTCTTCAGCGCCTCGCGGGCCTGCGCCAGCCGCGAGCTGTACTCCTCCACGCGCGCCCTGAGCGCAGCCACCTGGACTTCGGCGCCGGCCAGCATGCGCCCCAGCTCCTGGGCGGCCAGCGTCGTGCTGGGGGACGGCCCGGTTCCAACGGCGGACGCCAGTGCGACCTTGCGCAACTCCGCCATCTCCTTCTTCTTCTGCTCTTCCAGATCCTTGATGAGGCGACGCGTGCCCACGACGTCGGGGTGCGCATCGGTGTAGCGCTGCAACAGCGCATCCAGGCTCTTCTTCTGGGCATCCAGCCTGGCGTCGAGCTCGGGCGTCGACACCGAGACGCTGGACTCCTGCAGCAGGCTGGCCGTCGTGGAACTGCCCGAGGGCGCGCGCTCCAGCGCCAGTTGCTGCTTGGCGGCATCGCGGGAGTTCTCGGCCTCGCGCAGCATCAGGCGGGCCGCTTCCAGCTGCGCGCTGAGCTCGGCCACGCGCGTGGTGGCGTCCTTGCCGTCGGCCAACTGCATCGAGAGGTTGCGCAGACGGAATTCCTTGACGCGGGCCTCGGCCTCCTCGAGCTTGGCTTCGAAGGTCTTGATCTGCTCGTTCAGGAAGGCCTTCGCCGAGTCGGTGTCCTTGCGGCTCGTTCCCAGGCCGGATTCGACGAAGATCGACACGAGCGACTGGATCACCCGCTTGGCGCGCTCCGGGTCGGTGTCGCTGTAGTTCATCACGTACAGGTTGAGGCCGCCCGCTGTCTGGATCTGGATGCCCTTGCTGAGCTTCTCGACCAGTTGTTCCTGTTCGCCTCTGCCCTGGGTCCTGAGGTCGAGATCGGCCATGCGGATCAGCTTGTCCAGGTTCGGCCTGCTGAGCAGGGTGCGGCTGAGCATGGCGATCTGCTGCTCGACGTTGGGCTGCACCGCCAGGCCCGCCATCAGCGGCTTGAGGATGGAGTCGGTGTCGACGTAGACGCGCGCAGACGCCTGGTACTGGTCCGGCAGCTTCATGACCACGACCACGCCGATCACCGCCGCGACCCAGGCCACGACCAGCCCGGGCCAGCGGAACTTCCACATCCCGCGCAGGACGTCCTGCACTTGTTGAAGGAGCGCGTTCATGCTGCGTCGATAGGAATTGGCTTCTTGCGGGCCCGCTGCAGGCGGGCGATCAGAAGAAGCTCTGGGGAATGATCAGGATGTCGCCCGGCCGGACTTCCACGTTGGCCGAGGCGTCGCCACGCTTGAGCAGATCCTTGATGCGCAACTGGTACTGCTTGCCACCTTCGGCAGTGCGCTGCAGCACGGCCCTGTTGCCGTCCGCGTAGTCGGTGAGCCCGCCGACCGCGATCATCACGTCCAGAAGCGTCATCTTCTGGCGGTAGGGCAGGAACTGCGGCCGGGCAGCCTCCCCGACGACCCGAACCTGCTCGCCGTAGGGGCCGACGAAGCCGGTGACGATGACCGTGACGATGGGATCGCGAACGTAGGTCGCCAGCTTCTTCTCGATATCCCTGGCCAGTTCGGTCGAGGTCTTGCCCTGTGCGACCAGTTCGTCCACCAACGGCGCAGAGACCTTGCCGTCGGGCCGCACCGGCACGGACAGCGACAGTTCCGGGTTGCGCCAGACGATGATGTTCAGGTTGTCGCCAGCGCCGATGACGTAGCTGTAGTCCGACGTGGCCGCTGTCGCGGGCGCCGGGGGCAGGTTGCTGCTGGCACAAGCGGTGAGCAGGGATGCAAGCACGAGCGCCACCCAACGCGGGGCGGCCAAAACGCCATCGATCAGGGTGCTGGACACGTCGGGCTCCTGGGTGAGGTGGTAAGGCGCGGCGTGCTCTTCGCCGCCTGCTGAGCGCGGACCTGGAGCGGAACGCCCAGTGCAGCGCCCGTAGCCGCGTCGCGCCACCCGGAATCATGGCACAGGCCCATCAACAGGCCGCCTCCCCCATAGGAGCCAGCGAGGGAAAGAGAACAAAAGTCACACGCGCGACCGCGCCGGCTCATCGCTCGCACAACCCGGGCAGCCAAGGCCGCCGAGGGCGTGTCAGTGACGCATGTCGCACATCCGCGCAGCACGTGCCGAGACCCCCGATCGCGGGGATTGTTGGGGCGTCAAACACGCTCTTACATTTCGTCCGCCTCGAAGGATCTGTCCGAAACCTCTCTGGGCGCACGTCGGGTCCGATCCCGATCCTGGCGTCTGCTGGGCACTGCTGATCAACCAACGCGGCGCGTTAGACGAAATGATCCGGATCTTCAATCACTACGTACATCGGGCCTCGCTGCGAGGCCTCCTGTTCGATCTGGGCCTGGTGCTGGCGGTCTCGATGCTGGCGGTCAGCTTCAACCTGGGCGACTTCGCCCGCGCCGTGCCGCTCGCAGGAACCCATGCGGTGTCGCTGGCGGCCTGTCTGTTCGTGCTCTCGAGTGCCTCCGGCCTGTACGAAACGACCCCCTCGACGTCGCTGTCGCGCTCGATGTGGCGTGCGGGCGCTGTCCTGCTCGTGTTGCTGCCGCTCGGCTACGTCATCTTCGGCCTGCTGCCGGAGCCGTTCGACCACCAGTCGAACGTTCAATGGTCCGTCATGGCCGGCGTGGCCGCGCTGGTGCTTCGCAGGGCCTACGTGTCGCACGCGTCCGGGCGCCCCGCGCGGCGCACCCGCATCCTGATCTACGGCGCCGGCCCGGCCGCGCTGGTGGTGTCCGAGACCCTCCGGTCGTCCGATCCCAACGTCGACATCGTGGGCCATGTTCCCGGGCCCAACGAACGTGAGACGGCCGTGCCGGCGGCCCAGATCCTCGGCGACGACGACACGCTGCCCCGCATCGCGCACCGGCTCCAGGTCGACGAGATCGTGGTCGCGCTGACCGAGCGCCGGGCCGGCAGCATGCCGCTGCGCCAGCTGCTCGACTGCAAGGTGTCCGGAACCAAGGTCTACGACCTGAACACCCATTTCGAGAAGACGCTCGGGCAGATCCGCATCGACTTCCTCAATGCGAGCTGGCTGATCTTCGGCGACGGGTTCAACCAGGGTTCCTTGCGCACCGCGATCAAGCGGGTGTTCGACCTGACCAGCGCGGTCGTGCTCCTCGCGGTCAGCGCGCCGGTCATGCTGGTCACCGCCGTGCTGATCAAGCTCGAGAGCCCCGGCCCGCTGCTGTACCGGCAGGAACGGGTCGGCCTGAACGGGCGTTCCTTCAGCATCGCCAAGTTCCGCAGCATGCGCAACGACGCCGAGCGGGATGGCCGGCCGATCTGGGCCTCGGCCAACGACAGCCGCGTGACGCGGGTCGGTGCCGTGATCCGCAAGCTGCGCATCGACGAGTTGCCGCAGCTGATCAACGTGCTGGCAGGCGACATGAGCCTCGTTGGCCCGCGCCCGGAGCGGCCCTTCTTCGTCGAGCAGCTGACGCAGGAGATCCCGTTCTACTCGCTGCGTCACAGCGTCAAGCCCGGCATCACCGGCTG
>SXGT01142195.1_pt1 | contig 14131 bp, 14 predicted proteins | sample 3176221 | NCBI WGS metagenome assembly SXGT01 (sample SAMN11356862, study PRJNA531348) | freshwater metagenome | isolation source: freshwater sample F1-120 | place: China: Fuxian Lake, Yuxi | collected 2017-12-25 | reverse complement strand
CCCTCACCCCTCACCCCTCACCCCTCGCCCCTCACCCTGCCCTGAACCCGAACGGACGTTGACGACAGTCAGAGTCGGTATCCTGGGTTACCAGACGATCAATCGCCCATCCAGACCAGTTCTACCCGACGGTTTTTCTCGCGTCCTGCTTCAGAATCGTTATCGGCGATCGGGTAATCCTCGCCATAGCCCTTGGGATAGAGCCGGTTGGCCAGACCCTTCGCCTTCAGGTAACGGGCCACTGATTCAGAGCGACGCTGTGACAGCCTCAGGTTGTATGCCTGACTACCCTCGCTGCTGGCATGGCCTGCTACTTCGATATCCCGCTGTTCCGGCACGCTCAACAGTTGTCCGGCGACGCCATCCAGAATCCGCTGGGCCGATTCAGTCAGTGCATCTGAATTGTAGAGGAAATTGACGCCCCGCAACTCGATGCGGATGGGACAGCCGGTGTCATCGACCCGCGCACTGCGCATGGTACCGGGACAGCGATCTTCGCAGTCATTCACCCCGTCAAGATCGGTATCACGGGTCGCGCAATCGTCAACCGGGGCGGCAGCCACCGGTGCCGGGCTGGCCAGTGCCTGCGGTTTTTGCCCCAGGGGAATGACCAGGCCCACGTTGACAACCATATCGTGAAACTGGGTTTGACCGGCATAAGCTCCGCCATCCCCCTCAAAACTGTAACGGTAGCGTACATCGCCCCGTACCGACAGGTTATCAAGCACATCATACGTGGCACCGACACCGGCTTCACCCAGTACTGACGCCGAGCTGCGGTTGGCGAAACGGGTATCCATACCGCCGATACCGACCACGGTGTACGGCGAAAAGGTGCCTCTCATCATGTAGTACTGCAGATCAACCGAACCGCCGGCGATATCACCTTCGCCACCGGTCTCGGCATCCAGATGCTGCCAGAAGCCCTTGACTTCCACATTGAAATAATCGTTGATGATCCTGCCTATGGCCAGACCGGCACCGGCTTCATGATCGGCATTACGGGCACCGGCAGGATTGAAATAGGTACCAAAGGGGGCAACGTACCACTGATCGGCTGAACCAAGCAGCCCGGTAACCGCACCAGTGCCTTCACCGGCAAACAGGGGGGCACTCAAGCCCATGAGGGCTACGGTGGACACTAACAGAATTTTTTTTGACATGGAGACTCCTTGTGTTGGTTTTGCAACAAAAATGAGGGTTATACGCAACATCTCGAAGCGGCGCATCTTAACGGGTCACACCGTACTCCGCAATCATGGCAAAACCGTCGTTGCCACAAAATTGTGCAGGATACGCGCTCATGGCCCCATTCGGCCTCCCTCATGCTAGAATGTCAGCCCAAAACCCATTCCCAAAGCCTCAGGTTGATTCGATGGATAACCAGAACATCAAGAAAGCAGGGCTAAAGGTCACTGCCCCCCGCGTCAAAATTCTCGAACTGCTTGAAAATCGTCCGGAACAGGGGCGGCATCTGACCGCAGAAGAACTGCACCGCTGCCTGATTCAGGAGGGGGCAGAAATCGGACTGGCCACCGTCTACCGGGTTCTGACCCAGTTTGAAGCGGCGGGACTGGTCAAGCGGCACCACTTTGAGGGCAACCAGTCGGTTTTTGAACTGGATCAGGGAGAACACCACGATCATATCGTGTGTGTCCGTTGCGGTCGGGTTGAGGAGTTCAGCGACGCTTCAATTGAACAACGTCAGGAGGAAATTGCCGCCGCCAAGGGCTTCGAAATGACCGACCACGTATTGTGCCTGTACGGTATCTGCCTGGATTGCCGCCACCAAACCACCCAACGCAAACGAACCCGGTTCACCTGATCCCCGGGTTCCCGACAGTCGCCATTACACCAGGCCGACTGCCCTCCCCCATCATTGCCTGATCGTCTCCATGTTCAAACCGCTTATCGTATACATCGGCCTGCGCTACACCCGCGCCCGGCGACGAACCCGTTTCATCTCGTTTATTACCCTGACTTCAGTACTGGGCATCGCGCTCGGAGTCACCGCCCTCATTACGGTACTATCCGTCATGAACGGCTTTGAGGCAGAACTGCGCGAACGGATTCTGGGTATGACCTCCCACGCCTCCATCAGCGGCATGGAAGGCGAACTGGCAGACTGGCAAGTGCTGGTTCCTGCCGTCAGGACAGAACCCGGCGTGGTTGGCTGGGCTCCCTACATTGAAGGTCAGGCCATGCTCAGTTCGGAGCGACGTGTCAGCGGGGTGATGCTGCGGGGGATTCTGACCGACCTTGAACCCCGGGTTTCGGAAGTCGCGGAACATCTGGTAGCGGGGCGACTCGACGACCTGAAGCCCGGTGAATTCGGCATTGTCCTGGGAGCGGAACTGGCAGATTATCTGGGAGTGGTCACGGGTGACAAACTGACCGTCATCAGCCCCCAACTCAATGCCACGCCGGCCGGCATCCTGCCGCGTCTGAAACGTTTTACGGTGGTGGGGGTGTTCAAGGTCGGCATGTACGAATACGACCGCAACCTGGCCCTGATCCAGATGGCAGATGCAGCCCGTCTGCTGCGGATGGATGATCGCGTGACCGGTCTCCGCCTCAAACTGGCTGACGTGTTTCAGGCCCGCTCAGTGGTTAATGCCCTGGGAACCCGCCTGCCGGGAGCCTACCAGATCGCCGACTGGACCCAGGCCCACAGCAACTTTTTCAAGGCCATACAAACCGAAAAGCGGGTGATGTTCATCATTTTGCTGCTGATCGTGGCAGTGGCGGCCTTCAACATCGTGTCCACACTGGTAATGGTGGTAACCGACAAACGGGCCGACATTGCCATACTCCGAACCCTGGGCATGACACCTGCCGCTGTCATGGGCATATTCATCGTGCTGGGTTCGCTGATCGGTGCGTTTGGTACCCTGCTCGGCGGCGTTGGCGGGATCGTTCTGGCCCTCAATGTGGAAACCCTGGTACCCGCCCTGGAACGCCTGTTTGGCGTACAGTTCCTGTCAGCCGATGTCTATTACATCAGCGAACTGCCATCCAGGCTGCTCTGGTCAGACGTGACCCGCATCACCGGGATGGCTTTTCTGCTGTCCATTCTGGCCACCCTGTATCCGGCCTGGCAGGCCTCCCGCATCAAACCGGCCGAGGAACTCCGTTATGAATAAACCGGTTCTGGCCTGTGCCGGGCTATGCAAACGCTTCACCGAAGGTGGACTGGTGGTGGATGTACTCAGGGACGTTACCCTCAGCGTGGAAGCCGGCCAGCAAATTGCCATCATGGGAGCGTCCGGGTCCGGCAAGAGTACCCTGCTGCATCTGCTCGGCGGACTGGAAGCCCCCAGCAAGGGCCAGGTGTTTGTGGATGGCATTGCCATCAACGCCCTGGCTGAACGCAAACTGGCGGCACTACGCAATCGCACCCTGGGGTTTGTTTACCAGTTTCATCATCTGCTGGGCGAATTCACCGTGCTGGAGAACGTTGCCATGCCCTTGCTGATTGGCCAGGCTTCGCTGACCGAAGCCCGGCACAGGGCCACCGAACTGCTGGAACGGGTCGGATTAAGCCACCGCGTGGAACACAAACCGGGCGAATTATCCGGAGGCGAGCGACAGCGGGCCGCCATTGCCCGTGCCCTGGTCACCCGTCCCAAATGCGTGCTGGCCGATGAACCCACCGGCAACCTGGATCAGAAAACGGCGGAACAGGTGTATGAACTGATGCTGCAACTGAACCGGGAGAACGCCATCAGCTTTGTGATTGTCACCCACGACCCGGCTCTGGCCGGTCGCATGGATCGCATCCTCCATCTGCACGACGGGCGTATTGCAGACAGGGACTGAAGCCCTGCCGGCGCGTGCGCCAACCGGCATGCCCGCTGGCCGGACTCAGCCAGACTGACAACCCTGACCGCAACGCGAACGACTCAAGCGCGGGATCGACCACCCCGGCCCGACTGAGGTCGGCCAGGCCGGGACTGAGCGCGGCGGCACTGGCCGACTTGACCAGCAACAGGCGGTCAATCGCCAGATGCCCCGCCAGCCAGGCCGCCAGGCTGTCTGCGGTGACCGCCCAGGTTTGCGGAATGTCGGCCTGATCCAGCAACTCAAGCCCGGGTAGCCAGATTACGCTCCGACCGGTTGAACTGCGGCGAAGCAACCGCTCAAGCCGGTCTTCGACCTGAAGTGCGGGACAGCGCGTTTTCAGCAGCAGGCCGTATTGGGCCATGGCGAGCAAGGCCATTGCGTGGGCGGTGGCATCATCAAATGCCAGCCGTTGCTGGGTGATTCGCACCTGATCGGCAAACGGGCCGCCCCCCGGCACGATAATGACGCCGGAATCCGCCAGAACCGCCAGCCACTGATCGAGATGGGGCGATTCGATCAGGCTGCCACCCAGTTTAACGACCCACCGCGCCAACCCGTTTCCTCATGCGGAATTGTTCCAGCAGGTTCAGCAGGGCGGCGGCCTTGTGATGGCATTCCTGATACTCCTGCTCCTCGTCCGAATCGGCCACAATACCGCCCCCGGCCCAGAAACGGATGCACTGATCCGAATGCATCAGGGTACGGATGGCGATATTGCAGTCCATGCCGCCATCAAAACCGATGTAGCCGATGGAACCGCAATAAAGGCCGCGCCGGTGAGGTTCCAGTTCTTCAATGATCTGCATGGCCCTGAGTTTGGGGGCACCGGTGATGGATCCCCCCGGAAAACAGCCCCGCAACAAATCCAGGGCCGAATGCTCCCCGGCCAGTTGTCCGCGCACGGTACTGACCAGATGATGCACCGTGGCATAGCTTTCCACCGCAAACAGTTCCGGTACATGCACCGAGCCGGGTCGGCAATTCTTGCCGAGATCGTTGCGGAGCAGATCAACAATCATGAGATTCTCAGCCCTGTCCTTGCTGCTCAGGCGCAGTGCCTCGGCCTCAGCCCGGTCACGGGCCGGATTGGCAAAACGGGGGCGGGTTCCCTTGATCGGCTTGGTTTCAACCGAACCACCGCGCACCTTGAGGAAACGCTCGGGAGAGGAACTCAACACCTGCACTTCCGGATAATGCAGAAAGGCACTGAACGGTGCCGGATTGTAAACCCGGAGCCACTGGTAAGCCGCCCAGGGATTGCCGACACAACGGGCCGAAAAACTCTGGGTCAGATTGACCTGATAACAATCGCCCTCGCGGATATAGTGCTGGATGCGGCGAAAGGCCTGGCCGTAATCGGCCCGGCTCAGATTGGATTGAACCTCACCCCGCACCGAAAAACCGGTCTGTTGCCAGCCAATCGTCTGAATCTGGCTGAAACCCTGTACCAGATGGGGCCAGCGGGCAGCCAGTGCCGGTGAATCACCCCGCCCTACCAGCCAGCTACGCCGGGCTTGATGATCCACCACCACCGCCCAGTCATGGAGACCGACCACCATGTCGGGGATGTTTTCCAGATCGGCAGCAATTTCCGGGAGTTTTTCCAGACGGCGAGCCAGGTCGTAGCCAAAATAACCGATGGCTCCGCCGCAAAAGGGCAGGTCAGGATGGCCGGTCTGCGGAGTGCCCAAATGCCGTTTGAGCAGGGTAAACGGATCGTCAGGCGACAGGGTCGTCCGACCCTGTTCCCGTATCTCGGTGAGCCCCCCCCGGGTGACCAGGGTTGTCACCGGTTCAGCCGCCAGAATGTCGTAGCGTCCCTGACGACAATGTGGATAACCACTGTCCAGAAACACCGAACCGCTCCGTTCGGCCCAGGGCAGAAACAGGGCCGCGCTGTCTTCAAAGTAGGGTAGTTCTTCAGTTCGGGTCGTCATCAAAAAAACCATTTCGTGCAGCCAGACAGGCCAGTGCCGCAGCCGGCGCACAGTCTGCGGCACTGCATGCCGGTGCGGAATAACAGGGCGGAAAAAATTCATCAATATCCCGGTACGGGCGACAGAGACGCAGCGCGCACTCCCGTACCAGAAAACGGCCCACCCCCACGCCCACCAGGGGAGTACCGGGTTTGAGACACCCTCTTGAGAGTTGCCGCATCAAACTGGCCATGAGCCGTTCAATCTGACGTTCACGCCAGATGCGGGCATGGGTCTGCCAGTACGCCAGGCTGAAGGATTCGGCCTCCAGCCCCAGCATCCGGGCCAGTCGCCGGGCACTGTCGGTCAGGGTCTTGTCGCTACCGTCAGCACTCGGCTGCTGATCGGCCAAAGTCGGTAATTCGCCGGTCAACCGGTACACATCCGCCGTGGTGGCAAACTGTTCGGCCATGACCGGCAGCCACTCACCGTCATGCGGCACCCGGGTGGCCAGGGCCATGAGCGGCGTACGCACCACGCCGGTATAGAGTAATTCATCGTAACGCATCCGCTCGGCATCGGAGTAGCCACGGGTTTGAATCAGACCGTCCTGAATGACGATCAGATCAGTGGTTGTGCTGCCAATGTCGACCAGCAGGGCATCAGGCAATGACCGGGCCGTCCAGTGTGCCGTTGCCAGCCAGTTGGCGGACGCCACCTGTTCCCAACACTGCGCGGCCTGATCGGGTGTGGTCAGCAGACGGCGGGAACCGGCAAAGAAAGCCACCGGCTCAGGAGCCAGCCACTGCGTCATCAGCCGGGCCAGGGTTGCGACCCCGGCTTTACGGCTGGGAAAACAGTCGGCCAGTTCGCCTGTCATGGTGACGACATGGCGACAACCCGGTGCCCTGCCCTGCCCTGCCATGATCCGCGCCAGGGCTGATTCCAGCCGTTCCGTTCCCAGCCACAGCGGGCAGGGTTCCTGGGCAACATGCAGTTGTCCGGCCTGATCCAGACCGGCCCGCTTGAGGTGGGCACCGCCCACATCCCATCCCATAGAGTGCATGTTCATGCGACCGACCAGCAGATTTTAACGACATGATCGCGCTGCCGGATCACATCCGACGCCGTCCACTCCTGTCGCACCAAACCGATCACGGCCCGGGCCAGATTGATTCCCAAAGCCGCCTGCAACCCGGCACTGGCCGTGGTCAGCCTGGGATTGATTTCCAGCACCTGAAGCCCCCGTTGAGTCTGGAGCAGATCAATACCGGCATAGCCCCACAGCTCCGGTATTGCCTGCGCTACCGCAGTCACCAAAGCCTGATGGGCCGGAGTCGGGGCAAACGCATTAACCTCAACCGCATCCAGTTGCAACCGGTTGCCCCGACGCACAATGATTTGCCGGTTACCGCTCAAAAGATACGCCTTACCGCGCTCGAACAGCACTGACAGGCTCAGGCTGTCGCCCCTCAGCCACGGTTGTATCACATAATGCAAAGGGTTGATTTCACACAGGGCCTCATTCCAGTCTGCCTCGCAGCCCAGTATCCTGATTCCCTGGCAACCGATGCCATCATCCGGTTTAATAATCAGCGGAAAAACCGGACGGTACCCCCGGAAACGCCGGGTAGGCACCACCGGAATACCGTGCCGGGCCAGACGGGCCAGGGTAGCACGTTTGCTGGTAGCCAGATGCACCGCCCGGGCCGGGCAGTTGAGCAGGATTTTTCCGGCCAATTCAACCTCGCGACAAAGCCCCTCCAGCAGCCCGCCGGACTCCGGCGCAATCGGCCAGACCGCATCGCAGTGGTCAAGACACTCCAGCCACTGCGTCCTGAACCCAACCGTCGGTTCAACCGGTTTCCAGGCAATGGGGTCGGCCAGTTCCGCCGGAACCGGCCAGCGTGTGTCCCTGAAGGCGGTGATGGCGATACCCGGAACCTCCAGCAAATTGCGGAGGAGAGCGGTCTGGATATGGTCCGCCTCTGCCCGCAACGCCGGTGGCGGCGGCGCGTCACACCAGCCGCCGCCCGTCACATATTCAAATACCAAAATGTTCACAATCAAAAAATACTCATGCAGATCATACCGGTCATCGACCTCAGCCAGGGTCTTGTAGTCCATGCCAGAGAGGGACAGCGCGAACACTATCGCCCGCTGGTCAGCCTGTTGTGTACCAGTCCCGAACCCTCCGAAGTTCTCCGGGGGATTCTGGCGTTTTACCCGTTTCAAACGGTTTACCTGGCTGATCTTGATGCCCTGAGTGGTCGGCCACCACAGGATGAGCCGATCCGCTTGCTCGGACGGCAGGGAGCCGGTATCAGGTTCTGGATCGATCAGGGGGTGCCATCGCTACGGGCCGGTGTATTCACCGATCGCTATTTTAGCCCAGTCATCGGTTCCGAGTCGCTCCAATATGACAATTTGTCGATTTTGGCCGATGCAGACGATCAGGTGATTCTGTCGCTGGATTTCAGGCAGGGGGTCTTGCTTGGACCAACCGTGCTGCTGGATCAGCCAGCGGGGTGGCCCAAACGGGTTATCGTGATGAGTCTCTCTCACGTCGGCAGTCAGCGTGGCCCCGATTTCAGCCGCCTGGCCGACTTGATGGCCCGGCATCCCGACCATGACTTCATCGCCGCTGGCGGGGTGCGGCACGCAGACGACTTGTCGCAGTTACAAGCCATGGGGGTTTCCGCTGTACTGATGGCCAGTGCCCTGCACGATGGCCGGGTCAACCGGGCCGTCATTGAGCGGTTGACGGGTTGACGGGTCGGAGCAGGATGTCTAACCTGCCACATTCACCCACAGTTTATTTCAACACAACGCACTGCTCATCGTCCGGCCCCGATCAACCTGTCAATTCGGGTGGCGCAGGCTGAAGGCTGATCAAGACCCAGGAGATTTACCGTTAATGCGCACAATGAAAATGAGCACGGCATTCATGATGACCGGATTACTGTTGTTGGCGGCCTTCAACGCCATGGCGGCTCCTTCACTGCCCGATTCAGTGTCGGCTCACATCCAGAGCCTGATCCGGGAGGGCGTGCATCCGCGCCTGCATTGGTCGGCCTTTCCGGATTATCAAAATCAGCTTGACCTGCTATACCGGCAAAATGGCCAGATTCCCTTATGGGTAACGGCTGATCAGCCGACCCCCCAGGCCCGGGAGGTCATCCGCCATCTGGTCAGTGCCGATGAACGGGGGCTGATTGCCAGTGACTATGATGCCGGGCCATTGTCCGGCTGGAGCAACGAACTGACGGCAGATACCGGCGAACTCGCCAGTTTTGACGTAGCCCTGAGCCTGTCAGTCATGCGCTACAGTTCCAACCTCTACCTGGGTCGAATCAACCCGCGCCGGGTGAATTTCGGACTGAGCATTGAGACCAAGCGGGTGGATTTACCCAACCTGGTACAGAAAATCGCCCAGAGCAGTCAACCGGCTGCCATTCTGGATGCCCTTGAACCCGGCTATCCGCTCTATGCCCACCTCAAACAGGCCTTGCAGAAATTCAGGTTGCTGCAGCAGGACATGCCGAATCCGCAACTGGCCCTGCCGGGTAAATTTGCACCCGGCGGCAGCCACAGGGACGTACCGGCACTGCGGCGGTTACTGCATCGACTGGGTGATTTAGCGGAACTGGACGAAGCCACCGCTGAATCCAGACTATACGACCCCCCGTTGGCAGAGGCCGTCAAAAGCCTGCAAAAACGGCAGGGACTGACGGCGGATGGGGTGATCAGAGCACCGACCCTGAGCCAGTTGAATGTACCAACGGCTGACCGCATCGCCCAGATTCAAATGGGCATGGAGCGTTTGCGCTGGTTGCCTGAATACATCCGCGGACCGTATCTGATGGTGAACATCCCGTCATTTCAGTTGTTTGGCTCACGCAATGACGCAGGCACGGGGTTGGGGCAACACGACGTACAAATGAACGTGATCGTGGGAGAAGCGGTAGATGGGCGGCATACCCCGGTCTTTCATGCCGACATGACCTCCGTCATGTTCCGGCCCTACTGGAATGTACCGTTCAAAATTTCCGCGAAGGAGTTGTTGCCACTGGCCCGGCGCAATCCCGGTTATCTGGCCCACAGCAATCTGGAACTGGTGTCCAGTTTTGCCCCGAACGCCCCGGTGTATCAGCCGACGGCTGGCAACATTGAGATGCTGGCCACCGGAGCCCTGAAACTGCGGCAGAAACCCGGACCCAGGAATGCCCTGGGCCTGGTGAAATTTACCTTTCCCAACAATAACAATATCTACCTGCACAGCACCCCCAGCAAAGGCCTGTTCCAGCGGGCGCGGCGTGATTTCAGCCACGGGTGCATCCGGGTGCAGGATCCGGTTCGCCTGGCCGAATTCGTACTGCAAGCCCAGGGAGAATGGTCCAAAGACCGGATAGAAGCCGCCATGAACCGAGGCAATCCCAAAACCGTGACCCTCAAACAGGAAATCGCCGTATACATCCTTTACTCCACCGTGCTGGCCAACGAACAGGGACAGGCCAGCTTTCACCCGGATATCTACGGCCACGATGTCATGCTGCAAAATCTGCTGGCCCGGGGATTTCCGTATCCGGGCTAACCTGAATCCCGCCTGCCTCCAGTACTCGGCACCCTGAATTTTGGTGAATTTTCGTGCTTTTCGTGGCAAAAAAACAGAACCCTCAAAGACACGAAAAGACGGCCACCCACCCAAGACGGGACAGCCGTCAAACCCGGCGGATTACGGACGGCAGACTTTTTTCGCCGTCGGGGAAAGGGGAGTTCGCCCATCTGATCCACCCGCCATGAAAACAGGTTCGGGAATTCCCGATCAAACCACCGCCTCGCCGCCGTCGTTGCATCGGCTTACCTAACCCCGTAATTCTGGATGACCGGATAGGGTTTTGTTTTAGGTTGGTGGCCTGTTTTCGGACTATTGCACAGCGATATCATTAACTTTAGAATGCTTTCATTGATAGCGCAAAGCGCAGGAGGCCAGCATGGCGACAGTTACCGTTAGAAATCTGCCGGACGAGGTGCATCGCGCGCTTCGTGTACGCGCAGCAACGCACGGCCGCAGCACCGAGGCCGAAATCCGCGACATCCTCGAATCGACCGTTCGCCCGCCGGAGCGGCTTCGCCTGGGTACGGCCCTGGCCGAGCTGGGCCGCCGCGTCGGGTTGACCAATGACGACATCGCGGCCTTCGAGCAGGTGCGCGACAAGACCCCGGCCGAGCCCGTGAGGTTTGAATGATCGTCCTGGATACCAACGTCGTTTCCGAGGCGATGAAAGCGGAACCGAACCCCGCCGTGCGGGCGTGGCTGGATGAGCAGGCGGCCGAAACCCTCTACCTGTCCAGCGTCACGCTTGCCGAACTGCTGTTCGGCATCACTGCCCTGCCGTCCGGCCGACGCAAGGATACGCTGACCCAAACGCTGGATGGCCTGCTGGAGCTGTTCGGGGATCGCGTGCTTGCTTTCGATACCGACGCGGCCCGGCACTACGCCGAACTGGCCGCTACCGCCCGTGCCGTTGGCAAGGGCTTCCCCACAGCAGACGGCTACATCGCCGCCATTGCGAACGCTCGCGGCTTCACCGTCGCCACGCGTGACGTTGCGCCGTTCCAGGCGGCCGGACTCAACATTATCAACCCGTGGGAGGCCATGCAGTGACAATGTTGGTGACGCCGGCGAGCCGGGCAGCTCTGTCGCGTCAGCATCGCAGATGGTAGAAAAACCCTGTGGATAGCGCGACTTATCCACGATAAATCGCCACCGACAGTCCGCCAGGCCAATGGCAGGCAGCAGGGCTGTGTACCTAGGACTCTCCAGCCTGGAAACCACCGGAGGTTCCGTTACTGCCAGGGTTTTTATGTTACGGAAGTAATGCATTCGACGTATTTTTTCAGTTGAATCCGGCATTGCCGGAAGAGTAGACAATACCCATTTGGATCTATCGGCTACATCCTGAAAGATACCCGTAATCCAGCGGTTGAATAGCTGTCCCTGATGGGAACCGATCTGCCTGCTGGCAGACCCGTCCATCCTTATTTTGTAACTACTCATCCCCCTCAGCACCCCGTCCAACACCCGCCGAACTGAGCTACTGGTCGGCCTCCACTCATGGTGAGCCCTTTGGCTCCCGTTCGTGGCGAGCCTGTCGAACCACCCCGGTGCAGGTTTGGTGGTAAGTGAATACCGATGCGGGACTTCAAGACCGAGATACTCCGTTTTCTCAATGATGGGCTGAGTAGTTACTTGCAAATTACAAGAAATATAAAGACTCAAATCATGGAACGCCGTATTGAACTAGATATTCTGCGGGGCCTGCTTATCTGCCTGATGGTAGTAGACCACACGCCCAATCCCTTGCGGGAACTGACCGACCAACCCCTTGGGTTCGTCTCCGCTGCCGAGGGTTTCGTTTTCCTGTCCGCCTACCTACTCGGGGCTGTTTCACAAGGCCGGATACAAGAACACGGCTTGTCCTGGTTGCGGCGGTTCGCTTTCAAGCGGGCCTTGAATCTCTACCTGATCCATCTCGGGATGCTCTTATTCCTGTTCATCACTGCCGGGTTCATGTTTCAAAAACTGCCCGGATTCGCCAATTTCATACTGCGGTTTTTCGAGACCCCCGGCCCGGCCTTGTTGTCGGCATTGCTACTGCTTTACCAGCCACCCCTGTTCGATATATTGCCCATGTACATCGTGTTCCTGGTCATGACGCCGCTGGCTTTCTCGGCGGCGCAAGCGGTGGGCTGGAACGCTGTCATGGGGCTGAGTGGCCTGCTTTGGGTGTCGGGCTTCATCGGCACAACCGGAGGAGGCTACCCGATGGAGGCCATGTCGGTAGGGAGTGCCCTGGTCATAGAACCGGGTGCTTTCCACATGCGGGCCTGGCAATTCATCTGGATTGCCGGCCTGGCACTGGGTCGGACGAACCACGTCAACCGCCGAGCCTTTTCACCCTTGCTGGTCGTGAGTGCCTGCCTCACGGCAGTGTTCTTCTTCTGCTGGCGGAATCCCCGTATTCCGATAAGCCCGAACCTGGGCGATTACATCTGGATGCTGGATAAATGGCAACTCGGTCCCTTGCGCCTGCTGAACTTCTTCGCGCTGGTCGTTCTGCTGAGGCACTTCGGCCCAAGCCTTCGGCAACTGCTTTTCTGGCTGCGTCCGCTCTCCGGGTTGGGCCGAAACTCCTTGCCGGTGTTCTCGGCACATGTCTGTTTTGCCGTGCTGGCTATTGGCTTCATTGAAACCTACCAATTGGACGATTGGGCATGTACGGCGATTGTGAGCCTGCAACTGGCCTTGCTCTTTGGATACTCCAGCCTTCTCGGCACGGCAAAATCGCCACTTGGAGTGGGGTCATCTTGATCCGGGAGACTCCACCGCCCTCCCCCGCCCTCCCTCGCCTTCAACCGCCACTGCAAAGCAGGATGGCATGATGAACCACGTTTTCCGGTTCGCGGATGTTGCCGGGCCACTGGTAGGCAAGCAGCCGTTGGGCCGCTTCAGGCGTCACAACTGAAAAAATTGACACCGCCACGACGGATGAAGCCGGTTCTTACTCCGTAGAAAGCATGAACCATCCGGGGCTGGTAGCCGCGAGGGTGAGAGCCCGTCTTGACATCAGCCAAATCGTCGTTATTATTAGCACTCACCCAAGGCGAGTGCTAACAGCAAATCCCGCATCACTCCCTGGGATTATTCCGCCTCACAATTTTTAAGTCGAAAAAAACGGAGAGTACGATGAATATTCGTCCCTTGCATGATCGTGTAATCGTTAAACGCCTGGAAGAAGAACGCACTTCACCGGGTGGTATCGTCATCCCCGATTCTGCTGCCGAAAAGCCGATGCGTGGCGAAGTCATGGCAGTGGGCAATGGCAAAATCCTGGACAGCGGTGAGCTGCGTGGCCTGCAGGTGAAAGTGGGTGACAAGGTTCTGTTCGGCAAGTATTCCGGTACGGAAGTCAAGATAGACGGCGTTGAAGTCGTGGTCATGCGTGAAGAAGACATCATGGCCGTCCTGGAAGGCTGATTTCCGCAACCCCATCAAACATTCATCAACAGACTGAAAGGTAAATCGTAATGGCAGCAAAAGACGTAAGATTTGGTGATGACGCCCGTAGCCGCATGGTGCGTGGTGTTAACGTACTGGCCCAGGCCGTCAAGGTCACCCTGGGGCCCAAGGGTCGCAACGTGGTTCTGGAAAAGAGCTTTGGTGCCCCGACTGTAACCAAAGACGGTGTGTCTGTCGCCAAGGAAGTCGAACTGGCCGACAGGTTCGAGAATATGGGTGCGCAGATGGTAAAGGAAGTCGCATCCCAGACGTCCGACATCGCAGGCGACGGTACCACAACCGCGACCGT
>SXGT01112562.1_pt1 | contig 14131 bp, 12 predicted proteins | sample 3176221 | NCBI WGS metagenome assembly SXGT01 (sample SAMN11356862, study PRJNA531348) | freshwater metagenome | isolation source: freshwater sample F1-120 | place: China: Fuxian Lake, Yuxi | collected 2017-12-25 | reverse complement strand
CCCGACCTTGGCCTGGCTGTACTTGAGCGAATGGTGCGCGCGCAGGCCCTCGATGCGCGCGCGCATCGCATCGTCGAGCGCGTCGTACGCCGCGCGCATGTCGGCCCAGCCGGTTTCACCGGCAGCGCTCGGCACGACCTCGGCGCTGAACACGGCACCCTTCGCCTGCAGCGCCATGTAGGTGCTGTCTGCATGCCAGCCCATGTTGCCCTTCAGCACCTTCAGCACGTCATCGTCGTCCGAGTCCACGCGCACCGAACCATCTGCCCGCACGTTGCTGATGGGCGCGATGTCGAACTCGAGCGGGCCGAAGCGGCGCGCAAACGTCACCTGCTGCTCGCGCGTGAGGAACTGCCCGGGAAACACCAGCAGCGCGTACTCGAGCCAGGCCGCGTGCAGCGCCTGCCAGGTCGCATCGTCGAGTTCCGCAAGACGGATGTCGCACACGATGGCGCCGAAGGTGGCGTCGAGTGGCTGCAGGGTGAAGGGACGGACGGGAGTCATCGTGGTCACGTTGCGTTACCCGGCGAAGTGCGACCGGCCGAGTGTATGCCCGCGGGTGCGGCTCGCCGCAAGTCGGCGCGTCGGCGGGCAAGGGCAAGGGCAAGGGCAAGGGCGAAGACAGGCCGCTGACGAGGCAGCTGCGTGCATCCGGAACGGCGCCGAACCTATCGCCCCGTGCCCCCGGCCCAGCTGATCCTCCGCAGCCTGTCCTCGCGTTCCGCAGCGAACCTGCGGATTCCGGCGAGCAGGCTGTCCGGATCGATGTGCGCCTCTCGTTTGAGCTCGTCCACGCTGCCGCCCGTGCGCCAGCGATCATCCCAGTCCGTGCTCATGGCGTACTCGGCGCTCACCTTGTGCGCGATCCAGTCGTGCATCAGCCGCCGGCCGCCATTGGTGATCACCGTCGAGTCCAGCCAGTCCGCTGCGCTGGCGACGCCGTCCCGATACGCAGCATCCTGGCGCTGGAACAGCTCCCAGGACGTGGCCGCCACCAGCTTCACGTTCGGCACCTCGCCGCGCGCGAACTGCGGCAGCAGCTGGAACACCGAGTCCGTCGTGCTGGTGCCCTGCACGAAGATGCAGCCTTCGCGCGGGCGATCCGATGCGTAGTCGCGGATCACGTAGGCACCGCGCGCAGCGTCGGAGAACGGCGCGCAGCCGAGCGCCGCGCGGTCCGGCACCGTCACCGGTGGCCGCGTGAGGTTGAGCATGATGATGGGCACGTCGGTGGCCAGCGCCGCCGCCAGCATCACCGGCACCTCGTTGTGCTCCCAGGGATGCAGGTTGATCACCTGGCCGTCGGGGAGCAACTGCCCGACGCCCGGCTCATAGATGCCGAAGTGCGTGCGGCTGTCCTCCGCGGTCTCCGGGCCCGAATGCCCGGCCACCCAGATGATCTTGCCGAGCTTCAGCGGGCAGTCCTGGGCAAGCTGACTGAACAGCCGCATCGGCCCGTACTGCAGGTAGGAGAACGAGCCGTAGGTGGAGTGCGCGCCCCAGTAGCCGAGAAACGTGCGCTCCGGGTCGCTCGCGAGGTTCACGCTCGCGAGCCCGGCCATGATGCCGGCGTTCGTGAACTCGGTAATCTGCTGTGGCAACAGCGCGCCGCCGGGATTGCGGTTGCGCTCGTACCAGCCGAAGCCAGTGGCGGCATCGGTGGCGCCGTCCTGCCGGTAGCCGAGTGCGAAGCCGTGGATGGAGGTGGACTCGGCGAGGTCCGCGCTGCACGCGAGCACCAGCGGCCGCCCCATGCGCTCGCGCGCGAGTTCGTTCACCCAGGCGCCGAACTTCGCCAGCGCATCCTTGTTGGCGATGCGCGTGCCCGGCGGCACGAACAGCGTGCCCGGCAGGCGCTCCTGTGCGAGCCAATCGCGCTCCTCGGCCATGTTGCGCTGCCCGTCGAAGCGGATCGTGTTGCGCGCGCGCGGCACGGATTCACCGAGTTCTACCAGCCGGTCGGACAGGTAGTTCACGAGCGCATCGTCATCGCGCAGTACCCGCATCACTGTGTGCAGCCAGTCGCGCGTCTGCTCTCGGCAGGCGTCCTCGCCGGGGTCGACAAACTCGCCATGGCCCGTGAAGCTCGCACCGTAGCGATCGGCGAAGTCCTGCCGGCAGCGCCAGAACAGCTCGGAGTTGCGCGCGTGCGCCTTGCCGTGGCTCGGTGCGTCGTACACGTGGTAGCCGCGACCCTTGCGCGTCTTCACCCACACGCAGCCGGGCCGGCCCGCCGGCGCCGGGTCGTGCACGATCTCGAGCAGCGCACGCGTGATCGCTGCGTAGTCCTCGCCCTGTTCGGTGCCGGCCACACGCCAGCCGTAGGGCTCGAACCAGTCGCGCGGCGTGCCGTGCACCACCTCGCTGTGGGCGCGGTGATCGATGCCGTGGTCGTTCCAGTCCAGCAGGTACACGAGGTTCTCGCAGCCGAGCCCCCAGGCGGAGTTCTTCACCTCGTGGTGCGCGCCCGCGGTGTGGCCGCCCTCGCCTTCCAGTGCGAACACGCGCACCTCGCTCGCGCCTGCGTGCTTGAGCGCCAGCGCCTCGCCGAGCGCGGCCGGCGCACCATGGCCACTCGGCCCCGTGTTGAACTTGAAGAACAGCGTGCGCCCTTCCATCTCCGCGTGGCCCGGCAGGCCGCCGTTGTGGCGCAGGGTCAGCAGGTGTTCCCAGTACAGCGCGTAGTCGTCCTCGCGATGGATCCTGAAGCGCACATCGCGCGTGCGCTCGAAGCGCACCCTGAGCGCCTCGTTGTACACAGCAAGCAGCGCGTACACCGCCGGGTTGCAGTGCCCGGCCACCAGTACGAAGCGATCCCCGAACGGCGCCTCGGGATGGCGGATGTCCCAGCGCATGCCTGCACCGAGCGTGGATGCGACGAGCAGCGGCACCTTCGAGCGCGAGCCACCGGGATGGCCCGACTGCCGCAGGTTCAGCATCAGGTCGATGCACTGGTCGACCAGGTCGCCGATCTTCTGCCAGTGTGGAAAGTGCGGGGAAAGCGCGTGGAACTCATGGCTTGCGCGGGAGGGCATGCGAGGGACCGGCAGTTCGTGAAGCCCGCGACTATCGCAAAGCCCGCCGCCGGCGAATAGCCGGCGTGAGAGAGAGAAACCGGCGAATAGCCGGCGTGAGAGAGAGAAACCGGCGAAGAGCCGGCGTCACAGGAGAAGCCGGCGAACAGCCGGCGGCAATGAGGTAGCCGGCGAACAGCCGGCGGGGTTTCAGCGCGGTGGGCCGGCCGCAATCCGCTCACGCACCAGGGGATGACCGCGCAGGTCGCGCGGTGCCGACCAGTTCGCCTCGATCCACCACGTGGCGCCTGCGTCGCGCCAGGGCGCCACCGCGGCACGCGCCGCATCGGCATCCACCGCGGACGTCGTGCCTTCCACGATCACGTCGTATCCCGCAGCAAGTTCATGTCGCCCCCTGAGCGCCGCGACATCCTCCGGCCGCAGTGGCCGATAGCCGCCTGCCTCGTCGCGCACCGATGGCAGCAGCCCATCCCACGCGAGCGCACGCCGCATCGAGCGTCGAGACGACAGCAGGCCCACGACCCAGATCGGGATACGCGGCGCCTGCACCGGTGGCGGTGGCGGCTGGAAGTCACACGGCTGCACGCGGTAGTGCTGCCCGTCGAACGCGAACGGCTGGCCGCGCCAGAGCCCATCGATGATCGCGAGCCCTTCGTCGAGCCGCTCCGCACGCCGGCGAATGTCCGTTTCCTCGCCGAACGCCGCCCAGCCGGTGTCGGTGGCACCCATGCCCACGGCGAGCATCACGCGGCCATCACTCAGCTGATCGAGCGTGGCGGCCTGCCCCGCGAGCTGCCACGGCCGCAGGCGCGACAGCGGCGTCAGCATGGTGCCGAGGCGGATGCGCCGGGTCGTCATCGCGGCCGCGGTGAGGCACACCCAGGCGTCGATCCCCCACACCGGCTCCCACACGAAGAAGCCGTCCCAGCCCGCCTGTTCACCGAGTTCAGCGAGCTCCGCCGCTGCGCGCGCATCACCCGATGGCAGCACGAACCCGTACTTCATGGCATCTCCAATGGCGCTCGGGCGGGCACCGCATTGCGCGCGCTGGCATCGACGTACGCCTGCCGCGCCGTCAGCCCGCGCTGATAGGTGCGCACGCGCTCCGACAGCGCGATGCCACAGGCCCGCGCCCACGACAGGCAGGTACACAGCAGGAGGTCCGCCGCCGTGAACTCCATCCCGAGCAGGAACGGCCGCTCGTCGGCAAGCAGCCGTTCGATCGTGCGCATCTGCTGCAGGAAGTAGCTGCGCGCCGCAACGTTCGCGGCCGGTGCCTCGCCATAGATGTGCGGCAGGCCCTCGTGCCGACGGATGACGTAGAGCGTCGTGGCATCCAGTTCGCTGAGCACGAAGAAGCACGCCTCGAGGCACTGCGCGCGAGCGACGGTCTCGCGCGGGACCAGTGCCTGTGCTTCGGCGGCGTAGCGATCGGAGAGATAGGTGACGATCGCGGCGCTCTCGGTCAGCGTCAGCTCGCCGTCCTGCAGCACGGGGATCTTCTGCCGCGCGTTCAATGCAGTGAACTCGCTCGTCAGCGTCTCGCCCGTGCGTGACTGGATGGGCCGGGTCTCGTAGGCGAGCCCGAGTTCGTGCAGTGCCCAATGCACGCGCAGCGTGCGCGGCGTGCCCACACCCCAGACGATTCGGCGTGCCGATTCGCTCACGCGGCAGGCACCTCGACGACAGGCGCACGCGTCACCCCCGCAGCCTCGAGCCCGGCCACCTCGGCGCCTGTGTAGCCGAGTTCGGCGAGTATCGCGCGCGAGTCCTGCCCGAGCCCGCGCGCTGGTCCCGCGATGGCTGCCGGCGTGGCGCTGAACTGCGCCGCCGGGCGTGGCTGCCGCACCCGGCCCAGCACGGGCTGCTCGAACTCCTCGATGAGCGCGTTGTGCAGCACCTGCTCGTTGTGCATCACCTCGTGCCGCCGCAGCACCGGCGCACAGGGCACCTGCGCCGCATCCAGCCGCGGCAGCCAGTGACCGCTGGTATTGGTCTGCAGCAATTCACCCACGCAAGTGATCCGCTCGGCCGCGTTCAGCGAGCGCGCCGCACCGGTTGCGAAACGAGGGTCCGTGATCCACGCCGGCCGCTCGAGCACCGCGCACAGCCCTTGCCACTCCGAGTTCGAGTTGGTGCCGACGGTGATGTAGCCGTCGGTCGTGCGGTAGATCAGGTCCGGCCGCGCGTTGGGATCCTGCGCCACCTGCTCGCGGCCAACGACCGTGTACTGCGTCATTGCTTCCGGCCAGATGAAGCCGACCATCGCATCGAGCATGGACAGGCGGATGTGCTGCCCGGCACCGGTGCGTTCACGCGCGAACAGCGCGGCGGCGATTGCCTGTGCCGCGTACACGCCCGTCGTCTTGTCTGCGATCACCGTGCGCACCATGCGCGGCCGGCCCGTGCCGCCATCCGCCTGTGCATCGGCAATCCCGGACAGCGACTGCACGATCGGATCGTAGACACGCTTGCGCACGTAAGGCCCCGAATCACCGACGCCGGTGATGGACGCATAGACGAGCCGCGGATTGCGCGCGAGCACGCTCCGCGCGTCCAGCCCGAGCCGCGCCATCGTGCCGGGCCGGACGTTCTCCACCAGCACGTCCGCGGTGTCCGCGAGCCGCAGCAAGGCGTCCCGCCCCGCGGCCTGCTTGAGGTCGAGCACCAGCGTGCGCTTGCCGCGATTGGCAGACACGAACATCGGCGAGAAGCCGCCGGCGGACGGCGGGCCGCGCATCGAGTCGCCCTCGGGCGGTTCGACCTTGATGACTTCGGCGCCCTGGTCCGCGAGCAACATCGTGCACACCGGGCCCACGATGACCCGCGTGAGGTCGATGACGCGAACACCTGCGAACGGGCCTGCCATCAGCTTCCTCCCATGAACGGCCGCACGAACACGACGACGAGCCGCGCTTCCGCCCGCGCGGCATCGAGCGCCGAGTATGGTCTGCACGGTGCGGCGCCGGGAACCCGTCGCAGCGGCCGGCCTGAGGCTCAGGTGTTCTGGAACTGCAGTTCGTACAGCCGCGCGTAGGTGCCACCTTGCGCCAGCAGCTCGGCATGAGTGCCGAGCTCCGTTGCAACGCCCTGTTCCAGCACCAGCACGCGGTCCGCTTCCTGGATGGTCTGCAGGCGGTGGGCGATGATGATCGAGGTACGCCCCGCAGTGAGCGCGCGCAGCGCGTCCTGGATCAGCTGCTCGGTCTCGGTGTCGATGCTCGCCGTGGCCTCGTCGAGCACGAGGATCTCCGGGTCTGCTGCCAGCACGCGCGCGAAGGCCAGCAGCTGGCGCTGGCCGATGGAGAGGTTCTGACCGCGCTCCACCAACGGCGTGTCATAGCCCTGGGGCAGGCGGGCGATGAAGTCGTGCGCATGCACGTGCCGCGCCGCCTGCTCGACCTGCGCGCGATCGATCTCGGGATTCCCGAGGCTGATGTTGTCGTGCACCGTGCCGGCGAAGACGTGGAAGTCCTGCAGCACGATGCCGACCTGCCGCCGGACCACCGCGGAGGGCAGGTCCATGAGGTCCACGCCATCGAGGAAGATCGAGCGCGGCGCAAAGTCGTAGAAGCGCGCCAACAGGCGGATGATGGTGCTCTTGCCCGAGCCGGTCGGCCCCACCACGGCCAGCTTCTCGCCAGGGCGGATGTGCAGCGTGAGGTCCTTCAGCACCGCCTGCCCGGGCAGGTAGCCGAAGGTGAGGCGTTCGATGTGGATTTCTCCCTTCAGGTCCGCCGGCAGCGTGGCCGGCGTGGCGGGCTCGTGGATGGACTCGTCCCAGTCCAGGGCCTGGAAGATGCGCTCGCCGCTCGCCATCGAGCGGAACAGCACGTTGTACTGCTCGCCGACGACCACGATGGGGCGCACCAGCATGTCCACGAACTGCGTGAACAGGATCATGGAGCCGAGGCTCACGGTGCCCTGCAGTGCATCGCCGCCACCGAACCAGATGATCACGCCCATGCCGGCGGCACCGATGTTGTCCATGAACGCGCCGTACCAGGTCTCCAGCGCGATGGCCTGGCCTTCCTCGTTGCGGTTCTGGCGGTTGATCGCGGTGTAGCGCCCGAGGTTGGTCGCCTCGCGCCGGTTGAGCTGCACCACCGGCATGCCGGAGATGTTCTCCTGCAGGTTCTGGTTCAGCTGCGACACGCTCTGGCGGATGTTGCGATACACCATGCGCGTGGCGCGGCGGTAGAAGTAGGTCGCCACCGCCACGATCGGCAGCGCCAGCAGCAGCGTGCCCGTGAGCTCCGCGTTCATCGAGAACATCAGCACCAATGCGACGATGAAGGGCGTGAATTCGCCGAGCAGCACACCGAAGCCGGACAGCAGCTGGAACAGCTGCTCCACGTCGTTGGTCACCCGCGTCATCACCCGGCCCACGGCCACGCGGTCATAGAACGAGGCCGGGCGGGTTTCCAGGTGCGCGAACAGGTCGTGACGCAGGTCGCGCAAGGCACCCAGCACGGCCTTGGAGAGATACACGCGATGGTAGTGACCGGCGACCGCCCACGCGGTGGTCACCCCCATGTACACCACGCAGGCGGCGAGGATGAGCTCGAGCCCCAGCGCCTCACCCACCCAGCGCACGACGCTGTTCATGCCGAAGTCCGGCATCTGCACGGGCTGGCCGCTCGCGAGCAGGCCGTCGATCACCACGCGCGAGACGATGATCGGCATCACGATGGCGAGGATGGAGGCGAACACCACGAGCACACCGCTGATCGCGAGCACGCGCCCGTGCGGCTTCACCCACTGGAACAGTCGCCCGAGCAGGCGCATGTCCAGCGCCTTGCCGGCGATGTCGGCGTCAAAGACGCCATAGTCCCGGGAAGAAGAATCCCGGGATGAAGGGTCCCGCGCAGACGAGTCGCGCACGTCGCTCATGCGGGCACCGCCGGGCCAGCCTGGCCCCCATGCTGCATGCCGGCCTCGAGGCGCAGCTTCTGGATGCGATCGAGCTCGGCATACCAGCCATCGCTCGCCAGCAGCTCGGCGTGGCTGCCGAGCTGCACCAGCTCGCCATCGTCGATCACGAGGATGCGATCGGCATGGCGCGCGGTGGACACGCGGTTCGACACCAGCAGCGTGGTGCGGCCGTGGCGCGCGGCGAACAGCCGGTCGAGGATGCGCTCCTCGGTCTGGGTGTCCACGGCGCTGAAGCAGTCGTCCAGTATCAGCACCGGTGCATTGCGGATGAGCCCGCGCGCCAGCGTGCTGCGCTGTTTCTGCCCGCCGGAGAGCGTCACACCGCGTTCGCCCACCAGCGTGTCCAGTTCCGAGTCGAAGGACTTCACGGTGCCGAGCAGGTCCGCGTTGTCCACGGCGCTCCAGATCTCTGCCTCGTCACGCGCCGGGTCGTCGTAGCTGAGGTTGTGGCGCAGCATCTCGGCGAACAGGAAGGGATCCTGGGGCACCAGCACGACTTGCCTGCGCAGCTGCTCGAGCGGGAAGTCGCGCACGTCCCGGCCATCGATCAGCAGCGTGCCCGGCGGCGGATCGAGCAGGCGCACGAAGCAGTTCAGCAGCGTGGTCTTGCCGGCACCCACACGCCCCATCACGGCCAGCGTCTCGCCGATGTTCACCTGCAGGTCGATGCCGTGCAGCGCCTCGCGCGCGGCGCCCGGATAGCGGTAGCTCAATCCGCGCAGCGTGATCCTGCCCTCGATGTCCTCCGGCGCATCGGTCGCCGGCGCGTCCCGGATCTCGGGCTCCGCATCCAGCACATCGAAAAGCCGCTGGGTGCCAGAGGCGCCGCGCTGCCACAGCGTCACCATCTGCCCGATCTCGCGCACCGGCCACAGCACCATGCCAACGTAGGAGAAGAACGCCGTGAAGGTACCGAGGCTCAGCGCGCCGTCGCGCACCAGCGTGCCGCCGTAGCCCAGGATCACCACCGTGGAGAATGCCGCCATCCAGGGCATCACCCCGCTGATGAAGGAGTTCAGCCTGACGAGCGCGTTGAAACGCGCCACGTACTCGTCACTCACCGCGTCGAAGCGGCGGATCTCGTTCTGCTCCTGTACCAGCGCCTGCACGGTGCGGATGCCGTAGAGGTTGCCCTGTACCTGCTCGGAGAGGTCGGAGAAACCCTCCTGCACGCGCAGCGAGCGCTGGAAGACACTGCGCGCCGCGAACCAGCCGACCACACCGATGGGCAGCAGCGGCAGCAGCAGCAGCGCGGTGAGCAGCGGCGCGAGCGCCAGCATCGCCAGCATGCCGGTGAGCGCCATCGTGACGTTGACCAGGATGGTGCGCATGCCGGAGCCGAGCAGCTCGCGCACGAGGCCGATGTCGTTGATCGCCCGCGCCATCAGGTCGCCGGTGGGATTGCGGGCAAAGAACGCGGGCCCCTGCAGCTGCAGGTGCGCATACACGCGCTTGCGCAGGTCGTAGGCCACGTACACCGCGATGCGGCGGATGATGCGGCGGGCGTTCGCCAGCATCACGAGCCGCACCAGCACGCAGACGATGATCGCGAGCGCCGGAAACAGGAGCGCCTGCTGCGCCGTGGCCACGCTGAGTTCCCCGACGGCGATGCGCGGCTGGGCCGCGTGGATGGCGTCGATGCTGTCGCGCAGGAACAGCGGGATCAGCGCTTCCAGCACCCGCGCAGACAGCAACATGCCGGCACCGAACCAGAACGGCACCTTGTAGCGGCTGTGGTACGGCAGCAGGCGCCGCAGCGGGCTGGACATGAGCGAGACGTGGGCGACTCAGGGCGAGAGAGCCCCACCCGGTGCCGAGCACCGCGTCGAAGGCTGCGCAAGGATAGCGACGTGGCCGCGGGCGGTCACTGTTTCCCTGTCATGACGTCAGGGACCGAGCAGGTGACCGAAGCCGATGCGATAGCCGTCCGGGTCTTCCACCTCGAATTCGCGGCAGCCGTGCTCGGCGTCGTACGGCGCGCTCGTGACCCGCGCACCGGATGCCAGGAACTCGGCATGCAGGGCGTCGGCATCGCCCACCCACACATAGGCATCCCAGGGGGAGTCGTGCCCGCCGACGCGGTGATTCGCCCGCCCGGACGGCGCGGGCACGAGCTGCTTGAGCATGACGGCGGTGCCAGCCCGGCGCACGATCGCAAACGACGGCGGCTCACCCCAGAGCCGGTCATGGCCGAACCCCAGCCGATCGCACCAGTAGGCGACCGACGCGTGGAGATCGGCCACGAGCAGGATGGGCGCGATGCGCCAGTCCGCCGCGTCCATCGGCTTCCCGTTCCCCGCCGCCGTCGCGGCAGCGTCAGGCGACGCTGCGCAGCGACTTCAGCTTCGACACCTCTGCCTGCAGCGCCTCGACGCACGCGCGCAGCTCATCGATCTCGGCTGCGCGCGGCGCGGCACCACACACACGGTCGTACTCGGCCTTCAGGCGGCGGCCACTGTCGCGCTCCTCGCACACGTAGCGGCCCATGAGCGAACCGGTCAGCGGGTCCATCGTCGTGTCTGCCAGGAAATTGCGGAACGGGTCCTTCTGCTCGCCTTCGGCGCGCGGTGCATCGCCGCGGAAGCAGGTGACCTTCTCGGCGTCACTCGCGTTCGAGCGCAGGAACGCCAGCTGCTCGTCGAAGTTCTTGAAGAACTGGTAGGCGGACTGCTGGTTCACGGCATGGCCCAGCTCGCACATGCGCTTCTCGAACGCCATCGCGTGCTCGCCCTCGCGGATGGCAACGAAGCGCAGCACGGCGGCGAGTTGCGTGTCGCGCGTCGAGTCTGCCCAGGCATTCAGCAGGCACTGCCCCTTGGCCTCATTGACGGCGATCGAGTTCAGCAGCGGCAGGTAGGTTGGTGCATCCATGGTGAATCCCTCTGTCTCTTGGTGACGGTGACGGTGACGGTCTTGTTGACGGTGACGATCTTGGTGACGGTGCAGACGACCCCAGACGGTAGGAGACTTCGCGCACCCGGGCAAGCCGGGGGCAGGCGTCGCCGCTATCCTGCGCCGTCGCCAAGACACCTCCGGAGACCCCGCGAATGGACCCGCAGATGCGCAGCAACCTCGGCCCGCTGGCAGCGCTGGCCGGCAAATGGCAAGGCGCGAAGGGTCGCGACGACGCCCCGTCCGACGATCGCGGCACCGAGGTCAACGCCAATCGCGAGCAGCTCGTGCTCGCACCCTTCGAGCCGGTGGACAACCACGAGCAGCAGCTGTGGGGCCTGCGCTACGCCACCGCCGCGTTTCGGCTCGGCGAGGCCGATGCGTTCCACGAGGAGACCGGGTACTGGCTCTGGGACGCCAGCGCGCACCAGGTCATGCCCGCCTTCATCGGGTCGCGCGGCATCAGGGTGCTCGCGGGTGGCGAGGTCGCCGCCGACGCCCGCAGGTTCATGCTGGTCGCGGAATTCGGCTCGCCCATCGTCGGCATCTGCTCGAACCCGTTCCTCGATCGCGAGTTCCAGACCCTGCGCTGGGAACTCGACGTGCCGATCCACGACGATGGCTCGTTCAGCGACGTCGAGGACACGCGGATGCGCATGCCCGGGCGCGCCGGGGTGTTCCACCATCGCGACCGCAACACCCTGCAGCGCATCGACTGACCTGCAGGGGTTCGCAGCGGCGTGCGCGCCATCGCCGCCGAACAGTGTCCGACTGCACGGTTCTCGCACCTGGGAGACATCTGCCCCCGATCCAAGCCATCCGGCCGCGCGGCGACGCCGTAGTCCTGGCATCACAACGCGTGACCAAGAGGACGAAACGCCATGACGACGCAGACGCAGACCCAGACGCCGAACAGTCAACCTGCGGCAGCCACAGCGGCCCAGGCAACACCCCTTCCCGACGAGGCACTCGACGATGCGTCCGGCGGCATCATCGCGATCCTCATCGGACTCGCGACGCAGCCGAAGGTACCCCTGGGTGACGGCAGCGTTCGTCAGGTCGCCAGTGGCGTGGTCCATCCCCTGCCCTAGCCGGCAGCAGTGATCGGCAGCCGCGAGGCGGCAGGCACCCGCTGCCGCTCTCGAGCGCATTGACAGACAGGCGCGGCAACGCCAGGCGGGGCGATGACAGATGACCGCGAAAGCCTCTAGGCTCGCGGCCATGAAGCGCATCACCCAACACCTGCGAAACACCCGCCGCCTCGGCCTGGCAGCGCTGCTGTGCGCGCTGCTGCTGCCCATCACCGGCACGGCTGACGCTGCACGCGCATCGCGTGCCGAGGAGGCCGCAGAGGCGGCAGAGGACGCGCGCCTGGAAGCAGAGGCCGCAGCGGCAGCCGAAGCTGAAGAGCGCGAGGCCGCCGCCGAGGCCGCTGCCCAGGCTGCCGCCGCGGAAGCTGCCGCGAAGGACGCTGCCGCAGCACTGCCGCCTCCCCCGCCACCGCGGGTCTACCGCACCACGCGCGCGCGCGTGGTCACGGCGCTGGGCACCCTGGTGTTCGAACTCGAGACCGAACGCGCACCCATCACCAGCGCGAACTTCATCCGCTACGCCAACGAGAAGCGCTTCGACGGCACGACCTTCTATCGGGCGATGAAGATCCAGCCGGGCTACGGCCTCGTGCAGGGCGGCACCAGCAACGACGCCACGAAAACCCTGCGCCCCATTCGCCACGAGCCAACCACCCGCACGGGGCTGTCGCACGTGAACGGCGCCCTCTCCATGGCGCGCGGCGACCCGGGCACGGCCACGGGCGACTTCTTCATCACCATCGGCGAGCTCGTCGCCCTGAATGCGGATCCGACGAAGGCGGGCGACAACCTTGGCTACGCGGTGTTCGGGCGCGTGGTCGAGGGCATGGATGTGGTGGAGAAGATCCTCATGGCACCTATCTCGCGCACCAAGGGCGAAGGCCCGATGCGTGGGCAGATGATCGATGCACCCGTGAAGATCCTCACGGTGCGCGTGCTGCGCTGAGCAGGTCTGCGACGAGGCAGGGAACAGGGCACGCACTGACTTGCCAGGAACCGGGGTCCGCAAGACGGGCCCAGCGACAGGGAAGACGACATGCGACAGCACGGGCAGGCGCGAACACGTGCATCGAAGCGGCACTCGTGGTTCGCGATCATGCGGCCACGCACGCTGTTGCTGGTGGCGCTGCTGGGGCCTGCGCTCGCGGGCTGCATGGCCACCCCGATCAACGCCGGCACCCCGGCGCGGCACAACGCGAGCCGCCTGCCGCCCTGTCACGAGTCGCTTGCGCGCTTCACCGCGTTTCGCCTCGCGCCATTCCGGCATGCCAGGGCCATTCAGGCAGACAACGACAAGCTCGCGGCAGCGGCAGAGATCGAACAGAAGCTCGCCGCCCGGCTGGCACCGGTGTTCGCGCGCTGGCAGGAGAACGCGGCAGAACGGACACCACGCCGCGAACTGGTGCTCGAACCGTTCCTGCTGCGGCTGCGCGTGGTCGGCACCGTCAACCGCGTGTTCTCCGGCGGCTACGCCGGCGACTCGTTCATCGAGCTGAACCTCGATGTGCGCGATGCCGGCAACGGCGAGTTGCTGTGCAGCGCAGAGGTTCGGCACGGCGGCGCCGCAGCCGCTGGCGTGTGGACGGCAGGATCGACGGACCGCGGCCTCGTCGACGACGTCGTCGAGACCACCTACCGCTATCTCAACAGCCGCTACCTGGACGACCGCGACGGCGCAGGCTGAGCGCCTGTGAAAAAATCGTTCGCCTGCTGCGCCGTCCGATCAACGGCTGCGACTGCGTTGTCTGTGGCGCAATCTGCGGTCACTTGCCTCGGCAAGCTCCCTGGATTGCGCCACAGACGCCTTGTCTCGCCGGCTGATCGGACGGCTCGCGACGGCGCCCGAATTTTTCACAGGCTCTGAGCGCCCATCGCCAACTCGCCGGCCCTACTTCGGATCGAAGTCGCGCGCGCTGTGGCGCTCCGGCACCCGCTCCGCCTCGGGGCCCCATGGCCGATTGACGCGGCGACCGCGCTGGAACGCCGGCCGCGCCTCGACCTCCTTCGCCCAACGGATCACATGGGTGTAGGTGCCGACGTCGAGGAACTCCGCCGCCTCATAGATGTTGTGCAGCACGACGGCGCCGTACCAGGGGCAGGTGGCCATGTCGGCGATGGTGTACTCGTCACCGGCAAGGAAGCGCCGTTCTGCAAGGTTGCGATCGAGCACGTCGAGCT
>SXGT01047751.1_pt1 | contig 14133 bp, 14 predicted proteins | sample 3176221 | NCBI WGS metagenome assembly SXGT01 (sample SAMN11356862, study PRJNA531348) | freshwater metagenome | isolation source: freshwater sample F1-120 | place: China: Fuxian Lake, Yuxi | collected 2017-12-25 | reverse complement strand
CGCTGGAGCAGAGATGGGCGACAATCTCCTTGCGGTGAATCTTGGAACCGACCGCCGCGTGTTGTCGCTCACCGAACCTGGCCGTGCCGGTACACCCACCGGCACGGCTGGGGACGGCACCGTGTCGCTCACGTGGAGTGCGCCGGCAAGTGACGGTGGAGCCGCGATCAGCGATTACCTCGTCGAGTTTTCTGCCGATGGAAACTCCTGGAGCACCTTTGCCGACGGAACATCGACACTCACCTCGGCCACGGTGACGGGGCTGACCAATTCGTCCAGCTATGTCTTTCGCGTCACTGCGCGCAACGCGGTTGCCGACGGTGTGGTGTCGAATACGAGTGCGTCGGTAACACCGACGGCGCCAACAACAACAACGACAACGACGACTGTCGCACCGACGACCACCACGACGGTCGCGCCGACAACCACAACTACCGTCGCGCCGACAACTACAACGACCACAACGACCGTCGCACCGACGACCACGACGACAACGGTCGCGCCAACCACCACAACGACCGTCGCACCGACGACCACGACGACCGTCGCACCGCCGCCGACCACGACCACCCTCGCACCGGCAGCGCCCATGCGTTCGCTCCTCATCCAACCCTTCGCGCCACTCGCAACCTCTCTCAGCTCTGCACAACGCCGTCAGGTGAATGCCTTCGCTCAGTCGCTCAGCACGGGAGACGACATCACGTGTGTCGGTGGTGCAGGCGATGGTCCAGTCAGACTCTTGCGAGATCTTGCTCGCCTACGAGCTACCGCAGTGTGCCAACTCCTCGCCAAGCGAGTTCCCGGGGTACGTACCGCGGTAAATGTGGTGATCACCGGCGACATTCAGGTGGCGGAGGCAACGTCGTCTCAAGCGGCAGGTCCACTGCGCGTCACGGCCCGCGACCTCTCGCGACGCGTGTTGGTGGTCGCCCGACCGGGCGGCTTGGCAAACAGCGCCGTGCGTTGATTGGGTAGCCCAAGTGGGCAGGTTGTGAACCCCAAAAATCCGCTGGCAGACTTGATATCGCTATGACCGCTCGACGCCACATCGCCGTCGCCCTCGTAGTACTTGTCTAAGCGCACGTCGTCACCTACGTGCGCGCCACCTCCCCGAAGGGGAGGTTTTTTTATACCCAAAAACACGAAATCCGAAAACCACAGCGAGACTGAAGAAAGAGGAATCAATGAAAGAGACACTCACCGGAGCCCAGGCGCTCATCCGTGCTCTCGAGCACGAGAACGTGGAAGTGATGTTCGGACTACCTGGTGGTTGCATTCTTCCGGCGTACGACCCGCTCATTGAATCCAAGATTCGCCACATCCTCGTGCGTCACGAGCAGGGCGCCGGTCACATGGCCGAGGGTTACGCACACGTCACCGGTCGACCTGGTGTTGCGATGGTGACGAGCGGTCCCGCCGCCACCAACTTGGTCACGCCGTTGTGTGATGCATACATGGACTCCATACCTATGGTGGGAATCACCGGTCAGGTGCCCACTGCAGCAATCGGCACCGATGCATTCCAAGAATGCGACACCGTTGGCATCACCCGCAGCATCACCAAACACAACGAGTTGGTGATGAGCGCGCAAGATTTGCCGATGGTGGTGCGTCAAGCGTTTCACATCGCCACCACTGGTCGTCCTGGTCCGACATTGATCGACATTCCCAAGGACGTGTTGCAGAACGAGATGACCTGGTACTGGCCGAGCGACGACGAAGTGCTCGACAGTTTGCCTGGTTACCGACCCAACGTGAAGGGTCACACCAAGATGATCAAGGAAGCCGCACGACTCATCCTCGCTGCGCGCCAACCAATTCTTTATGTGGGTGGCGGAGTGTTGAAGGCGCGCGCCGCTGCTGCGTTGCGCGAGTTGGCCGAACTCACGCAGATTCCCGTCGTCACCACATTGATGGCGCGCGGTGCATTCCCCGACTCACATCCGTTGTGCCTGGGAATGCCCGGTATGCACGGCACCGCCACCGCGGTCACCGCGATGCAAAAGAGCGACCTGCTCATCGCCCTCGGCTCGCGCTTCGACGACCGCGTCACCGGCAAGGTATCGGCGTTCGCGCCCGACGCCAAAATCATCCACGTCGACATCGACCCCGCCGAACAGGGCAAGGTCCGTCGCCCCGATGTTCCGATCGTCGGTGACTGCCGCCTGGTGATCGAAGAAATGTTGAAGGCGATCAAGGAGATGCTGCAGTCCGGAGAGAAGCAGGCCGACGTTGGTCCGTGGCGCAGTCGTGTGAGTGGTTGGCGTGAACAGTTCCCGCTCGCCTACGACCAAAGCGAACCTGGTGCGGCTCTCAAGCCACAGTTCTGCCTGGAAAAGTTGCGTGACGGCGCACCCGAGGGCACCATCGTGGTGTCGGGCGTCGGTCAACACCAAATGTGGACCAGCCAGTACTGGAACTTCGAAGAGCCCTACACCTGGGTCAACTCCGGCGGTCTTGGCACCATGGGATTTGCGGTGCCGGCGGCGATCGGCGCCAAGGTGGGTCGCCCCGACAAGACGGTGTGGGCCGTCGACGGAGACGGTTGTTTTCAAATGACCGCGCAAGAACTGGTGACTGCATCGCTGGAGCGCATTCCCGTGAAGATCGGCATCCTCAACAACTCGTACCTGGGTATGGTTCGCCAATGGCAGGAGATGTTCTACGACGAGCGGTACAGCGAAGTGAATCTCTCAGGCACCCTGCCCGATTTCGTCAAGTGGGCCGAGTCGATGGGCTGTGTCGGCATCCGCGTGGAAGACCCACAAGAGGCCGAATCTGCAATCGACAAAGCGAACTCCATCAACGACCGCCCCGTGGTGGTGGACTTCCGAGTGGCCGAGGACGAAAAGGTGTTCCCGATGGTGCCCGCAGGCAAGAGCAACGACGACATCCTGCTCCACCACTCACAAGATTCGCGACGCGAGTTCTTGAAGTGAGCGGAGACACGACGATGAGCGGCAACAATCCGTACGGTCAGGATTCGCAGCACCACGTGTTGTCGGTGTTGGTGCAAAACCGTCCCGGCGTGTTGGCGCGAGTATCGGCACTGTTTGCGCGTCGTGGCTACAACATCTTCTCGCTCGCCGTTGCGCCAACCGAACATGCGGACTACAGCCGCATCACCATCGTGGTCGACCTGGCCAGCGCACCACTGGAACAGATGACCAAGCAATTGTTCAAGCTCATCGATGTGGTGCGCATCAGCGAGCTCGACCCGCGACACTCGGTGGAACGTGAGCTGATCATGGTCACCGTGAAGGCCACGGCGGAACAGCGCGGACAAATCGTGGAGCTCACCAACATTTTTGAAGGCAAGATCCTCTCGGTGGGCGTCGATGCAATCACCGTGAGCCTCGATGGAAGCCCGAGCAACATCGACGACTTCATGGTTGCCCTCAACCAGTACGGCATTGTTGAATCCCAGCGCACCGGCTTGGTGGCGCTCCCCAAACTCGACCGCGCCGCCACGGCAAGCGCGGCAAAATCACCCAAAGGAAAGGCAAGCTAATGGCAGCGAATGTGTATTACGACAAGGATGCTGATCTCTCCATCATCCGAGGAAAGAAAGTGGCAGTGATCGGCTACGGAAGCCAGGGTCACGCACATGCTCTCAACCTGAAGGAATCCGGGGTCGACGTCGTGGTCGGCTTGCGCGACGGCTCCTCATCGGTTGCCAAGGCAACCGATGCCGGCTTGAAGGTGATGTCGATTTCCGACGCTTCCAAGTGGGCGGACGTCATCATGATGCTCGCACCCGACACGGAGCAAAAGAAGATCTACGACGAGCACGTGAAGCAACACCTCACCGACGGCAAGGCACTCGCCTTTGCGCACGGCTTCAATATTCGCTTCGAGCGCATCGCACCACCCAAGGGCGTGGACGTGATCATGATTGCTCCGAAGGGCCCCGGTCACCTCGTACGACGCACGTACACCGAGGGTGGTGGAGTGCCGGCGCTCATCGCCGTCGCGCAAGACGCAACGGGCAAGGCAAAGCAGTTGGCTCTGTCGTATGCATCGGCCGTTGGTGGCGGCCGTGCCGGCGTGATTGAAACCACGTTCCCAGAGGAAACCGAAACCGATTTGTTCGGCGAACAAGTGGTGTTGTGTGGTGGTCTCACCGCATTGGTGCAGGCGGGTTACGAAACGCTCGTCGAGGCTGGCTATCAACCCGAGATGGCCTACTTCGAGTGCTTGCACGAAGTGAAATTGATCGTCGACCTCATGTACGAAGAGGGAATCGCCGGCATGCGTTACAGCATCAGCGACACCGCTGAGTATGGCGACTTGTCGCGCGGTCCGCGCATCATCGATGCCGATACCAAGAAGCGCATGAAGACCATCCTCGAGGAGATTCAAACCGGCAAGTTCGCCGAGGAGTGGATCGCCGAGAGCGACTCTGGTCGCAAGCGGTTCAGCGAAATGCGCAATGCCGGCAAGAATCATCCGATCGAGAAGGTCGGTGCACAGTTGCGTGCGATGATGCCGTGGATTTCCAAGGGCAAGAAGAAGGTTTCCGAGGTGTCCGGTGGCTGAGTCGACCCCGGCTGCTGGTGCGACGCCCGCCGTCACCATGTACACCACCACGTGGTGCGGTTACTGCAAGCGCCTCAAGCGCATGATGCAGGACGACGGCATCAACTTCGTGGAAGTGGACATTGAAACCACCCCGGGCACCGCCGAGATCGTAGAAAAGGTGAACAACGGCAACCAGACCGTGCCCACGTTGGTGTTCACCGACGGCACGGCCATGACCAACCCGTCGTTGGCCAAGGTGAAGGAAAAGCTCGCCGCTCTCGCCGGCTAGTTCACCTTTTGTTCACTCAGATTTGAGGCATCGTTCCCGAATCTGTCGGTTGGCGGATGCTCGTTGCGCTTAGTTTCCTTTGTGTCAGGTAGTCCAACTCACCAAAGGAAACAGAACATATGACAACAATTCGTCAGAAACTTGCACGTGGCGTCGTCGCCACGGCGGTCGTCGCCGGCACGCTGGCCGTCGGCGCTCCAGTTTTCGCCGCGAAGGCTGGCGATAAGTGCGAACTGAAACAGGTGTATTCGATAGCGAAGGTCGGCACGAGTTACATTCGTTGTGAGATTGTTCCGGGTACGTCGCTGCACGCATCGGATCCGAAGAAGAAGGCCCAGTTCAAGTGGAAGTCGCTTACCGGTAAGACAGCAGATCTCCAGTGGCAGATGGCGAGCGCCAAGGGTGCCAACATCAGAATCGACGGCTCGAGCACCGTGGCACCACTTGCCACCGTCGCAGCGAAGTACTTCGAGTCAGCAACCAAGAGCATCAGCGGGAAGAAGGGTGTCAAGGTCGCAGTGGGAATCTCGGGTACCGGTGGTGGTTTCGAGAAGTTCTGCCGTGGTGAGACCGACATCTCCAACGCCTCACGTGCCATCAAGTCGTCCGAAGCCGCCATCTGTCAGAAGAACGGCATCTCTTTCACCGAGATTCCGATCGCCAACGACGGTCTTGCGCTCGTGGTGAACAAGAACAATCCGGTGTCGTGCATGACCATGGCCGAAGTGAAGAAGATGTGGGCAGCATCGTCATCCGCTCCAACCAAGTGGTCGGACATCAACTCGTCCTGGCCGTCGACGCCACTGAAGTTGTTCGGCGCAGGCACTGATTCCGGTACGTTCGACGCATTCGGTGATCTTTCCACCGTGGGTGGCAAGGACAAGCTCCGCAAGGATGTCTCGACCTCCGAGGACGACAACGTTACGGTGCGCGGTGTCAACGGCGACACGGGTGGCGTGGGCTACTTCGGCTTGTCGTACGCCATTGAAAATGCCGACAAGGTGAAGACCCTCAAATTGGATAAAGGTGCGGGCTGTGTTGAACCAACGGTGGCAACGGTGCAGGGCGGAACGTATCCAATGTCGCGCCCGCTTTTCATCTACCCGAAGAACGATTCGCTACTGTCAAATCCTGCAGTAGGAGCGTTCGTCAATTTCTTTGCGAGCAACGTCAAGCAGATCAGCGAAGACGCAGTTTTCGTACCGCTGACTGATTCACAGATCAAGGCGATGTCTGGCGCACTCCTCAGAATTGCCGCTCTGCCAAAGAAGAAACCGTAATCCAGTAAGTCGTCAGCTCCCTGGTTCCGGTGGGTACCCTTCCCCACCAGAACCAGGGTGCTCTTGTTTGTGCTACAAGTGACAGTGCAGTAGAGGAGCAAACTATGACCACTTTGATGAGCTCCATCCCCACCGACCTACGGCCGTCGGGTCACATTCAACGCCAACGGCGTATCGAGCGATTTGTTGTTGCAATCCTGATGGTGATCGCATCATCTGGTGTCATCATCACCACAGGAATCGTTTTTTCCCTCGTTCAACCCACGTACCGTTTCTTCACGGAGCGTGCAATCTCGGGTTATGGAAACGAGGAGTTCGTTGGTGTCGAAGAATCTGCAGAAAGTGGCGTTCGCGACTCCAGTGAGTTGGGGTTCGCCGACGAGAGTCAAATCCAATACGCCGAACCTGTCACGCTCGGCGAATTCTTTGGGTCTACGGCTTGGTATCCGCAGTACGGCGACGGTGACTTCGGCGTTTGGCCACTCCTGGTCGGAACGTTCCTCATAATGTTGACCGCCAGCCTCATCGCCGTACCAGCCGGTGTTGGCATTGCGTTCTTTCTCAGTCAGTACGCAGGTCAGCGTGCTCGCCGCATCCTAAAACCAGTCCTCGAGGTACTGGCGGGTGTGCCGACCGTAGTATTCGGCTTCTTCGCCTTGTTTTTTGTCGGTCCCAATATCGCCAAGAACATCTGGCCATTCAATGAAGTGGGTATTTACAGCGGATTGTCTGCGGGAATCACCGTCGGCCTCATGATTCTGCCAATGATGGCCACACTTGCCGACGACGCCATCAGCGCAGTTCCGAATTCCCTGGTGGAAGGGGCGTTCGCACTCGGCGCAACCAAGCGTGAGGTGTGTACCGGCGTGATTCTTCCCGCCGGACTCTCGGGAATCATGGCGGCGATCATCATCGCACTGTCGCGCGCCATCGGTGAGACCACCATCGTGTTGCTGGCCGCAGGATCGCAGGCGGTGTGGACTTTCAACCTCGGTAAGGAAATGCAAACCATGGCTTCATACATCGGTTTCGCAGGAATCGGCGACCAGCCGGTGGATTCCAAGGGATACCAGACCATTTTTGCGGTGGGTCTCCTGCTCTTCATCATCACCTTCGGCCTCAATATGATGTCGCGCAAGGTCGTCAAGCGCTTCCGTGAGGTGTACGAATGACGACTTCACACTTCGTTGCATCCCTTGCCGACAGCACCACCCGGCTGCGTCGAAACAAAGATGCTGGATTCTTGATCGTGCTATGGACATCACTCCTGCTTGCAATTATCACGCTCGCAACCCTGGTGATCAATACATTGATTTCCGGTGTTGGTTCACTATCGCCCGACTTCCTTACATGGTTTCCATCGCCATTTCCGGAGGACTCTGGAATTCAGTCGGCGTTGTTCGGTTCGCTTTGGGTGACGCTCACTTCCGGTGTGGTGTCGTTGATACTCGCTCTTGGCACGGCCATCTACCTCGAAGAATTCACGAATCCCAATTCCCGCCTCCAACGCTTCATCACCACCAATATCCAGACCCTCGCAGGAGTACCGAGCATCGTCTACGGAATCCTCGGGTTGGCATTCGTTGTTCGCGGACCACTTGGCTGGGGCTTCACCGTTGGTTCTGCCGCTGCGACTCTCACGATGATGGTGCTCCCGCTCATGATCGTGGCTACCCGAGAGGCTCTGAAAGCCGTTCCGTCATCGCTGCGCGAAGGCTCGTACGCACTCGGTGCTACGAGATGGCAGACGGTGTACCGCCAAGTGCTGCCAGCAGCGCGCCCGGGAATCGCAACCGGCAGCATCCTCGGAGTTTCGCGAGCACTCGGAGAGTCGGCGCCGCTCATCCTCCTTGGCGCACTTGCCTATGTGAGCTACAACCCCACCGGCTTCGATAGCGACTTCACCGTGCTTCCACTGCTGATCTTCAAGTGGTCAACCGAAGTCCAGGAGGAATTCCGTGGCTTGGCCGCTGCGGCCATCATCGTGTTGTTGCTCCTCCTTTTTGCGATGAACCTCGTTGCGATCATCATTCGTGATCGGAGTCGGATTCGTTGGTAGCCAGACTGGCAACGAGCTCCAGCACACGTCGCTCGATATCGTCGCGGATACCACGTACTACTTCCAGGGAGTGCCCGGCGGGATCTGCAACTACCCAGTCCTCGTAACGCTTTCCACGAATTACCGGACAACTGTCGCCGCAACCCATGGTGACGATGATGTCTGCTGCAGTTATATCGGCGTTGGTCCACCGCTGTGGTCGCTGCGAGGCGATGTCGATTCCACGTTCCGTCATGGCGGCGACAGCCACTGGATTGATGGTCTCACGAGGCTCGGAGCCACCCGACCAAACGACGATGTCGGAACGACCGAGGGATTTAACGAACCCGGCAGCCATCTGGGATCGTCCGGCGTTGTGTACGCAGAGAAACAGGATGTTGGTGGTCACTCTGCTCGCCAACGCCCGAGAATCATGATGATGCTCGATCCAACAGCGGTACCGATCACCTGCATAAAGACGAACATCGGTACCGATTTCGGAGCAATTCCCGCGAACGAATCGCTGAGTGACCGTGCGACGGTGACTGCCGGGTTCGCCAACGATGTGGACGATGTGAACCAGTACGCACCACCGATCCACGCAGCGACAGCACCAGCCACGGCGTTAGGACGTGACTGGCCGATGAGGACGATCACTGCGAGCAACCCGGCGGTCGCGACGACCTCACCCAACCAAATGCCTGCACCATCGCGAACCCTGGTTGACCACGTCCATACGCCCTCTTCGAACATCAAGTTGGCGACCGCAGTCCCCAGACAAGCTCCGATGATCTGAACGGTGATGTACAACGGAAGTTGCCCCCAGGGAAGGGTGCCACGCAGTGTCGCTACGAGCGACACCAGGGGATTGAAGTGTGCACCAGAGATCGGACCGAGCATCAGGATCAATGCGTAGAGTGCACCGACCGTTGCACCGGTGTTGGCCAATAATTGCACTCCCACATCCGAGGAGAGGGATTGTGCCATGATTCCAGAACCAACCACCGCCACGATGAGTAAACCAGTTCCGAGAAGCTCGCCGACGAGTGTCGCAGTGTTCACAGAAGTCGTGTCGTGAGGGTTCACATCAGAAGGGCCGGCCATGTTGACATCCATAGTGCTACCTTGCCAAATGCGTCGGGATATCGCAGTTCACCCAGTGTTCACTCGGAACCCACGCCGTATTCAAGTGGGGTAGGCAGTATATGTTTGTGGAGTCTCTCGTGCCAAGTGATGTGTCAACGAGTCCCGATTCGCTGGCAGCGTCTATTCTGAAGCCAATGAGTTCGGTCGCCCAAAATTCACCATCCGACGGGTCCTTGGGGCACACGGTGCTCGCAGCGCGAGAGGTGAACGTGTACTACGGCAATTTCAAGGCAGTGCAGGATGTCAATCTGAATTGTTACCGAGGACAGATAACCGCCCTGATTGGTCCGTCGGGTTGCGGCAAGACCACGTTGCTGCGGTGCTTCAATCGAATGAACGACTTGATTCCCGGCGCGCGTGTTGAAGGAAGTATCACCTACCACGGCATCGACATGTACGGTCAAGAAGCGGATGCTGGCGAAGTCCGCCGACGTGTCGGCATGGTGTTCCAGAAGCAGAATCCGTTCCCGAAGAGCATCTTCGACAACGTGGCCTATGGTCCACGAGTCAACGGCGAGACGAACAAGAAGCGTCTCGAAGAAATCGTGGAGAAGTCGCTTCGAGGTGCAGCCCTCTGGGACGAGGTGAAGGATCGTCTCGACAGCAGTGGACTTGGTCTCTCGGGTGGTCAACAGCAGCGTCTATGTATCGCCCGAACGATCGCGGTGGAACCGGATGTGGTGTTGATGGATGAGCCGTGTTCGGCACTCGACCCCATCGCCACAGCCCGCATCGAGGACTTGATGCAGGAAATCAAGTCGCAGTACACCATCGTGATCGTCACCCACAACATGCAACAGGCTGCTCGTGTGAGTGACCGTACGGCATTCTTCACCACCGAGATCAATCCCGACAGTGATCGTCGAACGGGGCGTCTGGTGGAGGTCGATCTAACGAAGAAGATCTTCTCCAATCCGAGCGACCCGCGCACCGAGGCGTACGTCTCGGGCAAGTTCGGCTGATCTAGTCGTCTTCCTGCTCGCGTAGGAACTGTTCGAACGCATTACCCAGATCGTCGGCCGATGGCAACACGGTGTCGTTACGGCGGTCGTACTCTCGCTCGAGCATTTGTACGTACTGGGAGGTCTGTTCGTCTTCTTCCACGGCCGCGTCGTGCAACTCGGCCCAGCGCTGGATGTCTTCGTACAGCCCGGCGTGCTGAGTGGAGACCCCAAGTACACGCTCGAGATGTCGCAGAAGTGCGGCCGATGACTTGGGGTGCTCGGATGATGCCAGGTAATGCGGTACGCCAACGCGCAGCGACACCGCGGGTATTCGTTCGTGCTCCAATCGTTCCTGCAACACACCAATGACCCCGGTTGGGCCTTCGTACTGGGGTCGGGAGAGACCGAGTTTGCTCGCCAAGGCGTTGCTGGTAGTGCTGCCGGTGACGACGGGAGTTCGGGTATGGGGAACCGCATCGAGCATGGCTCCCACCGTGACGACGGCTGCACAACGCAGATCCTTCGCGCATGTCACGATGCAGGCGACAAAGGTCGGCCAGTGCAGATGTGGCTCCACCCCGGAGATGACGACGAGATCACGACCGTCGATTTCGCTGTGCACGGCGATTACGTCATTTTGTGGCCAACGAATGTGGCGTTCTTCGTCCTCGTCCATCCACACTTCGGGTCGAGCCTGCGTGAAGTCGAAGAACGGGTCGGACTCGATACTGGCCACGGTGACGCAGTTGCGACCATCCATGAGCCAATCAAGTGCACCCGTGGCTGCTTTGGTGGCATCAAACCAGCCCTGCAGCGCAACGAGCATCACCGGTCGATGGAGTTGTGGAATCTCCTCGATATGCGAGTCGAGTACTTCCTCGACGGTGGGGTAGGAATCGGAGAACTGTTGCATGGGTTACGCGCGTAGGCGGTCCACCACGTAGTCGATGCATTTGGTGAGGGCGGCAACATCGCTCGGTTCGACTGCCGGGAACATCCCGACTCGCAGTTGATTGCGACCGAGCTTGCGATAGCCATCGGTGTCGACGACACCATTGTGACGAAGAATCACGTTGACATCGTTCGCAGCTACGCCCTCGAGATCGATGGTTGCCACCACGTTGGAGCGGTGTTCGGGCTTGCCCACGAACGGTGCGGCGTAACTACTGTTCTCTGCCCAGTGGTAGATGATCGAGGCCGATTCTGCCGTGCGCTGCGCACACCACTGCAGTCCACCGTGTTGCAACATCCATTGCACTTGCTGGTCGAGTAGGAACAGCGTGGCGATTGCTGGGGTGTTGTAGGTCTGGTCGGCGCGGGAGTTGTCGAGTGCAATTTTGAGGTCGAGCGATGCAGGCGTCCAGCGACCCGATGCTGCAATCGCCTCGATTCGCTCGATGGCGCGCGGTGAACAACACGCAATCCAGAGCCCACCGTCGCTGGCGAACGACTTCTGGGGCGCAAAGTAGTAAACGTCGACCCCGCTCGGTGACCATGCGAGACCGCCGGCGGCTGATGTGGCATCAACGAGAACCAGTGCATCACCTGCGTTGCTCCGTGGAGCACCGCTCGAGGTGCCGTTGGCCGTGAGTTGCATGGCAACGCCAGTGGATGTTTCGTTGTGGGTGAGGCACAGTGTGTCGGCATCACTTGGCTGTGGTTCGGGATGTGCACCGGGATTGCACGCAACAACGATCGGTTCGCCGAGATGTGGAGCGGCTGCTACGGCATCGGCGAACTTCTGTGAGAACTCCCCGAACACCAGGTGTTGGCTGCACTGCTGAATGAGCCCGAAGGTCGCGACGTCCCAGAACATCGTGGAACCGCCATTGCCCAACACCACTTCCCAGCCGTCAGGTAGGGAGAACAACTCGCGCAGGCCGGCACGCACGGAGCCCACGAGCTTTTTGACGGGTGCCTGTCGGTGCGACGTGCCCATGAGGCGGCGACCTTCGCTGGCCAGTGCGTCGAGTTGTGCATCACGCACCTTGGAGGGACCGCAACCGAATCGCCCATCACTCGGCAACATCCCAACGGGAATCACAAACGGGGTAGTGGGCTGCTTCGTCACCGTCTTAGCATGGCAGGGATGTCGTCGAGTTCAACACCCTCAAACAAGAAGTCAAGGGTGTCGGCTCGACTTGCGGCAATCGCCGAATCGGCGACGTTGGCGGTGGACGCAAAAGCGAAGGCCTTGCAAGCCAAAGGTGAACACGTCATCGGTTTCGGTGCCGGTGAACCCGACTTCCCCACACCGGAGCACATAGTGGAGGCAGCGGTGAAGGCGGCTCGCGATCCAAAGGCGCATCGCTACACACCCGCTGCCGGTTTGCCTGCGTTGCGCGATGCAATCTCCGCCAAAACCAAGCGTGACAGTGGTTTTGAGTGTGCGTCGTCGCAAGTACTGGTGACGGTCGGCGGCAAGTACGCGGTGTTCGTGGCGTTTGCAGCATTGTGCGACCCGGGTGATGAAGTGATCTGCCCGGCGCCGTACTGGACCACGTATCCGGAGGCAATCGCACTCGCAGGCGGAGTCCCGAAGGTGGTCGACACCACCGAGGAAACCGAATTCAAGGTGACCATCGAACAACTAGATCGTGCGAAAACACCGCGAACCAAGGTGCTGCTGTTCGTTTCACCCGACAACCCGAGTGGTGCGGTGTATTCCCGCGAAGAAACCATCGCCATCGGTAAGTGGGCTGCCGCAAACGACATCTGGGTGGTGACCGACGAGATCTACGAGCATCTCACCTACGGCGGACACCAGTTCCACTCCATGCCCACGCTGGTGCCTGAAATTGCCGATCGTTGCGTGATCGTCAATGGTGTTGCAAAGACGTATGCAATGACCGGTTGGCGTGTGGGTTGGATGATCGGACCCACGGATGTGATGAAGGCTGCGATCAATTTTCAGAGTCACACCACCAGCAACGTGTCCAACGTGGCACAGTATGCGGCACTTGCAGCACTCACCGGCGGGTTGGACGATGTGGCTCGCATGCGAACCGCCTTCGAACGGCGTGGCAATCTGATGCACGACATGCTCACGCAGATTCCTGGTGTCACATGCATGAAGCCACAAGGTGCGTTCTACTGCTTCCCCAATTTCAGTGGGCTGTTGCATCGCAACATCGGTGGTGTCACCGCCGACAACACCATGCAGTTGGCCGACCTGGTACTCGATCAGGCCAAGGTGGCGTTCGTGCCAGGAGAGGCCTTCGGTGCGCCGCGGTACGCTCGTTTCTCGTTCGCGCTCGGCGACGACGATTTACGAGAAGGCATCTCGCGCCTCGCCACATTGGTCGCTCGCTAGCCGAACTGCTACTCTCGGAGTGCCGCAGCAATAGTTGCGGTGCATGTTCGTGAGCGAAGTCCGGTGAGATTCCGGCACTGTCCCGCAACGGTAATGCGATCTCCGATGTTCATCGGTATGTCGCCAGTCCGGTCGCCTCACGAATGTGGCCCATCAACCGCTCTCGCGAGAAGAGCAAGGAGAACATCATGAAATTCTCTCGACTGGTCGGCATTGCCGGCCTTTTTTTATTGGCACCATCACTGGTTGCGTGCAGTGACTCCAGTGGCGAATCGGCAGAAGCCGAGACGACCATTGCGGAGGCTGCAGAGACCACGGCCGTAGAGGAATTCCCGGTAACCGTCGGTGACCTCACGATCGAGTCAGAGCCACAGCGCATCATTTCGATGTCGGCGACGGCAACGGAGATGCTGTTTGCAATTGGCGCAGGAGACCGCGTGATCGCAGTGGACAATTTCTCAAATTTTCCAGAAGAAACCGCGTCGCTCGAAAAACTCGATGCCTACGAACCCAACGTGGAAGCAATCTCGGCATTGGATCCCGACCTGGTGATCATCAGTTACGACCCCGGTAATTTGGTGGAGCAGTTGACCACGCTGTCT
>SXGT01938213.1_pt1 | contig 14134 bp, 16 predicted proteins | sample 3176221 | NCBI WGS metagenome assembly SXGT01 (sample SAMN11356862, study PRJNA531348) | freshwater metagenome | isolation source: freshwater sample F1-120 | place: China: Fuxian Lake, Yuxi | collected 2017-12-25 | reverse complement strand
GGTTCTCCCAGTTGAGGTCCGGCTGCTTGCGGGAGAAGAGGTGCAGGTAGTACTCCCCCGACCGCTCGTCGAAGTCCCACGCCGACCCGGAGAAGAAGGAGCCCCAGTTGGTGGGCGCAGCCCCCGGGGCGCCGCCGACGTGGCCCGGTCGCGGCGGTCGCCACCAGTACCAGTCGCGCTTCGGGTTGTCGGTCGAGGACGCCGACTCGACGAACCAGGGATGCTCGTCCGAGGTGTGATTGACGACGAGATCCATCACGAGCTTCATGCCGCGATCGTGCAGCGCGACCACGAGCGCGTCGAGGTCCTCGAGGGTGCCGAACGCGGGGTCGATCGCCCGATAGTCGCTGATGTCGTAACCGTTGTCGTCGTGCGGAGACGCGTAGATCGGCGACAGCCACACGACGTCGATGCCGAGCTCGTGGAGGTAGTCGACGCGGTCGATGATGCCGCGCAGGTCGCCGACGCCGTCGCCGTCGGAGTCCGCGAAGCTGCGCGGGTACACCTGGTACACGACGGCGTCGCGCCACCACGGGGCGTCGGCAGGGAGGCGCCCTTCGGCGCTGGAGTGGGTCACGATGAGTCCTAGAGTTCGATGAGGATGAGCTGCCACGCGTGCAGGCGCGGGAGTCGGGCGATCGCGTGCTCGCCGTCGATCTCCACGTCCAGGTCGGTGAGCACGCCGGTGCCGTCGGGGTCGGCGACGCGGATGCGCGGCACGCGGTCGAGGAGTCGACGCACGCGCAGGGTGCCGGAGCCCGGGTCTCCGAACGGCTCGCGCGGGGCATCCCACAGGGTGTCCTTCTGGCCGACGAGGTTGATGAGATTCACGACGAGGCGACCGCGAGCGGCGGTGATGCTCCGCCAAACCGCTCCCGCGGTCGCCTCCCCGCTCACCACTGCGCCGTCGAAGGCGACGTCGCAGTCGTTGTTGTACCCGCCCGCGTGCGACGCCGTCACGTCGTCGAGCGCGGGGTCGAGCAGCAGTTCGTCGTGCTCCACCAGGAAGTCGTACCAGCGCACGAGCATCCGCGCGGTCGACTCCTCGGCGACGTGGTTGCGCACGTAGTAGGGGTCCACGAGGATGCGGTCGCCCTCCCCCGCGAGGATCTGCGTGCCCCCGCGCGAGTAGAGCGTCGCCATCGTGAGCCGGGTGGCGCGGTCGGAGGCCTCCGCCGGGGCCGAGTCGTACACGTGCTGGTACGCGGCGAGCACGACCGGCTTGCCGCCGCCCGCGGTGCGGGCGCGCGACACGATCTCGGCGAGCGACCCGAGCGTGAGGCTCGGCTCCCACGGCTCGATGTACACCGCGTCCTGGGCGGTCGGCCCCGTCGCGCGGGTGGGGAAGTCGTTGACGTTGTTGAACACGAGCCGGGCATCCGGGAGCGCGGCCCGAACCCCCGCGATCATCTCCACGAACGAGGTCGCCATGTCGACGAGCGTCCCGTCGGCCCGGATCGCCGACTTCGGGTACCCGAACTGGTCGAGGTGGTAGCCGTCGAAGCCGACCGCCGCGCTCGAGTCGACGAGGTCGCGCGAGAAGTGCTCGAGCCAGTCGCGGGCCGCCGGGTCGACGATGAAGAGGAAGTCTCCGAGCGCGAACGGCGCCCCGCTCGCCGTGAGGACGGCGTCGTGCTTCCACCGGTCCCACTCGGCCGGGCCGACCGCGTACACGGCCGCGTAGCCGAGCGCGTCGGCGCCGGCCTGCTGCACGGCGGAGACGAGGCGGCGCACGGTCGCCAGCGACACGGGCTGGTCGAGGGCGTCGTCGTACTGCTCGCCGCCGCCGAGGAGGTCGGCGTGACGGTAGGCCCAGTCGTAGAACATGATGCCGTTCAGGTGCAGCCTCCGCGCCGTGTCGGCGAGTCCCGCGGTGTCGCGGTCCGGGGAGTAGTCGGCGGTGAAGCCGTAGCGGAGGCGGGCACGGGATGCGGCGCGCACCTCGACGGCGGTGCGGGTGACTCGACCGCCGGCGTGGAGCTCGACGCCGTAGCATCCCTCTCTCAGCTCCGGAAAGGGAACGACGTCGGTCGCACCGTCGTAGGGCACGCGCGCGACCTCGTCGCCGAGGTGGAGCACGACGAACTCGCCGGGCTCGCGCTGCCCGCGAACCTCGATCTGGACTCGGTCGGTGGGGGCGTAGGTCGCCCGGGTGGGAAGCAGCATGGTCATCCTTTGATGGCCCCCGAGGTGAGGCCCTGTACGAAGTAGCGCTGGAACACGAGGAACACGATGATCACCGGCACGACCGCGATGGCGGAGGCCGCGAACACGACGCCCCACTGGACCGCGTTGTTGCCTTCGCCCGCGAACAGGCGGATGGCGATCGGGAGCGTCCGGTTCTCCGGCGAGTTGGTGATGGTGAGCGCCCACGCGAACTCGTCCCACGAGGCGAGGAACGTGAAGATCGTCGCGGTGGCGAGGCCCGGCTTGGCGAGCGGGAGGGCGAGCCTCCAGTACCGGGTCCACGCGCCCGCTCCGTCGACCTGCATCGCCTGGTCGAGCTCGGCGGGGATCGTCTCGAAGAACCCGCGGAGCAGGAACGTGTTGAGCGCGAGCGACCCGGCGACGTAGAACACGATGAGGCCGCCGAGGGTGTCGAGCAGGCCGAGGTTCTTGGCGAGCACGAACTGCGGGATGATCAGCATGATCGCGGGGATCATGAGGCCGAGCAGCAGGACGCGGAAGATCGTCTCCTTGAAGCGGAAGCTGAAGCGGGCGAACGCGTACGCCATCATCGAGCTGACCAGCAGCGACAGCGCCGTCGAGGCGACCGCGACGATGACGCTGTTGAGGAAGTACCGCCCGATGTCCTGCGTGGCGATGACCTGCTCGTAGTTGGCGAGGGTCGCGGGGTCGGGGATGAACTTCGGCGGCATCGTGAGCACGAAGGTGTTCTCCGTGAACGACGTCGACAGCAGGTAGACGAACGGGATGACCATGATGATGGCCCCCGCCGACAGCAGCGCGTACCGGACGACGGATGCGGGGATGCTCGCCACTCGGGAGCGACGGGAGACGACGGTCACGACAGCACCTCCCCGCTGCGGTCGCGGAACGCCCGCAGCTGGATGACCGACAGGACGAAGATCGCGAGCGTGAGGATCACGGAGACCGCCGAGCCGTACCCGAGGTCGAGGAACTCGAACGCCTGGCGGTACATGTACGTCAGCAGCACCTCGGTGCGGCCCGCGGGCCCGCCGCCGGTCATGAGGTAGACGGAGATGAAGACGTTGAAGCCGCCGATGACGAGCATGACGGTGACGAACCCGAGCGCCGCGCGGATGGCGGGGAGCGTGACCGCGCGGAACCGCTGCCAGCGGTTCGCGCCATCCATCTCCGCCGCTTCGAGGAGCGACTGGGGAACTCCCTGGAGGGCCGCGAGGAAGATCATCATCGACCAGCCGATCCCCTTCCAGATTCCGAGGGCGCAGATGGCCACGAGCGCCGTCCACCGGTCGGCGAGCCACGACGTGTCGCCGTTCGTGAGGTGGAGGAGGTCGCCGAGGGTGAAGTTGATGAGCCCCTGGTCGGCGAACAGGAAGCGGAAGAGCAGGGAGACGACCACCCAGCTCGTGACGACGGGCAGGTAGTACAGAACGCGGAAGAGCGGCTGCACGGGGCTGCGCTTGTGCAGCAGGAGCGCGACGAACAGGCCCAGCGCGATCTGGGGGATGACGGTCGCGACGATGTAGAAGACGGTGTTGCCGGAGGCGAGCCAGAACTGCGGGTCGCCGAACGCGCGCGCGTAGTTGTCGAGGCCCAGGAACTCGCTCGTGGCCGAGCCGACGATCTTCCAGTCGAAGAAGCTCATCTGGAAGGCCTGCACCATCGGGTACAGGATCGTGACGGCGAAGAGCAGGATGCCCGGCGCGAGGAACAGGTACGGGGTCGCCGAGAACCGCCGTCGCCTGGCGGGCCGGCCGCCCGGCCGCTGCGCGGCGGAGGTGGTGGCCTCCGCCGCGCGGCTTGCCAGGTCGGGGACCTGGGTGGAGATGGTCATGAGCTGCCGATCAGCCCTTCGCCAGGACGGCGTCGATCTGCTCGGCTGCCCGGGTGAGCGCTTCCTCGACCGAGACGGTGCCCTCGAACGCCGGGGTGAGCTCCGTGTTGAGGATTCCGTCGACCTCGGCGCCGCCCGTGATGGCGAGGCGGTTCTTCGCGGTCTCGAGCTGCTCGGTGAACACCGAGTAGTAGGGAACGAGCTCCACCTGCTGCGGACCGAGATCCTGGATGACGGTCAGCTGGCCGGTCGGGACGAGAGCGAGCTGGAACTCCTCCGACTGCGTGAATCGGATGAACTCGAGCGCCGCCTCCTGGTGCTTCGAGGATGCCGTGAGCACGATGTCCTCGCCGCCGACGACGCTCACCGAGCCGCCGGGGCCGGCGGGCACGGGCGAGTAGACGGGCTCGAAGTCCGGGAAGTCGCTCTCCCAGATGCCGTTCATCCACGGTCCGTCGAGGATGGTCGCGTACTGGCCGCCGGGGAGGCCCTCGCTCGTCGACGTCGCACCCGAGTTGCCGGTCATCCCGGTCGAGATCTGTCCGGCCTGGTAGAGGTCGACGAGCATCTGGATGGTGGCGATGTTCTCGGGGCTGTTGAGCACGCCGGTCGAGGTGGAGAGGTCTTCGCTCGCGATGTCTCCACCGCCCGACCAGATCCACGGCATGATGTTCCACGCCCCGAGACCGCCGTCGGCGAAGGCGGCGATGCCGGTGCCCTCGAGCGCGTCGGCCATGGCGACGAACTCGTCGAAGGTGGCCGGGGGCGCGCTCATGCCTGCGGCGTCGAGCGCCGCCTGGTTGGAGATGAGCACTCGAGTGTTGGTGTCGAGCGGGAGCCCGTAGTACTTGCCGTCGTAGAGGTTGGTCGCGAGGACGCCCGGGTAGGTCGCGTCGGCGAGCTCCTGGAAGTCGTCCATCACGTCGGAGAGGGGCACGAGCACGCCGAGGTCGGCGAAGCGCGGCACCCAGCCGAGGTCGGCGCGGACGAGGTCGGGGAGGGCGTCGCCCGCGGCGCTCGTGGTGAGCTTCTGCAGCAGGTCGTCGTAGGGCACGTCGACGTACTCGACCTTGATGCCCGGGTTGGCCGCCTCGAAGGAGGGGATGAGGGTCTCGTTGAGCACTTCCTGCTGCGACGAGTTGCCGCCGTTGCCGTAGGAGCCCCAGAAGGTGATGGTGATCGGGTCGTCCGCGGTGCCCGCTGCCTCGGGCGCCGAGCACCCGGTGACCGCGAGGGCGACCGCGGCCGCGATGGCCGCGGCGGAGCCGAGCCGTGTGGAACGCTTCATTGCGATTCTCCTGTGTGTGATTGAAGGAAAAGTCCCGCCGAGGGCGGTGCGGTGCATCGGATTATTTCTATGGCAAAAGTAATCGGGTGTCAACAGGCACATTTTCGAGAGTCGGGCGCTAGAGTTACTTCATTCGCAGAATCAATGGCGTCGGAAGGGAGCCTCGAGTGAGAATCACCACTCCCGCGTGGATCCCCGGCGCCGGCGCCCACCAGGCGGTCGCGCTCGAGGTACTCCTGCGGGGCCCGATCTCCCGCAGCGAGATCGCCCGTCGCCTGCAGCTCTCCCCCGGCTCCCTCACCCGACTCAGCACTCCCCTCATCGAGTCGGGCCTCCTCGTCGAGGTCGGCGAGCGCGGCGACGGCCGGGCGGGGCGCCCGTCGCGACCTCTCGACGTCGTGCCCTCCTCTCGCCACTTCATCGGCATGAAGCTCATGGGAGACCAGGTGCTCGGCGCACTCACCGACCTGCGGGCCGACGTACTGCACTCGGCCTCGGCGCGCTTCGATTCGCAGCAACCCGACCGGGTCGTGGAGGCGATCGCCGCCATCGCCGCGGAGCTCGCGGGTCGCGTCCCGGAGGTCACCGCCCTCGGCATCGGCGTCGGCGGCCTGCTCGACGACCACGGCACCGTGGTGAGCGCCCCGTTCCTGGAGTGGGAGGACGTGCCGCTCGGCTCCCTCGTGGAGGCGGCGACGGGCATCCCGACGGTCGTCTCCAACGACCTCGTCGCGTTCACCGAGTACGAGCACTGGTTCGGGGCGGCCCGGGAGCTGGACCGCTTCGCCGTCGTGACCCTCGGCGCGGGCATCGGCTACGGACTGGTCGCCAACGGCGCGGTCGTCGCCGGCCCGGACTCCGGCATCGGGCTCGTGGGGCACTGGCCGCTCGACCCGTACGGGCCGGTGTGCCCGTCCGGCCATCGGGGCTGCGCCCGCAGCATCCTCACGCAGGCGGCGATCGTCACCGCGGTCTCCACGGCACTCGATCGCCCGGTGGACTACGAGGAGGCGCTCGATCTCGCAGTCGCCGGTGAGGCGGCGGCGCGCCGGGTGGTGGATGACGCGGGGCGGGGTCTCGGCCGCCTGCTCGCCGCGGTCGCCAACCTGACCGTGCCGCAGATGATCGTGCTCGGCGGCGAGGGCGTGCGCCTCGTGGATGTCGCTCGCGACGCGGTGCTCGAGGGGCTCGCCCTCGACCGGGATGCCCGCGCGCGGGAGGTTCCGCTCGTGACGACGACCGGCGACAACACCGAGTGGTGCCGCGGTGCGGCCGTCATCGCCATCCAGACCCACGTGCTGGGCGCCGCGCGCCAGGCGTAGCGGGGCCCCGGCGCACTGGCTAGGGTCGAATCATGGTGGTGCAGGCGAGCGGGCGGGTGGTGCGCGATCGGCGCGGGCTCGAAGTGATCGTCGAGCGCCGCATCCCGCTGACGGCGGACGAGCTGTGGTCGTGGCTCACCGCGCCGACGAAGCTGCGCAAGTGGATCTCCTCGACGACCTCGCGCGTGGTGGACGAGGGCGAGCGGGTGGAGCTGACCGGCTCGGACTGGTCGGCGATCGTCTCGATCGCAGGGCTCGACCGCGGGACCGTCGTCTACGCGAAGGAGCGAGCGGACTCCGCTCGGGATGCCGCGGACGCGGGCCCCCGCCTGGAGCACTCGCTCGACCGGCTCCTGGCCGCCATCGCCGGGGGCAAGGCGCCGTCGCTGGAGCCCTACATCTCCCACCAGCGCCCCTACTACGAGCGGCTCGCGATGGACGGCGACCCGGTCAGCTGGCCGCCGAGCTAGCCCCGGGGGGTCGACGTCACCAGGTGCTGGGCGCCTCGGCGCGGGTCGACGGGAGGGCCACCTGCGCCGCCCACTGGGTCACCCACTCGGGCGGCGGGAAGTGCGCGGCATCCACCTCGAGGACCGCGGTCAGGTCGTCGATGCTGACGACTCCGCCGCCCTTGCGCAGGAATCGGGCGCGCGTCATCGCCTGGGCGTAGATCTCGCCGTCTACGACGAACCGCTGCTCGCAGTACACGGCCTTGTCGTCGATGCCGATCAGCCGGGTCTCGAGCTCGAACTTCTGCCACGGCTGCAGCGACTTGCGGAACGACATCGTCTCGCTCGCCATCACCGGGTACATGCCGAGCGCGGTGAGCCGCTTCCAGGCCCCGGTGCGGATCATGAGGTCGATGCGTCCCAGATCCATGAGGGAGAAGTACACGCCGTTGTTCATGTGGCCGAGCACGTCGAGGTCGGTGGGCACCACGCGGAAGGTCATCCTGCCGACGTCGGTGGAGCCCAGCGGCGACGCCCGCCGGCTGCGGAGCATGCGGATTATGGTCCGAAAGATCAGGTGCACCCGAGCAGGCTAGCCGCATCCTGAACGCTCGCCGGAAATCGTTGTTCATCGCCTACAACTGCGCGGAGGTCAGAGCGCGGCAGGCTGCAGCCTGTCGACGGGCGGTCACGCGGTCGAGACGCATTCGACCGCGCGAGCGGCGCCCTAGCGCCCGCGATGATCCTCGATCGTCATCCGCGGACCGAACCGCGGCTTCGCCACTCCCGAGTTCTCGATCAGCCTCATCACCCGGTGCCGGTGGCTCGCCCACGGTTCGAGGAGCTCGCGCATCCCGTCGTCATCGACCGGCTGCCCGACCAGAACCCAGCCCACGAGCGCGGGAAGGTGGTAGTCGCCGAAGCTCGGCCGGTCGGGGTCGCCGTGAGCCCGCTGCATCGTCTCGGCCGCCGTCCACACGCCGATGCCCGGGATGCTCCGCAGCGCACGCTCGACCTCGACGCCACCGCGACCCTTCTCGAGGGTCCGTTCGAGTGATGCCGCCACGCCCGCCGCGCGCAGGATGGCCGCCGATCGCTCCGGCCCCACCCCGGCGCGATGCCACTCCCACGACGGAACCCGCCGCCACGCCTCCGCGGGCGGGAACACGCGCATCCCCTCGGGCGCCGGGCCCGGTGCCGGCTCCCCGTACCGGCGCAGCAGCACGCGCCACGACTGACTTGCCTGCTCCCCCGTCACCTTCTGCTCGAGCACAGCTGCGACCATCATCTCGAAGACCTGCCGGGTGCGAGGGATCCGCAGGCCGGGGTTCCGGTGTCGGGATGCCGCGAGCACCGCCGACCCCGAAACGTCGAGCTCGCTCCACTCGTCCCCCTCCCCGAGGAGCTCCGGCACGCCCTCGATCGCCCACTCGGCGCCCTCGCCCCACGCCGTGGCCACCACGCCCTCCGGGGTGCGGGCGAGGTGGAGCGTCGCCGCGCCGGTCGGGGCGCGGAGAGTGCGCCACACGCCCGTGGCATCCACTCGAAACGTGGGGTCACCAGTGCCGCGCTTCAGCGGCGCGAGCGTGCGCAGCAGACCGACCGGGCGGTCCGGCGAGTACGTCGCGGTGAGCACGACCCGAGCTTAACGAGGCGTGGCGCCCCGGACCGAGTCCGAAGCGCCACGCGACAGCGACAGGTTCTAGCCGCAGGTGAGGGTCACGCCGTTGGGCAGCGTGTGGACACCGGGGCCGTACTGGGCGCACTGGCCCGCGAGCGCACCGAAGGCGACCACGGCGACGATGATCCAGATGATCTGGATCGCGAGGAAGATGAAGCCGAGAACGATCGCGACGGTCGCGGGGGTGTTCTTGACGCCGGCCTTCTTCGACTGGCCCTTGGCGACGAAGCCCAGAATGATGCCGACGATCGAGACGAAGAACGCCACGACGAGCGCGACGATACCGAGCGTCTTGCCGTCCGAAGCGGCGGGCGCGGGCGAGTAGGCGGGCGGCGCAGGGGCCGGGGTCGGCTCAGGTGCCGGGGGTGTGACGTCAGTCATGATTGCTTCTCCAATACTCCACGAACTCTTCGGAACGCACAGACGGAAGATCGCCGGTACGACCCGACTTTAGCGGCGTGACGGGGGCGTGCACCACGGGCAATCCGCGACACGGCATGATTGATGCATGAGCATCGGCATCCTCACCAGTGGCGGAGACTGCCCCGGCCTGAACGCGGTCATCCGCGGTGCGGTCCTGAAGGGCATCCAGATCTACGGCAAGGAGTTCGTCGGCTTCCGCGACGGCTGGCGCGGCGTCGTCGAAGGCGACATCGTTCCCCTCGAGCGCAAAGACATCCAGGGCATCGCCAAGCAGGGCGGCACCATCCTCGGCACGAGCCGCACGAACCCCTTCGAGGGCGACGGCGGCCCCGAGCGCGTCCGCGAGAACATGGATCGCCTCGGCATCGAGTCGCTCATCGCGATCGGCGGCGAAGGCACCCTCGCCGCCGCCAAGCGGCTCACCGATGCGGGCATCAAGATCGTCGGCGTCCCCAAGACCGTCGACAACGACCTCTCCGCCACCGACTACACGTTCGGGTTCGACACCGCGACGCAGATCGCCACCGACGCCATGGACCGCCTCCGCACGACCGGCGACTCCCACGGCCGCTGCATGGTCGCCGAAGTCATGGGCCGCCACGTCGGCTGGATCGCCCTGCACTCCGGCATGGCCGCGGGCGCGCACGCCATCCTCATCCCCGAGCAGCGCACGAGCATGGACCAGATCGTGGAGTGGGTGCAGTCGGCCCGCGACCGCGGACGCGCACCGCTCGTCGTCGTCGCCGAGGGCTTCAAGCTCGACACCATGGATGACGCCCACTCCGAGCGCGGACTCGACGCGTTCGGCCGCCCCCGCCTCGGCGGCATCGGGGATGTCCTCGCTCCCGAGATCGAGGCCCGCACCGGCATCGAGACCCGGGCGACCACCCTCGGCCACATCCAGCGCGGCGGAACGCCCACCGCCTACGACCGCGTCCTCGCCACCCGCTACGGAATGGCCGCCGTCGACTCCGTCGTCCACAACCGCTGGGGTCGCATGGTGTCGCTGAGCGGCACGTCCATCACGCACGTGGCCTTCGAGGATGCACTCGGCAAGCTCAACACGGTCCCGCAGTCCCGCTACGACGAGGCGGCCATCCTCTTCGGCTGAGCGCTACACTCGCGCCATGAACATGCCACTGCTGATCACCGGCTCCGTCCTCGTCGGGCTGGCCGGGCTCATCCACCTCTACATCTGGGTTCTCGAGAGCCTGCTGTGGCGACGCCCCTCCACCTGGCGCACGTTCGGGCTGCGCAGCCAGGCGGACGCCGACACCGTGCGGCCGATGGCCTTCAACCAGGGGTTCTACAATCTCTTCCTCGTCGTCGGGGTGGTGCTCGGTCTGCTGTTCTTCTGGGCGTGGGGCAGCACCGTCATCGGCGCGACCCTCATCCTCTTCGCCGCAGGGAGCCTGGTCGCGGCGGCGCTGGTGCTGATCCTGTCGTCGCCGAAGCTCGCCCGAGCCGCCGCGATCCAGGGGGTCGCACCGCTCGCGGGAATCATTCTGTTCCTCCTCGCGCTGTTGTCTTCGTGACCGATTTCAACACGCAGATCATCGAGGACTTCCGCGCCAACGGCGGCTACGTCGGCGCCCCCTTCCACAGCGACCAGCTCGTGCTCCTGCACCACCGCGGGGCGAAGTCCGGCCAGGAGCGGGTGAGCCCCCTGATGAGCTTCCCGGATGAGGACGGCTGGGTGATCGTCGCATCCAAGGGCGGTGCGCCGACCAACCCCGCGTGGTTCCACAACCTCCAGGCCCACCCCGACACCGTGATCGAGTTCGGCGCGGAGACGATCCCCGTGACCGCGAGCGTCATCGACGGCGCCGAGCGAGCCGAGCGCTGGGCGCGAATCACGGCGAGCAACGCCGGATTCGCGAGCTACGAGAAGAGGACCGACCGCGTCATCCCGCTCGTGCGCCTCTCGCGCCGCTAGCGGGTCGCGTACTCCACGAGGGCCGCGACGAGCGAGTCCGCGGAGCGGTCCTCCGCGATGAGATCGACCCGGATGCCCGCCGCCCGGGCATCGAACGCGGTGCGGGGCCCGATCGTCGCCACGACGACCTGCTCGGGCAGCGGAGCCAGCTGCGCGGCGATCTGGCGCGCCACGGAACCCGAGCTGATGAGGATCGCCGTCATGCGGCCGGATGCGACATCCGCCCGCACCTCGTCGGTCACCGGCACCCCGACCGTGCGGTAGGCCGACACGAACTGGGCGTCGAGGCCGAGCTTGGTGATGCCCGAGACGAGCGTCGGCTCGGCGATGTCGGACTGCGGGATCAGCACTCGGCCCGACGTCGACGGCCACTCCTTGACGAGACCGCGGGCCGAGTTGTCGGCCTGCGGGATGAAGTCGACCCGGTAGCCGGCGAGCGTCAGGGCCGCAGCCGTCGTCTCGCCCACTGCTGCCACGCGGGTGGTCGGCGGAATCGTCACCCGGTGCCCGACGAACACGTCCACGGTCGTCGCACTCGTCACGACGACCCACTCGAACTGGCCGTCCGCGAGCTCGTGGAAGGCGTTCGCGAGGCCCGCGGTGTCGTCGGTGCTCGCGAAGTTGATCATGGGCGCGATCACGGGGAGCGCCCCGAAGCTGCGGAGGGTGGCCGCGACGCCGTCGCCCCACTTGCCGCCGCGGGGCACGAGCACGCGCCATCCCTCGAGCGGTTTGGCTGCCATGCCCCTATCCTCCCCCGGTCGCGTGGCTGGCGCGAATCGGGGGGATGCTCGGGTTAGTCGTCGTCGCTGAGAATCGCCCAGGCGACGAGGCCCGCGACGACGACGGCGGCGCCGACAGCGCCGATGATCCACGGCAGCGGGTTCGACTCGTAGGAGGACTTCGCCTTGTCGGCGAGCTCCTCCACGCGCTTGGGCACATTGAGCTTGTCCTCGATGGCGTCGAGCGTCTCCGCGAGTTCCGCGCGAGCCGCGGCGACCTTGTTCTCGATGTCTGAATTCATGGTCTGCTACCTTCCGATGCCCTTGATGACCCGGACATCTTTCTTGATGCTGTCGATGGAGTCGGTCGGACCCGTGGCGCCGCTCTTCAGGCTCGCGACGCCGATGAGCACGAGGATCGCCGCGATCACGACGAGCGCGCCGCCGACGATGAGGGCCGCCGCCCACGCGGGGAGCACCTGAGCGAGGCCCAGCACGGCCGCCGCGATGAACACTCCGAGAGCGAAGAGGAGGAATGTGGCGGCGCCGACGAGGAGGCCGATGCCGATTCCGGCTTGCGCGACCTTCCCGATCAGCTCGCGCTTGAGCTGCTCGATCTCCCCACGGACGAGGTCCATGAGCAGACCGGGGAGGTCACCGATGAGGGAGAAGAGCGACCGCTTGGGCCGCGGGGGCACTCCGGTCATGGCGGACTACTTCGCCGTCGATGACTTCGATGCAGCGGGCTTCGAGGTCGTCGACTTGGAGGCCGTCGACTTCGAGGTCGTGGACTTCGCCGCGGGCTTCCGCGTCGTCGTGCTGGAGCTGCCGGAGACCTGCGCGACGACCTTCTTGGCGCCGTCGGCGAGGAACTCGGCAACCTCGGGGGCCTTGTCCTTCACGAAGTCCTGAGCATCGTCGACGCGCTGCTTCACTCGCGGGTCGCTCCAGAAGCGATCGACCGCGGCCTTCATCTGGTCATACTTCTCGCGTCCGGCGCGGGTGCCGAGTACATAACCGACGCCCAGCCCGACCACGAACAGGATCTTGCCTCTCATGCGTTTCTCCGTTTCGTGTCGAGTAACTCACCCAGCCTAGTCCCGCAGGTTCTTCGTGTCCCCTGGTTGCGCATGCCTCACGGGGAATGTACAGTGGCCGCCGCCCGCGCGGCAGCGGGCAGCGCATCCAGGATCCGCGACACCGCGACGTCGTCGTGGGCGGCCGAGACGAACCACGCCTCGAAGACGCTCGGCGGCAGCGAGACGCCGGCGTCGAGCATCGCGTGGAAGAACGGCGGGTACCGGAACGACTCCTGCTCGCGCACCTCGGCGTAGTCGCGCGGGGCGGTCGCGCGGAACGCGACCGAGAAGAGGTTGCCCGCGTGCTGGATGCTGTGCTCGACGCCCTCCGCGGTGAGCGCCTCCGCGACCGCGGCCGAGACGGTGGCGGCCGTCGCGTCGAGGTGGGAGTAGACCGCGGCATCCGCGAGCCGGAGGGTGGTGAGCCCGGCGGCGACGGCGACCGGGTTCCCGCTGAGCGTGCCCGCCTGGTAGACGGGGCCGAGGGGGGCGAGGAGGTCCATGACCTCGGCGCGACCCCCGAGCGCGGCGAGCGGGAGACCGCCGCCGATGACCTTGCCGTAGGCGACGAGGTCGGGGGCGTAGTCGCCGTCGAGGCCGAGCCAGCCCGACGGCGAGACGCGGAAACCGGTGAGCACCTCGTCGAGGATGAGGAGCGCGCCGTGCGCGTGAGCGAGCTCGGTGATGGCGGCGTTGAAGCCCGCCTCCGGCGGCACGACGCCCATGTTGGCGGCGGCGGCCTCGACGATGACGGCGGCGATCTCATCACCGCGCACCGCGAAGAGCTCGCGCACCGCATCGAGGTCGTTGTAGCCGACGACGATCGTCTGGGCGGCCACCGCCTCCGGCACCCCCGCCGAGCCGGGGATCGCGAGGGTCGCCAGGCCCGACCCCGCCTCCGCGAGGAGACCGTCGGAGTGGCCGTGGTAGTGGCCGGAGAACTTCACGAGCAGGTCGCGGCCCGTGGCCCCGCGCGCGAGCCGGATCGCGGTCATCGTCGCCTCGGTGCCCGTCGACACGAGGCGCAGCTTCTCGAGGTAGCGGGTGCCGACGCGGTCGCGCACGAGCTCGGCGAGGTGCGTCTCGCCGGGGGTGGATGCACCGAAGCCGAGGCCGCGGGACGCCGCATCCTGAACCGCCTCGATGATGGCCGGATGCGCGTGCCCGAGGATCGCCGGCCCCCAGGACCCCACGAGGTCGACGTACTCGCGCCCCTCGACGTCGGTGACGT
>SXGT01482735.1_pt1 | contig 14136 bp, 15 predicted proteins | sample 3176221 | NCBI WGS metagenome assembly SXGT01 (sample SAMN11356862, study PRJNA531348) | freshwater metagenome | isolation source: freshwater sample F1-120 | place: China: Fuxian Lake, Yuxi | collected 2017-12-25 | reverse complement strand
GCTTCCTCTTCAGAGATGCCGAGGCGGACTAAAAATGCAACATGTTTTACTGTCTTTGTATCGATTGTAGACATGATTACCTCATAATAGACGATGGACGATAGACCGTTGACCATGGTCTGTCGTCCGTCGTCTATGTCCGTTCTAACTGAACTTAATATGCAGCTCTTTCAATTGTCTCGGTTCGACTTCCGACGGAGCATCCGCCATCACATCGCGACCATTCTGATTCTTCGGGAAGGCGATCACTTCGCGGATGTTGGGTTCGTCCGCCAGCAGCATCACGAGACGGTCGATGCCCGGAGCCATGCCACCGTGTGGGGGAGCGCCATATTCAAACGCTTCGAGCATGTGACCAAACTTGGTCTGAATGTCCTCGTCGCTCAAGCCGAGCATCTGAAACATCTTCATCTGAATATCGCGGCGGTGAATTCTTATCGAACCCGAAGCGGTCTCATAGCCATTGCAGACCATGTCGTACGCTTCCGAATACACCTCTCCGGGGTTGGTGTCGAACTTTGGCAAGTCTTCCATCTTCGGCATCGTGAACGGATGATGTTCCGATTCCCATTTTTTCTCTTCTTCGTTGTATGCGAAGAATGGGAAGTCCACCACCCACGCGAACGCCATCATGGATTTATCTGCCAGATCCAACTTATCTCGGAACCACAAACGCAGTCCGCCGAGAGTCTTGTTTACAACCGCACGGGCATCGGATGCGAAGACGATCAGATCGCCGACTCCTGCTCCCGTTTTCTCTTTCAACGCTGCGAGCTCTTCTTCCTTAAAGAACTTTGCCGCGCTTCCTTTCACGCCCTCGGCTGTTACCGCCAAATAGGGCATTCCCTTCGCTCCAAACGTCTTCGCCACTTCCGTGAGCGCATCCAGTTCCTTGCGAGACATCTCCGCAGACTTCGGTGCGACGATGCACTTGATCACGCCACCAGCCTCCAACGCGGACTGGAACACTTTGAATTCGCTCTTCGCTAACACGTCAGTGACGTCAATCAACTCCATGCCGAAGCGCAGGTCGGGTTTATCCGAACCGAAGCGTTCGAGCACTTCTTTATAAGAGAACTTAGGCCAAGGTGACGAGAATAACTTCTTGTGCGGCGCCACGGCGGGAATCATTTTGGTGAACAAACCTTCGACCAAGTCCAGCACATCATCGCGGTGGACGTAGGACATCTCAAGGTCGAGTTGTGTGAACTCAGGCTGAAGGTCACCGCGCAGGTCTTCATCGCGGAAACAGCGTGCGATCTGGAAGTACTTGTCCATGCCTGCCACCATCAGCAATTGCTTCAACTGCTGGGGAGACTGGGGTAGGGCGTAGAACTGTCCAGGGTAGATGCGGGAGGGTACGAGGTAGTCGCGCGCACCTTCGGGGGTCGCTTTGAACATGATGGGGGTTTCAATTTCAATGAAGCCCTGTTCATCGAGATAGTCACGCATGAACTTGATGACCTTGTGACGAAGGACCATGTTCTTGGTCAGGCGTTCGCGGCGCAGATCAATGTAGCGGTATTTGAGGCGCATATTTTCATCGGGCAGGTCGGCATCGGTGTTGACCATGAATGGGGGAGTCTTCGAAGCATTGAGTACGATCACGTTCTTGGCGATGATCTCAACTTCGCCAGTTTCCATTTTGGGATTCGCCATCCCTTCAGGGCGTTTCTGCACCACGCCTTCGATCTGCAAGACCCATTCGTTGCGGACACTTGCAACCTGGTCAAGAACTTCCTTGGGAAGGTCTGGGTTGATGGTGATCTGAACGAGACCGGCACGGTCACGCAGGTCAAAGAATGCCACCCCGCCGTGGTCGCGGCGTCGATTCACCCAGCCTGCGAGCGTAACGGTCTGCCCGGCATGGCTGGCTCTTAATTCTCCACATAGATGAGTTCTGTACATTGTGCGCCTCTCTTTTGTCATTGCGAGGAGGGGCTTTTCCCGACGAAGCAATCTTATGATTTGGGCTTAGATTGCTTCGCCACAAAAAGCAAGAGCGTGGCTCGCAATGACGGGGTATGATGATGTATATAAAAAATCGCCCTGCGCTTTCGCGTTGGGCGATTTGGTTTCGACTTTTTTATCCGTCAACCAGCAAAGCTTCGCCCAACGATTCTGCGATCGTCATTATTATTATCATTATTATTGGCGAAGTTGTTGTGATTGAACATCGTGCGCGGATTATAGCACAGAGTATTTGGAATAGCTTTCCTGAATTATTAATTTGCGTGTAGGCAATTTGGGTCTATGCTGTAGGGTGTCAAAAATGTTTTGGCGTGGATTCAGTCTTGAAATCCAAGAATCAACTTAAATTTCAGTGAGAGGCGGGGTTTCATCACAGAGTTGTGAGGAAAAATTTCACAATTGTTAATGGGATTCCAATCCTCCTGCATTATCATCCCAGTCGTCGAAATTGAAATATGGAGTAAGAACATGATAGCTGAAATTCTTGTAACCGCCGCTTTTTTCGTTGTGCTTTACAGTATGGTCTTTTCGACCGAGCAGGTACTGAGCCGCCGCGAGGAATATGTGGTGATCGATGAGCGCATGATAGAACACCGCTCACGAATTTAGTTAAAGAAAGCCCCAACCAAAAGGTTGGGGCTTTCTTTACTTGTGATACTTAGATTGTCTTAGTAGAGAATATCGAATCAATGGACGAAACAATTTGATCAACGGGATCTGCCAGCCCAGGGATTTTTTCAGACCTTCCAAATGGTCATTGAATGTATGGCGCTGATAATTTAGCAGGCGCTGGCTTTCTTCCGTATCGAGCCAGTCGGTGTAATAGTGCTGGGTGTTGAAATACTTTTCAGGCAGAGCGCCAATGCCAATGGCTTCGAATGCGCCTTGCACAATGTCGCGTTCGCGCAACTGACAGCCCGGACCCCCGCCCAAATGCAGCACCTTGCCCCACACTTCAGCATGTTCCACTGCGTTGCAGATCGCCAATGCCGCATCGGCAGGGTGAATGTACTCGAGCCGGTCATCCAGCGGCACATCGAACATCATGCTTTGATACTTGGTGGACATCTCCACCGGAATCGCAGATGCCAGTCGGAAGATGCACCAATCCACATTGCCGCTTTGAATGATCTTCTCCGCTTCCACTTTGTGGCGCGCGTATTCTTCCTGCGGGTTCACCGGCAGGGTCACTTTGCGTGGCGGCGTTAGGTCTTGTGTATCGCCGTACACATCATACGTGGATGTGAAAATAAAGCGCACGCGTTTTTCCTGCTTGCTTGCAGCGTTCACTAAATTTCTAGTCCCATTGACGTTGACCCCGTACGCCAGCCGCGGATTTTGATCTGTCATCGGCGGGATGATCGCTGCAAGATGGACCACCGCCTCAACCCCGCCCAAAGCTGATTCGACCACCCGTTCATCCTGGATGTCGCCCCAAACCACTTCGGGTTTGTGCTTCCAGCCTTGGACGATCTTGCGTTCATTGTTAGAGTCGAACACCAAACAACGGACGTCGTGTCCGCGTTCGAGCAATAAGGGTAGGACATGCCCGCCGACATTGCCGGTGGCACCGGTAAGTAGAATTTTCATGGTTTCCTTTCGCAATAAAAACGGACATCGCCCAATGTGCCGGGAATGATCTCGAAACGCAGGCGGGTTGGGGTGCTGCCTGTCCATGCATCTTTGGTGGGCAGACAAGTGAGGTTAGGATGCGTAACTTCGGCTTCATAGATGCCAGCCGGCATGGACTTCATCAATGCCAGCCCAAAGGTAGATGTTTCTGTACGCCAGAGCTGTGGATATTCCTGCTTGAGCAGCACACTTTCAAAACCTGTGTTCGCGAAGAAATTGAGCAGAGATGTGAACTGTCCATTTGAAGTGTGTTCAATATCTTCCAGCATGGTGCCGGAGTAAACCAACCCGTCAGGTACATTATCGGGTTGGGAAAGGCTGGGATTGTTTGCGGCAATCGTGGGGTAGGGAGAGGCGAAGCTTCCGTCTTGTTGCGAGTCGGTAAAAATTTGAATGGTCGCGTTGGGTGTGCCGTTGCCTTCGTACATCCCCGGGCTGATGTAGCCGTGGTTGGGATTGTCTTGGGTGCGTGTTTCGTTGATGATGGTGAAGATCATTTCGCCGTAATCGTTACAGTTGCCGCCCGCGCAGAACGGGTAGCGCGGGTCGCGGTCGTATAAACTGCGGACGAAATAAACCGGAACACTGCCGACATAATCCTGCTGATAGGTGGGTAGATGGGTGAGGCGGGTTGTGAAAGCAAGGTTGAGGAAGCCATCGCGTTTTATGACCAGGGTCGTTTCGGCATCTTTGGGCAAGCCGACGAAAGTGAACAACCCATTTGAGTCGCTGATGGCACAAACGATTTCGTAACCGTCTTGAGTTTTGAGAAATCCGTTGGTGGATGGACTGGCATAGGCACAGACTTGAAACCCCCGTAACCCGCGCCGCAGAAGGTTGTGACGTATGTATCCCCGATACAGGATCGCATCGGTTTGCGGGAGACTGGTTTGTATTTCGTTCAGTGGTATCTGATTAATGGATGCGAGGTCGATCTCTTGTTGCTGCAGGATATCCAGCAGTGCTGGGTCACCGCCTGCACCTTGATAAGGCAGGGAGGTTATGTCGTAGGGTGATTCAACAAAAGGGGGTGTGCCTGCTATTGCGCCGTACCCCGCTAACCCGGTGATTAAAAAGGCAAAAAGTATCAGCTGGGTTCGTTGGAGAGGCTTTTTCATGAAAGCGAATTATAACCAAGGCTCAGGCACAAAATGTTGAAATCGCACTTTGGATTTGCTAAAATGATTTTGAGGGCGTCCGGCATTGTGTAAGACAAAAGGAGAATGTCATGGACATTTGGATAGCTTTGTTCTGGACTGGACCGATTGGGATCGGTGTGTTTTTAGCAGGATTGGGTGTATTATTTTGGGGCATCAGTAAGATGCGCGGTAAATAGCCTAGCGATAAGCGTCTGCCGGGCGCTCTATCAAATAAAAAAAACGGTCTCAGACTTTATGTCAACGAGACCGTTTTTTTAAGTTTAATTTAGTTCGTCTGCGCATCAACAATTGTTTTTGCGCGAGAGTACGCCACCCAACGTCTATTGATCTCGTCGCGTGCCTGGATACGGGTATATCCGTACTTGACCTGTAGAATGGTCATGAATTTATCCAATTTGTCTTCGGCTTTATCGACCTTCTTAAGGTCATGTTCCGCAATAAGACTCCACCATTCCATGGAATGACCACGGATGAGTTTCCATTTTTGATCGAATTTTGATTTCGGTTTTGGCATTATGCGCTCCTAAAAGAGTATATCGATTGTTGGACTCAGTTTGGAGTTTTCAAGATTTCGTTTCTTGCTTATTCCCCCGGTGAATAGGCAAAACAAAATTTTCAAACTCTTACAGGTTCATTGTACTACTTACTTGCCACAATTCCAGATTTTTATGTCATGAATTTTAGAATAGAAAACGGTCTCGGATCCTGAGCTCCCGAGACCGTTCACCTCATTTTCTTTTCAAGTGATAGGGTAGAGCAACCGGGTCTAGCCGTTCGGGATAACCCTCTGAATGATAAGCGACAAGGTAGCCATGGTGTTCATCCACTGAAAAAGGCCAAGGCGAAACGTTGATCTCTCCATTTTCAATGTGATACTCAACTGTAATTTCTTTCTCCTCAGCATTGCGTGGGAAGATGGAAATGCTACCCGAGGCGGGTATATCGAAACAAAATTCGAATGATAGTCGGTCAAGCAAGTCGGTTATTCGGTCTATACGGTTGAATAGGTGTGCCGAGAGGTGGTATCGTTCGAGATGATCCTCAACACCCTGCTGAAATTCGGCAAATAAGGTTTTGCGAATGTCTGTCGTGCCATGGCTGGCTAGACGGCGAATATGATATTTGATGATCGCATCTGCAACGGCATCCGAGCTTTCCATGGTGAAGCCGTGTCGTGCGATTCCCTGCCACTCTTCATCGGTCATACCGCCGATGGGGGAGTTGTCAAGGTAACCATAACCACGGTCATGCAGCCCCATGCCCAAGATCATGGAATTGCGTTCAATGGGCGGGGCATCGAATTGGTCATTGCCCCAAAACATGGCGAGTGTGCCTACCAGTTTGAGATGCTCTGATTGTGGGGTGATGATCTGCCTGCGTTTTGATCTGAACATATAAAATCTCTTTTTCCTGTACCTATAATGGACCATTCATTATAGACATTTTACAACAAGGTCACCGTTATTCAACGATGACCTTGTTGTCTACCAGGTTACTGAATACTTACAGTTCTATCGGCATTGATCTTTATATATTGAATGGATTGAGCCGTATCCACATATTCTAGGATGAGATTCCCGGCGGCGTCACGAATGCGCCAGACGTGGGTGTCGTAACTGCCTACCTGTTGAACGCCGGGAATGATCTCCGTGAATGATTCTTCCGCCCCATCGAAATTGACCCAATTGAGGGAAAAGGTTTCATTTGTGTCGTTGGTGATCTCCAGCCAGATTTCTGTTGAGCCTTCACCAGACTTTATCCCATCGGTTGGGGCAGCTGACTCAGGAACAGCAAAGTTGATACCCATTCTAACCACCTGCTTGATGTTGATCTGTTGATAATCCTCGTCATTTGCCACATACTCATAAACAATGTTCTTTTGCAGATCACGCACGCGGAACGCATTACTCTCATTACTTTGAAAACTGATCACTTCGCTGGGTGCCATATTTCCCAACTTTTGCTCGACACCATCTGAAGCAATCCAATATAGTTCGAGACTTTCGCTTGATTTATTACGAAAATCCATGAATATTTGCTTACTTCCATCTCCAGAGCGGAGTTTGGAGTCACTGAATGCAAGTTGCGGAAAAGGCCCGGTCGGCTGAAGCGAAACTGCACCTGCTGGTTTGGTAGCAGGGCGTTCAGGTTGGATCAAATTGTCAGGGCAGGATTCAAGATGCAGATACGTGACACATTCTTCTTCCGTCAAGGAGCGGGTGATGCGGGCTTGGGCAAGTGAAAGGACATCATTCACGTTTGTGTAATAGAAACGCGTTACCCCATCTTCACTCCCTGTGGCGAAAAGTTTTCCATCTTGCGAGAATGCCACATTATTGACCCAGAAATATTCATAGACCTTGTTCGCGGTCAGAGTGTATAAAAGCTCTCCACTGCTCACATCCCAAATTTTTGCGGAACCATCTGAACTTGATGTAGCCACCTGTAGTCCATCGGGGCTGAAGGCAACATTGGTAATACCGGCAATGTGTCCATTTAGGCTGTGTAGAAGTTCACCCGTTTTTACATCCCAAAGGATGGCACTACTGTCGAAAGAACCAGAGAGCAATTTTGAACCATCTGGGCTGAAAGCGAGGCTACGAATGACGCCTTGGTGTCCTTCCAATTGATGGATAACCTGACCTGATTGAAGATCGAAGACTCCTACTTTAAAAGAGCCATCACCACCGATCGCGAGGTATTTCCCATCTGGGCTGAAGGTTGATGCCCAGATCCAATCACTCGTAGAACCGTTACCTACACTGTCTTTGAAAACAAGGCCGCCGGTTTCCATATCCCAGACATATCCATAGCCGCCACCACCTGTGAGGTACTTGCCATCTGTACTGAATTCAACATCTGTAATGGAGCCCAATTCATCTGGGAAAGAAGTTACTTTTTCCCCTGTTGAGGTATTCCAAATGATCACACCATCCCCTTCGTGCCCAGTGGCAGCAAGATCACTATTAGGGTTAATGGCAACATCATTGATCCAGTTGATGGATTCGTAGAGTTCGGTTTCATTTCCAGAAGATACATCGATAATACTTGCAACGGGCTCATCCCCAGATGTTACGAGCGTTTTGCCGTTGGTGGATAGTGCCAGCCCCGTACTGGGTTCGTTCTGTGCTGCATAGGTGCCTGCTTCAGTTGAGGAGATGACCGAGGCATCCCAGATCTTGAACTCACCGCCATTATTTCCGGTTGCCAGATATTTTCCATCGGGGCTGAAGGCAACTGCGAGAATATCGCTTTTGTCTCCAGAAAGAGTGAAAAGTTTTTTACCAGTGTTTGGGTCTATGACAAAACCTTTGCCATCTAAACCGACGCTTGCAAGCAGGTTCCCATCCGGGCTGAATGCAATGGCACTGACCCAGTCTTTGTGAAATTTGGTGTTCAGAATCCGATCAGTGTTCAGATCTATCACTTTAACGTTGTAACCAGCATTCCCAAATGCGACCAGGTTGCCATACGAACTGAATGCCAGGCTATTTAAGAAGGAATTATCTTGATACCATTGCAGGGTTTCACCAGTGCTCACATCAGAAAGAATAAGATAGGTACTATCACCTCCGCTTGCCAGACGTTGACCATCAGGGCTGAATGAAAGGTCTGTTACACGATATCCATCATGTTGGTTAATGGTCAATTTCTCAATTCCATTTGACGCATCCCAAATTCTTACCATTCCGTCTTCCCCGGCGGTTGCTATGGTGTTCCCATCAGGGCTGAATGCAATTTTATTAATGAAGCCAATATTTCCATCGAGAGTTAACTCCTGCTCCCCCGTTTGCGTAGACCAAATGGATGGGTTCCCATTCTTGCTGGTGGAAGAGGCGAGGTACTTCCCATCCGGGCTGAAGGTAACACTTTTAACGCTTCCAACCGCACCCGGAATTGCAACCGTTTCTTCGAGCCAGATCAAGCCGACATGTTGTCCCGAAACATCGATCTGGTCAGGGATGTTCGAGATGTTCCAAAGATAGGTGGAACCATTTTCAGTTCCCGCTGCTACAAAACGCCCATCTGGGCTGAATGCTATAGAGAGAACGCTGTCTCCATCTAGTTTTACTGTATTGCGTACACGAGAGGTTTGAAGCGCGTCACGCAGGGCATTCTCGGTGGAGGGAAGGATATCTTGACCTGCATCGCTTAATATTTGGGTCGCCTGCAATGCCAACAAAATACTAAGCTCGGGGTCGGCGGTAAGACTGTTCTGTGAAGCCGCTGTGAGTTCGCGTGCAAAAGATATCTTTGAATTCAATACTGCTGCCTGACGTTGGAAATATGCTACAACCCCCAACGCCACCGAGATGACCAGCGCAATGGTGATGCCTGCCATGGCGACTCTTTGTCGACGGGTTGCATCTTTGCGGCTTGCTAGAATGAATTCACTTTGTACCTGTGTAGGTTCGGGGCTTTTCTGCAACCCTTGTGAGATGAACTGCTCTCCATCGGTAAGATCGTTCCCACGCAGAGTAAGTGAATTATCACGGTTCTTTTTATCCCACTCAATGGCACGAACTTGGATGCGGGTATGGGTCTTTACCCAGTCCAGGTCTGTATCCATGGCACCGCATAAGATCTCGAATGCCTTCTCGAAATTGTCACCCTCCCGCATATAGACCCAGTTGAGGCGTGCCAGTTCCGGTGGTACCTGTTGCCCTTGATCTGGCATGATGTGCAAAATGGGCAGAAGCCGTTTCCCCATTTTCAATGCATGATCCATTTCTTTACGGCATTCGTTCGATTTAAGCCACTCTGGGCTCAGTACGAACAGGACTGTATCGGTTTTCTCGATACCTTCCTTGATCTCTGCATCCCAATCAGATGCGGCAGGAATAGATGCCCAATCTGCCCATACCTCGCGCTTGGCTGCGATTAATGCTTCAACAAGTTTTTGGGTAAAGACCTTGTCACGGCGCGAGTAAGAAATAAAAACATCGGTCATTGTCCTGCTCCTTAATAATATGAAGTTGATAAATTATATTATTTGGGCATTATTTCATGGTTTACAACTTGGAAAGCAAAGCGGGACAATGAAATGTCATTTTTGTGGGACTCAAAACTCTAAGATCAGTAAATTTTCAGCTGCTTCTTTTTTCTTTTTTCGGCGTTTTGAAAGATTACTTTATGATTGATGAGATAAACGCAGCGTATACTAGTTATGTGAAATAAGCATTTCTTATGGCTTGCCTGACTTTGATCTTCTGAATTTATTATCGAATACCACGAACCGCCCATGCGCGTGCAATTAGGGGAATTGAACCATCCTCAGCAACGGGCAGGATTTTGCGAAGGCGTTCTCGTAATTCGGCACGATTTTCTTCATTCAATGACAGAGTGTATGCCGGGGCTGGACCCTGCCCACCGAGGAATGGGTTCCAATAGTCATCAAAATTACGGAAGGTTGTGGGAATTTCTATTGGGTTAACTTCTACTTGATGAAGCCCTGCGGCTTCAAAGTGTTTACCCAACAAATCCGGTTGACAGATGGGGAAGCGTGGACCTTCATCTACATCGGCGGCTTTGAGGTCTAGTTCTTTCGCGGCGTTGAAAAAGTAGCGGATAAATTCCATTTTGCCTGCGTAATCCCAAACATAGGCTGCAGCTATGCCACCAGGATGGGTGACTCGCGCCATTTCAGAGATTGTCCGCTCTGGCTTAGGAATAAAGTTCAGGACAAGCCCTGAGACGGTTGTGTCGAACTCGCCAGATGCTATGTTTAAAGACATTGCATCACCTACCTCAAATTCGACCTTGCTGTCCTGAACTTGTTCTTTTGCAAAAGCAATGAACCCATCAGATTGGTCAATGCCTTTCACCTTGGCAGGTGCAGCAATCTGCAGAATGGTCTGACTGAGCGCACCTGTGCCGCAGCCGACGTCCAACCATGCTTTTCCTGCTGGAACATTCAGCCAACTCAAGAACTCGCGAGCCATAAGCCGACTCCAACGCCCCATGTATGCTTCGTACTTGACTCCATGTGCCCAGTTGTCTTTTGGTGATATCGATCGTTCATTCATGGGATTCTCCTAAAATTAGAACGCGACATATGGAAAATTATATGACTCAGGAATTTGATTACAAGCCACTCTTTAGTCCCCTTTGAAAAAACAATTATGAAAGGAGAATTTTGTCTTTTACCATGTTTGAGATCAACTTTGCTACAAAGACGGACATTGTAGACCTTGGTGGTGGTTGGGATCGTAAAAAATTAGTTTAGTGTGCTTCACAGCAGTTCGGTTTCCTTGTGTCCGTAACAGGTCATCAAAATCAGAAACTGTCTCGAAAAATTTTTTCGAGACAGTTTCTGATTCAAGGGCAACCTTACGGCTTGCGCTGTTGTTGACGGGCAAGGCGTGTGAGTTCATGCACGAGCGGACGCAGTCTGTCTGGCATGGAGATATCACTGGTGCGGAGGGTGTGGATTCCGTCGTCAGCTTCGACACGGATCAGGTAGTGGATCACATCTCGAGCGGAGTCTGAGGCGGGCGAATCCGCCAGCGAGAAAATATCAGCTTCGCCCAATATTTTTTTCAGGGATATTGCCTCGGCTTGAGGCAGGTCATCCAAATTCAAAGAAAGGCTGACTCGCCTTCCCATCACGCCACCGGTTTGTTCAAAGATAATGCGTGTCATTAGGTTAACCCCATTGCGCGCATGATGGTGGTGAAGCAACCTTCATTGTTGTCAGATGGACTACCAATGGCAATGCCTACTTCTGCCCAACCAGTTTGGACAGCTTTTTGTTCGATGCTGCCTGTTCCAAAAATCTCACCGGCAGTTTGGTATGTGAGATTGGCGGCATCTATGAAGGCGGATGTGGTGGTTAGTTTTTCAGTGAGGGTCTTGTACCAGATAAGCCCTGCTTTTTCCCAGGCATAGCCGCCAAGTTCGCGTGAGACAACATAGAAGGCATGATTCGGAATGCCCGAGTTGATGTGGACCCCGCCATTGTCATCGGTGATGCTGACATAGTTATTCATATGTGCGGGCTGCGGATCTTTGCCGAGGACCGGGTCATCATACGCTGTGCCGGGCGCCTTCATTGAGCGGATACCTACGCCGTTGACATTGGCTGTGAACAGACCAGCGCCGATGATCCAATCTGCCTGGTCAGCGGTCTGTTGTAGGTGGTGTTGCCGAACCAATGAACCGAAGACGTCGGACATGGATTCGTTCAATGCGCCGGGTTGCCTAAAGTAATCAAGATTAGCCTCGTATTGGGTGATGCCATGAGTCAATTCGTGGGCGATCACGTCGAGCGATCTGGTGAAGCGATTAAAGAGCTGCTGTTCGGGTGGTAGGTCTTCATCTCCATCGCCATATACCATTTGCTGACCATCCCAAAAGGCGTTGTCATATCCCTTTTGGAAATGGACAGTGGAGTTGAGTTTTAGCCCGTGATTGTCAATGGAGTTGCGCCCGTAGATATCGAAGAACATGTCGTATGTGGATCCGCTGCCATCATAGGCTTCGTTGACTGCCGGGTCGCTGGTTGCCGGGTCACCTTCTCCGCGGATCTTTGTGCCAGGAAGTTGGGACCCATATTGTGCATCGTAAATGGTGCGTTGTTTGCCCACGATGTCTTCAATAGGGAGTTTAGTTCGCAGTGTGACACCCACAGTAATACGTTTTCTGCGTAACTCGGTGGATGCATTGATCGTTTGTTGAGCGAGGCTGCGTTGTTCTGGGCTGCCGTTGCGGACGATCTGTTCAAGCATATGTGGAGGGGTGATACAGAGAATGGAGTGATTTCCGTGCATAAAATCTCCTTTTCCAGCCAAGACGGGTACAAAATCAGTATACGCTTGCGAGGTGGGCAATTCAATCCCTTTTGGGTGATAATAAAAACATCCTGGTGGATGAACACCTCAAGATCAATTTATTTAGAATTTGGAGACCCCATATGATTCAGATCCAAACAGAACGGCTTACCCTTCGTCAGCTTAACTTTAACGATGCGGCATTTATTGTTGAGCTATTGAATGAGCCATCTTTCATTCAAAATATCGGCGACCGTGGTGTGCGAACCCTCGCCGATGCGGAAAAATACCTTGAGAATGGACCGATCACCAGCTATGCAAAGAATGGTTTCGGTTTGCTTGCAGTTACGTTGAAAGAGACCGGGGAGACCATTGGCATGTGCGGATTGATCAAACGCGATGTGTTGGATGATGTAGACATCGGCTATGCCCTCCTGCCGAGATTTTGGTTGAAAGGATATGCCCTTGAGGCTACTCAAGGGACGATGAAATATGCAAAAGAGGTGGTAGGGTTGAAGCGAGTCGTTGCCATCGTGGACCCTGCCAATGCTGGCTCGATCCGTGTTCTGGAAAAACTTGGAATGAGCTTCGAGAAGATGGTGAAGTTATCGGCAGATGATATTGACCTGAAATTTTTTTCAATACGTTTGTAAACAAAAACGGTCTCGAGGACATCATGCCTCAAGACCGTTTTTTGTTTTGCTATGCAGGGCGTTTGTTCTTTTTGACTTCCGTCCCCGGAACGCTGACTCTGCGTGCTTCCTGCTTGACCTTGCGGTTGTGTTTGCGCATCCCTTTGGAAGGGCGTTTGTTTTTAACCTGGGTTTTTTCTGGTGTTGAATTCAAGTACTTGCTCCTTAGCTTTTAATTCTGTGATTGGATTCATATTCCGACCAAAGTTTGCTGATCTCTTCTTTGGCTTGTTGGCGGGTGTACCCGTACTTTACTTGAAGCATGGTGACGAACTTATCGAACTTCACATCTGCTTTATCCACTTTGACGAGGTCGTATTCGACCATCAGACTCCAACGGGTATTGATCTCCCCGCGGATCAATTTCCACTTTTCTTCGAACAGGGATTTGTTCATAGGGCGCTCCTCCTCCGAGCGGCGCTTTTTAACTATTTTCGGTCTGGGAGTTTTGTGATTTCGTTCCCATCCATCTCCCCCGTGAACAGGTATGCCAAAATATTCAAACTCTTACGTGAGTTCATTGTACTACGACAATGGAGGAAATAATTTCACTTTCCTTGAATTTGATGCGCCCCGGGTAGTTCCGTTACGCTTTCGCCCAATTGTTACTATTTTGAACGGCTTCAATCAAGGTTTTTTGATCTCCGAACATCGTGTTTGTTTCTGAGACCAGAATTTCCAAATAACGACAGTCGAGGCAAAGGAAAGCTTCGGTTTCGAAGCGATACGTGAAACTGTCCACTGCGATCATTTGAAGAACAACACCATCCTGGTGCCAGTTTTTACCTGTATTTTTATAGACATTGTGGGAACCACATTTTGAGCATTTTCGATCTTGCATGGGAATCTCCTTCTCAGATTTATGCGCTGACCCTGAATATATAAAGCAAACGCATTCAATAATGGGGTTTC
>SXGT01268995.1_pt1 | contig 14136 bp, 7 predicted proteins | sample 3176221 | NCBI WGS metagenome assembly SXGT01 (sample SAMN11356862, study PRJNA531348) | freshwater metagenome | isolation source: freshwater sample F1-120 | place: China: Fuxian Lake, Yuxi | collected 2017-12-25 | reverse complement strand
GAATGGGGCCTAGCCGCCAAGGACTATTCTCCACCGACAATTGCAGCCGGATCACTTGATCGCGTCGCACAGGTCGATGCGGAGGCCCGGCTCTCGCTCGTCCTGCTGAAATATGCGCGCGATGCGCGCGGCGGGCGCATGGATCCGACCCAGCTTTCAGAGGCGATTGACCGGACGGCGCGCGTGCGAGACCCCAAGCTCGTGCTGGCCGAAATCGCGGGCTCGGATACTCCGGACGCGGCGCTGCGCAAGCAACATCCGCAGCATCCGCAGTTCGAGAAGCTGCGCAAGCTCTACAATGAGTTGCGTGCCAGCAAGACAGCGCCGGCCCCTGCCGTCGCCGCGGCCGAGCCGGTTGGCGAGGAGACGAGCGGGAAAGGCTAGGGCATAGAGAAACAGCCCAAGACGATACCCGCCGAACACGAGGTCGGTACAGCCCAGCGTGTCCTGCTCAAGATGGAACAATGGCGCTGGATGCCCGAGGACCTGGGCAAGCTCTACGTGACGGTCAACATCCCCGAGTATACCTTGCGCGTGATCAAGAACGGGCAGGTCATCCATACCGAGCGCGTCATTACCGGCGAGATAAGCAAGCAAACGCCGATTTTCTCCCAAGACATGCAGTCGGCCGTGTTCCACCCGGGCTGGGGGGTTCCCAACAGCATCAAGGTCATCGAAGTCGACGCGCACCCCGACGTCGCCCGCGACGATCGCGGCGGCCGCCGGCGTGTCGAGGATCTCATTGGCGAGCTGGTGGCAGGGCGCGCACCATACGGCGCTGACCTCGACTAGCAGCACCTGCTGGGGGGCCAGACGCGCCGCCAGCTCGGGAATCGTTCGCGCGCCGCGGTCGATCCATCCCATCGCCTGAGGCGCGCGCGGCGCCCCAAGCGCTGGCGGGACCTCCCCCCAACCCGCCCAGAGCACGGCGCTCACGGCCAACGACACGATTCCGACCACGCACCGACCCTACACCGCCGAGCGCCCGGCGGCACCCAGGAACTTCCTTCTGCGCGGCCGTGACGCGCCCGCGCGAAGGATCGGCCAAGCGTGCGGCGTCCTTGTCCCGTCCTTGTCCGCGACGAAATTGCGGGTGCCTCCCACCCCAGGTAAAGGTCCACGAGCATGAGCAGGCCTCCGCTCGACCGCCCCGCTCGCCTCGCGCTCGCACTCCTCGCGCTGGCGTCCCTCGCCGTCTTCTCCGACGCCCGCGCCGCCGATCCAACACCCGCCGCGCCTCAAGGCCGGACGCACCAGCTCGGTTGGCTCTGCGTGCAAGTGTCGGACGCGCGCGTGAGCCAGGTCTCGGCCTACAATAAGGACGCGCCCGATCTGTCGATTTGGGTCCCCAAGCGCCGCTTCTACGTCGAGGCCGCCGACAGCCCCGACAAGGGCGCGCGCATCTGCGTCCCGACGATCATCAAGCTCGGCGACGAGGCGCTGCCGCCCGACACGCTCGTCTTCGAGAAGGTCGTCGTCGGCGCCGGGGTGGCGCACCCGTCGCAGGCCGAGCTCGTCGTGACGCCCGAGGATCCGCGCCTCGGCGAGGTCACGCTGTCGCTGGTCGGGGTCGCCGAGCAGTGGGTGCAGCGCGACACCGTCTGGACGTTCAGCGTGTCGTCGCCGGCGAACTTCCCCGAGCGACCCGTGCGCGGCCTCCTCGGCGAGGGCGACGGGCCGGCCCCCTCCGAGGTCTTCCAGGCCGAGCCGCAGATGTTGCGCTTCGCCGAGCCCTGTCAGCCGGCCGAGCTCGAGGAGGCGACCGTCGCCAACTTCGGCGCCTTCGATCCGCGCAGCGGCCGCGTCAGCGCGCGCGGCGTCGAGCCCCTGCGTCTCCAGAAGGGCCTGCGCCTCTCGCGCTGTGAGGGGCTGTCGCTCGATACCCTCATGCTGGCGGTCGCGCGCCCGCCCGATCCGGCCAACCCCGAGGCCGGCAACGCCGCGTGGTTCCTCGTGCCGCGCGACGCGCGCATGAAGATCTTCGATCCCGCCGACCCCGACCACGAGCACGGCGGCACGAACTACAGCGCGGCCCGCCCGCTCGGCGGTTACCACGTGTGCCGTCAACCGACCTGGACCAGCGCGCTGCTCGAGGACGTGGCGCTGGCGGGGATGAGCGAGCTCCTCGCGAGCGGCGAATGGCGCGCGCTCATGCCAGGCGGGACTTCCAAAGGCGAGCTCGACGGGAGCACGACGCTGAAGGCAGGGTCGCCGGCGACGCTTCTCGACCAGCGCGAGTCGTGGGCGCTCGTGCGGGTCGTCGTGGACGGCACGCCGCACACGATCGCGCTGCCCGGCAAGGTCGTGGCGCTGCCGTCGGGCCCGGCCGAGGGCGCGCGGGAGCTCGACGGCGGCCTGTGCCCGGTGGCGCGCGGCGTGTGGCGGGCGACCGCTCAGAATGGGCAGACGTTCAGGGTCTCGCAGGACACGCCCGGCGCGGAGCTCGCCGGGATGTGGCTCGAGGTGCCCGCCGGGACGACGCTCTTGCAGCTCTGTCAGTCGGGGGATCCGAGCGGCGTCTGCGCACCGATCTATGTCGGCGGGGCCCAGAGCAAGGAGACCGATCGCTTCGTGCTCGTCAGCTTCGCGGGCAGCTATCTGGCGGTCCGCGAGCGCGATCTGCGCGACCGCACCGGCGCCGCGTTCGACGCGCGCCGCGAGCGCGCCTGGTACTGGAGCGCGGACGAGGCCACCAAGAAGGACACGCCGTCCAACTGGGCGCTCGGCCTCGGCCCCGGCGCGCGCGTGTCGTTCTTGCACCAGGACGACATGGCCTGGTTCGTGCGCACGCGCCTTCAAAAGCTGGTCCGCGAGGGTGTCCCGGGCTTCGAGGGCGGCTTCGGCGTCGGCGGCGACGGACACGGCGTCTTCCTCGAGTTGACCGGGGGCGTCGGCTGGAAGATCTACCAGTTCACGGACGCCCCGCTCGAGCTGCGCGCCTCCGTCTTGGGCAAGCTCGACCTGCGCGTCGAGAACGGCGGCGGGCTCGGGTTCGACGTCCTGGGCAAGGCGCAACTCCGTTGGGTGAACGACTTCGCCCCCGTAAGCTTGGAGATCGGCCTCAACTTCGGTTACGGCGGAACCTTTGGAACCGGCTCGGGCGCGCAGGCCGTCAAGGGGCGCGGGGGAGTCACGTTCGGCATGCCCATCGGCGTCATCGTCGAGCTCGTCGAGTTCTGACCGCAACTTGACGGACACATCGGTGGTCGGCGCGGGGCCTGTCGCACGAACGACACGAACGGGCCGCCCCTCGCCACCTCGCCGCGGTTGGTCTATGCTCCCGGCTGCGGGGGCGTCTGGGCTCTCGCCACGGAGCGCCCGCGCCAACGTGACTGCACCGTCTCCCATAAGCGTCCGGCTCCCGCTGGACACCGCGCACGAAGCCTTCGAAGCGTCGCAGTGGCGCGACGTCGTGGCGCTGGCGCCGGACGCAACGGCGTTGCTCGACGCGCGGCGGCGCGTGGTCGCGGCGAATCCCGCGTTCGGCGCGCTCGTTCGCGGGGAGGCAATCGGGCTGCGCTTCAGCGAGCTTGCGGACGTGGCCGAGGAGGCCCTCCTGACGACGGCCCACGACGGGGCCGGCGACACGCCGCGCAGCCGCACGTGGCGCCGCGCGGACGGCACGCGCGTCGACGTTCGCTGGGGTGGACGCCCCTTTGCGCCCGTGGTCGGTTGGACGATCATCAGCGCGCGCGCGGCCGACGAGGCCACGTTCGACGAGACGGCCGAGGCGCGACGACGCGACGACGCGGCCTGGTCCAGCGCGGGCGCCATCTGGACCGACCGGCAAGGACAGGTCGTCCGCATCGACGCTCTCGCCGCGCGGCTTCTCGACCTCGGACCGGGCGCGCTCGAAGCCTGCACCCTCGACAAGCTCGAGCCGAGCCTCACGCCCGTCCTGTGGCACGCACGCCTCAACCACCTCAGCGACGCCCCGCTGCGCTTTCCGACGCAACTCTTGCGCGCGAGCGGCGAGCTGCGCGACGTCGAAGTGCTCGCCGAGATCCCCGCGTGGCCGAGCTCGGGGCCGGCCACCGCCGCGCGTCCCTGGGTACTACATCTTGTGCGCGACGCTTACGGCGAAGCGCTTGCGCGGCGCGCCCTCGTCGAGCTGCGCGGGCGCTGGGAGCTCCTGGGGAGCGCGGCCACGGACGGCTTGTGGTGCTGGGACCTCGACACCGGCGAGGTCGAATACTCCCCGCGCTGGGCGACCCTTTTGGGCTTCGCCGAGGCGGCCATCACGGGCGGCATCGAGACGTGGCTCGAGCGCGTGCATCCTGGAGATCGCCCGGCGGTCGACCAGGCGCTCGGGGCGCATCTGGACGGACGCACGCCCGTCTTCGAGCACGAGCATCGCCTCGAGCACCGCAACGGCACCTGGCGCTGGGTCAGCGTCCGGGCGATGGCGCAACGCGACCCCGCCGGCCGTCTGCAGGTGATGGCCGGCTCGACCAGCGACATCACGCACCGCAAGAACGCCGAAGAACGCCTGCGTTACGAGGCCTTCCACGACCCACTCACGGGGCTCGCGAACCGCGCCTGGCTCATCCATCGGCTGCGCGATTCACTCGGGCAGTCCACGCGCGGCGACGGTTTTGCGCTCGTCCTCATCGGGGTCGACGGCTTCAAGCTCATCAACGACAGCTTCGGCCCCTCGCTCGGGGACTTGCTGCTGCGCGCCGTCGGGGCCCGCATCGCGCGCTCGGTCCGCACGCTCGACACCATCGCGCGCGTCGGCGGCGACGAGTTCGTCCTGCTGCTCGACGGGCTCGTCGACGCGGCCCACATCGAGGCGGTCTCGGACCGCATCCAGCGCGATCTCGCGACCCCGTTCGATCTCCGCGGCTACTCCGTCTACGCCTCGGTCTCGATGGGTGTCGCGCCCGCGTCGCACGACTACACCGAGCCGGAGGAGATCCTGCGCGACGCGAACATCGCCCTCGTCCGGGCCAAGAAGAGCGGGCGCGGCAAGCGCGTCATCTTCGGCGCCGCGATGCGTCACGAGACGATTCGGCGCCTCACGCTCGAGACGGATCTGCGACGCGCCCTCGAGCGCGCCGAGCTCTCGCTCGATTTCCAGCCGATCGTCTCGCTCAGCGACGGGCGCATCCAGGGCTTCGAAGCGCTCGCGCGCTGGCGCCACGCCAAGCACGGCATGGTCGGCCCAGTCGAGTTCATCCCGCTGGCCGAGGAGTCGGGCCTCATCCACCCCATCGGGCGCTGGGCCCTCCTGGCGGCCTGCGAAGAGGCGCTCCAATGGCGCAACCCCGACCCGACGACGCCGCTCTGGGTCGCGGTCAACGTGAGCGGACGCCAGCTCGCCATGCCCGGCTTCGTGGAAGAAGTCCGGACCGTGCTCGCGGACACCGGGCTGCCGGCGGCCCGCCTTCACCTCGAGATCACCGAGAGCGTCCTCATGGAGAACGCCGAGCTCGCGCGCCAGATCCTCAACTCGCTCCGCGAGCTCGGCGTCGGCCTCGCGATCGACGACTTCGGCACCGGCTACTCATCGCTCGCATCCCTGCGACGCCTGCCGGTCGAGACCCTGAAGATCGACCGCGCCTTCCTCGCCCGCGACGCGGACGCCGAGGACTCGTGGGCCATCATCGAGACCATTCGCGCCCTCGCGCACGTGCTCGGGCTGCGCGTCATCGTCGAGGGCGTCGAGGGTCTCGACCACGCCCAACGCCTGCGCGCCATGGGCTGCCACGCCGCACAAGGCTACCTCATCGCGCGCCCCGTGAACGCGGTCCACGTCGAGAGCTGGCTCGCCGCCCACGAGCATGGCTTCCACATCCCCGCCCTGCCCGCCCCCGCACCGACGCGCTGAGCGCGAGCCGGTAGCGCGTCGGGAGGCTGGCACGCTCACTTGGGTCGGTGCCCTTCCTGGAACGTGACCTCGAGCGTCACCTCCACCCCGTCGCGCACCACGACCGCGCTCACCGTCTCGCCGGGCTTGTGCGCATTGAGCGCAAACATGAGGTCCTCGACGCCGCTCAGCGCGCTCGTTCCCAGCTTGATGAGGACGTCGCCACGCCGCATCCCGGCCTTCTCGGCCGCCCCCGCGGGCCTCACGCCGTCGAGCAGGACACCCTTTTTCCCCGCGCCCGGGCCCGCGTAGTTCGGGATCGTCCCGAGCGACGCATTGAACGATCGCCGATCGCCCCTCAGCGAGGCCGGCCCCGCCGTCCCCGCCTGCACCGCGAGCGTGCCTTCGCGCGTCGCCAGCGTCGCCGCCAGTGTCGCGCACATCGTCGCGACCGCGCCGATCCCGGCGGCGTTGACCTTCTCCGGCGTATCGCTGGGCTTGTGATAGTCGCCGTGCGAGCCGGTGAAGAGGTGCACGACCGGCACCCCCGCCGCGTAAAACGGCGTCTGATCGCTCGGCCCGAAGCCATCGCTGACCGAGCCCGCGTCCAGCCCGCCGCATTCGATCCGCGCCGCATCGCAGGCGGCCCCGACGAGCTCCGGCCACTCGCGCGCCGTGCTCGCACCGAAGACCTGCAAGCGGTTCTCGCGCATGCGCCCGACCATATCCATATTGATCATCGCCGTGATCCCCTGGACCTTGCCGCGCTCGGTCGCCTCGGGCGCTGCCGCCGCCTCCCGCGCGGCCCACGCGCCCACGAAGTGCCCCGAGCCGATCGTCCCGCGCTCCTCACCCGAGAACGCGACGATCAGCACATCGCGCGCGAGCTCGCTCTGCTTCGCAACCAGCGTCCGCGCGACCTCCATAAGCGCCGCCGTCCCAGACGCGTTATCGTCGGCCCCCAAGTGCGCGGCCTTCGACTCCGGCGCGAGCGACCCCGGCCCCCCGAACCCCAGGTGATCGACGTGCGCCCCGATGACGACCACGCCCGGCAACTTCTTGCCGCTCGTCGGCGCCGCGACGATGCGCCCGACGACGTTGAACGCCTCGCGCTCCCCGCGCACGAGCCCGAACGCGAGCTCCGCGCGCACGCGCCCTTTCTTGCTGATCCGTGCAAGCATCGCCTCGGCCGCCGCCCGCTTCAGGACCACGACCGGGATCCCCGCGTCGCCGTAACCGGGCACCTCCATCGCCGGCAGCGGCGCCTCGGCCTTCGCCGGTTTCCCGTCCGCGCCCGGCGTGGGATCATCGACGACGATGACGCCTACCGCCCCGCGCTCGCGCGCCACCCATGCCTTGTAACGCGGGTCGCCCAAACGACGCTCTTCGGGAACGAACTCCGGCCGCTCGGGGACGAAGCGCTTGACCAGCACGACCTTGCCCTTCACGTCGAGGCCCGCGTAGTCGTCGACACCCCGCTCGCTCGCGACGATGCCCCACCCGGCCGCGACCACCTCGCCCGCCACGTCCACCTTGCTCGGTGAGAACCCGAGCGCGACGTAGTCCTCCGCCGCGACCGCCTTGCCGTCGAGCTTGAACACCGCCCCGTCGGCGCGCGCGACGTCGGTGACGGCCTTGAACACCTGCCGGAATCCGTCACCGTCCCCGGCCGGCGCCAGCCCCAGCGCCTTGAAGCGCGCCTCGACGTACGCCCCGGCCGCCTCGAGCCCGGCCGTCCCGAGCCCGCGCCCCTCGCGCGCCGGATCCGCCAACCACGCCACGTCCGCGGCCGTCCGATCCGCCGCCGACACCTCGACCTCCGCCGGCGGCCCGTCCACCCAGCGCGCCAAGAACACATTCGTATCGCTCGCCCCCGGCGCGGTCGCACGATTGCCTGCAAACGCAAGCGTCTTGCCGTCGGGCGAGAACATCGGGAACCCGTCGAAACCGTTCGCAAAGGTGATGCGCTCGAGATCGGTGCCGTCGCTGTCGACCGCCCACAGATCGAACTCCCGCCCCTTCGGATCCCCGTGGTTCGTCGAGAAGATGATGCGCTCGAGGCCCGCCGAGCCGCGACCCTCGCGCGCCGGCAGGAAGAACGGCCCGAACGACGCCGCCGACAGATACGTGACCTGCCGCTGATCGGTCCCATCCGCGTTCGCGACCCAGAGCTCGAGCTTCGACGGGCGCACGAGCCCCTCGGCCAAGAGCGCCTTGTAGTCGTCCAGATCCTTGCCCACCCGCGGCCGCGACGCGCGCCACACGAGGCGCTTGCACTCGCCGTCGAAGAACGCCCCGCCGTCGTAGCCGACGAGGTTCGTCAGCCGCACGACGTTCCCCCCGTTCGCATCCATCTTATAGAGGTCGAGGTCCCCATCGCGCGTCGACGTGAAGACGATCGTCCCGTCCTTCGCGCACACGGTCGCCTCGGCATCGTAACCCGGCGTCTCCGTGAGCCGCCTCACGTCCGAGCCGTCCGCCTTGGCCTTGAAGATGTCGTAGCTGTCGTAGAGCGCCCAGGTGTAGCCCTTGCTGCGATCGGGTTTGGGCGGGCACTCGCGGCCACCCAAATGCGTCGAGGCGTAGATGACCTCCGCGTCGCCCGGCAGGAAATACGAGCACGTCGTGGCCCCCTCGCCGCTCGAGACCGGCACCGGCACCGGCGTCCCGCTCGCCCCGAGCGGCATGCGAAAGATCCGATCACACCCCGCGTCCGCATGCCGCGCCTGCAGAATGAGCTGCGTCCCATCGAACGACCAATAGGCCTCGGCGTTCTCGCCGCCGAACGTCAGCTGCCGCAAGTCGGCGAGGTGCCTCTCGCTCGGCAAGAGCGCCGCCACCGGCGCCACCCCGACCCCCGCGTCCGGCGCCGGCACTCCGGCGTCCACCGCCGCCAACGCGGTCGCCGAGGTTCCCGACGTCGCCGGAGCCGTCGCCCCGGCGGTCGCCCCGGTCCCCCCGGTCCCCACATCGGCAGTCCCGCTCGGCCGCCCGCAGCCCGCCCCCAGCATCGCCAACCCCACGAACCACCCACACCCCGCACGCATCGCCATCTCAGTTCGCCTTGTCCTCGAGCACCGTGCCGCCAACGGGCAACTCACCGGGCCCCTTGTGCCCGCGCGTCACCATGATCCCCAGATCGTAGCGCAGCTTCCACGCCCGCGATAACGCCCGCGCCCGCTCGGCAAGCGCCTCCGCGGTCATCCCGCGCAGCTCCGGAAACGCCATCACCACGCGGCTGTCACTCCGGTCCGGCGCCACCACGTGCATCTCCGGAAACACCGCCTCGTACGTGCGCAGCATGTCGATGTAAACATCGTTCACATGCTCGCTCCAGAGGTTCGCCAGGACCACCCCATCGGGCGCGAGCCGCTTCTTCACCGCCTCGAGGAAGCTCCGCGTCGCCAGCGCCATCGGGATATTGTCGGCGCTGTACGCGTCGAGCACGATGACATCCCAGTACTCGCGCGCGCGCTCGATGAACGCCCGTCCATCCGCGATGTGCAGCGCCAAACGCGCGTCCGTCTTGAACCCGAGGTCGTGCCGCGCGACCTCCGCCACGACCGCGTCGAGCTCGACGACGTCGATGTGCGCGTCGGGTCGCTGGGCCCGCACGAAGCGCGGAAAGGTCCCACCGCCCAGCCCGATCAGAAGGATGCGCGGCGCCGCGATGTGCACCCCGAGCCCGGCCACCAGCGCCCGCATGTAGGCGAACTCGATGTGCGTCGGATCGTCGAGCTTCACCGCGCTCTGGTCGACCCCGTAGCGGCCGAACCGTAAGCGCCGGACCCCACCCTCGTCCTCGATCACGAACACCTTGAAGTTCGGACTCACGCGCTCGGTGATCACGGTCTCTCCACCCCCTGGCCGAGCACACGCGCTGACGGGCAGCAACCCGAGTCCCAGCACACCGGCGACGGCGGCTGCGGTCGTTACCACCAAAGCCCTCTTGACGAGCGCGCTCACGGCGGGAACCTATACTGCCTCACGCGGCAATGCGAGCCGCTCCGGAGTCCGCTTGTCCCTCGCGCGCTTTCTCCTGGTCCTCGCGGTCGCCGTCGCCGCCGTCGGTGCGGGCACGCCCCTCACGCGACACGCCCACGCCGCTCCGCCCGCGCCCACCATCACCCCGCCCAAGCCGCTCGCCCTGGTCGACGCCGCGCTGCCACCGGGCACGCCCGCCATCGCCGGCGAGGTCGAGCTCGTCCTCACCATCGACACGGCCGGCGCTGTGACGGACGTCGCCCTCACGCGCGGCCTCGGCGCGCCCTACGACGACGCCGCCATCCAGGCCGCCAAGCGCTTCCGCTTCGTCCCCGCCATGAGCGGCGACCAGCCGATCGCCGTGAAGGTCCCCTTCAAGTACGCCTACCGCAGGCCCGCGCGCCGCGGCCGCGCCATCGCCGAGCGCGCCCCGCGCCGCGACCTCGAGCCGGCCCCCGGCTACGTCTTCGCCGGCGAGGTCGTCGAAAAGGGCACGCGCACGCCCCAGCCCGGAATCCCGGTCGTCATCCGCGACGCGCGCACGAACCAGCGCTGGGACACCCTCACCGACGCGCGCGGTCGCTTCGTCATCTTCGGCCTCCCCAAAGGCAAGCTGACGCTCGACATCTTCACCGGCGCCTACGAGCCGCTGACCCGCCCGGTGCGCGTCGCCGCGGCCAGCGAGCCCTTGGCACGCGAGGGCGCCGAGCGCTACTTCCTCGCGCCCAGCGGCCTCTCCGCCTACCGCACGATCGTCCGCGAGAAGAAGACCCCGCGCGCCGCCAGCGAGATCGAGCTCACCGAGGACGAGCTCACGAACGTCGCCGGCACGCTCGGCGACCCGACGCGCGTCGTCGCGACCCTCCCCGGCGTCGCCCGCAGCCCCTTCGGCCTCGGCTACTACGTCGTGCGCGGCGCCGAGTTCGACAACACCGGCTTCTTCATCGACGGCCACCCGGCCATCTTCCTCTACCATCTCCTCGGCGGCCCCGGCGTCGTCTACCCCGAGCTCGTCGGCGACATCGCCTTCTACCCCGGCGGCTACCCGGCCGAGTTCGGCCACGTCGCCTCCAGCGTAATTAGTTTGCACACCAAGGATCCGCCGCGCGATCGCTGGCACCTCGACCTCGACGTCGACCTCTTCAAGGCCGGCTTCCTCTTCAGCGTGCCCTTCGATCGCGACGACCGCGGCCACGCCAACGGCATCGCCACCATCTCGCTGCGCCGCAGCTACTACGAGCTCATCCTGCCCGCCATCACCAAGGACATCACGCTCGACTACACCGACTACCAGGCCCGCGTGTCCTACGACTTCTCGCCCTCGGTGCGCGGTCGCTTCGTCGCGATGGGCGCCGTCGACGCGCTCGAGACGCTCGACGTTGCAACCCAGGATGGCGCCGGCCACAGCACGACCACGTTCGGGCTCGGCTTCCACCGCTTGAACGCCGCCCTCGACGTCGACCTCGACAAGACCCTGACCCTCAGCGAGAGCGTCTTCTGGGAGTACGACTACCTCGAGAACAAGCGCGTCGCGAGCGGCGACGCGAACATCGACGCCACGACCGACGGCTTCATGCTCCAGCTCCTCTCGGCCCTCCACTGGCGCCCGACCAAGACCGCCAAGTTCCAGCTCGGGCTCGAGCTCGGCTACGCCGACTACCGCGCCCAGCTCGCCATCCCGGCCGCGCCTCCGCTCGGCGATCCACGCCCGCCCGTCTTCGCCCCGATCATCGTGACGGCGGGCCTCAAGTCCCCCTACTTCACGATCGATCCGTACCTCTCAGCCGACCTCGAGCTCGCGCCCGGCCTGCGCCTCCTCCCGGGCCTCCGCCTCAACCTCGATCGCTACGCCGATCGCATCGTCCCGAACGTCGATCCCAAGCTCGCCATCCGCTGGACCGTGCACCCGGACTGGACCCTCAAGGCGATGGGAGCCATGGCCCACCAGCCACCGCAGATCTTCCAGGTCGCCGCCCCATTCGGCGATCCTTCGATCCCCCCCGTCCTCGGCATCCAGGGCAGCCTCGGCCTCGAGTGGAAGCCCGCCGACGGGTGGTTCATCTCGCTCGAAGGCTTCTATCAGTACCTCGACCAGCTCGTGCGACCCTCGGGCCAGCTCGCCTCGAACGACGGCGACGTCGGCCGCGTCTACTGGAGCTCCGACCTCGAGGGCCGCGCCTTCGGCGCCGAGCTCCTCGTGCGCAAGGAGTTCGGCGACTGGATTTACGGCTGGCTCTCCTACACCTTCTCGCGCGCCGAGCGCCTGCGTCCCCCCCGCGATTGGGGCCTCTTCGAGCTCGACCAGACCCACATCCTCAACCTCGCCTGGACCGTCCGCCTCGGCGCCGAATGGTCCCTCGGCCTCCGCTTCCAGCTCGCCTCGGGCAACCCCTACTACCCGATCGTCGGCGCCCGCTTCGACGCCGACCAAGACCAACACGCCCCGGTCTACGCCGCGCGCTCGAGCCGCCTGCCGGTCTACCACCGCCTCGATCTCCGCCTCGACAAGACCTGGCGCTTCGAGGACTGGATGTTCCAGCTCTACCTGGACATCCAGAACGTCTACAACCAGACGAACCCCGAGACACCGCGCTACTCCTACGACTACCGCATCAAGGTCGACGGCATCTCGCTGCCCATCCTCCCCTCCATCGGCTTCCGGATGGTGTTCTGATGCATCCCCTCCGCGCGCCCCTCCACGCCATCGGCTGCGTCCTCGGGACCCTCGCCCCGCTCACCCTCGGCGCCTGCCTCGGCGATCTCCCATCGCCGAGCCGCGTCGACGACCTCCGGATCCTCGCCGTACGCGCCGAGCCCCCCGAGGCTCCCCCCGGCGCCGCCGTCGCTCTCGACGCCCTCGTCGTCGATCCCCAAGGCCGCCTCATCACCTACCACTGGTACGCCTGCGTCCTCCCCGAGAGCGGCCAAGGCTTCTTCGGCGGCGGCAGCGAGACCCAGACCAGCGGCGGCAACGGCGCCGCCCTCGACGACGACGCCGAGGGCAGCTCCTGCATCGCCAAGGTCGCCGCCAACCGCCCCTACGCCCTCGATCTGGGAACCGCCCCCAGCGCCACGCTCCCCATCCCGAGCGACTTCTTCGCCACCGACGAGCCTCTGCGCACCGCCTACGAGCTGCCCGAGAGCCTCGCCCTTCCGCCCGAGGTCCGCGACCTCTTCCTCGGCATCGCCGGCGTGAACTACACCGTCACGCTCGTCGCCGAGGTCGACGGCCGCCGCGTCGAAGCCACCAAGCGCGTCAACGTCAGCCTCGACAGCCTCCTCCCCGACAACGCGCGCAACCTCAACCCGACCGATCTCGCGATCCACCTCGCGCCCCAAGACGATGCCGACGACGCCACGCCACCCACCCGGGCCGCCCCACCGGCCGACCAGAGCTGTTTCGTCGGTGTACCGACGACCTCGCCCACGGCGCTCGCGCTCGCCAACGACACGCGCTACGTCCTCACGCCCATCAACCTACCGGATCCACGCACCAGCTACGTGGTCCTGCTCGCGGGCACGACGACCACCCAGCCCTTCGAAATCCAGACCACCCAGGAGTACGCGTTCTACTCCTTCTTCGCGACGGTCGGCGGCTTCCAGAAAACGGTCTCACGCGCGCCCGGCGAGCCCGCCACCGAGTGGTCCCTCGCCAAGGATGAAAGCGGCCCCGCGGACCTCTGGGTCGTCCTGCGCGACGGGCGCGGCGGCGTCGCCTGGTGCCACTCGCCGCTGCTTCTCGCGCCCCCCTGACGCCCGTGCTACCACCCGAGTAGGGACCTCACGCCAAGAGGCTGCAGGGACTGAGCAGAATCGCATGGGAAGTGCTCCATTCGTCAGGCAAGGAACGAACGAAGGAGGGCGGAGGCCTACTTCTGGTAGGCCGCACAAGCGACTGAGGAAGTAACGAAGCATCACGAATGGATCACGAACCAGGCGATTCTGTTTAGGAAGGGGCACCCGGATGACCGAAACGCTCTTCGTGGTGGACGAATCGATGCTGGCCCACGACCCGGGCATCGGCCATCCAGAAAGCCCCGAGCGCCTAAGCCACATCCTCGACGCCGTCACCCGCGCCCGCCTTCCGCACGTCGCCTTCGGCGGCGCCATCCCCGCTCGCCCCGAGTTCGTCGAGGCCGTTCACGACCCGCACTACGTCCGCCACATCACCTCGCTCCGCAATGTCGCCCGCGCCGCCCTCGACGCCGACACACGCCTCTCGCTCGGCAGCGTGGACGCCGCCTTCCTCGCCGCCGGCGCCGCCATCGAAGCGGTCGACGCGGTCGTCACCGGCCGCGCCAAGAACGCCTTCGTGGCCGCTCGCCCGCCCGGCCATCACGCCG
>SXGT01912855.1_pt1 | contig 14137 bp, 8 predicted proteins | sample 3176221 | NCBI WGS metagenome assembly SXGT01 (sample SAMN11356862, study PRJNA531348) | freshwater metagenome | isolation source: freshwater sample F1-120 | place: China: Fuxian Lake, Yuxi | collected 2017-12-25 | reverse complement strand
GCCACGTTCAGGTCGCCGCAGAAGATCACCGGCTTCTTCTTTTCCAGCAGCTTGCAGTAGGCGAGGAATGCCGGGTCCCAGTGCCAGCGGAGGCGGCCATCGGGGCCCACTCGGAGGTTCTTCTTGAGCCCCGTGAGATCGCGCGGCCGCGTGCGGTGGGGGAGGTAACTTGCGACCGCGTCCGCCGCAGCGTCGAGAGTCGCGAAGCCGTCGGGGTGCGCGCGCATGAAGTCCACGATGCGCTTCACGCCAGCCGGCTCGAGCTTCGGCGCAATGTCGACGAGCACGACCGCCGACACCTGAAGGCCGAGCGCACCGACGGCCATGAGGGAGGTGCTGCCTCCGAGGGACGCGCCCACGAGCGAAGGCGTGCGTCGCAAGGCGCGAGCGATCGCCACGAGATCGCGCGCGAACCACTCGAGGTCGTAGCGCTTCTCTGGGTCCCACTCACTCTCGCCGTGCCCGCGCGCATCGAGACAAACCGCACGGTAGCCAGCCCGTGCGAGGCGCATCGCGGTGTCACCCCACGCGTGGCGCGTCTGTCCTCCGCCGTGAAGCATGAGGACCGGCGGCGCGTCGAGCGGCCCCATGGCATCGGCGGCGATGCGCAGACCCTCATGGCCCACGAGGGAAAGGTGCTCGGGCTTCAACGTCGGGGCCTCGACCCTAGTGCCTTGATTCACGAGAATCGAGGATCAAAGAGCAGCGCATCCCAAAGTCGCTCGCGAGCGCGGTGCCGCTCGCGGGGCGTCGCGTGGCGCCGGCCCGCAGCGGCGGACGGTTCGTAAAAAAACCGGCCAGCCGGTCGAAGTTGATGGTGCGACTGCAGGATGCTGGATACAGTCTAGCGACGAGGTGAGGCCCATGTTCAGTCGTCTTTCGTGCGTGCTCGGCGTGGTCGTTGCGGCGGGCGGAGTCTTTGGCTGCTCGGCCGAATCACTGTCTGCGATCCAGGAATCGATCGCCCACTCCCCGCAGCCGATCGTGAACGGCCAGCCCACGAACGGCGACCCGGCGACGGTGTACATCGACCTCGGCGGCGGAAGCTGCACCGGCACGCTCGTGTCGCCTCGCGTCGTGCTCACCGCCTGCCACTGCATGGAGGGCGTCTACGGCGGGGTCTCGGTGTTCTTCGGGAGCGACGCTTCCGGCCCGGGCAAGTGGATCGACTCCGTGCACCACGAGGTGCTGCCGAACTCGCAGTGCGTTGGCGATGGCGATCTCGCGATGATCACGCTCGCGCAAGACGGACCGACGACGCCGATCCCGATGAACTCGCACGACTTGACGCCGCACATCGGCGAGACGGTACGCATCGTAGGCTTCGGCGTGACGGGCGAGTACGAGAGCGATTCCGGCTCGAAGCGCGGCGGCACCACGGTGCTCGACAGCGTGGAGCATGGACTCATGTACTCGGGTGGCGAGGGGTCATCGACCTGTTACGGGGATTCCGGCGGGCCGAACTTCATGACCATCAACGGCGTGGAGCACGTCGTGGCAGCGACCTCGTTCGGCACGACCGAGTGCGGGCAACCATGGGACGGCGCGGCGACGACGAACACGTACATCGCGTGGCTCACCGGGTACGTCGATGAGCACGACCCGGGTAGTTGCGAACCCGACGGACGCTGCGTGCCCGGCTGTCCTGGTGGCGATCCGGACTGCGCGTGCAAGGCCGACGGAGCGTGCACGGCGGCGTGCCCGAACCTCGCCAGCGATCCAGACTGCGCGGGCTGCCTCGGCGGCGACACGTGTCGACTCGACTGCCCCGCCCTCGACTCCGATTGCTGCGCAGCGAATGGCGAGTGCCACGTCGCGTGCGGCATGACCGATCCCGATTGCACGCCGAGCGACGTGCCGCCCGGCGATCCGGGGGACGACCCGGCCGCACCGCCGAGCGACGATGGCCTCGAAAACGGCGATGACGGCGAGGTCGATGCGTACGACAACGCGGGGCTGCTCGGCGTGGTCGCGTGCACCGTAGGAGCGCCGGGCCTGCGTGCGCCGCGTGCAGATGCTTGGGGGCTGATTTTCGGCGCATTCGCCGTCGCGTCGGTGGCGACGCGAAGACGGGCCGGGGCGCCTTGAGCGCTGCTTCGCTTTGAGCGCTGCTTCGGCTTGAGCGCTATTTCGGGAGCCCGGCGTCGACCCACTGTTCGATGAGGGCGATCTCGCTCGGCGCCACGCAGTCGAAGCAGTTCTTGGGCATCGAGCCGTCTTTGATTCGCACGATTGTGCACGCGCCCTTGGTCAGCCCATCGCAGTACACGGAGGGTTTCGGGAAATCGTCGTAGATTTCGACGTTGAGCGCGCCCGAGCCCGCCGCGGCCGAGTGGCAATTCGACTGCCCGCAGCGGCTCGTGAAGATCGGGCGAATGTCGTCCGTGTACGTCGGCGCGCAGATGAGCTCCGCCGCGCAGTCGGAGTCGTCGCAATCGACGGCTCCGTCACCGTCCTCGTCGACGGTGGTAGCGCAGAGCTCGGGGCAGCCGCTGTCGGGCGTGAAGCAATCCGCGTCGTCGCAGTCGAGCGCGCCGGCGGCATCCTCATCGTTTCCGCCGCTGCACCGCTCGGCGCAGTTGCCGCCCGCGACCCAGCAGTCGGAGTCGGCGCAATCGGACGTCGAGTCGCCGTCTTCGTCATCCGGCGACTCGCACACCTCAGGGCAGCCGGCCTCCGGTGTCCAGCAGTCGGAGTCGGCGCACCCGATGTCGCCGTCGGCGTCCTCGTCGTCCGTGCCATCGCATACCTCGGCGCACGCGCCGTTCGAGCGCCAGCACGCCGGATCCGCGCAGTCGCCGAGGCCGTTCTCGTCCTCGTCTCCGGCGACGAAGCAGAGCTCCAATGGCGGGTCGCCGCAGCTAGCGGACGAAGCCGCGGCGAGAACTGCGGAACACCAAGCGAGCGCGGCGGACCGAAGGACGGAAGGCATGGCGCGGAAGCATACCGCGGATCGCGCGTCGCCTCACGTTCGCCACGTCGTCCCAAGAAGAGTGGCCCAAGAAGAGTGGCCAAGCCAATCGAAGCGCTCCGTATCGGCGCCCCGTATTGGCAACGAGCAGTGCGAAGGGGGGGACTTGAACCCCCACGGTGTTACCCGCTAGCACCTCAAGCTAGTGCGTCTGCCATTCCGCCACCTTCGCGAAGGGACGCGGACACTACCGTGGGCCGCGCGGAAGTCAAGGGGGCTTCGCGCGCGGCAGGGCCAGCGCGGGACCCGCGCACGACGCATCATCGACGGCAGGCCCCTGGTCGTGGCCCGTGCCGGCGATGGCCAATTCGGCAGGCTTTCCGGTTCCTGCTGCGCGCGACCGGGCGATCGCGGCCACGAGCTCGCGCGGCGCGAAGGGCTTTCGTAGCGAAGCGAGCCCGCTGCACGGTGGCACGACGGCGCTGCCGCTGATGGCGAGAGCCGCTACTCCGGGGGACGACGCGCGACCGAGCTCGACGACGCGTCGGAGCTCCGCGGCGGCATCCATTCGCATGCCGAATCCGAGCGGCGAGAGGTCGAGCAGCAGCACGTCGAAGCGCTCGTTCGAAAGCGCCTGCTCGAGCGCGGGAGTGTCACGAACGGACGTGAGACTCGCCCCCCGTGCCGTGAGCGCAAAATCCAAGAGCTTGGTGATCGACGCGTCGTCCTCGAGCAACAACACGCGCAGCCCTGAGATGGCGTCGTCGTGGGCGTCGGGGTTTTCCTTCAAAGGCGCGAGCGGCCATGTCAGCTCGAAGTGTGCCCCGTCGTGGCGCTCGAGCAGCGTGAGCTCGCCGGCGTGCTCGCGCGCGAGTAGACGCGCGTGACGAAGCCCGATCCCGGCGCCGCCCGCGCGTGTCGTGATCCCCGCCGTGAAGAGCCCCGCTCGCCGCTCGGACGGAATGCCGGGACCTTCGTCCGAGACGGTGAACGAGAGGAAGTCTCCCGGAGCTCGTGCGAGGCGGAGCCTGACGGTCGCGCCACGCGGACTCGCCTCCAATGCGTTGAGGAGGATGTTCGTGAGGATCTGCCACGCGGCGTTTGGCGCGTACGCCATCCCGCATGTGTCGGCTGGCGCGTCGAGCTCGAGCGTGACGCCGGCGCGACGCGCCTCGAGGGCCACGTCGTCGAGTGTTCGTCGCGCGAGGTCTTCGACGCTCATGCGCGGGAGCGACCGTGCTGTCTCGCCAAGATCGCGGCGGAGCACGTCGCGCGCCAAGCGAACCGTGTTCTCCGCGCGTTCGAGCGCGAAGGCCAGAGCCCCAGGGTCGCTGGCCTCTTTGGCGCGCTCGAGCCAGCCAAGGACGACCGTGAGCGCATTCGCGGACTCGTGCGCCGTGGTCGCGAGCTCGTCGGACGACATCTCGCTCGGCGCGGCCGGCGTGCGGAGGCTCACCGCGCCAGCCTAGTGTGGCGAAACAGCGATTCGCCACCTAAAAAAAACGAGGACCGACGACACAAACGGCACGCGTCAACTTCATCGCACGCGATGTGTTGCGGCAGCGCGCCGCGCTCCGCGTCACTCGGACACGCCCGACGGCAACAGCAACGAGAACGCGCCCGCGTCGTCGGTGTGGGTCTCGGCGAGCAGCACGGCGGCAGGGGCTGCGGCTCCGACGTCCGTACTCGGCGCGAGCCAAATTCGAACGGCGCCGTGCGCGATCGGCGGGCCGTCCGGTGCCGCGATTGCGCCGTGCAGTACCACGGGATGCGTGATCGTGATGTCGCCGAGGTCAGCGGCATACGGGCCCGCGTCGGACACGGCGACGCGCGGGCGAACGAGCCACGGCAGACGCGAGCCGGGGGCGGGCCGCAGCGAGAAATCGAACTGACCTGGATCGATCGGCAGCTCGAAATATCCCGACGCATCTGTGTCGGTCGAGCCGCCGAGGGAAGCGACCGGCGATGCTCGCACGTCGAACTCTTCTTCGAGGTACGTCGTCGCGTGCGTTGCTGCCGGCTCGGCGAACACCGCGGTGAACAACGCCGGAAGGCCGCTCTCGAGGGTCGCGTGCCCGATGAGCCTCGGGCGCAGGGAGAGCTCGACCGAGCGACCACCGCCGAGGTCGCCAACCGCAATCGTCCAATCGGTGCGCGTGATCGCCAGGTCGCTGCCGGCAGCGGGCGCCGCCACGACCTCGTAGAGGCCAGGCCTGAGCTTCACCGAAAACCACCCGTCGGAGTCCGTGACGACGATCGTCTGGAAGGCCGCGATGCTGCCCGCCTCGGCGTCGAGCGAGTTGCTTCGGATGGCGACCGTGGCGGGAACCCCGGCGCCGTTCGGTGCGATGACCGACCCCTCGATGAGCGTCGCCGGCTGGTCGAGCAGGCCGAGCGTCTTCAGCTCGACGTGGGGAATCGACCCGGGCTGAATCGCCTCGAGCTTCCACAGCAGCGTCGGCTTGCCCTGAATGCGCTGCTCTTCGGGTGGAGTCATTTTCAGCACGGTGTCGAAGGAGTTCGGAGCGAACACCTCGGGCCATGCGTAGAGGGAGAACGTCGTCGACCCTACGGGCGATGGTTCGCTCTCGAGCCTCGCCGGCGTCGAGAGGAGTCGGCCATCCTGGTTGTCGATGAGCGCGATCGTCCAGTCCGAGAGGTCGGCGTCGATGCTGCCGGTGAGCTCGGTCGGCGAGCTCTTGACCGCGAGCTGAATGTCGACGGATTGGCTCGCGAGGACCCGGCTGCGCAAGAGGATCGGCGGGATCTGGCATTCGCTCGGCGTCTCTTCTGGCAGCGTGGCCCGCGCGTAGATGTCGTACGTGCCGTGCGGCACGCGCAGGCTGGGCGTCGCTCCGGGCGCCTCACTCGACTCCGCCGCGTAGGGCAAGAGTGGGATCCCCGTGACGTCGAGCGCTGGAAAAAGCTCGAGCGCAAACGGCACGGGCATCGCGGTGCACCCACCGAACGCGCTCTCGAGCACGAAGCTCGCGGTGACGTCGGCGACCTGCGGGACGAGGGAGAGCTCGTGGACGTGGCCGAGCGGCATGTCACCCTCGAGCGAGAGCCCCTGGGCGGCCAGATCCACGATCGCGCCGAGGCGCTGGCCGTCTGCGGCATAGGGCGCGTCGATTTCGAGGAGCACCCGCGGCAGCTCCGCGTTCGTGGCGACGCACATCGCATCGATGCAGACCCCGCTCGCGCCGCAGTCCACGTTGGACGCACACTCGTTTGTCACTGCCGGAGCGTCTTCGAGCCGTGGAATCGAGCACGCGACAGTCGCCGCACAGAGCAACGCAGCGATAGCTCTCACGGGTTGCCTCCGCCGGCGGGGGCATCACAATAGGCGAGCGCGGTCGACGCTGCGGTCGCCGTCGGGCAATCGTCGAAGGTGCACTGAGAGAGGTCGTCGTTGCAAAGCGAGACGACCCAGGTCGCGGTGTCAGAATCCGCCGGATCGGCCGGGCAGTTTGCGCCTGGCGAGTCCTCGCGGAACTCATGCGTCACGAGCAACGTCACGGTGTTGCAGCTCGTGTTGACCTCGCCGTTCTCGGGGTTCCACGTGGCCTTTGCGGCCTTCCACGAGATGTCGATCGGCCCACGCTGCTCGCCGCCGTGACCTGCCGCGATGCGTTTGACCGACGTGGCAGCGCGGTACGGACCCTCTTGGCCGTCGATACCGTAGTTGATCAAAAGCACGACCTGCAGGTCGTCACCGACGTCTTCGCTCTCGACGGCGAACGAGAAGGGCGGGACATCGTAGAAGTTGCCGTCGCCGAGGAGCGCGCGAATGAGCCTGGTCGTCGGCGTGAGTGGGGAGAGGATCGGGGCGGTGCGTTGCGGCGGCGTGAAGTCCGGGTCGTCGATGACGAGGCAGCCTGGCGAGGCCGCGAGCGACAAGGCACCGAGCGCGCGCACGGCACGGTGTAAGAGCCAATCCCGTGCCGCTGCGCAACCGCGCGATGACACGCGAACGCCGCGGTTCGACTCTGGCATGGATGTCGCGGATGGTTGGCTCACACGGGGGCGGGCGTCGGGGACGTCATCGAAGGGATCAGGAGGCGGCGGGCTCGGCACGGCGCTGTTCGAGCAGCGCGCGGAGGCGCTCGGTATCGTCCGAGCGCGCCACCGCCTCGAGCATCGACAGGACCTTCTGTGCGCGCGTGAGGTCGCCGCCGGAGATCAAGTTCAAGCAGCTTCGTTGCATGTCGGCGAGCTTCTCATCGAGGTTGAGGGCGATTTTGGACGCGCGCAGCCAGCCCATGGCGGCGTCCACAAACGCTCCGTCTCGCTCGTGGCGCACCGCGCCTTGTCGGAAGCGGGCGGCCTCGTCCAGGTTGGGCGCTTCGCGCTCCGGCGAGCGCCGTGAGCGCCGCTCACGGGGCAGCGCCGTCGGGTCGTCGTTTGCGCTAGCGCGAGTGGGGCTCAGCCGCTCGATGAGGCGGGCGCATGCGGGCGAGGGGATGGACTCCTCGGCGAGCAGCGCGTGCGCGAGGCTGTCTTCGAGGGCTCCGACGCTCTCCATGCGGCGCGCGCAGCGGTAGTGCGCGGCATGAACGCCAAAGCGGCCCTGTGCCGCTGATGCGAGGGCATCGTAGACTGCGTGTAGCGCGGCGACACCGATCTCGCCTGCGCCCCTGGCCGCACTGTCGACGAGCTCGACGGCGTCCGCACTCGAGGGGTCGCTCTTGACGGCGTCTACCGCGAGCTCGAGGGCGAGGGCGCAATTGCCAAGCTCGTGCGCCAGCTCGGCCGCGGCCGAGAGGAGGGGCGCGACGCTCGCGTGGCCATCGTCCGCACGCTGGCTCTTGATGCGCGCGGTCACGAGCCTGAGCGCCTCGTCTCCGATGTTCCCGTGAAGCTCTCTCAAGTAGGCGCGCGCCGCCGCCTGCGGGGCTCGGGTGGCCGCATGGAGGTATGCCCGGAAGAGCGCTTCCTCGCTGCCAAACGCGTCTTGGTTGAGGGTCCAGGATTGCGCCGCGAGCTCGCGGAGCGCCGCTGCCGCCTTGCTCGCGCTGCCGTCTCCGTCCTGGGCTGCGCCGTCGGCGACGCGCGCCGCGGCTGTCGCGAGGGCGAGACGTGCGTCGATAAAGTCGACTCCAGTGAGCGTGGCAGTCCCGCTCGTCAGCCGCGTCACGAGTGCACGGAGGCGCTCGCTCGGCGCGCCCTCGTTCGCTGCGCCGGCGACATGGTAGGCGGCCTCGCCGATGGCGCCCTCTTCGACCGCGAGCTCGGCGCAGCGCAGCCAGACCGATGCGCGCTCGGCCCGCTCGTGGGTTGCGATCGCTCGCAGCGTGAGGAGGGTCCTCGCGGCTGCCGGCGAGTTGGCGAGCTCGGCGCTACGCAACATCGCAGCGGTGACATCGCGCGAGGCGTAGGCTTGCGTCGCGCCGGCGGCCTCGACGAGCTCGAGCGCGTGCGCGGGCGCGAGCGCAGCCAAGCGGTCGATGGCGTCGGCGACGGGCGCTTCGACGGCGACTGCGAGCGTCGGCAAGGCGATGCTCGCGGCGATGGTGGCGCGCAAGAGCTCAACGTCGCCGGCCTTGACGGCAGCATCGAGGCAAGCGCGCGCGATGTCGGGATCCGTCGGGCGGAGCTCCGCGGCGCGGCGCCACGCAAGGAGTGCCGGGATGAGGCGTCCTTCGCGGGAGAGCGCTTCGCCGGCCGCGCGAAAGAGAGAAACGCTCGGTGGTAGACAAGCGCAAGCAGCTTCGACCTCCGTGGCCGAGAGGCCGTCGCGCGCCGCGGCAAGCAACGCCGAATGGGCGCGCGGCAGCCACGGCGTGAGCGCGCAGGCGCGCCGTCCCGCACGCACCGCGCGCTGAGCACTCCCGGCGCTGGCGTAGGCCTCGGCGGAGAATGTGAGCGCGATCGCGCGAGCCGTCCCTTGTACGCGCGCCGCGAATTTTGCGAACGCGTCCGCCCGCGCCATGGCGCTTCGTGTCCGCCCGGCTGCCGTCAACGCCGCGTCGAACGGGCGCCCGGCGTCCGGATCCAAGCCAAGCTCAGCGATCGCCTCCGGAGTCGCGACGAGCGTGGCGATCGCGTCGTCCACCGGCGCGCTCGACGCCTCCTCGGCGATGCTTACGTCGATCGCGGCACAGAAGGCGCTAGCGAGGTCCGCGCGCCGCAGTGCATTCTCGAAGCGGAGGCGGGCGACTTCGATGCTCGCCCCATGGTTCGCGCCGTGGGTGCGCCAGACCTCGTCCGCTGCATCGAAGCGTCCCTGGCGCTCGAGCTCTCCGGCGAGCGCTTCTGCGGCGCCGCGATGGCTCGGGCAAGCCTCGAACGCGCGCGCAGCATCCACGAGCGCGTCGCGGCTCTTCGGTGGGGCGCGGTGCGACGCTTCGAGCCACGCGTCCGCGACCGCGCTGCCGTGCTCGCAAGCGGCCTGCAGCAGCTCCGCGATGCGTCGACGCGGTCGCGGGTCCGCGGGCGCGAGCTCTGCCAGCTCGGCGTAGAGCTCACGCGCCCTCGGCGAGCCGCTCATCGCGGCACGATCCCCCGACGCGAGGACGAGCGCAAACGCATCGGCGTCGGTGCGTGGGCGGAGCCGCATGACCGCCGCGGCGACCGCGTCAACGTCGCCCGCCACGACCCAATGTGCGGCCTGCATGAGCCGGAGCTGTCGAAGCTGCGTCTCATCGCCAAGATCGGCCTCGCCGAGCTCGAGGGCGCGCGCACGGTAGTGGGCCGCTTCGAACGGTGTCACGAACGGGTGCTCGGAGAGAGCGACGGCGAGCAACCGCTCGTCGGAACGCTTGCCGGTCGCGAACGCGGCGCGCAGCCTGGCCTCGAGCTCGGCGCGCGCTCGTGGCTCACGATCGACCTGCGCGTCCGGGGGGGGGAGCGTCCCTGAAGCGGCACGAGCCGGCGTGCCATCTGCCACAAGGCGTTCCATCGGTCACCGCAGGGAGAGCGCGAATGGCAGCGTCAGGACCACGCGCTCGCCCTGGACGATCGGCGCAAAGGCGGACGCGAACGAACGCACCTCATCGCCCAAGGGGAGCAGCTCCGAGGCGGCCAGCTCGACGGCACGGTGCACGCTTGCGCGCTCGATCGAAGGGGCTTGGCCGCTCGCGTCGGCGCGCTCGGCGCCCAGCAGCCCGAGCAGCCCGGCCGGCGGGCTCACGACGACGGTATGCGCGCCTTCCCCGAGCCCGGACAGCGACGCGGCGAGCTCAATGGCGTGCGTCAATCCGCCCACCTCGTCGACGAGCCCACGAGCGAGGCCGACGTCGCCGCTCATGATCCTGCCCTCGAGAGCGTCCGCGAGCTCGGTGGCAGAGCTGCCACGCCCTTCGGCCACGCGCTCGACGAAGAGATCGTAAATCTCCTTCGTGGTCGAGCGAAGCCTCTCTCGCGTCGCATCGTCCCAAGCCACGAATGGCGATCCGTAGAGCGCGCGCGTTCCGCCGCCTTCCCGCGGTGCGACGACGGAGACGTGCACCCCGAATCGCGCGAGGCTCTCGGCGATCGAGAGCTTGCCCATGACAACGCCGATCGAGCCGACGATGCTGGTCTTCTCGGCGACGATCTTGTTGCACGCCGACGCGAGGTAGTAGCCGCCGCTCGCGGCCATTCCGCCGATGCTAGCGACCACGGGCTTCTTCGCACGGAGGTCCGAAAGCTCTAGCCACAGGAGGTCGGATGCGAGCGCGGAGCCACCGGGCGAGTCGATGCGCAGCACGACCGCTTGCGTCAGCGGGTCGTCCGCGAGCCGGCGAAGGATGGGGCCGAGTCGACGAAGGCTGATGCCTTCTCCGCCGCCGAGCGCGGAGCCGCCGGCCATGGTGACGGCGCCGGTCGCGCGAACGATCGCGACGTGCGGCACGCGGGGCGCTGCCGTGCCGCCGAGCGCGCGGAGCACCGCGCCGAGGCCGGTCGGGCCGTCGACCCCGGCGCCGAAGTACGCCGCGCGCGGGGCACCCATGGCGAGCTCGCGCGCCCTCAGCTGCGCGTCGCGCTCGATCCCGATGGCGTCGACGAGGCCGAGCTCTAGCGCATGCGGAGCCAGATGCGGGCCGTCTTCGAGGCCGAGTTCCGTGGCGGATTTTCGGCGGCCTTGGGCGATGCCGTCCGACCAGCTCGCGCTGATCGCCGCGAGGGTCGTCGCCACGGATTCGCGCGCCTCGTCGCTCGGTTCGTTGCGCGCGAACGGCTCGCTTGCGCCTTTGAAGCGACCCTCTTGCAGGAAGTCCACCTGGATGCCGAGCTTGTCGAACAGCTCACGCCCGAACATGAGCTGCGCCGCTAGCCCGATTGACTCGACGCTGCCTGCGCGACTCAGCCAGATCTCGCTGCATGCGCGGGCAGCGAACAGCAGGGTCGCGTTGCCGTAGCCGTCCGCGTGGCATACGACGGGCCGCTCGGGAGATCGAAGCCGCTCGAAGAGGCGCCCCAGCTCGTCGGCCTGGGCCATCGCGAGCGACGCGCTGCCGAGGCGGACGAACACCGCGCGTGCCTTGTCCGCGGGGCCGAGGCGCGACACCTCGGAGACCAGGTCCGCGAAGCTCGGCTCGGGCAGGGTCGCGAACATCGACGACTCTGGTTCTTCTCGAATGCCGCCGCGGAGATCGAACTCCGCGACATGGGGCTCATTCCGAGAGAGCGTGAGCTCATCGGCGCCGCCGTGGGGCAGCGGCTGCGGACGGCCGTCGCATGCGGCGAGCGCAGTAGCGACGACGGCGATGGTCGCGATGCGCACGCCCCGACGTTAGCGCATTTTTTCTTGGGGTTCCGCCGAATCGCGGACGATCACTCGGGTAGATCGGACGTGTCGATCGGCGCTGGACCGTCGTCTTCGCGCGGGGGCGGCGGAGGCGCGTCGCTCGGCGGCTTGGTGGAACCTTCGGCGAGGCGTCGCGCGGCATGATCGGCCCACGGCGTGCCCGGCGCGGACTCGCGCACGCGCTGATAAAGGGCGATGGCGCCCGCCTTGTCGCCGCTCGCCCACTTCGAGTCCGCGACGCCAATCAGTCCCGGCACGAAATCCGGGTTGTCTTTGAGCATCTCGGCATCGTCCTTCGGCGCCTTCGCGGTTTCGCCGCGGTCTTGCGTGAGCTTGGGTTGTGCCGCCGCTGACGCGCTCCCGCTCTTTGATGTCGCGCTTGGCTTGCTGTCGAGGTACCGCTTGAGGCTGCCCAAGAGCAGGAACGTGGGTGACTGTTGCTCGAGGTCCGCGAGCTCGCGCCGGGCGCCATCGAGCTCGCCGCGACCCGCGAGGGCATAGACGAGCAGCGCACGCGCCCGCCCGAGCTTCTGTTCCGCGCGAGCAGCCACGCGCAGCCGATCGACGGCGACGTCCCATCCGGGGCTCGGCTCGGCGAGGTCGAGCGCCGCAAGCGCGCGCGCACCGTCGGGTGTGTCGGCTCCGACGCCGGCCGCGAGCTTGCGCGCCTCGGCGAGGTGGCCGCGCAAACGGAGGGCATCGAGTCGCAGGGTGGTCGTCTCTTGGCCGGAGGGCTGCGCCTTCTCGAGCGGCGCGACGTCCTGCGAGGCGCGTTCGACGGCGCGCTCGAGCTCCGCGCTCGGGGCAGTCGGCTCGAGCCGAGCGGCGAGCCAGGCGAGGTCCGCCTGAACGACGGCGACGCGCGCGAGCGCATGGAGGATCCGTGGGTCGCTCTCGTCGACGCCGCTGGCGCGCACGAACTGCTCCCGCGCAGCACCGAGCTCGCCCGCGAGGAGCAACCGATCGCCTTCCGCCAGGAGGCGGGTCACCTTTTCGTTCGGTGGATGTGCATCGTTCGCGGATGAGCTCGACGCCGCGTTGCGCTTCACGACCGCGACTGCGACGACCGACAGACCGCCAAGTACGAGCAGTCCCGCAAGCCATTTTCCGAATGAAGGACGGCTCGACTGCCGGCTGAAGCTGCTGACGTTCGGCTCGCTGTACGTGTCCGAGCGCCGGAGCACGCTCGGGCGCGCGGCGCTTGGCGAAGGCGTGTGGGGCGCGAGGGAGGCGGCGCTCGGGTCGCGCATCGTGGAGCCCGCATGCGAGGGTGCGCGCCCCGGTTCGTCAGAAGCGCCCCCGATCGTGTCGTCGTCGGCGAACGGCTCCTCCTGCACGCCCTCACGCACTGCCGCCTCGACGCGCGCGAGCGTGGCGTCGGTCTCGACGAGGCCGGTCAAGTACGACGGGGACGGCTGCGGCGCTGCAGGGAGCTGTGCTTCACGGAGCGGCGTGTTCTGCGTCGACCTGGCCAAGCCGGGCGCGCTCCCCGCGGAGGGGCTCGGCGCCGGCGGCGGCAGCGTGTCGCCGCTGCGTGCGGACGGGGGCGCCTCGTCGTGCGGCGTCGCGACTCGCGGCATCGCGACGGGCGCCGGTGGGCGGCCGGTCGCGGTCGTGCGCGGGCGCTGCGCGCCGGTCGGGGCCTCGTCCGGCGCCGACTCCTTCGGGAACAGCGCGCGCAGCTCGTCTATTTTTCCGAGCACTCGCTCGGGCCCGCCGTCGCCCGGAACGAGCAGAGCGTCGCGGTCGACGATGCGACTCGTGATCGCTGCCTGGAGCTCGCGCATCGCCCCGAAGCGAAGCTCGCTGCCGTCGCTCAGCCGCACCGTCCAGCCGGTGAGCTTCGCCGAGCCGTCGGGGCGAAACACGCGGAACTGGTGTCCGCACTGCGTGCACTTGACGGTGGTCCCACGGGTCGGGACCAAGGCATCGTCAAAGTCGTAGCGAGTGCGGCAGCGATCGCAAATGACGTCCATGAGCTGCGCGCGACATAACTAGCACGAATCCTGGGGGATCCAGGAATTTGCCGCGCGGCCGCGCCGCGAGAGCTAGCGTCGCCGTGACCCTCACCCTATAGCGGACACCAACATGCTGGACCTTCGTCATGTCGTCGAAAATTTCGACGAGGTACGCGCCGCGCTCGCACGTCGGTCGCCGGCGGCTGCGCTGCTGCTCGAGCCGATCGCCGCCATCGCGGAGCGCCGTCGCCGCACGATCGCCGAGGCGGAGCGCAAGCAAGCGGAGCGCAACGCCGCGAGCCGAAGCATGGCGACGGCCGACAAGGCATCGCCGGAGTTTGCGGCGCGCCGCGACGAGCTCAAGGGGCTCAGCGCGGTCGTCAAGGAGCTCGAGCACGAGCTCGCGGGGATCGAGAGTGAGCTCGAGGGGCTCCTGGCGCGCGTGCCGAACGTGCCGCACGACTCGGTCCCCGTTGGCGCGGGCGAAGAGGGCAACGCGGTAGTGCACGTTTGGGGGGCGCCCCCGGAGCAGGCGTT
>SXGT01864228.1_pt1 | contig 14144 bp, 11 predicted proteins | sample 3176221 | NCBI WGS metagenome assembly SXGT01 (sample SAMN11356862, study PRJNA531348) | freshwater metagenome | isolation source: freshwater sample F1-120 | place: China: Fuxian Lake, Yuxi | collected 2017-12-25 | reverse complement strand
TTTGCATTGGCTCTTTGACGGGCTGACGATCGACAACCCCCGGTGCTGGTGTTTCCAGCGGGCGACGAGAGGAAGTGACAATCGCACCTTTCCCATCGCGTGGATTGCCGAGAGGATCGACGACGCGACCCAAGAGGGCTTCTCCAACAGGTACGGACAGCAGGGCACCGGTCGTGCGGACCTGGTCACCTTCGTTGATTTTCAGGTAGTCACCCAGAATGATGCAACCGACGGAGTTTTCTTCCAGGTTGAAGACCAGTCCGGTCACGATATCGCCACCCTTTGTGGTGATCTCCACCATTTCTCCAGCCATGGCTTCCGCCAGACCGTAGCAGCGCGCGATCCCGTCACCGACTTCCGTGATGACGCCGGCTTCACGAGACTCCAGACGGCTGCTGAAGTTCTCAATTTCCTTCTGGAGTACTGAAGCGATCTCGTCCGCTTTGAATTTCATACAAGTACCTTTGCCTGACCTGTTCTTTGATACGGGCTAAGCGTGAACGGAGGGATGAATCGTACACGGTGTCTTTGATCCGCAGGACCATACCGCCGATGAGCGATTCGTCGATGACATATTGAATTTCAGGTTGAAACGGCAGCTGACCTTGCAGATGGTTTTGAATCTGCTGGCGAAGCTCATCCGTTGGCTCAGTGGCAAGTGTCACAGTCACGCGACGCTTACCAGAGCGGGTCTCGAACAGTATCCGGGCAGCATCATAGATCGGTCTGAGAATTCCCAGTCGATCACGTTCACCAAGAACCTGAAGGAAGTTGGCGAATGTTGGCGACATGTAGTGGCCAAGCGAAGTCTTGAGAAATGCCTGCTTCTCTTCTGATGGAATGACCATCGAAGACAGAATCGCTTCGACTTTACGATTCTGATCGAGGACGTCCTTGATAAACGATTCGAGTTCCCCAAGAACGACTTCAGCCTGATCGCCAGCAGCATCCAGCAGCGCCTGGGAATAGACGCGTGCCAGTGAAGCGATGCTGGGATCTTCCAGAACCGAAGGGACGTGTGACTCGAGTGTTTCTGATTGCATGGGAACGTCGACTTTGGGTCAGAGTTGATTCTTGGTCGATCGAAGAAACCTGCTGAGGAGGCATTTCTTCCGTTAGTTACGGAAGACTCCGCTATTCATCTCGCCCAGAGCTTCCTGGACCAGACGCTGACGATCATTCGAGTCGATCGTGCGTTTGAGGAGTTGCTCGGTCGTGTTGACGACTTGATTGGACATTGTGTTGAACAACTCATTGAGAGCCTGATCTCGTGCTCGCTCGATCTCTTCGGTTGCACGCTTTTGGGTCGCTTGTGCTTCCTTCTGAGCGGTGGCAATGATGTCGTTCTTGGTATGATCGGCATCACGACGGGCTTCAGCGATAATGCTGCGAACCTCGTCTTGAACAGAATCAAGACGCTTCTGGTAATCTGCCAGCATGCGTTCTGCATCGAGACGTGCTTTCTCAGCGGCTGCGATATCATCTTTGATCGACTGCTCGCGAGCATCCAGACCTTGCATAATCGGTCCCCAGACGAACTGCGTCAGGAGCGCCAACAGTACAAGGAAGATAGCCAGCGAATAGATCGACATATCCGTTCGCCAGGTCGCGAGTGATGGCAGCGGACTTGGCTCCGTGCTCGGCTCACCAAGATGATGACCGCCATGACCGTGGCTTGGCTCTTCGTCACCAGCATGAGCAACGTCATGTGGAACTGTGGCAGACTCGGTCGGGGCAGGCTTATCAGCCTGGACTGCCAGAACCACAGAGGAAGATGCGAACATCAGCCCGAGGAAAAGACAGAGTGTCGTCAGAAAGTTTTTCATGAGCCGGCCTCGTAAACCGTCGTCAAGTCGAGAAAGAAGTTGAAGGAATGCGTACGTAATTCAACGCAGGGAGAGACCCTGCCATCAATAACGTGCATTCTGCTTGTTGATCATCTGGACGTCATCCCACGATCAGGATGACGTCACTATAGCTGAAATGCCGCAACTAACTGACGCCGCGGAATCAACTAGGTAGGGTAACCACCGTTCATGAAGATGGCGGTGAAAGCCAGACCTTCGATCAGAGCAGCTGCAATGATCATGGCGGTTTGGATCTTGTCAGCGATTTCAGGCTGACGAGCCATGCTCTCAACAGCGCTACCGCCGATGCGGCCAATGCCGAGACCAGCGCCCAGAACGATCAGACCGATACCGACTGCGATAGGAAGTTGCATTGAAACTCTCCAAAGGTTGCAAACGTAACTACAAGGGTTTGTGAAATTCCTCGCCGAAAGACCGATCAACTCAGTACTTATGGCGGGACAATTTATCCGACATGACACCAGTACAAACCAGCATCACATGTTTCTGAATTTAAACGATCAGTGAGCGTGAGCGTGTTCATGGCCGTGACCATGATCGTGCTCAGCGTGTGGATGGTGCGAATGAATGGAAGACGAGATGAACATGGCAGACAGAAGAGTAAAGACATACGCCTGAAGGAAGGCGACCAAGAATTCCAGAAGAGAGAAAATCCCGGAGCCTATGACGGCCATCGGAGCACCGAGGTACCATTGCCAAGACGATGTTCCAGATTCCAGTAATTCGGCAGCGATAATCACGGTTCCCAAGATACCGGCCAGAACCATGTGGCCGGCCATCATGTTTGCAAAAAGACGAATTGCGAGAACAACGTGTTTGACAAGCGTTCCGAAAACTTCGATCACGAAGATCATGTACTTCAAGGGAGAGAAGATCGGCGGCAGATCGATGTGCGGAATGAAGTTAGAGATCCAACCCTTCCAGCCCATCCGTTGCACACCGTAATAAGTGCCGATGACGAACGTACAAAGTGCCAGACCTGCTGTCACATGCAAGTCACCGGTAATTGTTCCCATGAACGGCAGCATGCCGATCAGGTTGGCAGTCAAAATGAACATGAAGGCGGTGAGCAGGAAAGGAACGAACGTGTCTGCGTCCTCTTTGCCCAGAGCTGGACGAGCCAATTGATCACGAACAAACGCAACCAAAGCTTCCAGCATATTTCGAACTCGACCGCGAGGAACATCCGAGCGGAAGAATGCTTTCTTCAGCCAGTAGAAGGCAGCAAAGACGATCACCGCAACCAGCAGTTCGATGATCATGTATTTCGAGATACCAAGGCCCCACTTAACTTCATACAAGTTTTGCAGTCGGGCGAATGGCTGTGGGATCAGGATCTTACCAGCCATGGCTTCGCTGATATGTTCGAGGTCAGCCTGGTCGATGGACTTGACGGACTCAGCAGTGACCTCGGCATCTTCCGGCAAGTGCAGGTAATCACGTAGAATGTAGGATGGAACGTCACTGGCTGATTCGTAGTGCGGCTGATACCAGGCGCGTGGCACTTCAAAAAAGAAGCAGTCTTTGACGTGCAGGACGGGGCTGGACATTATTGGCGCTTTTGCTGTTGGCGACGGCGTCGATGATTCAATTGACTCGACATGCAAAACGATTAAATCGATGTGCGGTCAATCAGATAAACAGAAATAGTGGCAAGAGAAGTTTTGAACAAGTCATTCGAGGTGAAATTTTTGGGAAGTTTTCCAAGTGTCGTCATCGTGGCTTTTCGTGTCGAATAATCACGATCGACACGATTGTCTCGATGATGAGTGTCCCGAGAAATGTAAGGACCAAAGCCATCGTCAGGCCAAGGCTCTCAAACTGAGGAAACCGCGATCGAGACACGACGAGAGCCGCTGCAAAAATCCCGCAGCGCACCGCCATTTGAAGGTAATGGACGAGGTGAGGTTCCAGTGTTCGGCTTGCGACCAGACCGTTGATTCGGTTGATCGTCATCGTCGCGATGCAGACGAGAAGGGCCAGCTCGACAAGAGGCAACGCTTGTGGTCCGAAGCGCTGATACCAAACTGCCCCGAGAAGGGAAGCAATCAACGTCAGCCCGACACCGTAAACGATGATCAGGCGTAAGACCAGAGACGTTCCAGACGGTTTATGAAATGATCCCGAAGAGGACATTTCATCGGCTGGAGGAGAGTCGCTCAAATCGTCGGTTCCAAAAGAGCGGGGACTCGAAGGGAGATCCGATGTGTGCTCGCGTCAACGAGGCCCAACATACCTAGAACGCCCCATGATGTGAAACGACATTCGATGTGACAAAATGTCACAAGACTATGACAGCAAAAGGAAATACGGAAATCATTCACCGAAATCCAACGCCATTCATTTCCTGGGCTGGCTTTTAGAAATTCGCAGCAGATAGCTCAATCCAGAGACCATCCCGATCACGCCGCCAACTGGTGCAAAAAACATCGTGCGAAGATATTGATCCAGAAAGTAGCCTCCCACGGCAGGCAAGGCAATCATCAATGCCCCTGTGAGCACCTGAGCATAGATTTCAAAGCCACGGCCGATGGCTTGAGACGACTCAAACGCCGATTCCTGCGAGTCTTTCGTTGGTTTGTCACTCGAACCTTCGGCAGATTTCACGTGGGCAGCATTTTCTACGGACTTCGCATTCATAAATGGGTTCTCTGGAATCTGCGACTTCATCTCAGCGAGACGTTTTTCATAACTATTCAGTTTCGTGAATCCATCGTTCTCTAGTCGTTCGTCATCTGGTTCATGAGCGATCATAGGGACTTTCTCAGCGTGAAATTTCTCTCATGAGACAACGACTTCGGTTATTACCCAGTCACATCCTGCCTGAAACAGATTTTTTATAACATATTAAACAACAAAAACTTGCGACAACACAAAGAAATTGAGATTGCTTATTTGAGCCGTTACGGTTAGCATTTTCATCCGAACGTGAATGAATTTGTCGGGTGAATCTTCTGTCTGAAAATTGTAGCAATTTTCGTGCGGAACGAATCAGAATATGAATATCCAGTCAGCCGAATCTACCAGGTCAAGTCGACCGGTGATGGCTCTACTGCCCCTCAAGTCTCGTCATGGATGACTCCACGGTCTGGAACTCGTTCTTTCCCAGATCCGCCATTTGCAGGGAGACTCCATGACAACTCAGGAACTGAAGCTTCAGACCCGTAAACAGTTGGCAGACTTGGCGAGGGATCAGGGGATCTCGGGTTGGCATGCCATGAAGAAGGATGATCTGGTCAACAAGCTGGCCCGTCGCTTCCGCAATCTGGCAAAAACCGCTCCCAGAAACATCCAGGCCGACCTCCCAAACAGCCGAACGTCGATCAAAACAAAGTCACAGGACAATAATTTCGTTCGACGCCCCGTTTCTTCTGGCCCGATCCGCACCAAAGCACGCCCGCAATTCAAATCCGCTGTGCAGCCGCAAGCCGAGGATGTGCTGCAGGCTGAGATCTGCAACTCGTACTGGGTGAAACTCTCCTGGGAACTTTCCAGCAAGACACTGTCCCGTGCCGAAAGCGCACTCGGTGCCGAATGGATGCGATCCAAGCCGATTATTCGCACCTTCGAACTGTTCGAGAGTGATGACAGCGACAAACGCAACCGCGCCCTCGACCTCGAAATCTCGGGCGACGCTGAATCGTGGTTCGTGCAAATTGAGAAGCCGGGCAAACGCTATCAGTTCGTTCTCGGTTACCTTGCACCGAGCGGTCGCTTTTTCACGCTCGCCAAGAGCCCGGCAGTGACTGCTCCCAAGCCAGGCGCTCAAGGCAGCATGGAACGAACTTACTCGACCTCACCGACTCATGCTGGCGGCAAAGAATATCGCGTTGGCGATTCCAACGTATGGCGCATCGGTGAATACAATACTCAGAAGACTGACGCCTTGAAACTGGCTTACACCTCTCAACGCAGTCTGCAGACGGGGGAAGGCAACGAATATCGCTTTAATCTGGAAGCAGAAATCGTTGTGCACGGCATTACGCAACCTGGGTCGGGACTGACCGTCCATGGTGAGCCGGTTGCTCTTCGTGAAGACGGCTCATTCTCAGTTCGCTATTCCCTGCCAAACGGTCGACATGTCATTCCGTTCGTCTCCGTCTGTCAATACACCGGTGATCATCACACGCAAATTCTCGCTCTTGAGCGAAATACGAAAGAGCTAGAAGTTCTGACTCGTGATGAGCTGTAATCCGGTTTTTTGTCTGAGAAGTGCATAAAAAAAGCCCTCGTCTTTAGGCGAGGGCTTTTTTAATTTACAGTCAACAGCGTCTAGATGGAACCTTCTGGAATTGGTTCGATCGCGACTTCAGGAGAGTATGTCTGACCAGGAACAGTCACTGTTGTCGAAGGTGGGCAGTAACCGCCTTGAGTACCATTGGCTGGACCATAGTTGTAGTTGCCATAGCCAGGATAAGCGGCTCCGCCCCAGCCATATCGGTGCCATTGTGACGGCACTGGATCAGTCGGCTGCATCCAGGGCATTGGAACCCAGGTTGGGACTGTCTGATAATAGAAGCCGAGTTGAGTCGTATCGGTTGGCGTGTAGACAGCTGGGTTGAAGGCGATGGGAGTGCCATAACCGTTGCCGCTCCAGTAGTCTGGCCAGTACTTGCCATAGCCGACGTTCGTGCGGACGATGGGAGCTTTGCCTGGAGGGGCATAACCCGTGCCCGGAGACACTTTACAGCGTCCGATGCGTTCTTTAAGGCGACCTGAGCGACAGTTGTCGCAGTCGCATTCCTGATAAATAGGTGCACCCTGGACGACAACGTTCTGCTGGTGGCCGACTGGCATCACTTGCATAACATTTGGCGTGGAAGGAGCGGGGGCGTCGTCTTGAGCCTGGGCAGACGACAGGCCGACCACAAGCATCAGCCCGCAGGCCAGGCTCGTCATCATCTTGCGAGCAGAGTCGATGGTCATAGCGATCTTCCTGATCGATGGAGGTTGAAGGTGTACGAGTCGAATCAATAAGGGGAGGAGGTCACATTTCCGACTGGTGTCAGTCGGCTGGAAGGAACACCCCAGCTGTAGTTGTAAGTGTGGTGCACAGTCGGAGCGAGTGGCACAGCGACTGGAACGCCATAGCCTTGAGCGGCATAGACATTTCCGTCTCGGCTATCGAAGTACTGTGGATCAACGGAGTAAACCCGGTGATAGTGACCGAATGGAGGCAGACCTTTACCGTCGGCTCCGCCTTTAGGAATGAAGTAGCCCATGTGGTAAGCCCACCAGCGGTGGAACTTACCGGTACCGCCGCATCGATTGCCGCGGCAGTTGTCGCAGTCACAATCTTCGTAGACGACTTCATTAACGACGGGAGACTGGCCACGAATGACCGCTTCTTCTTGAACGACCTGTGCACTGACTGGTCGAGCAAACTGTCGTGAAGCAACTTTTGCCACGCCGACTTCATCACCGGCAAAGGCGTTCACTCCGGAGAGGAGAACCGTCAGCACTGGCAACACTGCCAGGCTTGAACGGATAGAGGAAATCTTCATGTCATATCCCTTTGACGATGATGCAGTTTGGATAGCGATGTTGACGACAAACCCAGGCATGCAGAGCAGTAGCCTGCGGCGATTAGTGAGGAATCGAGAACTTTGAGAACAGCGGCTGCTGGCTGCGGTACTTGACTTTCACTTCTGTTCCCTGGAGATCCCAGCATTCATGTGAACGAACGCCGAACGGGGTCAGAACGTACTTGCCGTTGACCTTCCAGTAATAAGGTCCGTACATCGCATGATAGTCGTGAGAGTAAAGCATCTCGTGTGGAGCAAACGCCTGGTTGGTGATGTAAGTGCCACCAACGTAAGGAGGGACGTTTGGTTGAGGACTTGGATACAAAGGAGCATCCAGGTTGGGATATTGATTGCCACCATTGCCAATATACCCCGGGGTATAAGGAATTGGTGGGTGTGGGTAAGCATGGTGATGGTGATTGTGACCAGTCGGATTGACGGTCATTTCGTTCGAACCAGCTGAGCGGTAGGTCAGCGGGGTGGCTTCGATCGGTTTAGCCGAAGAGCCTTCGAACTGACCAGGTTCTTCAGCAGCGTAATTGACCTGCTGAATTTTGCTGTTGCTTGATTCGGCTTTTTCTTTCTTGCCGAAAGGCCAAACACCAGCAGATGTGTGCGTGACGAAGGTCATAAGAACGACGCCGGCCGTCAGTGACCCGATCAGATGACGATGCATGAGATCCTCCATGATTCCCGAAGTGCCGGCCGTCTCAAGACTGCGGCCCATTTTGTTTGATCAACTGTCCGCGATCCCTCGCGAACAGAGACATTGGTTATTACCTGGATCCTGAATCGAGTCATACGATTCGCTCCGCAACAACCGATGAGCACCCGTCTCGAAATAGAAAAGGCATCCTTGCCAGCTATCTGTTGACGTCTTGTGGTGCCGATCGGGTTCTGTCACGGAATGACAGATCCACCTCGTATCGATTAAATCGTCCTTTCTGTTTGTTCTGTCCTTGCACAATCTGAGGCGCCCATACAGACTCTGGAATCAGAATTTACGGAATAGTCGAAAAACTCATCGTGCTGGGAAATGTCAACGGAATCGTTAAACTGGCCCCAGATCACCTGATCTCACATTCCAGGCATTCATCGCCTAACTTCTGATCAGACTTCAACCTGAGAAAACACAACAGTTTACGCAGAAAACTGCCGAAACGGTTTAGATCATTGGATCACTCCGTTGAGCTCATTCTGGACACCATCAATCGACGTTCAGACAGCTCGAATACGGCATCAGTAACGGGAAGGAACACACGGACGTGGCGTCAAAAGGAAGCGGGAAGGCCAAGAAAAAGAATCAGGGCCCGATCGAAGAGAAAATTGAATACATCTCATTGGCCGACGAAACGCGTCGCCGCTATCTCAATTATGCGATGTCGGTCATCCAGTCGCGCGCTCTGCCAGATGTCCGCGACGGCCTCAAGCCCGTGCAGCGTCGTATCCTATATACGATGTTCAACGACGTCCGATTGCTGCCTGGTACCAAGCCCCTCAAATGTATGGCCATTATTGGCGATACGCTGGGGAAATATCACCCTCACGGGGACACGTCTGTCTACGACGCCATGGTTCGCATGGCTCAAGACTTTACGATGCGAGAGCCGCTCGTTGACGGCCAGGGGAACTTTGGGTCGCTGATGGGGCTTCCCGCTGCTGCTCCTCGTTATACCGAAGCCCGACTGACGGAAGTTTCGCTAGAGCTGATGTCCGAACTGCGCTTTGAAACAGTCGCGATGCGCGACAACTACGATGGTCGTTTGCAAGAGCCCGTAGTTCTTCCTGCACGCTTTCCCAACCTGCTCGTCAACGGCGTCCAGGGAATCGCCGTCGGGATGGCGACTTCGATGCCGCCGCATAACCTGGGCGAAGTCCTCAAAGCGTGCATCCACATGATCGAGGCGCCGGATGTCACGGTCGCGCAGCTGATGAAGTTCATCAAAGGCCCTGACTTCCCGCTCGGCGGACGCATCGTTTCGGATCGAACACAGCTGAGAACTGTTTACGAGACGGGCCGCGGCGCGGTCAAAGTCCGTGGTGAGTGGACGCTGGAAGAAGTCAAAGGCGAGAAGCCCCAGATCATCATCAATTCCGTCCCTTACGGCATTGCCACCAACGATCTCGTCGCATCACTCGGCGATATTGTCAACTCGCGCAAGATTCCGCAGCTGCTCGCCGTTAACGATGAAACCAGCGACGAAAACGGATTGCGAATCGCTCTCGACATCCGCTCTGCCGGTGATGCGGAGGTGGTAACGTCTTACCTTTACAAACACACGACACTCGAGCAGAACTTCAACTACAACAGCACCTGCCTGATTCCTGATGAGACAGGTGTTCTTGTTCCTCGGTGCCTGTCTCTGATCGAGATTCTTCGACAGTTCCTCGACTTCCGCCTGGAGGTCGTCCGCAAACGCTTCGAGTATCTGCTGCGTCAACTGGAACGACGCATTCACATTCTCGAAGGTTTCGCGATCATCTTCGATAACCTCGATACGGCGCTGAAGATCATCCGCGCCAGCTCGGGCAAGAAAGATGCGGCTGCGAAATTGATGGCCAAGTTTCCTCTGGATGAGGAACAGACAGAAGCCATTCTCGAACTGGCTCTCTATCGCATCTCAGCACTCGAAATCGATGACATCAAACAAGAACTGAAAGAGAAGCAGAAAGAAGCCAACCGCATCCGAAAGCTCCTCAACTCCGAGGCGGCTCTCTGGAGCGAGATCAAAACCGAGTTTCAGGCACTCGCGGAAAAGTTCACCTCGAAGCGAAAAACCAACATCGGCTCGTCGGAAGAAGTCGTCGAGTTCGATGCGAAAGCCTACATCGTCAAAGAGAACACCAACGTCGTGCTGTCGAAAGATGGCTGGGTCAAACGCGTGGGACGAATTGCGAGTGTCGACAAGACCAGGGTTCGTGAAGGGGACTCGATCATCGACGTCATCCCGGGCAGTACCCTCGATCACGTCATTTTCTTTAATAGCGATGGCATCGCGTATACGGTGCCCATCGAGCAGATTCCTGCTTCCTCCGGCTACGGCGAGCCACTCTCGAAACACCTCAAGCTCGCCGATGGCACTCATATTCTCTGCGGCTTGACGACCGACGCCCGCTTCACACCCGAGGATGGCGAGGCACCCGACGAAAACACCCCTGCTCCGCCCTATCTCTTCGTCTGTACGGCGAAAGGCAATGTCCTGCGAATTCCTCTCGGTGCCTTCCGGCCAACAACCAGCAAGGCGGGTCGCAAATACGCCCGCCTGATCGAGGGTGATAAGGTCATTTCCGTCAACCTCATTCCCGCTGAGACTCTATCGATCTTCCTGGCAACCAAAAAGGCTCGCGTGATTCACTTCTCGGTCGATGATGTCCCGGTCTTATCGGGAGCCGGCAAGGGTGTTCGCGGGATCAAGATACCGCCCGATGACGTCGTCCTCGGCATGGCCTTCATGTCCCGCCCCAGCGACGTCTTGCGAGCCGTCAACGAAAACGGCACAGCCATGACTTACGGCCAGTCGAAATACTCCATCGTCGCCCGTGGCGGTAAGGGATATAAGACGAGCGCCCGTAATCAACTCGCCGAGATCGTCAAACCACCGATCGAACTCGTCGACTGGGCCGCGATCGAGGGAACGTAGCCCTCCATGACCAACGGTGTCCTCTGGACATTATCGCAACATCACAGAGGACCCTGCGGGAGAGGTATCAGGCGGGAGAGGTATCAGGCGGGAGAGGTATCAGCGAGGGGTCGCGAGCGCTTTGTTCAAGGCTTGCAGGTAGGCCTTCGCGGAGGCTTCAATGATGTCGGTGCTGAGGCCGTGGCCGTGGAAGATGCGGTTGCCATCGCGGATAGAGACGTTGACTTCGCCAAGGGCGTCTTTGCCTTGAGAGACGCTGCTGACTTTGAAGTCTTCCAGTTTGACTGCCAGCCCGACGACCCGTTCCATCGCCCAGAAAACGGCGTTGATCGGGCCATCACCCGTGGCAGCGTCGGTGACAACGCGGCCGTCTTCGTGTTGCATTTCCAGCGTCGCGGTTGGAATCGTCCCCGTGCCCGCGGTGGTGTGGAAGCGGTTCAGCTTCCAGATTTCGGAGAGCTGTTGCTGACGGTTTTCGATCAGAGCCTGGATATCTGAGTCGTAAATATCTTTCTTCTTGTCGGCGAGTTCGATGAAGTCGGTGAAAACTTTCTGAAAGGCTTCATCGTCGAGGGTATAGCCGAGGGACGTGATGCGGTCACGGAAGGCGTGTCGACCGCTGTGTTTGCCTAGGACGAGGTTCGTACCGACGTAGCCGACGTCTTCAGGACGCATAATTTCATAGGTGGAACGCTCTTGGAGCATGCCGTGCTGGTGAATGCCGGCTTCGTGGGCGAACGCATTCTGTCCGACGATGGCTTTGTTCCTCTGGACCTTCATGCCGGTGATATTGGAGACCAGACGGCTGGTCGCACAAAGTTTTTGAGTGACGATCCTCGAATCAACGCCGTAGTAGTCTTTGCGGGTGCGAAGAGCCATGACGATCTCTTCGAGTGCCGCGTTTCCTGCCCGTTCGCCGAGGCCGTTGATGGTGCATTCAACCTGACGGGCGCCCGCTTCGATAGCAGACAGCGAGTTGGCAACTGCAAGGCCGAGGTCGTTGTGGCAGTGAGTGCTGATGACGGCCTTGCTGATGTTTGGAACTTTCTCCTTCAACGTGCGGATGACGTGGAAGTAATGTTGAGGAGTCGCATAGCCGACGGTGTCGGGACTGTTGACCGTGGTGGCACCTGCATCGATGACCTTTTCGACAACTTCGCAGAGAAAGTCGAGTTCGGTGCGGGCGGCGTCCTCGGGAGAAAACTCGATGTCATTGACGAATGATTTGGCAAACGACACCATCTCGACAGCGGTCTTGACGATTTCTTCCTTGGCCATCTTGAGTTTGTATTGGCGGTGGATGGCAGAGGTCGCGAGGAAGACGTGAATCCGCTTGCGTTCTGCTTCCATGATGGCGTCGCGAGCCCGCTCGATGTCTTCGACGCGAGAACGAGCCAATCCGCAGATCGTCGCGCGGCTGCCGAACTTGCGGGCAATGGCGCGGACGGCTTCAAAGTCACCTGGAGAAGCAATCGGGAAACCCGCTTCGATGACGTCGACCCCCAGATCAACCAGCGCCTGGGCAACTTCGAGTTTTTCATCGATATTCATGCTGCAGCCGGGGGACTGCTCGCCGTCGCGGAGGGTGGTGTCGAAGATGGTGATCGTCTCGGTGGCCGGTACTACACTGGCCGGTGTCGCGGTGGACATTGCTGACTCCCAGGAAAACTATCGTTATGGTCCGCCTAAGCCTTCTGTGTCCGAACGATGGACACAAAAAAACCTGAGGCCAGGGGACCTCAGGTTTGATGATTTGTATCAATGGAACCTGTCCGCTCCCTAGCTGGGCTGGGTATTGCCTAGTAGTAGCAGTAGGGACAGGTTGAAGGCAGGCATGGGGTGAATCCAGTCGAAAAAGTGTTTCACTGAGAAGATCATACGTTTTTCTGGTTTGCGATCAAGTCAATTTGAGAAGACTGTGTTAAACTGAACACGATTGCGACATGTTTCGACTCCAGCCGGAACTGCCTCGCCTGCCGAAAACGCGACTCCGATCGACAGGAACCAGATTTATGCACTCGACACACTTGGCGTCCAGAATGTTCGCGGTTGTTCTCCTGGGGTGTCTGGTTTTGAACTTTTTCTCGCAGACCAGCCATGCTGATGAGCGTCCGAATATCGTCATCATTATGGCTGATGACATGGGTTACTCCGATATCGGCTGCTACGGCGGTGAAATTGAGACGCCCAACCTGAATGCGCTCGCTAAGGATGGTTTGAGGTTCACACAGTTTTACAACACGGCTCGCTGCTGTCCGACGAGGGCATCGCTGCTGACCGGGCTGCATCCGCATCAGGCAGGGATTGGTCATATGGTACCGGAGCCGGGCGCCAATAAGCGTCGTTTGTCCGAGATTGACGCTTACCAGGGTTTTTTGAACCAGAATTGCGTCACGATCGCAGAAGTCCTCAAGCCAGCAGGCTATCAGACGCTGATGTCGGGGAAGTGGCACGTCGGTCAGATTGATCCCGCCATGCGACCACTTTCCCGGGGCTTCGAAAAATACTATGGCATTCTTTCCGGCGGAACGAACTACTTCGCCCCGAAGGCTCCGCGTGGTCTGACACTCATGCAGGATCCCATTGAACCGGAAGGCGATCATTACTACCTGACCGATGCTTTCACCGACTACGCCATCCGCTTCCTCAACGAAAGTCGCAAAGAACAGGAAGCCAGTTCGAAACCCTTCTTCCTTTACCTCGCCTACACCGCGCCTCACTGGCCGTTGCAGGCACCGCAGGAGACAGTCGACAAGTACGTTGGCAAGTACATGATGGGCTGGGACAAGCTGCGTCAGGAGCGATATCAACGGATGATCGAGATGGGAATCATCAAGAAGAACTGGAAGATGAGTCCGCCCGATTCGCCTGCCTGGAATTCACTAAATGATGAGAAGAAGAAAGAAATGGACCTGCGTATGGCGATCTATGCGGCTCAAGTGGATCGCATGGATCAGAATATCGGTCGCGTCGTTGAGACACTGAAGACAAACGGTGACCTTGAGAATACCGTCATCTTCTTCCTCTCGGACAATGGTGGTTGTGCAGAAGGGGGCATGCTGGGGTCACAGAAGCTCGCCGACCTGAATCACAAAGACACGCCGTTTATG
>SXGT01268392.1_pt1 | contig 14145 bp, 10 predicted proteins | sample 3176221 | NCBI WGS metagenome assembly SXGT01 (sample SAMN11356862, study PRJNA531348) | freshwater metagenome | isolation source: freshwater sample F1-120 | place: China: Fuxian Lake, Yuxi | collected 2017-12-25 | reverse complement strand
TTTACCAGCACCTGGGAAACATTTCACCGGAAATTGTCCCAAGCCCCTGGTAACAATTTCCCAGCACCTGTGCACATTTTCCTAGCACCTGGGGAAATTGTCACAGCACCTGGCGGAATTTTCACAGGACCTGGTGAAATTTCCACAGCACCTGGGGGAAATTTCCCCAGGTGCTGGGGAAACTCCCCCCAGCGCTTGGGGAACATTTTCCCAGGCACTGGGAATTTGTTGTCCCAGGTGCTGAGAAAATTTTACCAGGTGTTGGGGAACATTGTTCACAGGCGCTGGGGAAATTTCCCCAGGTGCTGGGAACATTGTCCCAGCAACTGTGGGAATTTTCACAGCACCTGTGAACAATCCACCAGCGCCTGGGAAACAATCACCAGCACCTGGGGAAATTTCCCCAGCGCCTGGAAAAATTTGCACAGCACCTGGTGAAATTTGTTCAGCACCTGTGGAAATTCGCCACCACCGGGTAAATTTTGCACAGCACTTGGGGAAATTTTCACAGCACCTGGAAACAATTGCCCAGCACCTTAGAAAATTGCCACAGCCGCTCAGCCCCTGTGAAACTTTTGGAAGTTCTCAAGCGTCCCAAGAGGACTCACGTCGGTCGCCAGTGGGCTCGAAACGGATTCGCCTTGCCAAGCACGCGCTTTCGTCGTGGGGCGACTGGGCGCGATGCTTGCCAACCCGCTGGTGCGAGCTGAGAAGGTTTTTTTCGGCAAGTTCGTCAAGTTGGGCAACACCTACGTGCAGACTTGGACGAGGACGGTCCTCCACAACAAGATCACGCGAGAGGAGCGTCGAGCTGACGACGAGTGGCGCCGGAGCGCGGAGCAGCGCCTGGGGATGGATGATGATGACTGCATGGGCATCACCGACGCCGTGGAGACAGAGAGTTGCCCTGACACAGAGATCGACAGCTGCTCAGACACGGAAATCGAGGAGGAAGGCTCAGACGACGAGGAACATCGCCTGGCCATGGAGAAGTTAGAGAAGCAGAGGACGATCTACCTACGCGAGGTCTCGGTCTTCTCACCGGAGTGGGGCATCATGACGACGTCGCAGCAGCAGCAGCAGCAGCAGCGGCTGGAGGTGAAGTTCTGAGTGGGGGCCGCGTAGGCGCCAGAATTAATGAATACGGTTGCAGAGTGCGGAGTTGCATCGCAGGATACCGCTACTGAGTTATTATTGGGCTCGCCAATCCCGCGTCATCGCGGGATTGCATCGTGCTTCACGACCACCACGGAGTTGTGTCGCGTGTTGCCGCTCTCGTCGCATCAGGGGTCGCGATCCCGCGTCATCGCGGGATCGCGTCTTGCGTCGCGATCGCAAAGGAGCTGCGGCGTGTCAAGCGACGCGAGGGTCGTAATCGCTTAATACCGTGGCACGGTGCCACAGGAGATTTTCCCCATACTTGGGAAACGGCGGCCCAATGCATGGGCCGCGGTTTCCCAATACTTGGGCAACGGTTTCCCAACGCTTGGGGCCCCGCCCCCCAAAACTTGAACGGTTCCCTTGGGAGCGGTTACTCACTACGCACCTGGGTTCCCCATGGCCATGATGCCGTAAGAGACGGTAGTCCCCCAATACTTTGGAAACCGACTCACAGAGTGCTGGGGTGCCGTTTCGCAAGTATTGGGGAAGCGTTGCCCAAGCATTCGGAAGTGCTTTCCAGGTGATCGTGCCCGGAGACCGTCTCCGTATTCTTCTTGGGACATGGTTTGAGAACGATTCGCAGTGGCCGCCCCGCAGCAGTGCGAGCTCAGTGCAGCTTTGAGTCCGCTCCCGGTGCCATCGCCGGGTCGGTATCAAGTCCCGCCGCCGTAGCGTTGGCAGCAATGGCACAGAAGAAGGTTGTTGCATCTGCCGTCGGAGGCTCCGTGACCATGAAGGTTACATCGACGGTGCCGCCCTCAGCGGCGGTCTTCGTCGGCCTCCCTCGTCACCGAGGGAGGCAGGCCTCCCTCGTCAACGATGGAAGGCCGCTAAGCTAGGCCAGATGAGATAAGCGGGAGCACCCCAGGGCTGGCGGGCTTAGCGGGTCGTCGCCTCCCAGTGATTGAAGAGCCCTGCGCAATATTTTGAGCACGGCAGCGGTCTCCCGGCGACGGGGGATCCCCTCCCATCGCTGGGAAGTCGCTACCCCATCACAGGGAAGCCGCTCTCCGCCACTGGGAAGCGACGACCCCAGTCTTTGGGTCTTGTCAAGTCGCTGGGTAGCCACGGTCGCCGCATCCAAGCGAACGGGAGGCCGCGTGCAGTCCAGGTGATTAGGGGGTCGTTGGCGGGGCGCCGGCTGTCCTGTCGCTGGTTGCTGGGCGAAGCGGGATTGCATGCGGCGTCGCCTCGAAAGCTGAGGTGCGGATCCCGCTCAAAGAGCTCTCCGTTGGCACCGACTCCGGGTGGCGCTGCTTGGACGCGACGCACGTCAAGATCTTGGAGGACTCTGTGCGCGGACGTTGGCCAGGCCGAGCGTGCTTCAGGAGTCCGGAAAGAAGCTGGTGTCGGCCGAGGACGGACGCTACCTGATCAACAACGGGCTGCACGCCATCAAGGCTTTGCAGAATGCGTCGGCCGAGCTCGACAAAGACGATGCAGACGTGCCGGACTGGCTGAACGAGGAGCTCGCAGAGATTTTCTCAGGCGGCGGCGTGCTCGTGGACTTGGTCGAGTACTCCTCGCCGGACCGGAGTGCCAGGTACGCGATGCAGGCGATGGCCCACGAGCAGGAGCAGAACCGCTACAGACCGACCACCTTGAAGAACAAGGTGGACTTAGTCGCTCGCATCTACGAGAACCTGAGGGACTGGTCCGCCGTCACGAAGCAGCTGCTCGACGTGTTGGGTGCGAGCAAGCGCTCGACGGTGCAGAGGTGGGTGACCTTGGCGAGGGACTTGGACGCGGACGTGCTCGCGGAGATTCAGGCCAAGCGGCCGACCTTGCCGCAGGACTTCGTCGTCGGGAACAAGTTCCTGACTGGCCGCGGCGAGTCGCAGCGCTTCCGGCTCAGTGCGAAGTACGCCAGCATCGCCATCGAGTGGTTCTTGGACATCACGGGGGTCGACGACGGGGGCGTCTCGGCTTCGACGTTCGTGAATGAAATTTGCTTGCCGGCGAAGACCTTGGAGTTGTGGGAGCAGTCCACGCTCAAGAAGTTCGGCGCGGTAGCTGAGAGCTTCAAGCCGTTCCAGCGAGTCGTCCAATCGTTGCAGAGGAATGGACGGTCCCGCATCCTCGCGTGCATTCGCGAGCGGATGCCCCTGGGCGGCGGCGGCAAGGCTGGGCCCGGCACGTCCGTTGGCATCGAGGAGTGCAAGGCGGTGCTTGATGAGCTGTCGAAAATGAAGGCTGGCAGCGTCGCGGTTGTGGCATCGACGGCGGACGGTGACGACGCGGCCCCTGCGGAATCGCAGGGGTCGGAGGCGGCGGCCGAGCTGAGCGGCGCCGCGGACGGCGAGCACGCTGACTTGCTGACGGTGGGCAGCGATGCCGGATTGGCGGACGACCCTCTCTCGAAGCAGCTTCAAGCTGAGGTGGCGAAGCAGCTGGTTCACGTCGCCATCCACAACGAGAAGCAGACCTTCGTGACGGACTGCAAGTCCCGCATCGTCTCAGAGGAGAAGGCGCTCATCTACGTGGAGGCCCCGTCTAGCAAGGCCCGCATCTTGGCAGATTTTTTGAAGATTGCCTCGGAGTTGCCAACGGCCACCACCGCAGCGGTGTTCGTGCCTGTTGGGAGTCGGTTGTCATTGCTCTCCACCGCGGCGGCGGCGGTCAAAAAGTGGTTCCCTGGTCGTCAAGTCTTCACCGTGGCGATCGGTGCCGACCAGCAGTCTGCCCGTAGCCGCACCTCGTTCGGCATCTACGTGCCCGTCCCGAGCGTGAAGCGTGACGTGCCATCCTCGTTGTCATCAACGGGATGTAGAGCGAAGGCGGTCGAGGGCCTCCGCATGCGGTGCAAGAGTGCGGCTTGCCGTTTTAGGCCGGCGCGGAATGGCGATACCGATCTTGATTTTCAGGAGGTCTTCGCGGACGACATCCCGTCGGACGGCGAGAAGGATGCGGCGGACGCGTTCGAGGAGGACGCGGACGGCGACGACGCTGATGACGTCGCCGAGGAGGCTCGGGGCAGCGCGGCCGACGTCAAGGTGTTGGCGAACTTGTTCCCCTTCGCGTACCCGGTGTCGCTCCACATTGTGATCTTGGGCGCCTTGCGGGCCAACTCCATGAGCCACGTGTTCTTGCTCACCCGCTCGCCCCATCCTGGCTTGCAAGTGGCGGCCCGAGAATCAGGTTTGGAGGTGGTGGTGCTTATGGACGGACCGTGGCCGGCCGTGCGATCAGGGAGCTCCGTGAGTCAACGATTCCGAGAAGGAGGGACCCAGACAACGAAGCCGAACGAGGGCAAGCGATGAGTAAATCAGACGCACTCGCTTGCTTCTTTTGGCATCGTTTTGCGTTTGTCGCCTCTTTTCGTTGGAGCGGCTGACGCCGTCGGAGCTCTCTGGCCGCACGTGCTGCTCAGGACCTTCGCCGCATGCACGCCAACACGGCGAGGAGCTCTTTTCGATGATCGTCGCATCGCGGAACCGGAAGAAGATCGAGTCGGCGTCCAACGCAACGGGTGCGGTCAAGCGCGTGCGGAGGGCCGACCTCCAGCTCATCACGATCCTTGCCCCTCGCATCGAGGAGCAATCAGTCCGGGTGCTGGACGTGACAGTGGGCGACGACACCCCCGTGTGGCGCCGAGGGCTGAACAAGTCGCCGGTGGAGCTCGAGACCAAAATGGTGGCAGCGTTGCAGCGGGAGCTGGGCAAGAGCGGCCTTTACTTGGACAAGTTGCCGGACGGGAGCGTCGCGTTGCACACGGACACGGCGAGGCGCGAGGGCGACGAGGTCTGCAACGTCACGGGCTTGCTCTACGACTCCGTCGCCGGCTTGACGACGTTCCTGAGTCACGGCGGAAACAAGGTGTTGGTCGACAGGCTTTTGGAGATTCGCGGCTTGGGCTTGGCGGACGACGAGGCGGGCTCGCTGTACATGGCCATCACCGGCGTCGCACGCTACGTTCGGCACTACTTGGGCGTGCGCCGCGGCGGGCCGAACGCCGTCCTCGTGGTGCAGACAGGCAAGGGCTGCGGCGACGGGCTCGTCAAGTGCATCGTCCAGACGAGGAACGGCGTCGGCATCGCGGCGAAGTCGCCTGTGGTGATCAATTACGGGAACGAGTACGACGTCAATGTGGCGACGACAGCGGCGGCCAGCGACGAAGGCGATGCCAAGCGGTTCCGCGGAGTGTTGGACGAGTATTTCGCGAAGCAGGGCGCCTGGTCCGCCACCAGTGGCACCAGTGCCGGAAACTCCGAGCCGGCGGCTGCGATGGCCACGACGGCCAAGCCGTCTTCTGCGACATCGCAGAAGGCGGGGACCGAGGTCCAGACCGGCGAGGCGGCGGCCGGGAGCGTCGCGGGGTCGATTTCCGGAGTGGATGGGACCGCCGCCAAGTCGGCTGCGAAGGCGAGGGCGGCCGCGAAGGCGACGACTCCCGTTACGACTCCAACTCCGATGGGCTCGACGGCATCCTCCTCGGGGGCGGATGAGACTGCAAAGCGCCCGCAGCCGCCGCTTGCCCTGCCCCCCGCGAAAATGGCGAAGACAGGCGAGATCGAGCTTGGCACCATCACCTCCCCCATCTCGGCGTCGCTGCTGCTCGTGACGGGCAAGGGTCAGCTGATCGTCCGGGCCACAGTGGAGGGCAGCAAGAAGGTGCCGCCGAGGACCGTCATGGCGAAGTGCAAGGATGGCAAGGTCCAGAAGCAGGGCTCGGGAGGCGGGCCGGCGTGGTCTTTCAAGAGCTCCATCACCACGGTCGTCGTGAACCCGACTGGGCAGCTCGTGAAGCTGGCGGAGTTCTGCGAGGCTGCCTCTTGCAAAAGCGTGGCGAGGCACAAGGGGCCTGTGACCGGCTCGCTCGCCGTTCAGGGGGACGTCTGCGCCTTCGAGGCCACTGCCGACGAGTGGAAAACGGCGATCCGATTGGCGACGGAGTTGACCCAGGTCAGCGTGAACTTCTTGGTCAAAAAGAAGGCGGACTCAGACGAGGCGATCCCTGCCGGCGTCGCGTTGTCGATCGCGAAGCAGATCATCGTGAAGGCCGGCGAAGACTTCGTGCTCCAGTGAGTGCGAGCGTAAGTAGTCACGACAGTCATGGGCTGCCCGCGACAATCCAACATGTTAGCAACGAGCGTTTGTTTCCAGAGCCGAAGGCCGACTGTTGTCTTGATGCGTTGCGAGCAGTTTGTGCTTGCTTCATTTTCGCCCGAGCTCTTGCATTTTTTCACTCCCGCGTATCGCGGGAGGCCGACCAAACTTCGCGACTTGACAACGTTGCAAGTCAAATTTATGCTCCGTAGCGGTGCGATCGCTTGAGCTCCTGATTTGTTTTGCCTCCCGCGTATCGCGGGAGGCCGCGCAGGCTTCGCGACTTGACGACGCCGCCAGTCAAATCGCCGTCACCGTTGCTGTCGTCGCCGTCGTGCGCCAAGCTTGTGGTCTCGCTCGCGGCCGAAGTCGTCAGAGGCCGCTGAGGCGCACTTGGTTGCCGCAGTGTGCGCCAAAACCAGATTTCCCCCAATGACGCATAACAACCGGGCCCCTCCGAGAGCCTCCGAGAGGCTCCAATCAAACGCCAAGGGAAATCGTGTCGTCTCCGTCTGTTTCAGGGATGCTCGGCTGCCCTTCGTCAAGGTCCGAAATACGCGACACTGCCTAGCATTGGTTTCCGGAGTGGGCTGTCAGTGCAAATCGAGCAGAATTTCGAATCGTGCCATTTTTGAGTGTGCGGCCCATGATTGATTTCGTGTTTTTGAAGCCTTAACGTCAGGTTTCGGTTTGATACGAAGCGGCGGTTAGTTACAGCATACCGTGGAGTTGAACGTCCGTCGCTAACTTGGTCTCTGCCGAATCGTACGCGAATTTTCGAAAGCGGTCGGTGTGCGCTCAGTGCCAAGGATTTCGCAGCCAGCTTGGTGCTCAGCGATTTGTTTTGGCAAAGAGTTTGGGGTTTGAAAGTTTGGCGAGCTGCTTCTCAGACTCAGCCCCCACCATCGCCCCACGGCACCGTGGGGTGTGTATCTAGGCCGCCTTGTCGGTTCCAGTCCGCCATCGGGCCGCAGCCATGGACGCGGACGGCGACTGCACCCTGCAGTTCGACGCTGACGGCAGCGACGGGTCGCACGACGCGGTGGACGACGACGCCGGGTGGATGGTGCTGTCCTCGTCGGGCGATGCGGAGTCGGTCGACGGCGTACTCTTCTTCGACGCAGCGGATGGCGACGGAGAAGCCGCTTCGGATTCCGACATTATGGTCCAGGATAGCGAAGCCGAGAGCTCACACATCATGGCAGACTCAGACTCAGAGGGCGAAGCCGGAGCGAAGTCGGCGCCTCCCCCCACGCCACCGTGGGGGGTGTATCCTTGCCGCCCCGCGTCATCGCGGGGCGGCGTCAGCGTCCCCGACGACGTAGTGAACCTTGACCACACCGTCGAACGCTTGCTGCGAAAGCTCGGGGCGAGCCGCGCAGCGCTCCTCAGCGGCGCTTCGATTCGCTCAGCATGCTTGTGCGCAGGCACCGGCTGCACGAATGGGATCTTGGGGGCCGTGGCGCGGGGCATCAAGTCAGTGGCGGGCGTCGGTGTCGCTCACGTCACGGTGTTCTATTGCGAAATCCAGGTCTTCAAGCAGCGGTTCATCAGATCACACCACGGCGGGGACGCCCTGATCTTCAATGACGTCGCCGCCCTCAGCTCCGATGCGGGCGATGCCGTGGACAGCAGTGGGAGTCGACATCGGGTGCCATTGGACGTGCACTGGGTGTTCTGTGGGCCGTCGTGTAAAGACATGTCGTCGCTCAACGGCAAGCGGAAGCATCTCGGAGCGGTCATCGATGGGAGGACAGGTAGCTCCGGAACCACCTTCGCCGGCGCCGTGGCTTTTCTTGAGAAGTCGCAGGCCAAGCTCGCCACCTTGGAGATGGTCCTTGGCTTGCTGACGCAGCATTCGCATTCCGTTGGCGACCATGAAACTCAGAACAGGTTTGCTTGGGGAAATGCTTTACGCAGCGCCGGCTTCGAGTTCTTGTTCGTCACCGCGGCGTCCTCAGACTTCTTCGTGCCGCAGGCCAGGCGTCGGGTCTACACCGTGGCGGCGTCCCCACAGCGCTGCCGGCTCACCGACCACGAGGTTAGGGTCAGGTTGGAGCGTGTGATCCGCCGTGGAGTCGCTGGCCGACCCCAGGCTGATGTTGCCACTGTCGCACTTCTGGCTCCCCCACGAGCACCCGGCGGTGCAGAAGGAGATGCACAGGCTGCAAAAGTCCATATTATCCGAGGGGACGCCCCCGCGTCATCGCGGGGGCGCCAGCGCAATGCCCAAGTGGATCGATGACCACAGGCTGACTTTCGAGAAGTACGGGCATCCGTGGGTGGATCCAGTCCTTCACCAGAACAACCGTGGCGATTGCCGCTACCGCCCGGCCATGGAGGAGTGCAACCCCTTTTACGCGTCGCTGTCGGACCGGAATAAGCACATGCTCGAGTTCTTGTGGGGCAGGCACGGCAACCCGCCGATTGTGGAAGTTCCGTGGGACTTGCACGAGTCGCTGTCGTGGTTGGTGCCGCACTTGGATTCGCAAGTGACTCGAGGAGAGCTCTTGGTTCGAACGATCACGCCGGCGGCCAAGTTGTGGTGTGCCTTCTTGCGCCCTCAGCGGCCGGTGCTGGGTTTGGAGAAGATGCGCCTGCAAGGGCTTCCGTGCGATGTCGCCGATCGATTTACCGACGGGCAGTTGTCGAACTTGGCCGGAAATGGCTTCGCCGCACCGGTGGTCGCGGCCATCACGATCTGCATGCTGTTGGAGTTCTCGGATGTCCTGCCGCGCTCCCCCGCCATCGCGGGAGCTGCGTGGTGAGTCGCTCGGAGCCGTCGCCGGACCGGAGTCGTCAGTCAACGCACCGACGTCCACGTCCAGCACTGATTTTGCTTGAGCGCCTCGCCTCTGCCTTCGCACGGAGTCCGGAGCGGCTCAGGGACATCATTAGAAGGTCGAGGGAGCGCGAGGCGAGGCGCCCGTTTTTTCATTCTCCGGCGTCCTCGCAGGAGGATCTGGAGTCTCGGCTCGGGCTTACCACTAACTTAGCCGACCGCGGGGCGGCGATCGGAGAACACGTTCGTCGTCGTCGTTGTCGTACACACAGTAGCGTGCCATCACCGGAGGTCGTCAGCAGAGAAGTCTACGCTTGCCGCTGCCGTTGGTTTTATTTAGTGTCCGGGAGTGGGCGGGCGACGTGTCCGGGAGGGGGAGTGCGGCGACAGCCCCGGCGACGCGTGCTGGCGACGTAATCTTAATCGCTGAGAGTAATGAGCCATCGTGCGTAGCCGTTTTCAGCAGGCTGCTTGTCGATCTCTTGCTGGCAGCATCAATGGATGCCGGCGGTGAAAGTGAAGCGTCCGAGCACTCTGAACCGAGGTCGAAGAGTGAGTGCTTGCGTGATGATGGGTCGGATGCGGAGCCTTTCTGCATTGGCATGGAGTCGTCATCGGATGAAGACCTCATGGAGGAGGCCGGCTCCGAGTGCGAGGATGTGTGGTCGGAGGGCATATCGCTGGCTCCTTCGTCTGAGGTTCTCTGGAGTTGGGGGGCTCCTCGCATCCCGATCGTCGCCCAGCCAGCGAATCTTGGCGGGAGGGGTGCGAGGGGCCCGCCAAGCCCAGCAGGGGACCAAAACGCACCGCGACGAGGCCGAGGTCAGCGATGAGGGTATCCTGGACGAGACGGATGCGTCGGTCGAATCTGGCGCGGCCGCATCGGACGACGGGGGGCTCCAGTTCGACGCGACTTTCGGCGGCCCCGGCGGCACCGCCGGGGCGGCGGACGGTGCTCTGAGGAGGCGCTGCCTCGGGAAAGGCATGCCGCTCTCCGTTCCGGTGATGTTGGTGCTGCGGAGCTTGGTTCGGGCCCTCGCGGCCTTGAAGCGTGACTTGGTAAGCTTCTTGGCTTCGGTGTTCGGGGTGGACGCACGCAAGATGCTGGTGATCCGCATCGCGGCCGCCATCAGCGGCGTTTCGGCTTCATCGGTCAGGCGGGCGTGGGAGAGCAGTGAGCAGAAGCTCAAGGACCGCCTTGATCGACGCCAAGCGGCTGCGCCTGATACACGCGCCCTGCGTGATCGCAGGGTGAGTTGTCGCGGCGGCCCCTCTCGACCGAGCGAGGAAGACCGGCGGACCGCCATGAAGAACATTATCCGGACCGCGATCGCTGCGGCAGTGGAGAGGCAGTCCTTTTACGGATACGAGAGGATGCTTCACCGCATGCGGCTGGCTTCCGCGCAAGTGGGGCATCGATACGAGGACCGCAGATTTGCGGCGCGAGTCTTGCAGATGGCCGGCTTGGTGCTGAGGCAGCTCGACGCGCACGATTGGCTGTCGCGCCTCCCTGGCATCGGCGTCGCATCTGACTTCGCCGTTCTGGCTGACCCGGTGTCTTTGGGCTTGCAGATTCGATCCAAACACGACGTCCTCAACGTGATGTGTCTCTGCGTGGTGGGCTGCGGCGGCCAGATTCACTGCCCGTTTTTTGCGGCCCCCGCAATGCCATTCGGCTCCCATGGCGGACGGGAAATGTGCAAACTGATGGTGCAGACGTTGGAGGAGCACCCGGCAGCTTTCGGTCGTGGAGTTCTGAGGCGACGTCTGTCCAGCGTTTGCGGTGACGGCGCCTTGACGCTAGGCGGGCCCGATCACCGTCACTCCAGCACGAAGGCAGCATAGTTTTTGTGGCGGACGGTGCACGCAGAGTTGCAGGGGCAGGTGCCGGACATGACCGTTTGGGATGCGTTCCACAGGGTCGACGTTGCAGCGTGGCGAGCAGTGAAGAGGGTGCCCATGGCACAAGCCGTCTTTGACATGGCCAAGCAGTTGGACCATCTTTTCGGCGTGGACGAGGGCGTGCTGCTGTACCGCGGGGCGGTGGCGGCCATGTCGATCGAGGCGACGTCTACTCGGGCTCCCGGGACTACGAGGAAGGTCGGCTACCTGGCCGGCACGCCAGGCAGTGTCCTCCAGAACTACAAGGCCATCATCGGCAGCATACACGCGCGGCTTGAGTGGATCTCGGCAGGACGGTCTGTGCAGACGCTGTCCCACTTGGCGCAAGTTTGCCGGATTCTAACCGACGTGTCCTTCATTGCCTTCTCCGCATTCTTGGACGACTTGCTGGGAGGAACGCTGCATCCGTTTTCGACTCAGGTCCAGAAGGCCATCGAGCCAGCAGTTTTCGCGCGGGCTCAACGGCGCATCATGGGGCGATTGCGAGACCTTCCGGACCAGCTCCGCTCCACCCGGCGGCTGCTCCGCGTCATCAGCTTCTGCCGACAATGGGCTTCGGCGAATGAGTTGAGGACCCTCTGGCTTGCTCACTCGTCCTCCGGCGCCGGACTCATGCTGCCCAACTTCTGGAGGGCCGTCGCAGACATCCTCGCCGCAGCGACGCCTTGCTATCAAGGCGTCGAGCTCGCCAGTGCAGAGTTTCTGGACCCCAGCGTTTCGCACTGCTTGGGGCCGCACTGCCAGTGCCCTGGGCGAATAGCGGCTGGCCCCGAGTCATCGCGGGTTCCAGTGTTTGTTCAGGGGAGGCGCGTGCTCGTGCCGCCGTGGGTCGCTCACGGCAGCAGACTCCGACCGTACGATGGCGATCTCGTCGGCGTCTCCGCTCGCTGGCAGACGTGGCTTGTGGCCGCCGATGTGCCGCTAGGCCTTCGGAACGTGCTGCGGATACGGAGGGCGAATTGCACAGCGTGCCGCGTCCCGCACGGCTTCTTCGTCGCGCACGACAGCATCGACGGCGCCCTGAAGGCGGCTGCGAAATGCGTCGTCGAGCTGCACTTTGAGCTGCATGGTATTCTTGGATCCGTCGGGGTGAACGACGGCATGGCGAGCTTGTTGCAGAACGCGTCCAGGTGCTTCGACTGGGGGTCGCTGGCGACGCAGGCGCCGTCGGCAGACGACGTGCGGTCCTTTCGTGCGGTCGCCAACGTGATGGAGCCGCTGATGCGCTTGACGGAGTACCCAGTGCACGCAGACTTTGAGGACGTGAGCCGGACCTGGCCCGCCCTTGACGAGCTCTGCGGCCAATACGTGGCGCTGTGCCGTCGCGTGCGAGACGCGGCGTCAGGAGTGAGGCTCCACGGGGGCGAGGTGCCGGACGCCAGACGACCGCCCCCGGAAGTCGACCAGGCCGCTCGCCGTTGGTCAAAGGTCGTCGCTTGCAAAGTGTCGCCCGTGTGGTCCCGAGGGGTTCTTCGTCATGTTCTGGCGACAGGCTTGGCGCGAGCGTCGGGGAGTCCCTCTCGCACGGCGCGGACGGCCGTGCTCTACGAGGTCTGCACTTTGGTTTGCTTGTTTGAAGGCGAGGTGCCGGCTGAGGCCTTCAAGACGTATCGCGTGTCGGTGAACTCCCTGTCGCCGGCTCGGGGGATGCAACGACACCTTGCCATCAAGGTGTCTCGTGACTTGGATCACGATCGGTCGCGGAAACTGGTGAGGGTGATCGCGGATGAGATCGAGGTGGACATTTCCGCAGTTAGCGCAGCCATCGACATGCACTCGTGGTTCTCAGTGGGGCGCCGAGGCGGTGCCCAAGTCCGGCGCGGACGTCAGCTTCTCTGCTGGCACGCGGCCCGCCTTCATCACCGCTGCAGACTACTGGCGCCGCCGGACGCCGCATGCGAGAGCATCGGCAGCCAGATCCGATGGCTTTGGGACCAGCGCGTGGGCAGCATCAGTCCGACCGTTTTCGCTGACAAAGTGCATTTGACGAGCGCCGGGGTGAGTTGCTTGGGCGGAGACCGCGACGAGACGATCGTCGAGAGCATCTTGCGCATGTTGGAGACGGCTTCGCAGAAAAAACTCACTCCGTTCGAGGGGGCTCGCCGGGCCAGCGCCGCGAAGAGTCAGAGGGGGCATGTGGCGCAGAGGCTGACGCGGCTCAAGGACTCAGGACGCAGCCACACTGGCGTGGATGAGAGCCACCTTGAAGCTCTTAGCGTGTCTTTGTGGGACGAGGCGGCGCCGGGGCTAGCAGCGCACCACGCGCAGTTGGCAGCGCGAGCGCGTGCAGGATGGCCGACCGAGTTACCGCCCGTGCTGGTTGATGCGTTGTCGCGGGTGACTCGAGGCCAGCGGATGCCGACCGTGCTTCCCTCAGTCGACCTCATGCACGTGGACGGGCGCAACGTGGCAGGCAGCGTTCGCAACCGCGCCGTTGCGGCTTGGTTCGCGTCCGAGGGCGGTCAGGAGTGGGCCGCCGAGAGACGCCGACTTCTGCACCACGGCGAGCCTGATGCAGTGATCGGCGCGAGGACCTCCCGCGACATCGCGGGAGGGAGCTCCCACGACATCGCGGGAGCTGACGGCGGCGCGAACGGCAGCACTGAAGCAGAGCCAGTGGGTTCAGCACGCTCGGTGCCCTCGGCTCCTCTGGCTGCCGCGGCTCTTCCGCCCGCCCCGCACGGCGCCGCGGGGATTGGCGGTCGCGGTCATGGCCCCGGAGACGCCGCACCCGGCGGTCGTGGTCGCGGTCGCGGCCGAGACCCTGCGGGCGATGTCGGCGGTCGTGGTCGTGGCCGCGGAGGCGCCGTGGCGGGCGGTCGCGGTCGCGGAGACACCGCCGCCGGCGGTCGTGGTCGGGATGGCGGTGCTGCGGGCACGCGCAGCGACGTGAGGGGCAGCGTTTCGGCTGGCTCCGCCTGCAGCTCAGCAACCAGCTCCGCCGCCATCGGCGGAGCGGCGACCAAAAAGCGCAGGAGATGAAAAAACAACTGTGTCACACAAGTCTTGCTTTGGACTTGACATCGACTTGGGTTCAAAATCAAGTCCGGGAGTGCGCTCTTCGTCAAGTCAACTCATTGGGCTGTTTGCGCTGGTACGGCTGAGGCTGGGGCGGTCAGGCCTGTGTCCGCCCTGTGCCTCCCGTCGGTCGTCGCGCAGCCGGCGGGGTGTGTGCGCCGGCCGCCGCTCGGACTGTCCTTGTGGTGGCTGCCGCGGAAGGAACAACAAAAAGGCACCAAATTATGAATTCACTA
>SXGT01314094.1_pt1 | contig 14147 bp, 17 predicted proteins | sample 3176221 | NCBI WGS metagenome assembly SXGT01 (sample SAMN11356862, study PRJNA531348) | freshwater metagenome | isolation source: freshwater sample F1-120 | place: China: Fuxian Lake, Yuxi | collected 2017-12-25 | reverse complement strand
GGTCATGACGATCACCGCCGGCCCATGGCCGGTGACGTGCACGCGCTTGGTGACACCATCCAGCGTGATCTCGCGCGCCTCGAAATCGCCGAGGGCGTCGTGTTCGGTCAGATTCGGGTCGGGCATGTCCTGGGCTCTCTGGAGGTGGAAGGGCCTTGATTGCACCAAGGCCGGCGCTACACTGCCAGTGTCTGTTTTGACATCTTTCAAGCCATTCCTGCCATGCGTGATTTCACCGTTCTCGTGCTGCCCGGGGCCTGGGGGAGTGGGGTGGCCGTCACGCTGGACGTGTTGAGCGCGGCGGCGGCCATCGCGCCCCGGCTCGCCTTGCCGCAGCCCACCTGGCGCGTGTGCTCGCCCGGCGGTGGCCCGGTGGCGCTCAGCCACGGGCTGCAATTGCAGGCGCACGCCCTGCCGGCCCGAGCGGGTCGCGACAGCTCGACCTGGATCGTGCCCGGCCTGGGGGTGGACCAGGCCTCAGCGCTGGCCGACCGCCTGGCGCGCGACGACGCGCGGGCCGCCAGCGAGGGCCTGCGGCGGCACGCGGCGCGGGGCGGCGAGGTGGCCGCGTCCTGTTCGGCCGTGTTCCTGCTGCAGGCGGCGGGTCTGCTGGATGGCCGGCGGGCCACCACCTCGTGGTGGCTGGCGCCGCGCCTGCAAGGCCTCGCACCCCTGTGCCGCGTGGACGCGGACCGCTTGGTCTGCGCCGACGGCCCCATCACCACGGCCGGTGCCGCGCTGGCGCAGACCGACCTCATGCTCCACCTGCTGCGCACCCGCTTCGGCCCGGCGCTGGCGGACGCGGTGAGCCGCGTGCTGCTCATCGACGGCCGCCCGGCGCAGGCGCCCTTCGTGCTGCCCGCCATGCAGTCCAACGGCAACGAGCTGATCGGCCGCCTGACGCAACACATCGAATCCGCCTTGCCCCACCCGCCCGACGTGGCGGCGCTGGCCGAGGCCTTCGCCATGTCGCCGCGCACCCTGGCCCGGCACGTCAAAGCCGCCACCGGCCGGGGCGCGCTGGCGCTCGTGCAGAGCGTGCGGCTCAACCGCGCGCGCATGCTGATCGAGCGCAGCCGCCTGACGATCGAGCAGGTGGCGGCCCAGGTGGGCTACGAAGACGCGACCGCCCTGCGGCGCCTCATGCGAAAGTCGGCCGGGGCCTCGCCCAGCCGCTTCCGTTCGGGCCCGCATTGAACGCCCCGACCCCCCCCAACGCCACCCCACATCGCGCATGCACATTCGCCGCCTCACCCCTCAAGACGCCAGCCCCTTTCGCGCGTTGCGCCTGTCCGCCTTGCAAGAGGAACCCACCGCGTTCGGTTCCAGCCATGAGGAAGAGGTGGTTTTCCCTCCCGAAACGACGGCGGCCCGCCTCGCGGTGCACCCCGACCAGGGCGCGTTCGGTGCCTTCGAGGGAGACCGGCTGATCGGCATCGTGACGCTTCGGCGCGAAGACAAGCGCAAGCTGCGGCACAAGGGGATGGTCTATGGCCTGTACGTGGCGCCAGAGGCGCGGAGCAAGGGCGCGGGCCGTGGATTGCTCGTGGAGGCGCTCGCGCTGGCCGCGTCGGTGCCCGAACTGCTTCAGGTGAACCTGAGCGTCAATGCCGGCAACGTGGCCGCCATCGCCTTGTACGAATCCCTGGGCTTCCAGACCTTCGGCCGTGAACCCGCCGCCCTGCGGATCAACGGGGTGTTGCACGACGAACTGCACATGTTCTGGCGTCCCGCCCGCTGAGCGGGCGGCAGGGGTTTCATGCGGGGGAGGCCGGTGGCGTGTTGGCCATCACCAGCAGCACCATGGCCGGCTGGTTGCTCTCGTTGATGAGCTGGCGCGCCTCGCCCGGAGCGAAGCGGCAGGAGTCGAGGGCGCGCAGCGTGGCGCGTTGTTGCACGCCGTCCACCGCGCCCACCAGGGTGACCTCGCCCTCGACGACGAAATAGAGCTTTTCGACCGGCGACGGGTCCAGCGTGGTGTGGCCGTCGGGCAGCAGCTGGCTCATGCCCATCCACATCTGGGTGGACGGGCCGGCTTCCTTGCCCTGCAGGCGCAGGCAGCGCATGTCGAAGTGGTTGGGCGCCTCGTAGGTGGGCGCCTCGTCGAAGCGGGTGACGTGCATGGTGGTGGCTCCTCGCGGGTGTGCGTTCAGGGGCGCAGCACGATCCGGTCCGTGCTGCCACCGAGCACGGCGCGGTAGGCATCGGCCGCATCGGGCAGGTCGTAGGCGCGGGCGATGGGGAAGGGCTTGAGCGTGCCGCGTTCGAAGCCTTCGCGCATGGCGTCGAGCTGGGCGGTGGAAGTGGCGCAGTCCATGGCGAGCGAGTCGATGCCCACGTAGGTGTGCATGCCCCGGTAGAACGCGAAGATGTCGAAGGGCACGGCGCGGTCGTGCGTGGCGATGAAGATCTGCGTCGCGCCCTTGGCCATGGCCTTGTTGGCGGCGTCGAAGTAGGCGCTGCCCACGGTGTTGAACACGGTGTCGGCCCCGCGCCCCTGGGTGAGGTCGCGGGCGGTGGCGGCCACGTCGACCGCCGTCGCATCGATCACGTCCACCGGCGCGCAGCTGAAGCCGGCGAACGGGCCGGGGCCGCGCTGCACGGCGATCACGCGTGCGCCGGCCTGCGCGGCCAGCTGCACCGCGGCCTGGCACACCTTGCCGGTGGCGCCCATCACCCTCACGGTCTGGCCGGCGCGAGGCATGCCGCTGCGGCGAAAGCCCTCGTAGGCGGTGACGAAGGGCACGCCGACCGCGCCCGCCTCTTCCATCGAGAGGTTGGCCGGCATGGCGCGCAGCGCGGCCAGCGGCAGTTCGAGGTAGCGCGCGTGCGAGCCGTCGCGCGTGATGCCGACATCGCCGCCCGAACCGTAGACCTGGCGGCCGATCCATTCGGTGGGGCCTTCGACCACGGTGCCCGCGAAGTCGCGGCCCGGGGTGCGCGGCCACACGGCCTGCGGCATGATGCCCAGGCTGGCCTTGGCGTCGCTGGGGTTGACGGCCGCCGCGCCCACGCGCACCAGCGCGTGGCCCGGCGCGGGCACGCGCTGGGGGCTGTCCACCAGCATCAGCCGCAGGGTGTCGATGCTGTCGGCCTTCTGCAGCAGGCGCAGGGCCTGGCCGGTGTCGGTGGACGGGTATGGTGGCGCGATGCCGGTGTCTTCGTGGATGTGTGCGGTCAAGAGCGTTCTCCCTGTTCTTATGGTTGCGGCAGGCCGAGCATCGTGCGCGCCTCGCGCGCGCTGGCAATGGTGCCGCCCATGCTTTGAATGATGTCCCGCGCGCGGGCGACGAGCTGGGCATTGCTCTGGGCGAGCACGCCTTTGTCGAGGTAGATGTTGTCCTCCATGCCCACGCGCACATGGCCACCCGCGAGCCAGGCCTGGGCGACGATGGGGAATTCCATGCGGCCGATGCCGAAGGCCGTCCAGATGGCGCCGGGCGGCAGCATGTCGCGCGCGTAGAGCACGGTGGCGGGCGAGGGCGCGAAGCCGTACTTCACGCCGAGCACGAAGGTCCACATGCCGGGGCCTTCCAGGCTGCCGTCGGCGATCAGGTCGAGCGCGAGGTGGATGTCGCCCGAATCGAAGATCTCCAGCTCGGGCTTGACACCGGCGGCGCGGATGGTGGCGGCCATGCGGCGCACGTTGCGCGGCGTGTTGATGACCACGTCCGGCCCCGAGTTCATGGTGTTGAAGTCGAGCGAGCACACGTCGGGCTTGATGAGCGCGATGTGTTCCACCCGCTGGTCCGGCGGCAGCAGCGTGGTGCCGGGCGCGTACACCTTGGGGTCGTCCTCGCTCGGCACGAAGCGCCCACCCGGGCCGGTGGTCAGGTTGATGATGAGTTCGCGGTTCTCGCGCCGGATGCGGTCCACCACCTCGCGGTAGAGCTCGAGCTCCATCGACGGCTTGCCGGTGTGGGGGTCGCGCACGTGGATGTGCACCTGGCCGGCACCGGCTTCGGCGGCGGCCAGGCATTCGCGGGCGATCTGCTCGGGCGTGACGGGCAGGTGCGGCGTCTGCTCGGGTTTGACCAGGTTGCCCGTGACGGCGCAGGTGATCAGGGTCTTCTGGGACAGCGGGTTGAAGAGGCTCATGGGCGCGGGGATTCAGAGGTGGCGGCCGCCATCGACCACGATGCGCGTGCCGGTGACGAAACGCAGGGTGGTGGCGAGGGCCTCGATGGTCGCGGCCACGTCGTCCGGCTGGCCCACGCGGCCCAGCGGCGTGGTGGCGGCGGTCTTGGTGTTGAACTCCGCGCCCCGGCCCGGCACGAAGCTGGACTCCACCGCGCCGGGCGAGACGGAGACCACGCGCACCGCGGGCGCCAGCGCCTTGGCCAGCGCGTCGCCCACCACGTCCAGGCCGGCCTTGGCCGCCACATAGGCGAGGTTGCTGCCCACGCCGGTGAAGCCCGCGATGGACGAGACGTTGGCGATCAGGCCGTCGCCGCTGGCCTTGAGCAGCGGCGCGAAGGCGCGGATGGTGGCGAAGACGCCGCGGAAGTTGGCCTGCATCAGCCGGTCGATCAGTTCGTCGTCGAGCGCGTCGAGGTCGGCGGCGGGCACGGCCTTGGTGAAGCCGGCGCTGTTGACCAGGATGTCGCAGCGCTGCCATTGCCGCGCCACCTGATCGGCGGCGGCTTTGAGTGAGGCGCTGTCAACGATGTCGGCGCGCACCGCGCCATGCGCCTGCGTGCCGGGCAGGCCGGCCGCGAGCTCGGCGGCGGCCGCGCCGTCGCCCCGGTGCAGCAGCACGCAGGCCGCGCCGAGCGCGGCCAGGCGGCGCGCCGTGGCCAGGCCGATGGCGCCGGTGCCGCCGGCAATGACGGCCACCTTGCCGTCGAGTCGTGTCTGGGGTTCAAAAGCCATGGGTTCTTGAGGAAGAAAAAGAGAAGAGGGTCAGGGAATCGGGGCCTTGGGGAACACGGTCTCGCCGGGCTCCAGCGTGAAGTCCTGCTGCAGCCGGGCCTGGGCGCCATCGGCATCGAGTTCGAAGCGGCCCACCAGGGCGCGCGTGACGCCGAACACCGGGTCGCTGTCGAGGTTCTCGTCGGTGTCGGCGAACACCTGGGACACGCGCACCTTGAAGCCTGGCTGGCTGATCATGAAGTGCAGGTGGGCCGGGCGGTTGGGGTGGCGCCGCTGGGCGCGCAGCAGTTCGCCGCAGGGGCCGTCGGTGGGCACCGGGTAGCCCGCGGGCACCACGCTGCGCAGGAAATACGCGCCCTGCGCGTCGGTGGTGAAGCGCCCGCGCAGGTTCATGTCGGGCTGGCTGTCGTCCTGGTTTTCGTACAGGCCCACGGGCGAGGCCTGCCACACGTCCACCACCGCGCCGGCCACCGGCCGGCCCTGCGGATCGCGCACCGTGCCACGCACCTCCAGCGGCACGCCGGGGGTGCCGGCGCGCGCGATGGATTCGCCGGGCTCGCACAGCGGCGCGCGCTCGCGCCAGAAGGGGCCGAGCAGCGCGGCGGGCGATTCGCCACCGGCATGGCCCGGGTTGTTGAGCAGGGCCACCAGGGTGGACACGCCCAGCAGGTCGGCCGCCAGCACCACCTCGTTCTTCTTCGGGCCGGTGGCTTGGCCGATGTCGACCAGGAAACCGATCGCGCGCTCGAATTCGGCTTCGGTCAGGCGCACTTCTTGCGCGAAGGCATGCAGGTGGCGCGTCAACGCGGCCATCACTTCGCGCAGGCGGGGGTCGGGCGTGCGCTCCATGGCGGCCAGCGCGACGGCCAGCACGGACTCGGGGGTGGAGATCAGGTTCACGGCGGTTTCTCGGAAAGCGGATTTTCTTGCAAACGTTTGCTTATTGTCGCTCCCCAAAGTGGGGCGGAGCATAGGGTTTGCACCAAATTATCCCTGTTGAGATTTTGAAGGAATCCCGCCAGAATGATGGCAAACGTTTGCATGAAAACCTTCAAAGTGACCGAATCACCCCGCTCCCCCTCCGCCACGGAGCCCGCCGGCCCCGTCACCATCCGCGACGTCGCCCGGGCCGCCGGCGTGCACCTGTCCACCGTCTCGCGCGCGCTCGATCCGCGCCGGCGCGCCGCCGTCAGCGCCGAGGTGCTCGAGGCCGTCGAGCAGGCCGCGCGCCGCCTGGGCTACCGGCCCAACCGCGCGGCCTCGGCCCTGCGCACCGGCCGCACCCACACCATCGGCGTGCTGGTGCCCGACATCACCACCCCGGTGTTCCCGCCCATCCTGCAGGGCATCGAAGCCTGCGCGGCCGCGCGCGGCTGGTTCGTGATGGTGGCCAACGTGGCCGCCAGCGCTCTGGCCCGGCCCACGGTCGAGCGCATGCTGGCCCAGCAGGTCGACGGCATCGTGCTCGCCATCGCATCGCGCGAAGACCCGCTGGTGGACTTCATCGTCGGCGCCGGCCTGCATGCCGTCATGGTCAACCGCGCCGACGAGTCCGGCCGCCTGCCCTCGGTGGTGAGCGACGACCGGCTGGCCATGAAGCTCGCGGTGGACCACGTGGTGCGCACCGGTTGCGAGCGCATCGCCCACCTGGCCGGCCCCCAGAGCCTGCCCACCGGCCTGGGCCGTCTGCAGGGCTTCGAGCAGGCGCTGCGCGACCGGGGCCTGCGCAGCGCGGGCGTGGTGGTCTGCGAGTCCTACAGCCGCGAGGCCGGCCGTCTGGCCATGACCCAGCTGCTCGCGCAGAGCGCGAAGCCGCCCGAGGCCGTGGTCTGCTCGAACGATCTGGTGGCGCTGGGCGCCTACGATGCGCTGCAGGCCGCCGGCCTGCGCGTGCCGACCGACGTGGCCGTCACCGGCCACAACGACATGCCGCTGGTCGACATGGTCAACCCCTCGCTCACCACCATCCGCCTGCCGCACCGCGAACTTGGCTGGCGCGCCGCGCAGCTGCTGTTCGACGGGCTGGACGGGCGGCAGATGTCGCCCGCCACCGTCGTGCTGCGGCCCGAGCTGGTCGTGCGCAACTCCACCCGCCCCGTCCCGCCGACGGATTCCCCGGCCTGATGTCCTTTCTCATCCCACGAACCCCACGACTCCCCATGACCCGCCTCCTCATCAAGAACACCTGCATCCTCTCCATGGACCCCGCCGTGGGCGACTTCGACGACGCCGACATCCTGATCGAGAACGACAAGATCGTCGCCGTCGGCCCCAACCTGCAGGCCGATGGCGCCGAAGTGATCGACGGCAAGGGCCGCATCGTCACGCCCGGCCTGGTCAACGCGCACATCCACACCTGGGAATTCCAGCTGCGCGGCATCGGCTCCGACTGGGTCGGCAGCCGCGACTACCACGCCAACATGCACCAGAACCTCGCCACCAAGTACGGCGTGCGTGACGTGTACCTGGGCAACCTGCTGGGCTCGCTGAACCAGCTGCGCAACGGCACCACCACCATCGTCGACTGGTGCCACATCCTGCGCGACGCGGAGATGACCGACGTGGCCATCGACGCGCTGGAAGAGTCCGGCATCCGCGCCGTGTTCGCGCGCGGCACGGTGAAACCGCCCGAGCGCCCGGGCGAGGTGCCGTACCACAAGAAGCCCTTCCCGCGCGAAGAGATCCACCGCCTGCGCACCGGGCGCCTCTCGAGCGACGACCGCCTGGTGACCCTGGCCATGGCCATCCTCGGGCCCGACTGGGGCGAGTACGACGTGGCGGCGCACGACATCCGCCTGGCGCGCGAGTACGGCCTCATCAACTCCGCCCACACCTACGGCCGCAAGGGCAAGCGCGTGGTGGAAGACGGTTACCCGCGCCTGGCCAAGGAAGGCCTGCTCGGGCCGGACCACAACATCGGCCACGGCAACTGCTTCGACGACGAGGAACTCAAGATCGTGCTCGACGCGGGCTGCACCATCACCGCCACCAACCTCACCGAGATGCTGAACTACGAGCAGCCCGCCATGCTCGGGCGCCTCGTCAAGCACGGCGCGATGCCCTCGCTCGGCACCGACTGCGATCCCTACTTCAACAGCTCGATGCTGGCGGTGACGCGCCACGCCTTCCTGCACCAGCGCGAGCTGGACAACCGCAGCCTCTGGCACGAAGGCAAGTGGCCCGCGAAGACGCAGCACTCCACGCTCACGCGAGACGCCCTCTACTGGGCCACCATGGGCGGCGCGAAGGCCTTCGGCCTGGACAAGAAAACCGGCTCCATCACGCCGGGCAAGCAGGCCGACCTCGTCATGTTCGACGCGCGGGGCATGAACATCTTCCCGGCGCTGCCCGGTGGCAACCCGGCGCACATCGTGGTGATGTACGCGGAAACCTCAGACATCGAAAACGTTCTGGTGGCGGGCCAGTTCGCCAAGCGCGGCGGCAAGCTCACCTTCGACGAAACGAAGCTGCAGAAGCTCAGCGAAGAGCTCATGGCTTCGCGCATGCGCATGTTCGGGGAGGGCAACTACCAATCACGGCCCGTCGAGCGCGGCCCCCAACCGGAGAAGTTCTTCCTATGAAACGCCACACCTTCACCGCCGCCCTGCTGGCCTGGGCAACGCTGGGCCTCTTCGGCACTGCGGCGCACGCCCAGGGCAGCGCGCCCGCCTGGCCCACCAAGCCGGTGCGCATCATCCACGGCTTCACCTCGGGTGGGCCGGTGGACAACCTCGCGCGCCTGATCGCCGCGCAGTTCGCCGAGAAATTCGGCCAGCAGGCCGTGGTGGAGGGCAAGCCCGGTGCCGGGGGCACCATCGGCGCGAACTACGTGGCCAAGGCCGAGCCCGATGGCTACACGCTGTTCCTCATGGCCTCGGGCCACTCCGCCGCGCCGGGGCTCTACAAATCGCTGCCGTTCGACCCGGTGAACGACTTCACCATGGTCTCCATGGTGGCGCGCAGCCCGTTCGCCATCATCGCCAACCCCAACGCCTCGTTCAAGACGGTGCAGGAACTGGTGCAGCAGGCCAAGGCCCAGCCCGGCAAGATCGACTACGGCACCGGCGGGCAGGGCAGCGGCATGCACCTGGCGGCCGTGCTCTTCCAGTCGCGCGCGGACGTCAAGCTCACCCACGTGCCCTACAAGGGCGGCAGTGCGCCGGCGCTGGCCGTGATCGCGGGCGAAGTGCCGCTGCTCTTCACCTCGCTGGCCGGCATGGCGGCCCACATCGAGAACGGCAAGGTCAAGCCGCTCGCGGTCACCTCGAAGAACCGCTTCGCGCTGTTCCCCAACATCCCCAGCGTGGCCGAGACCCTGCTGCCGGACTTCGACGTGAGCGCCTGGTACGCGCTGGCTGGCCCCAAGGGCCTGCCACCGGCCATCGTTGCGCAGCTCAACGAGATGGTGCAGAGCACGCTGGCGCGCCCCAACATCGTTGAAACCCTCCGCCTCCAGGCCGCCGACGCCTGGGCCACCTCGCCCCGCGAGGCGCAGGCCTTCCTGGCCACCGACGTGGCGCGCTGGACCAAGGTCATCAAGGACGAAAAGATCGAAGTGCAGAACTGAACCCGGAGACAACCGCATGAAATCCCCCCGCCTCGGCCGCCGTGGCCTGCTCGCCGCCCTCTGTTCGGGCCTGCTCGCCACCTTCTCCACCGGCATCGCGCACGCGCAGGCGGCCGACTGGCCGCGCCAGCCGATCAAGCTGCTGCTCGGCTTCACACCCGGCGGCGGCGTGGACGCCACCGCCCGGCTCGTGGCCCAGCAGCTGGCCGAAGCGCTGGGCAGCCCCGTGGTGGTGGAAAACCGGCCCGGCGCGGGCGGCACCCTGGCGGCCAACGCCGTGGCCAAGGCCGAGCCCGACGGCCACACGCTGTTCCTCATGGCCTCGGGGCACAGCATCTCGCCCGCGCTCTACAAGTCGCTGCCCTACGACTCGGTGAACGACTTCACCATGGTCACCATGACCACGCGCTTTCCCTTCGGCGTGGCCGTGGGCGCGAGCTCGCCCATCCGCAACATGGGCGAACTCATGAAACAGGCCAAGGACAAACCCGGCACCCTCTCGATGGGCCACGCCGGCGTGGGCACCGGCATGCACCTGGCCAGCGTGCTGCTGCAAAGCCGTGAGCACGTGAAGTTCATCGACGTGGCCTACAAGGGCGGCAACCTCGCGCCCACCGCCGTGGCCGGCGGCGAGATCCAGGCCGTGCTCGACAACCTCGCCAGCATGGAGCCGCTCGTCAACGGCAACCGCCTGCGCCTGCTCGCCGTCACCGGCACGCAGCGCTGGCCCACCTACCCCGACGTGCCGACCCTGGCCGAAACCGTCTCGCCAGGTTTCGACGTGACCGGCTGGACCGCGCTGGCCGGCCCGAAGAACCTGCCCGCGCCCGTGGTGGCGCGCCTCTCGCGCGAGATGACCCGGATCATGGCCAAGCCCGAGGTCATCGACCGCCTGCGCAAGCTCGGCCTGGGCGCCACCAGCACCGAGCCGGCCGAAGCGCAGAAGGTGCTGGCCACCGAAGTGGCGCGCTGGCAGAAGCTCGTGCAGGACGAGAAGATCGAAACCCAGAACTGAACAGCACCGGCTCCGCCGCCCCGCGCGGTGTGCCCGTGGCAAGATCGAAGGCGGCCCACCCGGTGGTGGGCCGCCTTCTTTCTTGAGGAGATGGGAACGTGACGACCCCAGAGATCGCCCTGCTCGTGCTGGGCGCGGCCGTGGCCGGCTTCGTGCAAGGCCTCTCGGGCTTTGCATTCGGCATGGTCGCCATGTCCTTCTGGGTCTGGGGCATCGATCCGCGCGTGGCCGCCGTCATGGCCGTGTTCGGCTCGCTCACCGGCCAGATCGTGGCCGCCGTCACCAGCCGGCGCGCCTTCCGGCTGCAGGTGCTCGCGCCCTTCCTCGCCGGTGGCGTGATCGGCATTCCCATGGGCATCGCCGTGCTGCCGCACCTCAACCCCGACCTGTTCCGCCTGGTGCTCGGCGGCGTGCTCGTGATCTGGTGCCCCATCATGCTCATGTCCTCGCACCTGCCCAAGGTCTCGCGCGGCGGGCGCGTGGCCGATGGCGTGGCCGGCCTCGCGGGCGGCTTCATGGGCGGCATCGGTGGCTTCACCGGCGTGGTGCCCACGCTGTGGTGCACGCTGCGCGGCATGGAGAAAGACACGCAGCGCGCCATCATCCAGAACTTCAACCTCGCGGCCCTGGCCTTCACCATGCTCGGCTACGTGATCGCAGGCGCCGTCACGCGCGACATGTGGCCCCTGCTGCCCATCGTCGCCGTGGCGCTGCTCGTGCCCGTGCTGCTGGGCTCGCGCCTGTACGTGGGGCTGAGCGAGGCCGCGTTCCGCAAGCTCGTGCTGTCCCTGCTCAGCCTGTCGGGTGTGGCCATGCTCGTGGCCGCCGTGCCGCGCCTGCTGGCCTGAACCTGACACCCGGCCCGCCATGATCGCGTCCCGGTTCCGGCAGCGCATGAGCCTGCGCCGAGACACCGTCGAGCGCGTCGAGCGCTTTCGTTCCGATTCGAACAGCTCGACGCCGAGCTCGGCCTGGGTGCGCCGGTCATCCAGTCCTGCGACCTGGTGAACGAAGGCTCGCAATTCGTCATCGCCACGCACTCGCCAATGCCCATGGCCTACCCGGACGCGTGCATCTGCCAGTGCGGCGCCGAGGGCGTGGCGCCGTTGGCCCACGAAGACGCGGAACACGTGCGCGTCACGCGCGACATTCTGGCCGATCCGCAGCGCATGCTGCGGGGTTTGCTGGAGCGGTAGGCGCGGACCCATGCACCCGAGCGGACCCTGCGCGGGCCTGCATCTGGTTTCTTTGCCAAGGCATTTCGTTCCGGGCAGTCTGGAACGAGGCGCTCGCATGCGGGCTCGAAATGACGGATTTGGGGGATTGCTCGGGAACCTGTGGCTGTGGCAGGGAGCGCACCTTCGCTTGCGCGACGGAAGGCGCGAACTTACGGCGGGACACCCTCACTCAACGCTCGCCTTCGACACGAACGAAGGGTTGAAAACACGTCACCAACCTTGACTCTGGATCCTCGAAATGAATCAACTGTTTGCTGCGTGGTACCCAGGTTGAGCTCATGCTGTTCCTCACGGCCCAGAGGGTGGAAGCCATTCGCACCGTCCTCGAACTGGTGATCGCGGTCCAGACTTGCGGTACCAAGCTGGACAAAAGCGCTGCATCCGTCCTGTTGAAGGAAATCCGCTTTGCGTGCAAGCGGCCCAGGCTTCTCTGTTGCGGACCACAGGTCAACTCCGATCTGTTCCAGTCCGTAGCCAAGACCGATCCTGAACTCCTCACGCTGTTCAAGCAAGCCGAGGACTCTTTGAAGTCCTAGCGCGCAGGCCCACGGACTTGACACGATCGACCTCTGCCTCATCTCCATTCCGGAGTGTGAGGCAGATTCACTTTGAGCCTCCCCACGGTGCCTTCCTGCTTGCCCCAGGCTTGAACCTCTCAACCCGCTGAAAGCGCTGATCAAAGGCAAGACATGGCAACTTTCGGCCAAGGGGCAAGACCTGCAACAAGCCCTGGAATCGGGGGACTTCAAGAGCTTGAAAGCGAGGACACTGGTGAGTGACCCGGCTCATGGCCCGGTTCGCCTTCCTAGGGCAAGTCCCAATGCCGGCGCTGAACGGCAGCGGCCCCTTGTTCCGTTGCAACTGGTTCGCCATTCCTGTCGAAACCGGCCGCTTCCCCGTCGTTTGGTGGCGCGCGGTGCACAAGGCCTTGAGCAGGCGCTAACGTCGCCGCCCAGTCTGGAGGGCCTACCGCAAATGATCGACATGGAAAGCGCGCAGAGCACGCCGCGCGACACCGCAGGGACGCGGTCGATGCAGGCCGCGACCGCCGGGCTGGACATCCGGCCTCTCATGCGCAATCACGCCGAGCGCTGGTTTGCCGCTGTCGATCGATCCAGGGCGGACATTCTGCGGTGGGAGGAGTGGCCCGACGCGATCCGGTCGGTCGAGGACGCCCATGTGCTTCTTCAAAAACTGGAGTCGGAATGGACATCCGGCCGCACTTTTTCCTGCGGAATCTTCACTAGGGAAGGCGTTGTGGTCGGTGGCGTGACCGTGTCCAACATCCTGTGGGACTGCCGATGCGCCGATCTGGGCTATTGGGTGGAGCCCCGTTATCGCGGCAAGGGTGTTTCGGCGTGGGCCGCGCGCCACCTGATCGATTTCTGCTTCCGCGTCCTGCGGCTGCAGCGGCTGGCGCTGGTCATCCGGGTGGACAACGTCGCCAGCCAGCGGGTGGCGGAGAAGCTCGGCGCGCAGTTCGAGGGCGTGGCCAGAAAGCGCATCGTTCACGACCAGCGGGTGCTCGACGCCAAGGTCTACGCGATCACCCAGAACGGTGACCCGTCCGCAGAGTCTGTTTCCACTGGTTACGCCGGTTGTTAAAAATCTCGACCAAGCGGTCGGGTTCGCGGTTCGGGGGAGGCTTCAAGCGCCTTGATCGTGGTTCCTCCATGTCCGTTCCTTCCATTCCTTGAGCGTTGGGTCGCGTCCTACAGTGCAGCGAAGTTTGTAGCAACGCCCCGAGAGGAGAGACCGTGGAAGTCAATCGAGCAGAGGAAGGCGACGGCACCTTTTCGGACTTGCACGCCCAGTTGGCCACGCTGGCATTGCGCACGGATGGCAAGCTCAGAAGCTTCCTGCGGCGGTTTGAGCGCGATCCCCAACTGGTCGACGATCTGGTCCAGGACGTGTACGTGGAAGTGTTGAAATCGCTGCGGAACTTCGGCGGGCGATCGTGCCTGGAGTCCTGGATCTTTGGCGTCGCGCAGAATGTCGGCCGGCAACACGTGGCCAAGGCCGTTGCTCATCGCGCGCGCTTCGTGGACATGGACATGGAAGACGGGCCTGCCGACACGCGCGGCGCCCCCGATGTCCTTCACATCGTTGCCCTGCAGCAGCGGCTGCGGCTTGTCGATCAGAAGATGCGCGCCATGCCCGAGGCCCTGTCGTCGACGTTCGAAGCCTACATCGAAGAGGGCCTGACCTACGAGCAGGCGGCCAAGTCGCTCAGCATCCCGATCGGCACGGTCCGCTCCCGCATCTTCCGTGTGCGGGAACTGGTGCAGGACTGCTGAGCGCCAGAAAGACCGTGGCGCCGGTCACGCCGCAAGCGGCATGCCCAGGCGCGGATCGCGGTTGAGTTTGAAGACGGCAACGGCTTGCACCAGCTGCAGGGCTTGTTGTTTCAGGCTGTCGGCGGCGGCGGCACTTTCTTCCACCAGCGCGGCGTTCT
>SXGT01249322.1_pt1 | contig 14147 bp, 6 predicted proteins | sample 3176221 | NCBI WGS metagenome assembly SXGT01 (sample SAMN11356862, study PRJNA531348) | freshwater metagenome | isolation source: freshwater sample F1-120 | place: China: Fuxian Lake, Yuxi | collected 2017-12-25 | reverse complement strand
GTGGGCCGCTGACAGCTCGACCGAATCGGCCTTCTTCGAGATGGCCACGAATAGTGTGTCGGCGATCAGCTTCATACCGACATCACTGGGGTGCCCGACCGGACCGTTGATGGGAATGTCCGACTGGTAGGCGCTGATGTCCACAAAAGTGCGATGCACTGGATCTTCCTCGCAGACTTTGCGTTTGATCTCATCCAGGCCGGGATTCCCCCACAGGATATTGCCGGTCACAAAAATCTGTGGATTGCTCGATTCCTTAAGGTCGTTCAGCAAAGCCTGCAAGCTCTTGTGAAATGCCTTGGCATCGAAGCCTTTCGTCGGCACGTTTTCGCCACACTGCAAGACGACGACGTTCGCTTTCCAATCGAGTTGCTTACGGATCTTGGCCGCCTCATAGGTGGCGTACTCCCGCTCGAGGATGTTCGCGACGTTGAGGACGTTTTCGGCAGACTTGGTTCCATCGACCGGTGTTGGTTCAAGAACCAGCCGACCACCGGACCGGGAAACAATCGCCGCCGTGAGCAGATGGACGTAGTCTTTTTCCTGGGCGCTGGCCGCCATGCCCCAGTTGCCAGCCCAGCCAATCTCCGCCTTCGGACCGTGCAGCGTAAGGCTGTTCCCCAGAAACAGAATCCGGTCAGCCTTGAGGGAGCCGAACATCTGCTGGCCAAACGCTTCGGTCGGACCAAAATGGACCAACAGTGCCAGGCAGAGCCCGAAGAGTGCAACTCGATGGATCATGGGGAGGACCTCTATGCCAACACATTTTTCAGACCGCGGAGGCGAACGTGTAGGCCCTCGCCATCCATGACGATCACCGCTCAATGAATCAGAACAAATCGAAGATGAAGATGATAGTGAGCCAAGTACATCGCCTTCGGCCTCGCGGTCAACGAGGAGGCTCCGCACCTAGAGGCTGTCTGTGAATTCGGATTGTGAGCCGCAAAGCGCTAGCTGCGGGTTCCGAATTCGCTCAGAACCGGCGGCTAGCGCCTTGCCGCTCATTCAGCACAGCGCCGAAATCGAATTCTCGGACAGCACCTAATCGAGACGCTTGTAAAAGATCGTCACCGCCTGCCGCGGCTGGTCGAGCGTGACCAGAAGCCCGCTCTCCATCAGTTCGCGACCCGACATCTGCCGATCACCCTCGAAATCGGGATTCGTCAGCGTGTAACGGCCGTCGGCATCGAGCCCACGCAGCTTGAAGTTCATCGACACCACGGAACTCTGCGGACGTCGGAAGGCCTGGATCACGCCTTCGCTGTCTTCGGGTTTGTCGAACTGCCAGGCCATCCAGACATCGTTCGTCGTGCGGTATGTCGTCAGCGGATAGAAATCGCCGTAGTAGTACTGCGAAACCTTGCGCCACTCGGCCAGCATGCGACGGGTGAAGTCGTAGTCCGCATCCTTGCGCCTCAGATCCCAGACCGAAACGATGGCCGGCGCCATCTGGCTGCGGAATGTGTAACGGTCGTCCGCGTTGTTACCGGTGCCGAAATAGGGAATCCAGTACGACATGCCGTAGGTCAAGGATTGCATGCCCGTCGTCTCGTACGCGTAGTCGCTGCGCCACAGCGGCACGGCCCGACGGAGCGTCTCCAGCTCGTTTCGACTGCCGCCGCCTGAGCAAATATCGGAGCGCATGTTCGGGTGTCGGCGCCGGAGATCGTCCCAGTACTTGAGATAGCCCTGGACGTGGCGGATCTCGGTGATGCCCTGTCGATCCGCAGTGTCATTGGCGCGCCAGTAGGACAGCGTCGGGATTCCGTCGTGTCGGTAGAGATCGATGCCTTGCTCGTTGATCTGCCCATCCACGTGCTCAGTGATCCATGCCGCTGCATCCGGATTGCCAAAGTCGAGGAGCTTGAAATCGGCGCCGGAGTAGGGGGGCGGCTGCGGTTTATCCATGCGAACCCAGCACGACAGGGTGAAGTTGTTCGGCGCTGTGTTCTTAACTTTGATGCCATAGTCGTTATTGAAACGCAGCGCGCCGTCGCTGTCCTTGCCGGTCGCACCGGTCACGTATGCGGGATCGCCGTTGCCGATGCGCTCCCCGTTAAGGCCGCCTGCGGTGTCTTTCAGATTGCCGTCGAACGTGTAGCGGCTGACGGGAGCCTTCGTGTCCGCACCTTTGAATAATGCCTTGATCTCTTCGGCCGTCAGGGCTGAGTCATACACGCGCGCATCATCGATGTCACCGGTCAGCCCGCGCGTTTGATACTGCCGTCCGACACCCCAGGAGTCATTGGCGTCGAGCGGACGGGTGTTCGGAGACGTGACCTGTCCGTCGAGCTCACCGTCCACAAAAAGACGAAGATCACTGAGGCCTCTTGCCGTGTCGACCGAGCGCGTCGCGGTCACGAGATGCCACTTGCCATCGGCGAGATGCGTTTTGCCGGTGACAGTCGCTTCTTCAGGACCGATGCCAAAGGCTGCGACATCCTCCAGGATCGTCAAACCGGAATCGTTGAAGTGACCGTTGATCTCGCCCTGGAACAAATCGTGCCCGGCCCACCACGGGGTGCCGCCACTCTCGAGCAGCCACTTGCGATGATCTCGATGAATCGCGGATCCATGCGTCACGAGTTCGGGAGCGAACCACAGGAGCATCTTCATGTCATTGGCGTGCAGGAAGTCCGAAATGGGACTCAGTCCGCGCGGGAAACGCTTCGCATCAGGAATCCACGTGCCGGTGTCCAGCCAGTAGTCGTTGAATTCATGCCAGCCTGCGTCGATCCACCAGTAATCGGGTTTGATGCCTTCTTCGAGATAGCGTTTGATGAAGGCCAGTTGGTTCTCTTCGGTGCCCGTCGACGCCTCGATGTACTGCGCGGAGGCTCCGGCCGCGTGCTGAGGCGGATGCACGGTGCCCCCGGCCTTCGGAATGTTGTGCGCGATCATCCAGCGTCGCCAGATGTTCTGGGCGCGAATCCAGTCACCTCCCTGCCAGAAGTGCAACGCGATGAGGGGAGTCCGAACCTCTTCGTCGGGATTCAAATAGAAGTGCGTGAGTTCCTGTCCCGCCTGAATGCGCAGCCCCCGTTCGCTGTCTCGCTTCAAGCTGGCTGTCCATTGGCCGGGCCAGCCCACCGCCATGATCACACCGCCACTGGGCGACTCGATATTCCAGAACGGCAGGTCGTGGCTCGCCGGCAGACCGATTTTCGAGCCGAGTTTCTTCTCCGCATTCGGAGTCAGCCGCGTCTCGAGCGGCTCGTAATCCGTTCCCTCGATGGAGACCAGCGAGTGGGTCGCACCGCGGGCGTGATGCAAAACAAACTCACCCTCGTTGCGGCGCTCGAAATGCGTGTCGATGGGGAGGATGCCTTCGAGAATCGGCGTTGGCTTGTCGCTGGTGTTCTTGAACAGGAGCTTCCATTCCACCACCGGATAGTCGTGGTACTCAATACCGACGCAGCGCACCTCGAGTCCTGGTTTCGGCTCTCGATACGTCACGATGTGCTCGGTGCGATGGTCGTCGAGCTTCGTTGCAGAGCGCGTGACGTTCCAGTTGTGCAGAAACTCGCTCGAGTGTTGGCCGCCGTAGCGAAAGGAAAACTGCGGCTGAGGCGAGTACACGGAACGCAACGGACCAACGGGAAGCTCACCCAGCCACACAGTTTCGCCGTTGGCCATCGTGATACGCGCGTCGGCCCAGTCAGCCTGATTGAAGTCGACGCGCTGGACGATTCCATCGGGTTGCCCTTCCAGACTCAGCGTGAATTCCGTCGCGCCGCCCAGATCGACCTTGACCGGCACGCCCTCCATGCCCTCCCGCATGACTTCCGACTTGAACGCGACTTGATCGCCAATTTTCACAGAACCGATGACGCGTCCACGTCCCGCGTTCGAATAAAAGCTGGTCACGCGGTTGCTGTCGACGCCGAAGATCGCCTCGAAGCTCTTCGCCGGACTCGGCAAGTGTACGACAACGCTCCCCATCGAAGGGCAAAAGAGGCCGCGCGGGTAAACCTTGTCGACGATCTTCAGCGGCAGCGCACCGGACTCGACGTAGTACACCTTCGTTGTGACCATGTTCTTCATCAGCCTGGCGCCCTGGGAGTGATCCATGAGGTAGGCCTCGACGGGCATCGTCTCGGCTTTGCCGCCGAACTTGGCCTCGATCCATCGCCGAGCCTGGGTCTGTTCAGCATCGTTGACGCTAGCGGCGATCGCGATCTCTGAAGTTGAGAGCCATAAGAGCAGTGCCAGGACCATCAGCATCGAACGCATGGCGGGTGATTCCTCGATGGGAGTGTTGGTAGAAGTCATGCTGGCGATTCCTATTCAGAATGATCGAAAAAGAGAGTATTTTAACGAAGAGGGTTCCTTTCGGGGAGCTGTATCTCATTCCGAACTCGCCAGATCGAGCACGACCACGGAGTGAACTTCGAGACGCGGGACAGTAATCATGGTCGTTTTGTCTTTGACAGTCATCGACAGCGGGCGGGCTTCCGGTTGTTGCGTGGCCCTCTGAATGGTGTAGCCGTGCAGGCTTAGCTGGATGTCGTGAATCGGCAGCGTCTCTTCGCGGAGCGGGACATCGTCGTTGGGCAGACCGTGAAACGCCGTGGTGTTGACATCGTTGTAGAGATGCACGAGCAGTTTTGTTTGGCCGTCTTTCTCCTGCCGGAAGACCGTGGAATGCACGCAGCGCGGTGCTTCGACCTCCACGGGCGGAGTGCTGTTTGACGCCCAACGAATCGCATTGGCCAGCAACACTCGCTGATAGGGATACGCATAGCTGTAGTACGCGTGATCGAGGCCTGCAGCGAAGTACACGACTCGGCCCTTGCCAAACTGTCGTGTCACGATTGCTGGAGTGGGGGCGGCATCCGGCGCAGTATGAGGAGCCGCTTGAGCCGCAAGGGATGCGCCCTTGCTGACACGAGTATTGAGCAGCGGGCCTTTGAAGGTCACGGACTCGCGACCGATCAGCTCGCGCAGCTTATCGCTGGAGAGCACGCTGTCCGTGGGCACTCGTAGTGCGAAGACGTTCTTTCGCTTTAGCCAGTAGTCGTCATCGAGGTTCCTCGCGAAGTTGATGTCGAGATCAGGGCGAGTGGCCGCAGCGGGCTGCGCGGCTCCGTCTGCCTTTCCGGGCTTGTTCTCAGGTTTCGTCGGACCGCTGTGATGAACGCCGAGCACGTCGGCCAACGCGAAGTCGGGACGCGGGTCGCCAAACTCATTGCAAAGCGACGTGTCGAGCGATGCGACCAACCCGCCGCCGTTCTTCACGAACTCACGAATGGCGGCGGCTTGCGCGTCGCTCAGGCTCGCCGCGTTCGGCAGGATCAACACCTTCTGGCCCGCGAGATCGGCGGCATTCAGGTTCCAGTCGCAAGTCACCGTCACCGGCAGATGCTCTTCCAGAATGGCTCGATAAGTGCCAAAGACATGTGCCAGATAACGATCTTCGACTTGCCCCGAACTGCGACCGTAAAAAGTGCGGGTGTTGTCGCTGAGCAACATCGCACCCCACGGCTCAGGGCGTTTGTGAGTCAGCCAAGGCTTGCGACGTTGAACTTCGGCCAGTGCGTCATAGGTTCCCTTCTGCATGTGCTCGGGTTGAATGACCGCGAGGCTCGGACCAGCTCCGTGAGTCGCCGCCAGCAGCACGCGCCGCATCACTTCATGGGCGGGGAAACTGTCCTTGCCATAGGGATTGCCGTGTGACATCAGATACGGCTCGCTGAAGGCGACCCGGTGATTCGTGCAGGCCCAGATGTAAGCGTTGGCCAGCGCGGGGACGATCGTTGCGCCGCGATTAGTTTCATCGAGCCAGAATTCCTGGTCGGGCGCATCCAGCAACAGATTCATCCGCGCCGGCATGTTGCGAGGCAGGTCGCGGTAATGACCGAAGCGACCGGCGTTCGTGGTCCAGGTCACGAGTGCGACATCGGGCTTGATCCCCTTGAGCCGCCTTTGCATCCGACGAATGACGTCCTCCATGCGACGATCGGCCCAGTGCTGATATCGCCGGAACGCGGCATCGTTGAGATCGACGTTGGGAATCTCGCATTTTGTGTCGCGCCGGTAGTTCTCGCGACAATGCTGGCAGTAGCAGACGCCCGCGTAATGCAGTCCATCAAAGCTGAAGGCATCGACCTGGTACTTCTCAACGATCTCCGCCAGCACTTCGATGAAAAAATCGCCATACGGGCCGAGCAGGCACAGCATGCCTCCATAAGGATGCTGCTTCAGATCGACCTGCGGGATTTCGGTCGTATTGGTCGGAACTCGTCGCCAGTCGGGATGCTCGGCGTAGACCTCGCTTTGCAACGTCGGCGGATAAACGCCCAGGATCCTCAGCCCCAGCCGCCGGTACTCGGCGACTTCCTTGTCAACCGAGTCGGCCGCGACATGCGGACTGCGCCGCTTGAGCAGCTTGCTGTCATAGAAGACATGAAACGGATCGACGAAGTTCATCTCGCTGATCGTGACCCCAGCTTTGACCGCCCGCTCTCGCTGCTCGGCATCTTTGAACGGAGAGCGTGTAGCCCACGCCAACCGTCTCTTGCACCCACTCCGGAATGAGAATCTCGCGGAACGCAACCTTGTCATACGGCTCGGCCGCAATGGTCCGGCCCCAGATCGAGGCCCGTGGCGGCTCGTCAGCAACTGCTATCCTGGGTGCGTGGACGTGTCCTAAAACACCAACGACAGCAGCGAGCCACAACAAGGTCCGAAGTTGCATGGTAAACCCTCAGCGTTGTTTGTTAGGGATTGTGGTGATGATCATCCGGGATAAACCCGCGTCAGTACGATCTTGTAGGACAGTCCATACGAAGTGGAGTCCAGCTTGATTTGAATGTCTTTGGAAGCGTCGAGCCGTAACCACGCTGGCAAAGTCCCGCTGTGACTCCGCATGACGCCGTTGAGGATCGTGCCGGAGTCAAAACCGGTCCCCAGGTCCGCGGTTCCTCCATAGACAGTGTATTCGTAGTGAGCACGGGAATTGACTGGCCCGGTCATTTCCACTTCTGGTATGGATTTGATGGTTGTCCACGAACCGGCGGTTGCTTTCCCCTGGATGGTTTCTTTCGTCGTGTCGCCCCAGCGAACGCTGCCCCCCGCCAATGGCGCCACAAGGTTGGTGCCGATCGTGAGGTCGTAACCGGCCATCTGGTCCGGTCCGATTCGCGCCGCCCCCAACTGGTGATGATCGAACCGTAACGCTCCACGTCGATCAAAGGCCGTGCCGACAAACTTCACGATGTTCGGGGCTTCCGCCGTCAATTCGAACAGGCCGTTGAAGATCATCGCCGCGTCGGCAGCGAAGAGATTCCGGTAATTGGCCTCGAAATAGAGCTGTGACATATTCGCACCGCCGCCCGCAAAGTGCAGGGCTCCGTCATCTGTGGTCCTGCTTCCACAGTATTCCAGAACGCAACTGTTCAACGCGACGAGCACCGCGCTCTCAAAAGACAAACCTCGCGTGCAACCGGTGATGTAAGCTCGCGAGACCGTTACCGTGGAACAGGGAATGTTCTGGTGGGTCTCAAACGACAAACCGTAGGTGCAACCTTGAGCTGTAATATCCTGAAGTCCCCAGTAGACGCACTGCTTCACCTGCAAACCGCGTGCAGAGAAATTAGCAAAACGCAGGCCGGACAGTGAGTAGTACGATTTACTCACAGCCAGAATTCCCACGGTCGCGTTTCCGTCGTCCTTCGTTCCCGATGACTCAAGCGTGAAGTCGACGAGATTCACAAACTGCGACTTATTGCAGGTGAGCGCCACTCGATTGCGGCCCGTCGTCAGCTGAATGACTGGTCTGCCAATGCCCTGCAGCGTGGTGAGTACGCTCTTCTCTCTAATCTCCAGACCTGTCGTAACGTAGACGCCCTCGGGAATGAGGACTCGCTGAGCTCCGCAATCGAGTGCGGCCTGAAACGCGATCGTATCATCGGTGCGGCCGTCGCCTGTCGCGCCAAAATCTTTGACGCTGATCACCTCGTCCAGTTTTTCCGGCAGAGTCCGCGATACGGCGCCTGGCTTCGCGATCGTCGCCGTACCTACGATCTCTTTTGAATTGGCCAGCTTGGATTGTGGCGGCGTGATGTCGTCAGTCACGGCCCGCAGCCATCCTCCAATGCCCAGACTGCACAAGATTGTGGCGATGGCAACTGCGGTAGGTGAGCGCTGCATCATATTGTTTTCCTTGCCTTTGAAATTGTTGGAGAACACTTTGAACGCACTTTCGTTGGACGCTTCCGGTTCAATCGTGACCTTGTTTGCGCTCGGGTCGCAAGCTTCATCATGTTTGGGTGCATGTTGAGTTACCGAGCAATCTTGTAGAGGTGCTCGTCGGTCCGCAGATACATCGCGCCGCGGGAAAACGCGGGAGTTGCCAAGGTGCGACCGGGGACTTCATTCTTTCCGAGCACCACGAATTTGCGCCCGGCCTGCACCCACGTCGCCATTCCCGTTTCGCTCAGGAACAACACGGAGTTGTTGGCAAAAAGCGGTGACGCCGAATAGTTGCCGCCGAGCCGTTCGGTCCAGTACTGCTCGCCGGTCTTGGCGTTGACGCAGGAGGCGATCCCGCTGTCGGAAACAAAGTACAACTCGTCCCCCACCAGCAACGGCGACGGCGTGCTCGGTGCCCCACGCTTGATCCGCCAAGCAACGTGCGATTCGGTGACGTCCCCTTTGCCGCCGAGCTTGACCGCCATCAGTTCCGGGTGGTCGTAGTCGTGGTTGTAGATGACCAGACCGTGGCCGATCGCTGGCTGCGGCACCACAGACCAACCCGGAGCCAGCACGCGCCACACTTCCTTGCCGCTCGACAAGTCATAGGCGGCGAAGTGGTCAGGCCCCGGTGCCATCACTTGCGCCTGGCCCTCCACGATCGCGATCGTCGGCGTCACGAACGAGTGGTTGATCCGAGCTTTTACGCCTCGCGGAGTTTTCCAAGCGACCTTTCCCGTTTTCGCATCAATCGCCGCGACGAACGGGTCCTTGCTGCCGTCACAGACCAGGACCAACTTCCCGTCGTGCAACACCGGCGAGCCACCGTTGCCATGCATGGGGGGATAATCCAACTCGAAGCAGGTCCATTGCAGCTCCCCATCCGCTGCGGACAGTCGAGCCATCCCCTGTGCTCCGAAGTGGACAAATACCGAACCGTTGCGAACCATCGGCGTCGGGCTGGCATGACTGTTCTTCGTGTGAATCGACGGAGCCTTCTCGACCGCTCGCACTTCGCGATCCCAAATGGTCTGCCCGGTCTTGGCATCCAGCGCCATCGCCCGCAACGACAACCCTTCCCCGCGCGGCACTGCCGTCGTGACGAACACTTTGCCATCGGCAATCACCGGCGAAGACCAGCCCAAACCAGGAACGGTAGCTTTCCAGGCCACATTCTTCGTGTCCGACCACTCCATCGGAGTCGCCGGGCCGACGACGTGACCATCGGAATTCGGACCGCGAAACTGCGGCCAGTCACCCGCATTCAATTCGCCAGCGCTCAATGCACACAGACAACACATCACAATCATCATCGGTAGGGCACCTCATGGTTAAGAAAGCTCGGCACTGCATCAAGCCAAAATATCACGGATGACATGGCCGTGCACGTCGGTCAGTCGGAAGTCGCGGCCGCCGAAGCGGTAGGTGAGAGCTTCGTGATCGACGCCCAGTACGTGGAGTACGGTGGCCCACAGATCATACACGGTGGTGACGTTTTCGATGGCGTGGTAACCCAGGTCATCGGTCGCGCCGTAAGTTGTGCCGCCTTTGATGCCGCCACCAGCTAACCACACGCTGAAGCCGAACGGGTTGTGATCTCGGCCATCACTTCCCTGGGCGAACGGCGTGCGACCGAATTCTCCGGCCCATACGATCAGCGTTTCCTCAAACAGGCCACGTTGCTTCAAGTCGCGAATCAGTCCAGCGATCGGCTGGTCGACCTGCTGGGCCATTTCGGCGTGCCCCGTCTTCAGTCCGCCGTGCTGGTCCCAGGGGTTGCCGATCTGACCGAGGTCCGTCGGTCGAGGCAGGCAGGTGAGCTCGACAAATCGCACGCCGCGCTCGACGAGTCGGCGAGCCAGCAGGCATTGTTGTCCATAGGCGGCGGTCTCTTTTACGGGCGAGTCCATGCCGTAGAGTCGCCGGGTCGCTGCGGTCTCCTCCGAGAGGTCGACCAGAGCGGGGACAGCGGTTTGCATGCGGAAGGCGGTCTCGTAATTGCGAATCGCGGACTCGATCTGTTCGTTGTGACCAGACTGCGCGAGTTGTCGGCGATCGACCTGCTCGACGAATCGCAGACGCTTGCGCTGCCGTCCAGCGGTCTCGCGCGGTGTGATGTTGGTCAGCGGTTCCGTTTGACTCGGATCAATGAGCGACGCCTGATGCACCGCTGGCAGGAAACCGTTGCCGTAGATGCCGATCCCTCCCAGCGGCGACCCGCCGCTGGCCAGGACCACGTATCCCGGCAGGTTGTCATTCTCGCTCCCCAGTCCGTAATTGACCCACGCTCCGGCGCTGGGGTATCCGGCCAATGAAAAGCCGGTGTGGATAAAGTAGTTTCCTTGAGCGTGCTCGTTCGCAATGCTGGTCATTGACCGAACAACGGCGAGGTCATCGGCACATTGAGCCACGTGTGGAAAGAGATCGCTCACGGGCAATCCGCACTCTCCGTACTTCTTGAACTCCCACGGGCTGGCCATGATGTTGCCGTTGTTGTTGAACACAGTCGGCTTGATCGGCACTGGCATGGGCTTACCGTGGTCGAGCTTGAGGCGCGGCTTGGGATCGAACGAATCGACGGCTGAAACGCCACCCGACATGAAGCAGAAGATGACGCTCTTTGCGCGCGGCGGCAGGGTGCGACTGGGGTGAATAGCCTGGGAAGGTTCCGCGGCGCGGAGGCCTGACCTTTGCGTCGCCAGCAGACCGGTCAGTGCTGTAAGTCCAAAGCCGACGGAACTTCGGGCGAGCATGTTGCGGCGAGTGATTGGTAGAACGACGCGCGACGTGTCATCGGACATAGATGAATTCCTTGAGGCAAAAGAGCGACTGGGCGAAGTCCTGCCAGACCACAACGCTGCCGGAAACGTCGGCTACTGCGACGCCATGTTCGGCGGCCAGTTCTGTAAGGTAATCGAGCGAAGCCTGCAGTTCGTCAGCGTCCGGTTCGCGACTGACTGCAACCACAAACATGCGTCGGACTCGTTGCTCGCTGGTCGCCCCGTCGGTGATCAGCGACGCGGCCCACTTCGTGGATTGGTCGATGACGAACGAATCGTTCAGCATTGTCAGCGATTGAGCCGGCACGTTGGTAACATCGCGCCTGCCGCGCGTCGTGGACGGCCTGGGAGCGTCGAAGACTTCCAGGAACGGGTTGGCAGCGTTGCGGCGAATCCTCTGGTAAATGCTTCGGCGACGGTCACCGTCGAGTGGACCCTTGGGGCCGCCACCCTCGGTCTTGTTGACGAAATAGACGTTGACACCTGGTCCGTACATCGTCGGATTCAACTGCCCCGACGCAGCCAGGATCGAATCGCGAATCGCTTCTGCTTCCAGGCGGCGCACGGGCATGTGCGACAGCCAGTCGTTGTTCCCGTCTATATCCTGCGCGGTTGCGGACGCGAGTGATGCTTGCTGCCACGTCTGTGAAGTCATGAGCAATTGCAGCATTTTTTTGATCGACCATTGCTCGTCCTGTGCGAATCGCGATGCGAGATAATCGAGCAACTCCGGATGTGTCGGCTGATCTCCGAGCCGGCCAAGGTTATCAACCGTCCCGACGATGCCTTTTCCAAACAGGTGTTGCCACAACCGATTCACCATCACCCGCGCGGTCAGCGGGTTCTGCGCCGACGCCGTCTGTTCGGCCAACTGCAATCGGCCGCTTTGCGAAGTTGCAAACGGGGCGGATCCAAACAGTGACAACCCGCGACGCGGCACCGGCTGCCCGGGTCGCGTGTGCTGCCCGCGTTCGAACAGCGGCTGATCAAACGCTGCGGCCTCCAGCACGCCAGGAGCGCGTCGCGGTATCGGAATCTCCCGCTCGAGCTGCCGGTAGCGTTCGACAGATTCACGCAGTTGAGGCAGAGCCGCGAGCGCTGTCGGGAGCAGGTCGCGACGCAGGAAGAAGTCGAGGAATGCTGCGTCTTCGTCACTGATCGACTGGGCCTGCCAGGCGCGAACCGCGTGCTGCAGTCGGTCGGCATAGCGCAACGCCAGCTCGTCGGAGGATGAGGGCGAGTCGTCTTGCAACATGCTTACGATCGGCGCCGTGGTCTCGCGCGGCGGCTCGACTTGATGACTCGTCGCGATCTGAGCCGCTCCAAAAAACGCCCGCTCGGCCGCATTGGTGGAGAACTCGAAATGCGCGTGAGAACCTTTGCGATACGCCGTATCGAGCCGCAACCAGCCGAGTTCATCACGAGCGAGTGGTGTGGCCGGATAGACGCCGCCGTTGCCAATCGGATAGTTTTCGATCACCAGTCGGACCATGCTGTTCTGGCCCATCGCCCGCACACTGATGCTGTCGGTCGTAATCAGAAACCGCGGGGACAGGAGCACGCCAGTGTGTCGACTGCTGATTCCGTGCGTGAAGATCCCGGCCGGATGGATGCCTCGCACCACGCGCTCGCCGTCGGACTCAATACTGAACTCGCCATTCGGTGTCGCTTGCCGAGAAGCCTCGGCTCGCTCCGCTTTCGCCACACCTGCTGAATCCAGTCCCGTTCCCGACGGAAACCACTCCCGCTGTTGTTCTCCGCGCAAGTCCCAGATCGGAGTGAACTGCGCTTGATTGAACTCGCGCCGCGTCTTTACTTCGGCGCACCAGAAGTCCGCGAGCTTGCTCCAACGCTCGCGCAGGACTTCCGCCGACAGGGCTGGCCCATCTGTCGTGAACTGATGCCAGGCATGCAACGGATTGGCGTTGTTGGAGCGCGCGTCCACCAATGCCGCGCTCCACGGATCTCCACCCGTTGGTCCCAGAGCAGTCAACTGCTCACGAACGCGATTCTTTTCGGCCTTTAAGGCGTTGAGTTGTTCGCGCTGTTCGGCACTCAACACCTCCGCAAGTTCCTCCGCCGTGATGCTCGTCGGTCCCGCTCGGAACGACGCGGCCACTTCGTCTGCAGTAAGCGCCCGCAGATAGGCGCGCGCTTCGTCCACTTCGCCCGCCAGCGGTGGGTTGATGTCCGACAGTCGCTGACCGAACAGGAATCGCGACTGGCCCTTCAGGAACGGACGCACAGTCCCTTTCGTGTAAGTCATGCCGTATCGCTCACCGTTGCGATACACGGTGACTGAATTGTCTTTCGCGTATACGATCGCGACATGAATCAACTCGCCGGGTCGAGCCGTTTCCGCAGGGCCGCCCGGATCCTGCGTGCGGTTGAAGAAGTCGCTGCCCGCCATCCAGTGCTTCGGATTCAACTCGCCGAACACGATCGAATCAAAGAATCGCCCTTCCGGTGTGTCGAGCCCGATGACACCGCCGCCGCGCTGTTCGAGATTGGCCAGTGTGACCCAGGCTTCCAGCGTCTTTTGATGGATGTCGCGGTCGAGCGGGACTGTCCGCATGTTCGCGGCAACGCCATCCAGAATCAGTCGCCCGTTGCGAATCACCGCGCCGCCGAGCAACTCGCCGTGCTGCTTTCCAACGCTATCGCGCGCGTCACCCTCGAAGCTCCAACGCGCATCGGGGGCGGGGAGCGAACCGTTCCTCGACTGGCCACGTTTCTTCAGTACGACCGCGCGAGCCGGGTCTTCGATGGCAGCAATGCCATCGCGCACCCGAACCAAGCGAGCGGCCAGATCGACCCTCTGCGTCTCGCGCCGCGACTGCTCCTTGAGCTGATCCGTCAACGACGCCGCGGCTTCCAGCCATGCCGTTGCCAATCCGTCTCGGATCGTCTGCTTAAGTTGCGTCAATTCGTCGCGGTTCTTATGGAGCATCGCCGGCGAATCGATCAGCACCTGTCCCGACCGACAACTCACGAAAACGCCATACAAAGCGTAAAAGTCTTCCTGACTGATCGCGTCGAACTTGTGGTTGTGACAACGAGCACAGGACGCCGTCAGTCCGAGAAACGCCTTGGAGTAAACGTCAATCTGGTTGTCGACCACCTTCACCTGATCGTCGAGTGCATCGACCGGCACAAAGCCCAGTTCGACCATCC
>SXGT01128749.1_pt1 | contig 14147 bp, 8 predicted proteins | sample 3176221 | NCBI WGS metagenome assembly SXGT01 (sample SAMN11356862, study PRJNA531348) | freshwater metagenome | isolation source: freshwater sample F1-120 | place: China: Fuxian Lake, Yuxi | collected 2017-12-25 | reverse complement strand
GAGACAGTGCTGGACCCCCAACAATCCTCTGAGGAGGTAATCCTAACTGAGGATTCAAGCCTCGATGGCAAGGTTGAGGTCGAAATCACCTCGTCTCTACCCCCTGGGTACTGGGACGGGATGGTGGCAGCCCATCCATTTGGCCGCTTCGAAGATACGGTTCTTCGCCAAGAGGCTTTCTGCCGGTGCCACCCTGAGACCCGACGGTTCTATCTGCTAGCCAAGATCCGGGATAGGGTGGTTGGTTGTCTTGGGTTTTGCGAAACCTTTTTTGGCCATGATATCTTCACTTGGAACAAGACCTTGCGCCCTTTCTCAGCGGTGCTCAGACGCGGAATGAGGACTTTTGATGCTTTCACTGCGCCCCTTGTTTTCGCTTACCAGCGCGAAGGAGAAATCATCGGAGCCTTCCTTGAGGCGTTGGATCGTCTGGCCAAAGAGCGGCATATCTACCTGTCGACTCACCTGCGCTACCCATCGCCCGGGGCCGAACCAGCGCTCCCGGAAGCGTTTTTTTTGGCGCGGGGTTTTCTCCACAAACCCCACGGCACCTACCTTATTGATCTGTCCAAGGACCTGGACGAATTGTGGTCTAATCTCAAGCAAGAGGCCCGAACTTCGGTGAGAAAGGCGACAAAACAGGGTATCTCGGTAAGTCAGGGGAAAACAGAAGAGGACTACACCCGGTATTACCAGTTGTTCTTGGAAAACAGGCTGCGGGACCACAAAAAGAGCATGTTTCGCCCGCTCTATTCGGAAGATACCATTACTGACCATGTCCGTTTCTTTGACGCCCAGGGAGTGCTGAAACTCTTCTGCGCCTGGAAGGACGGGGAGATGGGCTCCTGCACCATGGCCAAGTACTTCAACGGAATCGTCTCCTTCAACTCCCATGCTCGCGGGGACCAGTGGCACCGCAGCAACCTGCACGACGGCGACTTGCTCTGCTGGGAGATGATCCGCTGGGCCAAAGAGCAGGGGCACCGGTATTTCGATATGACCGGTTTCGATGTGGTGCCGGCCAATGACCGCCAGCGGGGGATCCAGCGCTTCAAATCCAAGTGGGGCGGGGAGCGGGTGTACTACAACTACTACTCCAAGGTGTACGGCGGCGCCAGGGAGAGGATTGTGTCTTGGGCCAGGACATTGAGGGCATGAAACGCAGCGAATGGGTCGTGTACGCAGCGGCGGGTGCCCTCTGCGGGTACCTGATCGGGGCCCTGCTCATTTTCGACAACCGCCTCTCGCTGGCCAGCGCTGGCTTTGCCCAGCTGGGCTTCTGGTTGGCAGTATTCTACGCCCTGGCGGGCCTGGCCGGCGGCGGCCTGGCGGCCCTGGTCTGGCGGGCGCTCCGCCGTTGGGGCCGCGTGCAGGGCGAGGACAGGGCGGGCCGGCAGGCGGTGTTCGCCGGGTTGGCGCTCTTTGTGCTCCTCTTTTTCTGGAACTTCGATTCCTTCTACCACCACTCTACCTTCGAGTTCGGCCTGCTGCTCTCGCGCCTGCTGACCGAGTCCTTTGTGCCCGTCGACGCCGAAGGTGCACAGAATCTGGGCATCCTGCTGGTGTTGGCCGCGGCGGCGGTGGCCCTGGGTTGGGGGCTGCTGAGGCTGCGGCGGTTGCTGTCGCCGGGCCGCTGGCAGGGCGTGGGCCGGGTGTTGTTGGCGGTCGGTCTGCTTGTGCCCTGGGGGGTCGAGGCAGTGCGGACCCTGGAGGACCGGGCCACCCCGCCCTCCCTGCTGGCCCGGCCTGGCCGGCGGGTCCTCGTGATCGGTATCGATGCCCTCGACTGGAAGATCGCCGGCGAGCTGCTGGCCGCTGGCGAGCTGCCCAACCTCAAGGCGCTGGCAGCGCGCGGCGCCATGGCGCCCCTCCAGACCTTTGTCCCTGCCTACTCGCCGATGGTGTGGACCACCATTGCCACCGGCCGCGAGATTGCCGACCACAATATCCGCCATTTTAGTGCCTACAGTCTGGGCGGTGCCGTGGCGGTGCAGCCGCTGGTCGAACCCTCGCTGCTGCTGGGCAATCCCTACGTGCTGAGGGTGCTGGGCCAGCTGGGGCTGGTGCAGCCCGGGTCGGTGACCAGCAACTCCCGCAAGGTGCCCGCCCTCTGGGAGCTGGCCTCCCACGCCGGGCTGAACGCCGCGGTCTTGGGTTGGTGGGCCAGCGCCCCGGCCGAGCCGCTCAACGGCATCATGGTCTCCGACTACGCCACCCATACCGACCTTTCCGCCGGCGCCTTGGCGGCCCAGGTGTATCCTCCCGCGGCCATCGGCATGGTGGCCGAGGCCTTGCAGGCCGCCCGCCAGCCGCCGCCCGAATGGCTGGAACAGCTCTTTGCCTTGACGCCCCAGCAACGGGTGTTGCTCAAGGACCAAGGGCCCGAGGCGGCCCCGCCGGCCATGCGCGAGATCCTCCACAGCCTGCACCACGACGCCGGGCTGCTGGCCATCGCCAGGAACATCCTGCACGCCAGCCAGCCCGAGGTATTGGCGGTGTTCTTCGAGGGCCTCGACACGGCGGTACACATGGTGATGCACTACTGGCTGAGCACCGATCCCTCCAGCCTCGATGCCGCTGAACTGGCCACCTATGGCCAGACGGCCAGGGCCTACCACCGGCTGGTCGATACCTGGGTGGGGGAGCTGGTGGGGATGGTGGGGCCCGACACCTATGTCGTCCTGGTTTCCGATCACGGTTCCGCCCTCGAGGGGGCGCCCAATTACTTCCACCACAAAAGCGGCCCCCCCGGCGTGATTCTGCTCAGCGGCCCGGGCATCCAGCCCGGCAGCCAGCCGCAGGCCCATGTGCGCGATGTCACCCCGACCCTGCTCTACCTGCTGGGTATGCCGGTCGCCGCCGAGATGTCGGGGCGGGTACTCGACGACGCGTTGGCGCCAGAGTTCAGGCAGAAATACCCGGTGCTCTCTGTGCCCTCCTACGCCGCCTACCGGTCGGCGCGGTACGAAGGCGAGGCCGGTACAGCCCGCACCTCCCAGGCAAGCGAGGCCATGGTCGATCGGCTGAAGACCTTGGGGTACATAGAATAAGATGAAGGCACCGCCGATCCTGGTTTGGCTGCTGGTGGTATGGGCCACTGCGGCGAACGCCTATGTCGGACCCGGCGCGGGTTTTGCGCTGGCCGGCAGCGCCTGGACCTTCCTGGTCCTGCTCGTCGCCGCCCTCAGTGCCCTGGTGCTGCCGGTGCGTTTTGCACTGCGGTGGTGGCGCCGGCGGCGGAGCCGCGGCCGGGCGCAGGTCCAGCGGGTGGTGGTGGTGGGTCTGGACGGTTTCGATCCAGGCCTGGCACAGCGTTGGATGGATGAGGGCCTCCTGCCCAATCTGGCCCGCCTGCGGGACGAAGGCACCTTCGGCCCGCTGCAGACCACGCTGCCGGCCATCACCCCTTCGGCCTGGTCCACCTTCCAGACCGGGGTCGATGCCTCCCGGCACAACATCTTCGATTTCGTCACCCGCGACCCCCGGACCTACCAGCCGCTGCTCTCCTCGGCCGAGGTGGTGCCCGCCTCGCGCACCATGCCCCTGGGGCGGTACCGCATCCCCTTGCGGCGGGCGCGGGTGCGCGGTCTGCGCAAGAACCAGCCCTTCTGGAAGCTCCTGGGGGCGCGGGGCATCTTCAGCACCATCGTGAGGGTACCCATCACCTTTCCCCCCGAACCCTTTAACGGGGTCTTGTTGGCGGGTATGTGTGTGCCCGACCTGCGCGGCACCCAGGGGGAGTTCACCCTCTTCAGCAGTGCGGCCGACGAAAAGGTGCCCGCTCACGGCCGCTTGGCCCGCATCACCCTGGACGGGGCGCGCGGCCGGGCCGTGTTCGAGGGGCCGGCCCACCCGCTGAAACCGGGGGCCGGCTCCTTGCGGGTCGAGCTCGAGCTGGTGCTGGAGGGGGATGAGGTGGTGCTGCGCGTGGGCAAAGAGGCGGTGCGGCTGCGCCGGGGCCAGTACTCCCCGTGGGTCGGGGTGCGCTTCAAGGCCGGCCTCGGGATCGGGGTCTACGGGATCTGCCGGTTCTATCTGCTGGGCATGGATCCGGTCCGGATCTATGCCACTCCGCTCCACCTGGACCCCGAGCACCCGGGTCTGCCGCTCTCCCATCCGGCGGCCTATGCGCTCTACCTGGCCAAACGTCTGGGCCGCTATGCCACGCTGGGTCTGGCCGAGGATACCGATGCGCTCAACGATGGGGTGTTAGACGAGCAGGGTTTTCTCGAACAGGCCTATGCCTTCCACCAGGAACGGGAGCGGATGCTGCTCCAGTCCCTGGGGACCACCCGCGAAGGGCTGGTGGTCTGCGTTTTCGATGGTCCCGACCGCATCCAGCACATGTTCTACCGCACCCTCGACCCCTCTCACCCGGCCAATGCCCACCGCGAGGTGGCAGGTTTCGCGCGGGTGATCCCGCAGATGTACCAGCAGATGGACCAGATGGTAGGCCGGGTGCGGGAGCGGCTGGGCGAGGATAAGGACACGGTGCTCTTGGTGATCTCGGACCATGGCTTCTGCGATTTCCGGCGCGGGGTCAATCTGAACACCTGGCTCTATGCCCAGGGCTACCTGGCCCTCAAGGAAGGGGCTTCCCGCAGCGGCGAATGGTTCGCCCAGGTCGATTGGACCCGGACCCGCGCCTTTGCCCTGGGCCTGTCGGGGATCTACCTCAACCGGCGGGGCCGGGAGGCGCAGGGGGTGGTGGCCGAAGGGGAGGAACTGGCCCGGCTCAAGGCCGAGTTGGTCGGCCGGCTCACCGGCCTGGTGGACGAGGCCAAGGGGGGGGTGGCGATCAACAAGGTTTGGGATACCGAAAGGCATTTCAATGGGCCTTATACCATGGACGCTCCCGATCTTCTGGTCGGCTACAACCAGGGGTACCGCATCTCGTGGGGCGGGGCCAGCGGGGTGGTGGGTACCGAAGTTTTCGAGGACAACACTCGGCCCTGGAGTGGGGACCATTGCGTGGACCCGGCCTTGGTGCCCGGGGTCCTCTTCTGCAACCGCAAGGTGGAGGGTGCCGATCCGGCGCTGATCGACCTGCCGGTCTCTATCCTGCGCCTGCTGGGGGTGGAGCCGCCCGGCTATATGCAGGGCCGCGACCTCTTTGCTCCCAGACTGGAGGGGCCGCGATGATCCGCAGAACCCTCCTGGCGGCGTTGACCGCGATCCTGGCGGCCTGCGGGCCGCCGGCCCCGCCGGCCCCGCGGCTCTTCGTGCTGGGCATCGACGGTATGGACCCCCATATCCTGAGACAGTTGATGAGGGCAGGGAGGATGCCCCACTTTTCGCAGTTGGCCCGCCAGGGCGGCCTGGCGCCTCTGGGGACGAGTATCCCGCCGCAGTCTCCGGTGGCCTGGTCGAATTTCATCACCGGCACCGGCCCCGAAGGCCATGGGATCTTCGACTTTGTGCACCGCGAGGCGACGACGCGTATGCCCTTCCTTTCCACCTCGAAGGCCGATGCCTCGGGTGAACACATGGAACTCCTGCGCCGCGGGGTGCCCTTCTGGGATCGGCTCGGCGAGGCGGGCATCCCGACCACCATCTTCAAGGTGCCGGCCAATTTCCCGCCCTCCCCGGCGCCCGACCCGCAGGGCTGCAACTGCTTCATGGCCTTCGCGGGCATGGGCACCCCGGATGTGCTGGGCACCTACGGTACCTTTGGTTATTACACGGACGGCCCGTACCAGGTGCCGGCCCACCTGGAACACGGCGGGACCCAACTCGCGCCCGGCGGCGAACTGGAGGTCTCGGGCGGGCGTGTGGTCAGGGTGCAGCTCGCCGGTGGCGAGGCGCGCCTGCACATCGGCGGCCCCAAGGTGGGTGACCACCAGTTCCAGGGCAGTTTCGATCTAGTGGTGGACGCAGACCACGAGGTGGCCCAGATCGAGATGGGGGACCAGCGGGTGGTGGTGAAGGCCGGGGAATGGACCCCCTGGCTCCAGGTTGACTACGGCCGCCGGCCCCACAGCACCGAACACCTGACCGGTATCTGCCGTTTCTACCTCAAAGCGACCAAGCCCTACCTGCAGTTGTATCTCAGCCCGGTGAACCTCGACCCCGAACTCCCCGCCATGCCCCTGTCAGTTCCTGGCGAGGCAGCGGGTGAGTTGGCGCGCGCCGAGGGGCGGCACTATACCCTGGGTATCCCCGACGAGAGCAAGGCACTGGAGGCGGCGGTCTTCGACTACGCCGACTACCTGGTGCAGCACCGCTTGGCGCTGGGGGAAAGACGGGTGCACCTGCGCCATTTCCTCGCCGGTTTCCGAGAGGGGTTCGTGTTTTTCTACGTCGGCAGCCTGGACCAGCTCTGCCACGTGCTTTGGCGGACCTCCGACCCGCGCCATCCCGGGTACCGTCCCGAGTTCGCCCCGTACCAGGGGGCCATTGACAACGAGTACGCCGCCATGGACAGCCTGCTGGGTGAGGTGGTCGGGACCCTGGGCGAGGGGACACGGCTCATCGTGCTCTCGGATCATGGTTTCGCGCCCTACGAGTATTCCTTCAATCTCAATACCTGGCTGCAGCGGGAAGGTTATCTCGCCCTGCGGCCCGGTGCCGACCCTACCGGCCTGGAGATCCTGAAGTCCGATCAGGTCGACTGGAAGAAAACCAAGGCATACGGCCTGGGCCTCAACGGCCTGTACCTGAATCTGTGGGGGCGCGAGCAGGGTGGGGTGGTGGAGCCAGAGGATCGGGAGCAGGTGTTGGGCGAACTGGCTTCCAGGCTCCTGCAGGTGCGCGACCCCTTCACCGGGCAGGCGGTGATCCGCAAGGTCTACCGGACGGAGGAGGCGATGCTTCAGTACCCCGGTCTGGCCCCCGATCTGATCGTCGGGTACGCCCGGGGGTACCGCGTCTCGGGCGAGTCGGCGGTGGGGGACCTGACGGCGGCGATCGTCGATCCGAACATGGCCGCCTGGAGTGGCGACCACTGCATCGCCGCTGAGGAGGTGCCCGGGGTGTTGCTGAGCAACCAGCCGCTGCGGACGGGCGAATTCGAGTTGCGGGATGTACCGGTGAGTATTCTAGAGTTCTACGGCCTGCAGCCGGGGGCCGCGATGAAGGGCAAATCAATTTGGTGAACCAGGAGGTGGAGATGGCACTGTTCGGCGGCAACAAGATCCAGATCGACGAGACGTTGATGGCGCGGGTGCGGGCGCACGTGGCCGAGGCCGGCTTCGCCAGCGTCGAGGAGTTTGTGCAGTTCTGCATCGAGAAGGAGCTCAAGTCCCGGCGGGCCGCTGAGGAGGCGTTGCTGGCAGACCGGCTCAAGGGCCTGGGCTACCTCGAGTAGGGGGAACGATGGCCCTGTTGACCGGCCTGACCAGCGAACTAGCCAACCGGAGTTTCGATCTGCTCTGCGCCGTCTTTGCCTTTTTCGGGGAGCGCGGCGTCCTGGTGTGGGTTTCGCTGGTCCTGGGCGCGGCGATGGTGCTGGTTTTCCGCGCCCTGGTGAACCGTTCCCGCCTCGATGCGGCGCGGTCCTCCCTGCGGGCGGCACTCCTCGAGATGTGGCTCTTTCGCCACGATCCGTGGGTGGTGCTTTGGGCCGAATGCGACCTATTGCGCGCCAACCTCCGTTACCTGGGCGCGTTGGTGCTGCCCCTCGGCGCGGCCCTGCTGCTGGCGACGCCCTTCCTGCTCCAGGCCCAGGCCCGGTGGGGGGTGGGGGTGATCGAGCCCGGAGCACCGGTGCTGGTGGAGGCCCAGATGGAGCCGGAGGTGGACCTCGAGGTACAACTGGAGTGGGTCAGGGGTGAGGGGCCGATCTCGCCGGCCCTGCGGCAACCCAGCCGCCACCGCGTGGTCTGGCGGGTGGAACCGGTCGGCTCCGGGGACCTGCAACTGCTCCTGCGCAGCCGGGCGGGCACCGAGACCCTGCCCTTGCGGGTTGGTGGCGCCGGTCAGGGCATCGGCACTAGCCGCTCCAAGGGCCCCTACGAGCAACTCCTGGAGCCGCGCAGCGCCGGGTTGGAAAGGGACTCGGGTTTCCGCCGCCTCGCGGTACAGTACCCGGAGGCGCCGGCTGCCTGGATCTGGTGGCTGAGCCTGGTGTCCCTGGCTGCCGCCTGGCTGGTCAACCGCCTGGCCACGGCCTGCTGGCCGCCAAAGGTCTGAGATGAGGGACCACTACCGCCCGGGCCCAGGACCGGGAAAAGGGTCGGTCAGTTGAGTCGGTTCCGGTATGCGGGCCCGGTCCTGGCCGGCCTGCTGGCGGTGCTTGCGGCCTTTCCCTGGCTGATGGGCATCAGCTACTCGAAGGGGAACGATTTCTTCTACTGGCTGCACTTTGCCTGGCTGGTCTGGCCGCACCTCGCCGGGGGAGGCCTGCCGGACTGGACCATGCTCTCGGGGTCTGGCCAGCCCGTGTTCAACCTTGACCACCTGCCCGACGCCTTGGTGTTGGCTTTCTTCACCCGCCTCGCCGGCCTGGAAGGCGGCATCCGTCTCTTTGTCGTCGCCTGTCACGCGCTGGCTGCCGGGGGCCTGTTCCGTCTGTCGCTGGCGCTGTGCGGCCACCGGTTTTCGGCGCTGCTGGCGGCCCTGGCCTACGTGCTCTCCTGGTATTTCACCCGCACCGCCGATTTCTACGTCTATACCAGCAACCTGCTGCAGCTAGCCCTCTTGCCCTGGGCAGTGTTGGCCTACCGGGGGGCCGCCAAGGGCGACCGGGCCATGCAGTTGCTCGCCGGCCTGCTCACGGCGGTGTGTATCACCGCCAATCCGCAGATGGCCATCAAGGTGGTGGTCTTCTGCCTGGTCTGGCTGCTTGTCGAGCCGACCGAAGAGCCGCGGTCCTGGCGGCGGCTGGTGGTCCCCATGGGGATCGTGGGTGCCGTGGCCGCCTGGCTCTCCGCCTTCCACATCGCCACGGCGCTGATCCACCGCCGCGAGATCTACACCCTGGGTGAGCGGGGCACGATCTGGCCCCGCGGATGGGAGAACTTCGTCGCCATCCCGCAGTACGCCTGGGACCTGGTGGCCACCCGTTTGGGCGGGGAGGCCTTCTTCGACGTGCCCCGCTGGGCGGTGATCGACTCCCACTACGAGGGGTTCGGGGTAGTGGCGCTGGCGGCGTACGCCTGGTGGGCTGGCCGGGGCGGCCCGCGCCAGTTGGCCGTGGCGCTGTGGGGCCTGTGCGGGCTGGCGCTGCTGCTCTTTTTTGTCTTCTCGTGGGGACGTGCCACCGAGTGGGTGGGCACCCCGCGCAACATGCTTTTTATCCCCACCTTCTGCCTGGCGCTGCTGGCCGGTTGTGGGCATGCCCGGCTGCACGACCGCTGGCGCGGGCGCCGTCACCGGCTGTGGCAGTGGGGCGTGCCCGGCCTGGTGCTCCTGGAGCTGGCAGGGCTTAAAGCCGCCTTCTACCAGGTCGGGCCCCACCACCAGGCCCTCGACCAGATCCCCCAGTTGAGCTTCTGGCGGCAGTTCAGCCAGGACCATCCCTGGGGACCGGGGGAGCGCTTTTTCACCTTCAAGGCCGACCTCGCGTTTATGCTCTTTCCCGCTTTCACCGGCCGGAGCACCGCCAACATCGTCCATCAGCGCGACTACACCGCCGAGTATTTCAGCTACCAGGACGCCCTCAACAAATACTTTGCGGCCGAGGGGCCTTACGGGGGGCGCGTCAGCGAGTACCTGGCGCTGCTGGGGGTGCGCTATATCGACCTGCCGCGCGCCGGCTTCGTGGGGCGATACGCCGGCCACCAGCGGCAACTGCTGGATCATTTCCGCGCCGACCCGAACCTGGTCGAGGTGGCAAAACGGCACCCGGACTGGCGGGACGAATCGTGGCTGCGCTCGCCCCTGGACGCCAGCGCCCCGGAACAGGTGGTCTTCGAGAACCGGCGGGCCGCCCTGGCCTGGGTGCCCGGTCGCGTGGTGGCCATCGTTGGCGACCTGCGCCGGGGCGAGAAACTCTTTGAGTCCCTGTGCCTGGAGCCTGGGTACACCTTCGACCGGGTCCTCTTCCTGCTCAGCGCCGATCCGGCCGAACTGCGCGGCCTGGAGGGCGAGCTGGCCGGGGTGATCGCCGCCGAGGAGGCCGCGGTACTGCCCGCAGACCTGCGGGTCCTCACCCTCGACGAGGTGCGGGCGCTCTGCCGGCCGGACAACGGGTTCGGCGCCGGGGTGCGGCTGCAGCCCTACCGCTGGGAGGGGGAGCACCTCGCCTTTTCCCTGGCGCCGGCTGAGGCTGGGCGCTTTGCGGCCGTCTCCCTGCAGCGTTTTGCCGATTGGCACGCGGCGGATGGCGCCGGCCAGGCCCTGCGGGTGTTCAAGACCGGCGCAGGCCTGAGCGCGGTGCACCTACCTGCCGGCACGGCCCGGGTCCAGCTGGAGTACCGGCGGCCGGCGTACAAGGCGCGGTGGCGCTGGTTTTCGCTGATCGGATTGGGGGTCGTGGTTGTGGGCCTGGGCCGGGAATGGCGGCGCCGGCGCGCGAACGAGGGGCGCAAGTGAGGGCGGGGAACAGGCAACACCTCGCCGCGCTGGCCCTCATCGCCGGGTGTACGGTGCTGATCTATGCCGGTGGGCTCACCAACCCCTTTCACTACGACGACCTGCACTCCATCGTCGAGAACCCACACCTGCGCTCCCTTGGGAACGTCCCGGCGTTTTTCTATCGGCCCGAGATGTTCTCCGCTGATCCGCGCAATGCCATGTACCGCCCCCTGGTGCTGGTCAGCTACGCCATCAACCACGCCATCGGGGGGTACGAGGTCTTCTCCTACCACCTGTTCAACATCGGGACCCACCTCGGGGTTAGCGGGTTGCTCTGGCTGCTGGTTCGCCGTCTGGGGCGGGGACAGGCCGAGGCCTTGGCTGCCGCGCTGCTCTTTGCCCTGCACCCGCTGGCCAGCGAGCCGGTCAACTACATAAGTAGTCGCTCCGAGACGCTCTGTGCCCTCTTCCTGCTGCTCGCCTTCCACGGCTACCTCGTCGGGAGCCGGCGCTGGCTGGCCATCGGTGTGGTGGCCTTTGTTGCTGCCCTGCTGACCAAGTCGGTGGCCCTGGCGCTGCTGCCGATGCTCTTCATCTACGACCGGTGGTGCCGGCCGGGGGGGGCCTTCCGCGACCGCTGGCGCCTCCAGTTGCCGTACTGGTTTCTGGGCCTGGTGTATCTGGTTGGCATCCGCGAGGCCATCGGCGACGCCGTGGTCAACCACGCGGTGCGGCCCCTGGGTGTGCAGTGGCTGACCCAGGCCAAGGCACTGGTCTACTATCTGAAACTGCTCTGGTGGCCCCAGGGCCTTAGTGTCGAGCACCAGTTCTCCCTGGCCACCGGCCTGGAATCGGCGCCGGTGCTCGGGGCGTTGTTACTCCTGGCCACCGCGGTGTTGGTGCTCTCGCGGCGGCCCGATGGCCAGGTGCGTTTCTGGACCTCGTGGGCCGTCATCACCCTCCTGCCCAGCAGCGCGGTGCCGCTCAACGTGCTGGTCAACGAACACCGCCTGTACCTGCCACTGGTGGGTTTCGCGGTGCGGATGGCCCGCCTGGGGGTGGGTCTGGCTGAGGGCCGGGGCCGGGCCGGCCAGGTGCTGGTGGTCTGCTGGCTGGGGGTGTACGCCGGACACGCGGCGCAGCGCACCCAGGTGTGGCGGACCCCTGAAACCCTGTGGCGAGACGCCATTGCCCGCGGCCCGCGTATGCCCAGGCCCCACCTCTTTCTCGCCGACTGCCTGCAGCAGAGCGGGCGGTACGAGGAAGCCCTGCGGGAATACCAGCTCACCCGCACCGTGTACCCCGCGGTGCTCAGTGCCGGGGATCTCCTGATCAGCTATAACAACGAGGGGGCGGCGTATCTGGCCCTGGGCCGGCACCAGGAGGCCATCGAGGCGTACCGCCGGGCACTGACTATCGATCCCACTTACACCCGGTCGCGGGCCAGCCTCGACGCCCTGGTCGCCCTGCAGCAGGCGGCCTGGGATCCCACGGCGCACGCCCTGCACAAGCAGGGTTTGATGCTGCTCATCAAGGCCCGCCCCGCCCAGGCCGTGCCGGCGTTGGAGGCTTCCCTGCGCGCCCAGGTCCGCCTCGAGACCGGTCTGGCCCTTGGCATGGCGTACGAGAAGAGCGGGGCCGTGGCCAAGGCCCGAGAGGCCTACGAAGGCCTCGAAATCCTTGCACCCCAGAGCGATTTCGCCCGCACCGCCGCCACGAAGCTCAGGGAACTATGGGGCCGCTGAGGTGAATGCCAGTTCGAATGCCCGCTGGGCAAACCACCCGCTGGTGCGTTTCTGCCTGGTTGCCCTGGTGCTGACCGCGGTGCTCTACGGGGGCAGCCTTTCCTATCCTTTCCACTACGACGACCGGCATTCCATCCAGTACAACCCCCACCTCCGCTCCCTGGGCAACCTGCCGGCCTTTTTCACGGACCTGCACACCTTTTCCAGCGACAGCCGAGGCACCATGTTCCGGCCCCTGGTACTGATCAGCTATGCCCTCAACTACGCGGTCGGCGGGCAGGGGGTGGCCGGGTACCGGCTGGTGAACCTGGGCCTGCATCTGCTGGCCGCTGCCCTGCTCTTTGCCTGGCTGCGGCAGCGGGGCAACTGGGAAGGTGCCTGGGCGGCGGGTGTGCTTTTTCTGGTGCACCCCACCCATGCTGAGTTGGTGAACTACCTGAGCAGCCGCTCGGACCTGATGGTCAGTTGCTGGTACCTGGGCGGGATGTTGCTCGTGGCCCGCAACCAGTGGGGGGCGGCGGGGGTAGCCTACGCCGGTGGCCTGCTCTCCAAGGAGGTGGCCATCACCCTGCCCTTGCTGGCCGCCCTGCAGCAGACCTGGCAACGAGTACGCCTGGCCTGGCGGCCACTGGTGGCAATGGGAGGCATCGGGGCGGCCTACCTGGCCTTGATCAGTCTGAACCGCTTCCTGCCCGGATCGTTGTCCAAGGCCCCGCGCGGCTGGGGTGAGCAGCTGCTCACCCAGCTCAAAGGGTATGTATACTATGCCTGGTTAGTGGTGATGCCGGCGCACCTGAGCGTAGAACACCAGTTCGTTGTATCTTCGGGGCTGGATGGGGCGGTGGTCGCCGCCCTGCTGCTGCTTGTCTCGCTTTCGTGGCTGGCCTGGCGGGGCCGGCAGCAGTTGCCCGGCCTGGGTTGGTTCTGGTTCCTGCTGGCGTTGGCGCCGGCCTCCCTGGTGCCGCTCAATATCCTGGTCAGCGAGCGCCGCATGTACCTGGCCAGCGCCGGATTGTGTGTGGTGCTGGCGTGGTGCTGGCCCCGGTTGCGGGACCGTCGCCGGCGCTGGGTCGGCGTGGCGCTGGTGGCGTTCCTGTCGGCCCTGAGCCTGGGGCGCAACCCAGTCTGGGCCTCGGAAGTGGCGCTATGGGAAGACGCGGTGGCCAAGGGCCCGGGCATGTTCAGGGCCCGCGCCAACCTAGGCCTGGCGTACAAACACGCCGGCCGCGACGAGGAGGCCCTGCGGCAGCTGCAGCTGGCCCTGGCGCTCAAGCCGGATTACGCCGACGCCTGGGTCGAGGTGGGTAACCTGTTCAGCGACCGGGGCGAGGTCGGCGAAGCCGCCCAGGCATACGCCCAATCCCTGCGTTTCAACCCGGCCCTGGAAGGGGCGCACTACAACCTGGGCAACCTGGCGCAGGGTCGCGGTGCTTGGCAGGAGGCGGTGGCATATTACCGCGAGGCCCTGCGCCTGAACCCCGCCTTTGCCCAGGCCCACAACAATCTGGGGCAGGCCTACGAAGCGCTGGGCCGTTCCGACCAGGCCCTGGCCGAATACCGCCAGGCCCTAGCTGCGGACCCGGGGCTGGCCCAGGCCTGGTACAACCTGGCGGTGGTCCTCGAACGGGATGGCCAGACCGCTGAGGCGGCATCGGCGTACGGGCGCTGCCGGGAGTTGCTTTTGGCCGACCCCGATCTTGGGCAGAACCCACAGTACCAGGATTTCGCCGGCCGGGCCCTGGAGGCCGGGCTACGGCTGGGAGGGAATTGAGGAAGGATGTGTGGCATCGCCGGTATCCTCTACCGCGAACGCGGGCGGACCGTGGACGAGCAGGTCCTCGGCCGGATGACCGACGCCCTGACCCACCGCGGGCCGGACGACCGGGGCACCTGGGTGGAGCCGGGCGTGGGCTTGGGCCACCGGCGCCTGAGCATCATCGACCTGGT
>SXGT01018724.1_pt1 | contig 14147 bp, 7 predicted proteins | sample 3176221 | NCBI WGS metagenome assembly SXGT01 (sample SAMN11356862, study PRJNA531348) | freshwater metagenome | isolation source: freshwater sample F1-120 | place: China: Fuxian Lake, Yuxi | collected 2017-12-25 | reverse complement strand
GCGGCCGGCGCGGTGGCGCGCGCCAGGTTCGCGGGCTCCGGCGCACGCGGGGGGGGCACGGGCTCCGGTGGGCGCGCGAGGTTCGCTGGCTTGATCGTCTCGGTGAAGCGGACGGGCTCCGACGGGATCGGAGGCGCGGGCTTCACCGTGTCCGGCTCCGACACCGGCTCGACGCTCAGCGGCTCCGCGGAGATGGGCTCGCCGGACGCCGGTTCCGCGGACAGAGGGCCCTCGGGAGGCACCGACGGCGATCGCGGGGTCGGCGGTGCGGAGGGGGTGACGGCCGCCTTCGCGGGTTCGGGCCTCGGCGCGGGGTCGGGGTTCGGCGCCGGCTCCGAGCGCGCGTCGCGGCGCAGCGGGGGTGCCCCCGGGCCCTGCGCGTCGGCGAGGGGGCCCGCAGGCTGCGAGTCGCGCCCGGATTCGTCTGCGTAATACACGCGTATCGCGCTTCGGATGTCGGACGTGGAGGCGATCATCGGACGCACCGGGAGTCTCGCGGCGCGCGAGACCTCCGCGAGCGCCGGCTCGTTTTTCGGATCGTCCGTCGCGACGTACAGGGTATCCCCCTGCGACTTCACGTTTCGTACGAAGATGGGCACGAGGCACAGGCGCTCCGCCATGTCCCGCGGCACCCGGTTCAAGAGGGCCCGCGAGAAGTCGATGTGGTACAGCGACACCCACGGGATCCCCAGCTGCAGGCTCAGGGTCTGCGTGAGCTGACCCTCGGTGATCCAACCGCGCTCGAGGAGGAGCTGTCCGATCTTCGTGCCCGGTGGTCTGGGCGCCGCCAGTACCTCTTCGAGCTGCTCGCGGGTGATCACCTTGGAGCTCACCAAGAGCTCGCCGAGAAGAGCCTTCGCCACGGCCCGATGTTACATGCTCACCGACCGTGCAACAAAAAACCCGCGCACCACCCCCGCGGTGAGACGCGGTCCCGACGCGGTCACGTGCCTTCGCAGCCCCTCGAGCCAGGGACGCCTACAGTGTAAGCGAGACGGCGCGCGGTCTCGAAACGTACCTCTCCCGGTACTGCCCCCCATCGCGTCATGGTAAGCTCGGAGGCTTCAGGAGAGCAGATGCGGGCGTGTCCCCAGTGCAACGGCCTCTGCGACGAGACCCACAAGTTCTGTCCGGCCTGTGCGTTCCCGATCTCGAAGGTTCAGTTCAGCGCGGACGACCCGATGATCGGCCGGAGCCTGCCCGGGGGCTACGTCATCCTCGATCTCGTCGGCGTGGGCGGCATGGGCCGCGTGTACCGCGCCGAGCAGACCAACCTCAACCGCACCGTTGCCGTCAAGATCATCCACCCCCACCTCGTCGGTGAGGAGAAGGCTGCGGCGCGCTTCATCACCGAGGCGCGCGCGGCGAGCCGCCTGAACCACACGAACTCGGTCGGCGTGATCGACTTCGGGAAGACGTCCGACGGTCAGCTCTACCTCGTCATGGAGTTCCTGCGCGGGCGGCACCTCGCCCGGGTGATGAGCGACGAGGGGCCGCTCGCCTTCCGGCGCATCGTCGACATCCTGAAGCAGGTGCTTGCGGCGCTGGCGGAAGCGCACCACCTCGAGATCATCCACCGGGACCTCAAGCCCGAGAACATCATCATCGAGCCTAACCGGAGCGGCGACGACTTCGTGAAGGTCGTTGACTTCGGGCTTGCGAAGATGCGCCTCGAGGCCACGCAACCCCACATCACGAGCCCGGGAAGCGTCTGCGGCACGCCCGAGTACATGAGCCCGGAGCAGGGACGCGGCGATCCGCTGGACGCTCGCAGCGACCTCTACGCGGTCGGCGTCATCTTCTACCAGTTGCTCACGGGCAGGCTGCCCTTCGAGGCGGAGTCGCCGACGCAGGTCGTGCTCATGCACATCTCCGATGCGCCGCCCGACCCGAAGAGGGTCGCGCCCGAGCGGAACCTGCCGACCTCGCTCGTGGACGTGTGTCTGATGTCGCTCGCCAAGCACGCGAACCACCGCTTCTCGAACGCGGACGAGTTCGCCGCTGCGCTCACCGACGCGCTCGCACAGTCCGAGATGCCGGCCTCTCCGGCGCTCCTACAGGTCGATACGGTGCGCCCGAGGTCCGCCACCCAGACGCAGTGCCCCGCGTGCAAGGCCACGAACGCGGCGAACCAGAAGTTCTGTGGCGAGTGCGGGCAATCGCTGATCGGCGGCCCCGCGCCCCCGACGATGGTCCTCCCCACGGCGGCGCCCGCGCTCGCGCAGGAGGCGCCTTCCGCCGAGGCTCGCTCGTCGACCCAGCGAGGGCTTGCGGAGAAGGTCAGGCGCGCGGGCAGTTACAACGAGGTCGGCTTCAAGGTCGACGTACCCCACCCGCCGCCGCCCCCGAACCGCGTGAAGCTCGTCGAGATACAGGATCGGATATTCGGCAAGGAGCGGGCGACGGGCAAGGTGCCCAGGCGCAACCCCGACGAGCCGACCTTGCGACCGGCCACCGGCCTCGGGCTGCCGCTCGAGCTGATGGGCCGCGCGGAGGAGCTCGCGTGGCTCGGCGATCGGCTGCGCGACACGACGAGGTCGCTCATCGCCGCGAGGATCGTCGGCGAGCCAGGCACGGGAAAGACGCGCCTCCTCTCCGAGTTCACCACGGTCGCGCGCCAGCAGGGGAACTTCGTGGTGCCGGCGCGCCCCGATCCGGCGTGGGCAGGCGTCACTTGCCACGCGCTCGCGTCGGCGATCCGCGAGCTCGCGGCGTTCCCGGCCTCCGGCCCCCCGCCTCGTGAGTTCCCGCACGCCAACAAGGACGCCATCCGTGGGATGACCGAGATCTTCGGCCTTCCGCGCGAGGGGGCGGCGATGACACCGGAGGAGCACCGCTACGCCGTCGCCGAGGCGCTCCGGTGGTCGCTCCTCCGCGCGGCGCGGCGCGAGCCGGCGAAGAAGATCCTGATCGTCGTCGACGACCTCCACGCGGTGGACGGCGCGAGCCGGTTGGCGTTCGGAGACGTCGTGGGCGAGCCGGCCCGCGTGCCCGCGCTGCTCGTGGCGGCCTACCCGCCGGGCTTCGATCCCGGGTGGCCCGCGACGACCGCCGCCGCGCGCATCCTCGGGGGGATCGCGATGGACGACGTGACGCGTCTCCTCACCGACGCGCGGGCACCGAGCTCGGCGGCGCTCGCGGGCAATCGCGGCATCGCCCCCCTGTACGTGGATCAGCTCATCCGTTTCGGCGAGGAGCAGGGCGGCGTGCCCCCCCCGCGCCTCGGCGACCTGATCGCGCTCCGCACCGAGCGCCTCGACCAGGACGCCCGCAAGGTGCTCCAGGCCATCGCGGTGTACGGCGACGCCGCGACCGAGCTGATCGTCTCCCGCATGGTGACGCGCACGATCGACGTACCCGGGGCGGCGCGCGTCCTCGTGAACGCCGGGATGGTCGAGCGCTCGGGTGACATGCTCGCGATCACGCACCCGCTCCTTCGCGAGGTCGTCCTCGCCACCATCCCCCAGGCGGTCCGGCGCGATCTGCACGCGATGGCCGCCGAGGTGTGCGAGGAGGCGGAGGCGCCGATCGAGGTGCGCGCGCTCCACGAGTACCACGCCGAGAACGCCTTCCAGGCGCTCATCCTCCTCGAGCAGGTCAGCGCCAAGGCCGTGGGGTGCGGCGACACCGACGCGTCGATCGACGCCCTGCGCCGTGGCCTCGACCTCGCGCGCCTCGAGCTCGTGCGCGGCGACCTCGACGAGCCGCTGCGCGCGGTCCTCATCTTCTCGCGCAAGCTGGGCGAGGCGCTCACGGGTGTCGGGCAGTTCACCGACGCCGAGGGCATCCTTCGCGAGGCGCTCCACCTCGCCGGGCCCACGGGCGAAGATCGCGCGCGCATCCTGGGCGCGCTCGCCAAGGTGTGCAGCGGGCGCGACCGGCCGCAGGAGGCTCACACCTACCTGCGCGAGGCGCTCGAGCTCGCCTTCGAGTCCGGCGCGCACGATCTCCTGTTCTCCCTGGAGGGGTTGAAGAAGACCATCGCCGTGTGAGCAAGTCGTGACGACAAGGCACGTCGCCCGCTGGGATCTCGACAAGACGTACCTGCGGACCGAGTTCGACACCGTGAAGGATCTCGTGAAGACCGCCTTCGAGCGGCCCGACGAGAAGCGCACCAACCCGGGCGCGTCGACGCTGTGCCGCGAGATGGTCAACGCGGGCGTCTCGCTGCACATCCTCTCCGGATCACCCGAGCAGATGCGGCGCCGGCTCGAGGAGAAGCTCCGCCTCGACGGCATCCGCTGGGACAGCTTCGTCCTCAAGCCCAACCTGCAGAACGTGCTCCGACTCCGCTTCCGGGCCATCAAGGACCAGCTCGGATACAAGCTGCCCGCGCTGCTCGAGGCGCGTACGCGCAGGCTCCCCCCCGAGCTCGCCCACGCGCACGAGACGCTCTTCGGCGACGACGCCGAGGCCGACGCCTTCGTGTACGCCCTCTACGCCGACCTGCTGGCGGGCAAGGTCGGCCCCGACGTGCTGTGCGCCGTGTGCGAGAGCAGCAAGATGTACGCCGACGTCCTCGAGGAGACGCTGTCGAACGCGCGCCGCATCGAGCCCGAGCCCGTCGTCGAGCGCATCCTGATCCACCTCGAACGGCAGTCGGCCCCGGAGGACTTCGCGCCGCTCGGCCGCCGCGTCGTTCCGTTCTACAACTACCTGCAGGCGGCGTTCGTCGTCCACGAGGACGCGCGCGTCTCCGCGGAGGGCGTGCTCCGCGTCGCCAGCGAGATGGTCCTCGCGCACAGGTTCGACGGCGATCAGCTGGCGCGCAGCTACGTCGAGCTCGCGCGCCGCGGGCACCTCCGCGGCGTGCGTGCGGAGGCCCTGGCCGAGGCCTTCGAGGCGTGGGCCTCTCGCCCGCAGGCGTCCGCGATCGCGCCGCTCCGCGAGATGGTCACGCGACTCCCGGCCGCGGCGAAGGCTGCGCGGGAACGCTACGTCCCGCCGCCGGAGGACGAGCCGGTGCCCGATTATCTGAAGCTCGTGAAGGCGCACAACCCGCGCCGACGGCGGCGGTGACCCGCCCCACCCCGGTCATACCCAGGCGTTGTTCAGGATCTCCCCGACGCCGCCCGCGCCGGGCACGATGTAGTGATGCTCGTCCAGGCCCCGCTCCTCGGCCCAGGCGGCGCCCGGGACCTGCGCGAGCACGTGCGGCGGCGAGAGGCCGCGGTCGAGACGGAGGGCGTAGATGATCGTCCCGGGGTGCGTCGCGAGGACGTTGCGGATGAACTCGGGCGTCACGATCAGGTTCATCGTGATGCAAACGTCGGGCTTTCCCTCGAGACGCGTCTTGTAGTGCGTGAGGGCGCTGTTGATCGACGAGCCCGTTGCGCCCATCGGGTCGGGGATGAGGAGGATGCGACCCTCGACGTCGCGCCCGATCTTCGCGTCGTGCCACGTCGCGCCCACGACCTTGCCGTCCTTGTCCGTCTCGCGAGACATGAAGAGGTGGTCCTGCCGGACCGCGGACGGGTCCATCACCTCGTTCAGGAGATCGTAGACGACCTGCGAGGGCATCGTGCCGGCGCGGGCGATGCCGACGGTCACGGCCTTCGTCTGCGGCGCGATCGCGAGGCCCCGGTACACCGCCTCGGGCTGCTTGATGACCATGCGCGTCGGGATGGCCACCTTGGCGCGCGGGAACTCGGCGGCGACGACGACCTGCGCGAGCTTCTGGTAGAGCATGCGCACGAGGTTGCCGACGTGCGGCTGGATCGTGTCGCGCGCGCAAAGCGTGGCGAGCAGCGACCACGCGAGAGGATCGTCGAGCAGGTGCACGTGCGGCCCGTACTCGTGGGCGATCTGGGGCGCTCGGTAGTGGCTGGTCGCGTACGCCGTCTCGAGCATGCTGACCTCGCGACCTCAGTTCCAGTGGCCGGCGCGCAGGGCGGCGGCGTCGATGACCTTCACCTTCGGGCCCAGCGCCTCGCGGAAGCTGTCCTCGTCCTCGAGGTCCATGATCGCGTCGCCGAAGCCTTGGGCGATCTCCATGGCGGTCGCGAGGATGCGGAGGAACTGCGCGAAGCTGGACGCCGCGAGCGTGGGGACCCAGCGGTCCTGACCGCTCATCGCGGTGTAGACGGGGCAGTCGCCCTCCGGATCCGGCTTCGAGGTGTCGAGGAAGTACGGGTCGCCGAGCAGCGAGCTCTCGGCGATGACGACCCACGACGCCTTCCAGTCGGGCGTCTTCGCGACCTGGGCCTGCGCCTCGACGATCGCGTCCGCCGGGAGGAGGCGGATCTTCTCGACGGGGGTTACCGTCTCCACCTGGACGGGGTTGGCCCCCAGGAGGAAGTTCCGGAAGCGGGGGGGGACGCGGAGCTGCTTCTTCAGCGCCTCCACCAGCTCCGGCGGAGCTTTTCCGAAGGAGAACGCGATCTTCCGTCTCTGGAAGACGACCTTCAGCCCATCCACTGCGTCGGCGAGATCACTGTCCACGGAGGCCTCGAATGCTGTCCGGTGGGGGGACCCGCGTGGGACCACCGGCTTTCGGGGCCTACTACAGTTTGGGACCGACCGCTACCCTCTCGGGGGGCAGCGCCCCGGCGACGCGGCAGATCACGTTCGTCCGGGCGCGTGTGGCCGAGGTCGCGGACCCGAGGCTGCGGAGCGCGGCGGCGAGCACGTCGGCGACCGGGGGCGTGAGGCCGGCGACCTCGGGAGGTCTGGCGTGGACGCGCACCTCGACGGCGGAGGCGTCGTTTCCCGGGGCGTCGACTGTGATCTGGAGGTCGACCGAGACCGATCGATCGAGCACCCCCGCCAGGTGCGGGTTCCGGCCGAGGGTCCCGCACACCAGGCTGGAGCCTTCCCCTCCGTCCGCGCCGATCGCGGCGCCGACCCACCGCGCGAGATCGATCCGCCCGCCCACCCGGTTGGCGGTGAGGACCGGGACGCAACCCTCCCGCACGGGCACGTGGCCCGGTGGACACCTCGCGTCGGCCACGCAGCGTCCCCCGATCCAGGTCGCTCCGGGCAGGCACGCGGTCTCCGGCAAGCACAGGAGCGTGGGCCGCGGCGTTCCGGTGCGGGCGTGGGCGAGGGCGTGGGGAGGACAGGCGAGGGCATCTCGCTCCTCGGGCACGATCCACGGGTGGCTCGCGCTGGTACGGAGGCCCGCCAGCGGCACACACGGCCCGCCGGGGAGAGGGATCTGGCCCTCGGGGCAGCGCGCGCGCGTGCAGGCGCCGCCCTCGAGGTCGCCCTCGCAGACGCTCGCGGCGACGGCCCTCGGCACGCAGGCGCCCGCGAGCGCGACTCCCTCGTCGCACACGCACGCGCCGCCTCGCGGGCTCGCGCGAGGCGGACACGCCGCGCCTTGCGTGCGGAGATCCGGCGCGCCGCACGCGATGAGCCCGAGCGCGATCATGGGGAACAACCCGCGCACGCCGCACCCCTAGCACCAACGGCGGCGTCGGATCCCGCAGTAGTGCTGGCACCGCCCCCGGCGCTTGCGGTATGGAGCGGCCCCGCATGCCCCTCGCGCGCCACGTCGACGGCACCGACACGTGTGCCGGTGCGCTCCGCCGCCTCGCCGACCGTGGCGAGGCGGATCTCGCGGCCGTCGAGCCGATCGTCCGGGAGATCCTCGATGCGGTCCGAGCGGAGGGCGACGACGCCGTCGCGCGTTACCAGCAGCGCTTCGGGGGTCACGCTGCCTCGCCGGTCTTCCTCGCCGCGTACGATGGGGCCGCGGCGCTCGCGGCGCTTCCCGCGTGCGCGCGCTCGGCGCTCGAGCTCGCGGCCTCCCGGATCCGTGCGTACCACGAGCACCAGCGCGACGTGGGCTTCCGCTACGAGTCCGAGGGCGTATGCCTCGGATCGCGCGTCGCGCCCATCGCGCGCGCCGGTGTCTACGCGCCTGGGGGCAAGGCGCGCTACCCGTCGAGCGTCCTGATGAGCGCGATCCCCGCGGCGGTCGCCGGCGTGCGCGACGTCGTGCTCGCGACACCGCTCGCGCACGACGCGACCGACGCGCCCATCCTCGCGGCCGCCTGGCTGTCCGGCGTGCGCGGCGTCGTGGACGCGGGGGGCGCGCAGGCGATCGCTGCCCTCGCCTGGGGCACCGGCACCGTCCCACGCGTCGACAAGATCGTCGGCCCTGGAAACGTGTACGTCGCGTGCGCCAAGCGCCTCGTTTCGGGGGTGGTCTCGATCGACTCCATCGCGGGCCCGAGCGAGATCCTGGTGATCGCCGACGACGGCGCCGACCCGGAGATCGTCGCCGCCGATCTCCTGTCGCAGGCCGAGCACGACGAGGCCGCGTATCCGCTCCTCGCGTGCACGAGCGCGGCCTTTGCGGACGCGGTCGACCACGCGCTCGAGGTCCAGCTGGCTGACCTCCCGAGGGCCGCCATCGCGCGCGCCTCCCTGTCCGCGAATGGCCACGCGTTCGTCGCCCGCGATCGCGCGCGCCTGGCCGCGATCGCCGAGGCCCTCGCGGTCGAGCACGTGAGCTTCCAGGTCGAGGACCCTGAAAGCATGCTCAGCGAAGTGCGCTGCGTGGGCGCTGCCTTCCTCGGGCCCTTGACTCCGGAGGCAGCGGGGGACTATCTCGCCGGTCCCTCCCACGTTCTGCCCACGGGAGGGGCCGTCCGCTTCGGTTCGCCCCTGGGGGTCCACGACTTCCTGAGGCGAACCTCCCTGGTGACCTACTCGGCCGAGGCGCTCCGCGCCCACGCCGACGCGATCACCACCCTCGCGCGCCTGGAGGGTCTCGAAGGGCACGCGCGGGCGGTCGAGCTCCGGCTCGATCGGAACGGGAGTCGACCTCCGGCCCACGGGCCGAAGAGCGAGCGTGTGAAGCGTCCGTGAGGGGACGCACCGAGCCTCGTCACTGCACTGACGATCGGTCGGCGGGGGCAGGGGGTACGACGGATAAACATTCGTAAGTATGTGAGTTATTGAAAGGTCCGCATCTTGCTTGGTGCGAACCGGTCTCTCTGCAGGAAGCACCGAGGAGGATTGGGATGGGATCGAAGTGGATGACTCGGCTCGGTTTGGCCGCCCTCGCGGTCGCGGTGGGGTGGGGCTCCGTCGGGTGTGCGCAGGAGCGGGATCCCATCAACAGGGTGCAGCCCAACGCGTTGCCCAAGGCGTTCTTCCTCGGCGCGGACTGGCACACGAACGGCAGCCAGCGCCCCGAGTTCTGGGCGCGCAACACCGTGGTCGACGTCGGCTACGGCGCGAGCCAGAGCGCCCTCTTCACGTCGACGTACGCGCAGCCGGTGGCCCGCATCAAGTGGGACATCTCGGGTGACGGCGACTTCCTTCTCGGCCGCCTCGCGCACGAGCGCATCGCGGACAGCGACGGCAAGGGCAAGGGTGGCCCGCAGCCCGAGGGCATCGTCGCCTACAGCTACCGCATCGAGTCGCACTTCGACATCCGGCGCGACTACAACCCCGGGACGGGCGAGGAGGGCAACACGACGGTCGAGAACGCTACCGACCGCCCCTGGCAGGACCGCGAGTACATTCGCGTCGACTGGTCCAGGAACCTCTCGACCGACAACTACGAGTTCGACACGCTCTCGATGCTCGGCGTCTACGGCGGCATCCGCTACGAGCCGATGGCCTTCGCCGTCGAGAACCCGAACGACGCGAACTACCCGGTCTTCGACGTCGCCGGCGGCTACTTCGACATCACCAACAAGGCCTTCGCGCAGCCCAACGAGATCGACCTCTCGGCCCTCGGCTGGGGCATCGACAGCGTCCCGGCGTGCATGCTCCCGCCGGAGTTCGGCGGCGGCACCGAGCCCGTCGGGCAGTGCAGCCCGGTCGAGATCACCCTTCGCCAGTCGTTCGTGAAGGTGCCGAAGTTCGACTACGAGCCGAAGGACTGGGACGGGTACCGCTTCCAGGCGTTCGGCGCCTTCACCGAGGAGCGCCGCGGGTACGCGCGCACCTACGGCATGGTCGACAAGCAGTGGCACCGCTTCATCACGCGGTACGACGTGTGGGTCCGTGACCACTACTACGCGAACGAGTGGAAGGACGGCACGTTCAAGCCGAACGAGGACTTCTCCGGGGGCCTCGCGTGCAATACCTCCGAGAAGATCAACGCCGTCCGCGCCGCCGCCGGGTTGGCGCCGCTGCCGAGCGGGGGTGACCAGCCGGTGACGCGCTTCGGCGACAGCCCGAACCGTGACGCCGACGCCAACGGCACCGCCGACGAGTGCGAGGCCGTCTCGCAGAAGCTCGGCATCGGCGGTTCGCAGTGCGACGTCTTCACCAAGCTGTGCACGCTCCCGTACCAGGCGCGCGTCGCGAAGCCGATCAAATGGTACATGAACATCGAGGGCTCGACCGACTTCCAGGAGGGCACCGAGATGGCCGCCCACGAGTGGGACGTCGCGATGCGATCCGCCCTCATGACGGCGAAATACGCCGAGTGCCAGAAGGTCGGCGGCGAGAACTGCGAGGGCCGCTTCCCCGTCTACTTCGGCCAGCAGGACGAGAACGACGACGCGATCGAGCTCGCCCAGGAGGTGGACGCGTGCCGCTCCGCGGTGAAGGACAAGAGCCCGGAGGCGTTCGCCCAGGCCGACAAGGCGTGCCAGGCCAAGGCCGATCAGATCGGGGGCCAGCGTGGCTACAGCAAGGGCGTCATCGCGCTCGCGAAGATGCCCGAGCAGATCGTGCTCTGCCACAGCCCGGTCGAGCAGGGCGACGCCGCCGCGTGCGCGCCGCCCGAGAAGCGCCTTCCGGCGAACCTGCGCGCGCTCGACTGCAAGAACGCGTGGCGCGCGACCACGAAGAACGGTCAGATCCCCTCGTCCGACCCCAGGGCGAAGGACAAGCTCGATACGCAGGCGACCGTGGCGACCTGCAACAAGTCGATCGTCGTGAGGCTCGGCGACCTCCGCTACAACGTCGTCAACAACATCGACAAGCCGCAGGATCCCTCCGCGTGGGGCATCTACACGGACGCCGAGGATCCGCTGACGGGCAAGAAGATCGGCGCCGCGATCAACCTCTGGACCCACATCAACGACCTCTTCAGCCAGGGCATCGTCGACCAGCTGCGCTACATCAAGAAGGAGTTCACGACCGCCGACATCACGAACGGCGTGAACATCCACGACTGGGCCGCCGCGGCCGACGCTGCGTACGCGTTCCCCAAGATGACGAAGGCGCAGGTCACGCACGACGTGGCCTCGCTCGCTGGCCGCTCCGGCGTCACCGACGAGTCGCAGCTCCCCGCGCTCTCGCCGAAGGCCGAGCAGGCCGCGTACGACCTCAAGGAGAAGGTGTACAACATCCGCGCCGACATCAAGGCGGCGAGCACGATGGCCCCCGTGTACGAGGCGCGGCGTCAGCTGGCGCGCGGGACGCCGCTCGAGGCGGCCCTGATGACGACGGGCATGCAGCAGTACTCCGGCGTCAACAAGGCGCCCATCCCCACGGCGTCCAAGACGAAGTTCGGCTCCGTCCTGCAGCTGGCGAACCCGTCGCTCAACCGCGAGTTGCGCAACGCGAAGGAGGTCGCCCTCGCCGAGCGCGGGGCGTGCATCATGGCCGACGCCCCCGCGCCGCTCGGCAACACGGCGCTGGCGAACCTGCTCGAGAAGAAGTTCGGCAAGTTCGACGACCCCGCCTGCGGCACTGCGGGCCGACCCGCCTGCCAGGACAAGCAGACGCGGCAGGATCGGGCGCAGAAGATGTTCGAGTACCTGCGCCAGAAGGTGCACTACGCCGTCGTGATCCACGAGATGGGCCACTCGGTCGGCCTGCGACACAACTTCGTGAGCTCGTCCGATCCGCTCAACTACCGCCCGCAGTACTGGCAGCTCCGCACCCGCAACGGCACCGTCAACACGCCGTGTACGGATCTGCAGGCGGACGGCTCCAAGTGCGTCGGGCCCCGTTACTGGGACCCCGTCGACCAGGTCGAGACGGACAACCTCGTCTGGATGTGGATGCAGTCGTCCGTGATGGACTACGCCGGCGAGCCGACGCAGGACCTCCTCGGGCTCGGCGCCTACGACTTCGCCGCGGCGCGCATGTTCTACGGTGACGTCGTGCAGGTCTACCAGGACGAGACCTACAAGGCCGGCAAGCCCCGCGCGGTCGGCCTGCAGAGCAAGATCGACAACTTCGGCGGCATCATCGGCCTGCAGTACAAGTACGGCAGCGGCAACCAGGCCAACATCCACTACTCGCAGCTGCAGGCCAAGTACGAGCTGATCAAGGACTGCAAGCCCGTCGACCCCAACACGTACAAGCCCTCGAACTGGAACACCGCCAAGATGGGCGAGTGGAACCCCGTGATCGACGGCAAGCTCGTGTCGGTGGATGGCCAGACCTACAGCCGGTGCAAGACGCAGCCGACGGACTACGTGCAGTGGGAGAACATGGCGTTCCCCAAGGGCGTGACCCCCGACACCTACCGCGGGGGGCCCGCGTACGATCGGCAGACGCGCCTCCGGGTGCCCCACGGCTTCGCGACGGACAGCTGGGCGGATCTCGGCAACCTCAGCGTCTACCGCCACGACAACGGCGCGGACCCCTACGAGCTGTTCACCTTCCTCCAGGTCCAGCCCGAGGTGCTCCACATCTTCAACGACTACCGCCGCGGGCGCTCGACGTTCAGCGTGCGGAGCGCGTCGAACCGCTACCTCACCCGCTACAACGAGAAGCTGCGCGACGCCGCGAAGGGCCTCGGGCTCCTCGTGAACATCTACCGCTCGTTCTACAACGACCTCGGGCTCGACTTCAACTCGACCTGGCCCACGTCGGCGAGCCGGCTCTACCGCGAGAACATCCTCGTCTCCGGCATGGGCTTCGATCAGTTCGCGCGGCAGCTGCAGCGGCCGGAGTCCGGCGATCACTTCCGTGACGACGCGACCTCGCGCCCCGGCATCTTCCAGTCGGTCAACGACTACATCGGCAACGAGCCGACCAAGTCGTGCAAGGCCCCGGGCGCGCAGAACCCGTGCATCCTCAAGCTGACGGACGGCGCCAGCGGGTACTTCGGCAACGTGTCGTACGGCGGCAGGCTGCTGGAGAACAAGCTCGGGCAGGGCAACGGCGAGTACAACCGCGACTACACGCAGAACGTCGGCTCGTACTACGACAAGATCTGGAGCGCGATGCTCTTCACCGAGTCGGTCGACAACTTCATCAGCGACTCGCGCGGCGACTTCCTCGACCCGCGGTACCGCGCCGTCTCGGTGGCCGACGTCTTTCCCGACGGGTACCGCCGTCTGATCGCGAACGCCCTCACCGGTGACGAGTTCATCAAGGGCGTCCGCGTCGCGGCCAACGCCGCGGGCATGCCCATCACGGACGACTCGAACTTCATCAGCTCGATCGGCTGGACGAGCTGGTGGAACGTGGACGGACCGAAGGCCTGCTTCCCCGGCGCGGGGAGCACCGTCTGCTCGATCTACTCGTCGGACCCGACGCTCTCCGATCCGTTCAAGGCGTCGGCGCCGGCCAACACCGCGATCCTGGACTCGCAGATCGGCTTCGAGCAGCAGAAGTTCATCATCGCGATGACGATGGCCTACCTGCCCGAGAACCAGAAGATGACCTGGCTCGACCAGCTCCGCATCTTCGAGGTCGGATCCGACAGCGATCCGGGCTTCGAGGACCGGATCCAGTTCAACCACCCGAACGGCAAGATCTTCGTCGCGAAGAGCAGCGGCAAGGAGACCATCTTCGGCAAGCAGGTGGAGAAGAACATCGGCGCGCGCGTCCTCGAGTACGCCAACACGCTGCTCCGCGCCGGCTACGAGACGGAGGACATCCTGAGCGGCACGCGCGTCGTCGGGTACAAGGCGAAGCTGCGCGCCGACGGCACGCCGATCGTCAAGTTCGACAAGGGCGTGCAGGGCCCGCCGGACTGCAAGGAGACGATCAACACGGGCTGCACGGTGACGTCGAACCGCGCCGCCGTCGAGCTCGAGTCCTACGTCTCGGTCCCGGTCTTCATGCGGCAGGCCCTGGCGGCCTTCGGCATGGCCGACCCGCGCATGAAGGGCCTGTACTAGGGGCAATGCCCCCCTCTCCCTGAAGGGAGAGGGGGCACGTGAACGGGAGAATCGCCTCTCGCAGGGTCTCCCGGTTCAGTCGTGCGTTCTCGAGGCGAACGACGCGGAGGCCACGGCGCGCGAGGATCGTCGTGCGCCTCGCATCCCGTT
>SXGT01197707.1_pt1 | contig 14148 bp, 13 predicted proteins | sample 3176221 | NCBI WGS metagenome assembly SXGT01 (sample SAMN11356862, study PRJNA531348) | freshwater metagenome | isolation source: freshwater sample F1-120 | place: China: Fuxian Lake, Yuxi | collected 2017-12-25 | reverse complement strand
ATGGCACGCCGCGTTTCGGCGGCGCCAAGACTGGGCACGCTGCCGACGCGCTCGCCGGTAGCCGGGTTGCGGATTTCGAGCGTGGCACCTGGAGCCGTGAGCCACTCGCCATCGATCAGGCAGGCGTCGCGCAGGAGTTCGGGATTCTTCATGGTCGAACGATCGGGAGCATGGAAAAAAGTCAATTATCGCGGAAAGCAGCCGCCAGCTTTAGCGCCGCAGCGCGCAGCAATGTGGTGTCGCCGCCGACAGCGACGAAGCAAGCGCCGAGCGCGCGGTATTTCGCCGCCAGCGACGGGTCGGTGACGAACACCCCGGCGGCCTTGCCGGCGGCTGCAATCCGGCGCACGGCGTCCTCGATCGCCGCCCTCACCTCGGGATGGCCGGTTTCGCCCAGATGCCCGAGCGAGGCGGCGAGATCGGCCGGGCCGATGAAGACCGCGTCGACGCCCTCGACCGCGAGTATGGCATCGAGATTTTCCAGACCCAGCCGTGTTTCCACTTGCACCACGAGGCAGACCTCGGCATTGGCATGTTTCACGTAATCCGTGACGCCGTTCCAGCGGGCGGCACGTGCCAGCGAGGCAGCGACGCCGCGAATGCCTTCGGGCGGATAGCGCATCGCGCGCACCAGGGCAGCGGCCTGCGTCGCGTCATCGACCAGGGGAAGCAGCAGGGTCTGCGCCCCGGCGTCGAGGTATTGCTTGATCAGCGCCGGGTCGTGGCTCATCGGCCGCACCATCAGTTGCGATGAGTAGGGCGCGGCGGCCTGCAATTGCGCCAGCACGCTGGCCGGGCTGTTCGGCGAATGCTCGGCGTCGATCACCAGCCAGTCGAATCCGGCCCCGGCGAGGATCTCCATGCTGTAGGCGCTGGCGAGGCCGACGAACAGTCCGACCTGCCACTGCCCCTGGCGCAGTCTCTGCTTGAAATGGTTGTGCGGCATTTCCATGGGTCGCTACTTCAGGTCCAGCCCATTGTCCCAGTACGGATCGGGTCCCAGGCGCGAGGCCAGGAAATCGACGAAAGCGCGCACCCGCGGCGGTACGAAGCGGTTGCCGGGAAACACGGCGCACATGTCCAGGCGCGGCGTATCGAAGGACGCGAGTATCGGCACCAGCCCGCCGTCGCGGATCGCATCGGCGGCAATGAATGTCGGTTGATAGGTGATGCCCATGCCGCGCCGTGCCGCCTCGAGCAGGACGCTGCCATTGTTGGCGGTCAGTTGGCCGCGGATTTCGACATGGTGCGGCTTGCCGTCAATCAGGAAGGCCCAGCTGCCACGCGCCGCCAGGGAATACGCGAAGCAGGTATGCCGCACCAGTTCGTCGGGATGGCTTGGCTCGCCGTGCCGGCGCAGGTAATCCGCTGAGGCGACTACGACGAAGCGGCAGACCGCCAGGCGCCTGGCCACCGTGGTATCGGGCAGGTGCTCGGTGATGCGCAGGCCGAGATCCATGCCCTCCTCGATCAGGTTCACCCGCCGGTCGTTGAAGTCGACGTCGATATGGATGTCCGGATGCGCCTTGGCAAACTCGAGGATCAGGGGCGTCAGGTGCAGCAGGCCGAAGGCAAGCGGCACCGTCGTGCGTATCGTGCCGCGCAGGGTCCGCCCCTCCCCGGCCAGGTCGCCCTCGGCGGCATCGATGCGATCGAGGATTTCGCGGCACTGCGCCAGATAGGTGGCGCCCTCCGAGGTCAGCGACAGGCGCCGCGTGCTGCGCGCCATCAGCTTGACGCCAAGGTGTCCCTCGAGGGCGGCGATCTGCCGCGTTACGGCGGACCGCGCGACATCCATCTGGTCGGCCACAGCCGTAAAGCTGCCTGCCTCGGCCACGCGCACGAAGGTCTGCATTGCCGCCAACCGGTCCATCCCCAGCCTCCATGCCAAAAATTTCACGTCCCGGCCATTGTAGGGGGAACGCTGCCTTAGAATCCCGATCCAATAGTTTTTCCACGGAGACATCCATGAAACGACTGCTTGCCCTGTTCTGCGCCACCTTTCTCACCCTGTTCAGCTTCGCCGGTACGAGCGTCGCCGCCGACCTCCAGGCTGGCCGCGAGTTCAAGCCGATCAATCCGCCCCTGGCAGCACCCAAGGACAAGATCGAGGTCGTCGAGTTTTTTTCATACGGCTGCAACCATTGCAGCGATTTCCATCCCATCATCAGCAAGTGGGCAGCCAACCTGCCCAAGGACGTCAGCTTCCGCCGCATCCCCGTGAGCTTCGGTCGTCCCGAGTGGGCACGGCTGTCGAAGATCTACTATTCGCTGGAATCCAGCGGCGACCTGGCCAAGCTGGATACCGCCGTCTTCCTCGCGATCCACGAACAGCGAGTCCCCTTCAAGACCGACGATGCAGTGTTTTCCTGGGTTGCGAGCAAGGGCGCCGACGCCAAGAAGTTCGCCGAGGCCTTTAACGGCTTTTCGATGGCCAGCAAGGTCCAGCGTGCCGACCAGGATGCGGTCGCAGCCAAGATCAGTGGCGTGCCATCGCTCGCGGTGGATGGCAAATTCCTGGCAAACAACGAAGCCGCCAGCAGCTACGAAGACCTGTTGCGCATCACCGATGCGCTCATCGCCAAGGCGCGCCAGGAACGCAAAGGCAAGTAAATGTCGGCACGCGCGCGATCTGGCCTTCTCGCGCCGCGCAGCCTGATCGCGGCCACCGGACTGGTGGCCGTGGCCTTGGTGCTGGGCGGGGTCATCCTGGCGCAGACCCTCAACCTTGCCGCCTGCCCCCTGTGCATCCTGCAACGCATGCTGTACCTGCTGCTGGGGGCCGAAGCACTGTTCGCCTGGACCCTGGTCCGCAACCCGCTGCCAACCCGTCTTGCCGCTTTATTGATGGCCGCTACCGCGCTAACCGGTGTCGGTATCGCCGCCTACCAGACCTGGCTGCAGCGTTTTGCCAAGGGTGTCAGTTGCACCGCCGACCAACCCTGGTGGGAAGCCTTCGTCAACTGGGCCGGCAGCCAGTGGCCGCTACTGTTCGAGGCCTCCGGCCTCTGCAGCGAAGCCGGCTGGAAGTTTCTCGGGCTGTCGATCGCCGAATGGTCCCTGATCGCCTTCTGTTCCATGGCAGCTGCCATGATCACGGCGACAATTCACAGCAAGCCTGCCTGAAACTGCCCCTAGCGGATCAGCGCATGCTGCAGGGCATACTGGGTCAACCCGGCATTGGTGCCGATACCCATCTTGCGCAGGATGCGGCTGCGGTAGGTGCTGATCGTGGTCGGGCTGCGCGCTAGCGCCTCGGCTATTTGAGATATCGATTGCCCGGCCGAGAGCAGGCAGAACACCTGGTACTCGCGCTCCGACAGGCGCTCGTGTGGCAGGCCTTCGCGATGACCGCTGACGTCGAGGGCCAGCCACTCGGCGAGGGCGGGACTGATGTATTTCTTGCCCCGACGCAGCGTCGCGATCGCCTTGATCAGCTCCTCGGGGGCCGCCTCCTTGCTCAGGTAGCCGCTGGCGCCGAGCTTCAGCGCCCGCACCGCCATGTGCTCCTCGGGCTGGATGCTCATGATCATCACCGGGAGGTCGGGGCGATGGCGCATCGATTCCTGGAGCACGACAAAGCCATTCTGGTCGGGCAGGTTGAGGTCGAGAATCATCAAGTCGAGTTCCATGTCCGCTCGCCGCAGGATCTCGATCGCGGATGCCGCATTGACGGCCTCGGCACAAACTTGCAGTTCCGGATCCGCGGCAAGCATCAGGCGGACTCCCTGGCGCACCACCGGATGATCGTCGTCCAGCAGTATTTTCATTGCGATTGCTCCAATTCCGAGGTCATTCCGGGCTTTCCCGTCGGGATGATAATTTGAATTCTCGTACCAGGATGTTCATCTTCCGGATTTGCAGCAGCAATTTTGAGGACCCCGCCCCAGCGGTCGAGCCTTTCGCGAATTCCCAGCAACCCAAGCGAAGGACGCGACTGGTCACCCGGTTTCATGCCACGACCATTGTCCTTGACTTCAAGATGAACTGCCTGTGGCGTCGCTTCGAGGATGAGATCGACACGGTTTGCCTGTGCATGACGCGAGATGTTGGTCAGCAGCTCCTGGAAAACACGGAACAAATCCGTCGCCATCTCCGATGGCAGGTGGAGTTCCTCCTCGGGCAGATCAACGCTGCAGCGTATCCCTAGCCGACGGGCAAAGTCCTGTGCCTGCCACTCGATGGCGGCCACCAGACCCAGCGAGTCGAGCACACTGGGGCGCAATTCCCATGAGATCACGCGCACCGTGCGAATCAGGTCATCGATCTGCGCGGCAATCAGGTTGCCGGCTGCCTGGTCGTCAAGGCGCGCCACCTCGTATTTCAGCGAAGTAAGGCGCTGGCCGAGTTCGTCGTGGATCTCGTGGGATATGCGAGTGCGCTCCTCCTCTCGGACAGCGCGCATGCGTGCCGAGAGCGAGCGCAGGTTCTCGACCAGTTCGGCGAGCCGCCGGGCCTGATCACGCATTTGTGAGTCGTGGCGAATGATGGAATCCAGCATCAGGTTGAAAGCCCGCGCCAGCTGGCCGACTTCGTCGGCTGAAACAGTCGCCGGACGAGCCAGGTTCTCCAGTGGCGCATCGGTCTCGGCCTGGCTGGCAACCTTGGCGACGACCTGCACCAGTTCGTCCAGCGGCGCAACGATCGATTGCGCGATACGACTGAATAGAGCCTGACCAAGATAAAACCCGGCCGCCAGCAGCAAGAAGGATACGCCCATGATGCGGAGGAATCCCTGGATCTCATCGCGCAGGCTGACGGCTACCAGAAGCTGGCCGCGACTGACTCCGCCATGGGGTATCGGTGCGCGCACGATCAATTCAAGCAGGCCCAAGCGCTCGCGATCGTCACCAAATCCCTCAAGCAGCCGCTGCACATCCTCCGGCACATCGCCGTCGCCGACAATGGGAACAGGCACGTTCGTGTCGGTCGGCACGATCACGGACCAGCGCAGTCCTTCGAGGTCCCGCAGAGAAGCCAGGTTTTCGCGCAATACCTGGGTATCGCCAAACATCAGGGCGGCGGAGCTCTGGGTCGCCAGCATGGTGGCGGCAGCCCGTGTCGATTGCCTGATCTCGCCGCGTTCCCAGTAAAAAAAGTACGTCAAGCCAATGACCCAGATCAGCAGCAGCAGGGCGCCCAGCAGCAGCTTGTATACCTTGAGCAGGCGAAGCAGCAGCCGATGCTTGCGATTCGGCATCAGTACACCCGCCGCGCCAATTGCAGCAGGCGCGTATTGATCGACAAGCCCGCAGCCTGTGCCGCGGTCAGGTTGACGTCAAAACCAAATCGTCCTGCCCCCGTCGGTACAAAGCTGAACATGGCGCCCAAGGGAGCGCCGCCGTCGAACTCGGTGATGATCAGAATCGGGCGCCCCGCGCTGGCCTCCAGCAATGACGGTAGCCGGTGGCCGTGCGCGGAGTCGACAAATACCGCCTGGCAGGCGGCGAGTTCGGCGGTGGCGCGTATCCGTCGCAGATTCAGCGTCACGGTGCGCAGATCCAATTTGCGCAACAAGTCGATTGCATCGTCGCCGTTGTCGGCGCCGAAACCGCAAAGCGTCAGGCCGTTCGGATTGCCCGGCCAGTGCACGAATTGCATGAAATTGGCCAGGAATCCAGCCTTGAGCCTGGACTCCGACACCAGATCACCCGCTTGCGCCAGGCTTGCAGAAAACAGAATTACGACTAGGCCAATGCGAAACATGCGGCGCGGGCGGCGTCAGAAATTCCAGCGCAGACCAATGCCAAGCGCACGCCGGTCCTGCAGCATCTGGTTCATCTGCGCCTGCTGCACGCCGGGGAAATTGCTGCTGTACTCGGTGCCGACGACGTGGCCATAAACCCTGTCGAAGACATTGTGCACCCTGAGTTGCCATTCACCGTCCCGGCCGAGCGGGCCCGTCAGCGTGGCATGGGATACCCCGTGGCCGCCGATCCGGATGCCGGTAGTATTGACGCGCCCGGAATCCGTGGTTCGCGAGCCGATATAACGAGACTCCCAGCCCAGCCTTACACCTCCGGGCAAGGGCGCCTCCAGAACGGCCTTGAGCATCTGGGCGGGGGTGTTGGCGACCTCGGCACCGCTCTCGTGGCGCACTGTCTGCCAGGAGGCATTGCCGCGCAGCGAAATCTCGCCGACACGAGTACGCACCTCAAGTTCCGCACCGCGCGCCTCGACTCGCCCGCCGTTGTGATGCTGCTGCAGGTTGGTTGCGGCATTGCGCTCGATGCTGATCAGATCCCGGATGCGGGTGCGAAACAGGGAACCGGCAAGGCTGGTGGGGCCGCCATAGTTGTGGACCACGCCCAACTCGTCAGTCTGATTGCGCTCGGAGCGCAATGCCGGGTTCGCCAGGTTGGTCCCGGTAAAGGCATAGTCCGTTTCATAGGCATTTGGCGGCCTGAAGGCCGTACCCGAGATTGCCTTGATCACAGTTTGCGGGCCGGCACGCAGGATCAGCGCCAAACGCGGACTCGTATGGCGATAGGTCGCGCTGGAGCGGACTTCGTCGAGCCTCAGACCAGCCGAAACGGTCAGGCTATCGCCCAGCGCAATATCGTCCTGGACGAAAATGCCGACCGACGTACGTGGCGAATTGCTGTCAAGAGAAGCATTGAATTGACGGCGCTCACTGTCCCGGCGCAGCGAAAGTCCGGCCAGCAGAGTGTGTCCGGCGAACGCTGTGCTGGTCATGCTGGTCTCGCCCCCGAAGGCGCGGGCCAGCATGCCATCCGGCTGCGACACGGCGCTGTACATCCAGTCGCCGTTATAACGAACCTCCATGGCGTAGGCTTGGAAGCGCATGCCGGTCGCCGCCGAGATCTGGTGGTCATGGCCGACTTGCAAATGCATGCGCCGATCGCGCACGCGGCTGCCGGGGGCGTTCAGGTCAATGCCAAACGGCCCGCCAGGCAAGCCTTTCAGTCTATCGTGCAGGATCAGCGAAGCAGCGAATCCGCCGCGCCGGAACTGGGCAAAAATGCGGTCGTTCGCCTCGTGGTCCAGGCCCCGGCTCCAGGCGTTCGCGCCAGGGGCCTGATAGCTATCGAAAAACAGGTCGCGGCCACGGCTGCGCTCGCGGGAAGCGGCCACCAGACCGTCGTTGCCCGCTTCATCGCGCCCGCCGATTCCGGCCGACACGCCGATCGCCCCATTTTCAGCCACATCGGCACGCAGACTTTTGCCAAAGCCGGCACCGGACCGGGTGATGACGTTTATCACCGCCAGCAGCGCGTTACCGCCGTACATCACGGATCCTGCTCCGGGAACGAACTCGATACGGTCTACCAGGGCCATGTCGACGGGAAACTCCGAACCGATCGAAGCCTGGTCATAAATGCCGTCATTGACCGGCTGGCCGTCGATCATCAGCAAGACACGGCTGGTGTAGTCGCCGGGGCGGCCAAAACCGCGCACTCCAAGATACGTGTAGCTGCGGTCATAAGTGATGTTGAGGCCAGGAAGTGACCCCAATGCCTCGCCCAGGGTACGCCAGCCCAGACTACGGATTTCCCTTGCGGTGATGACCTTCACCATCGACGGGGCCTCGGCGGGAGTCTGTACCCGCCTCGCCGCACTGAGGACACGCATGTCCAGAAGGTCCTCGAGTTGCGGCAGCCTGCTGCCTGTTTCAGCACCCGACCTACCGGCGACAAGCAGCAGGATGGCGAACAGATAGCGCAGGGGAGAAGGGATCCGCATTTAGGGGTGGGTTTCCAGCAAAGCGCAATGATGAGCCATGGAATCTGACGCTGGAATCGTTGCTTGCGCTTAATAAATCACACTAGTGCACTATAACCAAGTCGTAGGACAACTACATTTGATCCACAACAAACCGATATGCCGGCACCGAATCACAGCAGTTTGGGTGGAACAAAGTGAATGCGATGGGCTTGAAACCATGCCAATTTTCACCTTAAAGGAGGTAATTGAAATCAGGTTTCCCTGATGGCAAACCGAAATCAATCTTGGCATGATGTAGTTGTTCTCCTACTTTTGTATCAATGATCAAACGGGCTCACCCATGAACCCTAGCGCACATATCCGCGGTCTCAGAGCATTTCGCGGTCAGGTTTCAGGCCTGACCTTGATCGAGCTATTGATGACCATGCTTGTCCTCGGGGTCCTGCTCGCCATCGCCATCCCTGGCTACAAGGACTACCTGATCCGCGCCAACAAGTCCGCTGCCAAGGCGATGATGCTGGAAATTGCCAGCCGCGAAGAGCAGTACCTCATGAATACCGGCGCCTTTGGCACCCTGGTGCAGTTGAATTACACCGTGCCCACGGAAGTCAGCGCCGTCTTCGACGTCACACTTACCACCGGCACCAATGCCGCCTCGACGATTACGGCGCTGCAGGGTTTGCCGACTTTTACGATCACTGTCAGCGGCAAGGCCGGAACCGTCCAGGCCGGCTACCCGGCCGCCGGCGCCACCACGGCACTCTCGATCAACCAGTTCGGCCTCAAGTTGCCGCTCAACGAATGGTAAGCGCACGCCGCCGGGCCCACGGCTTCACGCTGATCGAACTGATGGTGGTGATCGGCATCGCCGGCATCCTCATGGGTGTCGGCATTCCCGGCATCAAGAGCCTGCTCAATGTGCAAAAGATGAAATCGGCGACCTTCGACCTGGTGGCGACGGCAATGCAGGCGCGCAGCGAGGCCATCAAGTGGAGTGGTGCCTCGTCGGCCTCGATCTCGATCGTCGCCCCCTCCAACGACTTCAGCAATGGCTGGTGCATCGTGTTTACCAGCACCACCACCTGCAGTACCAGCGCCCCCGGTGACGGCGTGATGCAGGTAATCAAACCCACGGGCAGTGTGACCTATGCCTACCAGGGCACGGCCGCGCCGATCATTTTCACCCGTACCGGTCGCCTTGCCGGAGGTGTCGCCATTACCCTGCTGCTCACCGACATCGACGGCGCGGCAACGCCCCGCTGCGTCACATTCGATACCAACGGCAACGCGCGGGTGCGCGTCATGCCAGCTGGAGCGACGTCATGCACTTGATGCCACCTCTCCGACAAGGCGGATTCTCGCTGCTTGAAGTCATCCTGACCATGGCCATTCTGGCCATCGGTCTGCTTGGACTCGCCGGCCTTCAGGCGCGCGCGCTGAACGCCGAGGCCGACTCCTTCTCACGCTCCCAGGCCATCATGTTCGCCAACGACCTGGCCGACCGGATGAACTCCAATCTGGCCGAGGTCAGGACCAGCACCTCAGCCGCGACCGGATACAACCAGCAGTCGGCCGGGAACGTCAGGGTCGTCTTCGGCACGGCTTACACCAATGACTGCATCACCGTCGCCAACAATACCCAGGCGCTGCAGGCCACCTGCTGCGCGGCAAAGGCATCGGTTGCCGCGCGCGACCTGTGCGAATGGGACCTCGCCCTCAAAGGCACCGGCGAAGCCCTCGGCACGACCAAGGTCGGCGGCCTGAGCGGCGCCCGCGCCTGCGTCTTCAATACCGGCACCAGCGGCATCTTTCAGATCGACGTGGTCTGGCAGGGGCGCGACATCGGCGTCGTGCCCAGTGACAACAGCTGCGGCTCGACAGCCATCACGTCCCGTCGCAGCGGCGTCAGCCGCGTCATCCGCGTCGCCGTCCTGAATGGAACCTGACCCGCTATGAACCTCGCGCCACGTCCAGCTTTCCAGTCCCGCGGCTTCAGCCTGATGGAGCTGATGGTATCCATGGCCATTGCCATGACATTGCTCGCCGCCCTGGCCTCGGTATTCACGCAATCCATCTCTGCACGGGAAAAGATCGACCTCGAAGGGCAGAAGATCGAAACCTCCCGTTACTCGCTGGACACTCTTGCCGAAGACATCCGGCTTGCCGGCTACTACGGCACCCTGGCGCCTTCTTTGTCCGGCGCGACGCTGGTGAATGGCGCGACGCCAACCGACTGGAAGTACGTCGATCCCTGTGCCACCGCCACGGGCAGTCAGGCGGGCTGGGACTCGTCGACCAATCCGATTCAGGTGCCGTTTGCCATCTTCGGCTACGAGGCGCACGGCACCGGCACGCTTCCGGCTGCCCTGACCGCCTGTCTCAATAACTACAAGACCGGCACAGACGTGTTTGTCGTCCGCCGTGCCAGCACATCGACAGTCACCGCCGGTGGCACCGGTTATGTGTCGGGCGAAACCTACCTGCAGGTGTCGACCTGCCCGGACGGCTCGGTTGACGTGCTGCCGGCACAGCCGCCCCCCTTCATCGCCAAGGCCACCACCACCAGCGCGGATTTCAATCTGCATTCCCTCGGTTGCACGCCAACCACGCCAGGCGCGAATGCGCCGGTGCGGAAGTTGATGACGCGTATCTACTACATCTCAACCTGCGACGACTGCACCAACAACCTGGACAACGACGCCAGCACCACCGGCGACGGCATGCCGACGCTGAAAATGCTCGAACTCGGCATTCCCACGAGCGGTGGCACCACAATGGCGTTGAACCTGCGCACCATCGCCCCCAGCGTCGAGAACATGCACCTCGAATATGGCATCGATAGCGACGACAACGGCTCGATCAATACCTGGGTCGTCTCCAACGAAGACCCGCGTCAATCCGGCACCACCGGCACGCTCGTTACGGGAATGCGCACCGACGGCACGGAGAACCGATGGGAAGACGTGATGGCGATCAAGCTTTTCCTGATCACCCGCGACACGAAGAAGACTACCGGCTACCTAGACACCAAGTCCTTCATCCTCGGCACCAAGACGGTCGCGGCGGCCAACGATGCCTACCGCCGCCGTCTGATGTCATCCACCGTCAAGCTGGTCAACCTCGCCAGCCGCCGGGAGGCGCCATGATCGGGCCAAACCGGCACCAGCGCGGCATTGTCCTGATCCTGAGCCTGATCATGCTCATGGTCCTGACCCTGATCGCCGTTTCGGCGATCCGCCTGTCGACCGTAAACCTGCGCACCGTCGCCAATTCACAATCACGCGTCGAAGCGATGTCCACCGCCCAGCGCACCATCGAGCTGTTGCTGTCGACCAATTTCACCGACAACATCGCCGGCACCGCCACCACGCTGACGGTCAGCGAAGGCGGCAAGAATTACTCGGTAGTCGTGGCCCGACCCTGCATTGTGCGCACGGTTCCGGTGCAAAACACCGCGCTGGATGTCACCCGGGCCGACGACCTGAAATGCCTGGACACCACGACCAACCCCTTTTCGGCCTGCGCCGACAGCATCTGGCAACTGCAGGCGACATCCACATCCGGCTGGTTCGGCGCCAATGTATCCATTACCCAGGGCACCGGAATCCGCATGGATAACGGTGCCGCCAGCGCCTACACCAACGACGCGAGCTATCGCTGTACCGGCACCTGAACGGCCGGCACTCAAGGCAGGAGAAATGATATGAAACCTCAATTGCGCAGAATTATCACTACCGCGTTGGTTGCCGCCAGCCTGCTTTCACCGCACTTGCGCGCGGATGACATCGACCTCTACACCGGCGGCGCCGCGGTGACGGGTTCCAATCCCAATGTGCTGATCGTACTCGACAACTCCACCAACTGGGCCGCCGCCAACCAGGGCTGGCCCGTCGGCAAGCAGGGCGAGGCCGAACTCGAAGCGTTGTCCGAAGTCATCGGCACCCTGGGCGACACCGTCAACGTTGGTCTATTGCTGGCGGCAGGATCGAACGGCGGTTACGTGCGCTTCGCGGTACGTGCCATGAGCACCACCAACAAGACCGCCTTCCAGAACATGCTCAACACCATGAAGGCCAACTTCGGCAACGATGGTGACAACGACGACAAGGTGAACGCGGCATCCATCGTTTACGACAACATGCTGAACGCCGCCTACCGTTACTACAACGGCTTCGCCCGTTTCGGCACCACAGATCTGCCCAGCGGCGCCGCGCTCGATCTGCGCGACTACACGGGAAGCACGGTGAGTCTGACCAAGATGCCGGCAGGTTCGCTGGCCGGCAACTCGCTTTCGACCTCGACGGCCACCACCTACGTCAGGCCGGGTTCCGCCGCCGACGGCTGCGCCAAGAACTACATCATTTTCATCGGCAACGGCTATCCCAACCATTCCGGCGCGACTGCCGACCTCACGAACGCCGCCGGTCTCGCCGGCATCACCAATGCGGCGACACTGACCAGCATTACCACCGCGGTGTCCGGTGGCAGCGCGCGCCTGGCAGATGAATGGACGCGCTTCATGTACACCTACGGCGTCAAGTCGACCGTGGACGACCCGAAGAGTACGACCACGCCCAAGGCCAAGCTGCTCAACAAGATCTCGACCTTCACCATCGACGTCTGCAAGGATCAGTGCGATTCCGATCAGGCGACGCTGTTGAAAAGCATGGCCAATGTCGGTGGTGGCCATTACTACAAGTCGACCAGCAAAGCCGAAATCAAGAACGCGCTGTCGCGGATCTTCGCCGAAATCCAGGCGGTCAACAGCGTGTTCGCCTCGGCCACCCTGCCGATTTCGGTCAACACCCAGGGGACTTTCGAGAACCAGGTCTATATCGGCGTCTTCCGTCCCGACGGCGGTGCGGCGCCGCGCTGGCTGGGCAACCTCAAGGAGTACAAGTTCGGCCGCTACTGCGACGTCAACCGCGACGGCAAGGCGACGATCGACACCACGCGTACCCTGGTCAATGGTTTGATTCCGGCCACGCTGACCGGCAGCGCAACGGGCGCGGTTACCGGGACCTTTTCCGGCTCGATCACCAACCAGGCCGGCACCGTGTCCGCCGTCAGCGGCACAGTCTCCGGAACCATCAGCGGGACTTACAGTGCGACGCTCGCCGCCACCTTTGGTACGGCCGCGGGGACTACCGCCAGCCCGGCCGCTGACCGTGGATCCGGCAACGTTACCGGTACGGTGACCGACTCGTCGAGCCGCACCTCCACCTTCACCGGCGTCCTGAATGGCACGGCATCCCTTTCCGGCGAAAAGACCGCTTCCGACGAACGCGTCGGCGACGACGTGCCCGCCCCGGCCTGCGGCACCGACGTCACCGGCAAGATTCCGCTCAGTCTCTTTCTCGGCGACAAGAACGGCTACCGCGCGATCGACGAGGATGGCAACACCGGCTTCATCGACTTCTCGGCGAAAAGCTACTGGAGCGCTGATTCCTCCTACTGGAGCTTCCGCCCGGAGGAGCCGGCCGGAAGCAGCGATTCGCCCGACGGACCGAACGTCGAGCGCGGCGCCGCCGCCTTCCGCCTGCGTACCCAGTGGAGCGCGGCACCGGCAACCAACCAGACCGATGGGCGCAATGTCTATACCTGCCTGAGCGCTTGCCTGACTGCAACGCGAACGAAGGCCGACTATGACACCGGTCTCAATTCCGAACCCAACCTGGCACTCAGTACCCATTACGTCACCACTGCTGTCGGTTCGCCAGCGCCGGCCGCGCTGGCCGCGCCGAGCACCTCCGCCATCAGCGTCACGCTGGCGCGTGTCATAGATGTAGGCGTTTCCAAAGCCGTGGCAACAGTTGTGTCCGGAACGCACAGTTTCAACAACGATGACTCCGTTGCCATCAGTGGCGCATCACCCAGTGACTACAACAGTCCTACCGGTGGCTCGTTCCAGGTGAAGAAGATCTCAACTACACAATTTTCCTACCTCTTGGCGGAAACGCCGGCGACGGCCGGCACGGGGACGGTCTCGCTGGCCTCCAACACCACCAGCGTGTCGTCGATCGCGCTGTCGTCCGCCACGGCGGGCGACTGCACCAGCGGCGCCTGCAAGCCGGGCAAGACGGTCACCGCGACCATGGTCACCGCCGCGATTCCCAGCGACCCGGTCAGCGTCGCCGGCACCAACAAGACCTACCTCGATGTTGCGGGCAAGGCCCTGGCATCCGGCGGCGGCACGACGACGGTTACGTTTTCCACCAGCACGCCCGCCGTTCCGGCCGGCGCGGCCGACCTGAAGGCCGGTGTCACCTCCGGCACCTGGATCGAGACCGGCCTCACGGGGGCCTATGACGCGACCAACAACCGCTTCACCGTGACCAAATCCAGCAACTACCCGAATTCGCTCAAGCTCCTCTCCGCGGGCGCGTCGGTCATCATCAGCAGTGCCACCGAGCCGAAATACAACGGCACCTGGGCACTCGCCATCAACGCCGGCAATACCGT
>SXGT01520948.1_pt1 | contig 14149 bp, 12 predicted proteins | sample 3176221 | NCBI WGS metagenome assembly SXGT01 (sample SAMN11356862, study PRJNA531348) | freshwater metagenome | isolation source: freshwater sample F1-120 | place: China: Fuxian Lake, Yuxi | collected 2017-12-25 | reverse complement strand
GAGCGCCGCAAAGGGCTCGTCCATCAGCATGACGCGGGGCTGATTGACCAGCACCCGGGCTAAGCCCACGCGTTGCTGCATGCCACCCGAGAGCTGGGCGGGATACGACGTGGCAAAGCCATCCAGCCCCACCAGATCCAAAAACATCCGGGCCGTCTCCCGGCGTTCTTTGCGGGGCATATGGCGCATTTTCAGCCCGAATTCAACGTTCTCCTGCACGGTTTTCCACGGAAACAGGGCGTGTTGCTGGAAGACCATGCCGCGATCCGCGCCCGGCTTCGTAACCGGTTCCCCATCGACACACACCTGCCCGTGCGAGGGGGTGATAAAACCCGCCACAGTGTTGAGGAGCGTGGATTTGCCGCACCCCGACGCCCCGAGCAGCGCGACAAACTCGCCAGGCTCAACAGTGAACGACACATCCCGGACCGCATCCACCGACTCCCCAGCGCGGCTAAAGGTGATGGACACATCCCGCAAAGTCACTTGTCCACGCGTCATAACTATTCCCCCTTCATCGTACGGGGCCGCCAGGGCATTAACTTATGCCCCACGGCGTAGACCAGCGCGCTCGAGGCCATGCCAAGCACGCCAATGGTCAGCATGCCCACCACAATCGACGGATATTTGACGATCCCATACGCGACCCAGGTGTAGTACCCGATGCCGTACTGACCCGCCACCATCTCCGCCGAGATGAGGCAGATCCAGGACACGCCCATGCCCACGGAGAGACCCGTGACAATACTGGGCATGGCGCCTGGTAACACCACATCACGAAAAATCGCCCAGCGCGTGGCCCCCAGGCTGGTGGCAGCACGCACGAGCATTTTGTCAATCCCTTCGACACCATGAATCGTGTTCAGTACAATCGGAAAGAAGGCCCCCAGCCCGGTGATGTAGACAATGCTCGAGCGTTCCGTGGGCCACAGCATAATGGCCAACGGCACCCAGGCCACGGCGGGAATGGGCCGCAACAGTTCCAGGATGGGGTAGAGCATATCGGCGACCGGGCGATACCAGCCGATCAGCAGGCCACAGACAATACCCAGACCGGCTGCGATACTAAAACCGAGGTAGATGCGCTCCAGGCTGGTCAGGATATGCGTATAAAAAATGGGCATGCTCAGCAGTTTGTAGAACTCTGCCAGGACGGCCAGCGGCCCTGGCACATTACTAAACCGGGCGTAGAACGTCACTTCATAGGCGGTTAGCAGATGCCAGGCGAGGAAAAAGAGTCCCAGAGCGAACACCCGGCGACAGGGACGCGCCGCCCAGGACGTCAACGCTGTGACACGCCGGCGCCAATCCCGCGTCACGCGTGCCGGAGTCTGCTCAGCATTGTCTGCCAAGGCCTGATCGTCAGACCAGCCTGCCGGGGCCTCTAGCGTTGCTAACGTAGACATGACAGTACTCATAATTTCCTCAGTCTCCTGCGCTTACAGCGCTGCCGCCTGTTTCGCGTCATCGAGTTGGAGGACTTTGCCGCCATGTTGGGCAACGAAGGCTTCCGCGTCGGTCTTTTTGGTAAACGGCAGGAGCGAACTCGGCGCCCCACTGCCAGGCGTGGTCGTCACATAGAAGGCATGGTTGGCAAAGGCTTTCAAGCCTGACGCATGATCAAAGATGTACGCGGCGTTGATGCCCTTTCCCTGTTGTTCCAGTGTGCGCAGACCCCGTAACAGGGAGACAGGCGAACCGTAGGTCAGGATGGTATCGTCCGCCGTCCAGATTTCTCCTGCCAAACGTGGCTCCGTAACGGGCCTCCCAGTCAGGGCATCGGTCCCAGTCACCGGCGAGGTGCCCTCGCCGATCACCGCGAGCTGCTGGGCGTAATCCCGCCCAGTCTCCTTGTAGGCTTGCTGCAGATACGTATCATTCAGCCAGGCATCGACATCCATCTGTTTGATGATGTCCATTTTCTGGAGCACGGTCACGTCATACTTCAGGGTCTCGATCCACTGCGGCTTCATGGACGGGTCGAGCGTCAAAAACCCACCAGGGCCAAAGTACAGGTACATGACTTCCTTCTGAATCGTGGCCCACTCCTGCATGGCCTTGGCGGCTTCCTGCGGATGCTGGGTGACCCACTCACTGGCCTCCAGCACCGCCTTCAGATAGGCGACGACGATTTCCGGATAGGTCTCGGCAAAATCTTTCCGCACCACGACACCGTGCAGATAGGGGATATTCGTCTCACTGCCGTCAAAAACCTTACGACCCCAGCCCTTAAATTCCAGTAACTCGCCCCAGGGGCAGAAATCGGCATGCGCATCAATTTTCTTTTCCTGGATGCTCGTGGCCCCCACGGGAGGCGCCTGGTTAATGATCGTGAAGTAATCTTGCCCCAGTCCACGGTCAATAAGCGCTTTGAGCAACATGCCATGCGCTGCCGACCCAAAGGGCACCGACACACGTTTCCCTTTCAGACCTTCGAAACTGTAGACATCAGAACTACTGGGCACCACGATGGAATTCCCAGAGCCGTTGCGGTTATAACCGGTGATGGCGACGAGGACACTGCGCAGGCTTTTGGTCTCCTGGAAGCGTGCCCCATTGACCAGGAGGGGATAATCGCCCATGACACCGATGTCGAGCTTCCCGGCCAGCATCTGATTGGTGATGGGGGGGCCAGAGGTATAATCTTCCCACACGATGTCATACTGCACTCCCGCATACTTGCCGTCTTTGGGGAGATATTTTTCGAGCAGGTTACGCCCCTTGACGACCAGGCCGCCCGTATAGGTATCCGTGCAGAAGCTCTGATGGCCGATACCGATACGGATGGTCTGGGCAGCATGGCTCAGGGACGTCCACACGAGCAGGACAACCACCCAGACAAGCATATGTCGATACCGTAATTGCATAGCGTCACTCCTTTTCCGCATCCGTAGCAGGACAGCACCGAAACAATATGCGAAAAAGGGTACAGGAAATAGCAGCGAGAGCGCTTAAGGGATTTCTGAGGGATTTCTGAGGGATCTCTGAGGAAGAGATGCAGTGGGGAACTGCGCAGGCTCTGCGGCAGTTCCCTCGGGCCTTAGGCCATGAGTTTGGCCCGCATTTCTACGGCAAAGCGGCGGGCATCTTCAGGCGCGGGAATACTCTTGGCGAGCGCGTGTATGGCCCCCTTGACATTCTGCGGCGTTGCCAGAACCCGCTTCGAGACGATCGTAGCCATAGGGCCGATGTACGGCGCCAGTGTCGCGCCTACGACCGCCAAGGCGGAGAGATCGAGCAGGATCTCGGATGACGGAGAGACTGGCCGCGGAGCTGGCGGTGGTGGGGTCTGCGCCGCCAGCTCAGCCAGGAGTACGCTGGTGGCTGGCAACGTGATTTCCTGGGAGCTCCGCAGCCCCGGGACAAACTGCATCCGGCTGGCCTGGAGCTGGGGCAGTAACGCTACGACATCCCACCCCTTCTTCTCTTGCATGGCCAGGGCGACAATCGCACCATGCTTCACGAAGATACGCACGGGGGGATTGGCAGGGCTCAGGATGAGTAAGGCCCCGGTACGCTGTTCTGCACAGATCTGTTGGAGTTCCGCGACCAGTATGGCATAGGAAAGAGGTATCTTGGACTTGTCCATGGTGTCTATTTTTCTCTTGAGACTTGGTTGTGAGAAAAGTACCTTCACACTCGCGTGCCGTACCGCCTCTACGCGACTTTCTTCTCCTCCATTTCGATGCTCGCCATGGCCATCTTCGTGCTGATCCCCAGGCGGGTAATGGCCCGTGCCAGCGCACCGAGTTCATCACCCCGTTTGGTGCCAGTAACGGTCTGATCCAATTGACCAAGACTCATCTGCTCCGCTACCGCGGTGAGTCGGCGGATGGGAGTGGCGAGACGTTGCGCCAAGACATACGCAAGTACGGAAAAGAGTATCATTGTAGAAATGACAAGGATAATACCATGACGTCTATCCACATAGAGCGAGGCAAAGGCTTCGTCATAGTCTTGCTGGGTGATCAGCGTCCAGCCGCGCTGTGTCGTCTGCGTGTGGGTCAAGATCCGTTTGCCCTCGGCCTCATACACCATGGGGCGTACAGCAGCCTCTTTGTTCATGAGGGCTGGATGGGTGCGCATGTCTTGCAGGGTTTCTTTCAAGATTGCTGGGCGTCCATGGGCGATGGCTTTACCGGTTTCGTCAAGCAGAATGGCAAACCCCGTCCGGCCTATTTTGACATCCGTGACTGCCTGGGAGACACTCGTAAGGTGTGACATCAGAAAGAGTACGCCAACGATATCTTTCTCGGCGTTGTGAATTGGGGCGGCGAGCGACAAACCCGGTTTGCCGGTGGCCCGGGTGACCACGACCTCAGCACCGAACGGCTTCCCACTCATGACTTGCTGGAAATACTCGCGATCACCCAGATGCCGCGGGGCTTGCCCATCGCTGCGGGCTTCGCTCATGCCATCGTGGCGGATGACATGGGCGCCAATGAGCCATTCATAGGTCTGGGCGATGGTCTTGAGAAGGGGCACCTGCTTGGCAGGATCCATCGTTACCATGTCAGGCAACATAGTATTTTGGCGCAGTACACGTTCATTCATATCAACCCATGAATCAACTTTTCGGACTAATACATCTGAGGTGTGTTTGAAATCGTGCTGGAGCTCTGTACTGCGTTCGACCATGTGTCGGCTATAATTCAGATACCAATAACTCCCCAATGGTACTAACGAGACAAATAACATAATGAGCAAAATCTTGGGAAAGAGTTTGATACCCTGCTGCGATTTGTTCTTTGTCATGGTCAATGCGTCCTCCTATCTCTAGTGTGGGCATGGCTCACCCAACCTATGGATGTCAAGCATGGGAGTCCGTGCCTTGCGTCCAGAGGTGCGGCGCAGAGACTGCCACACCCTGAGTGTCGTGCAGGAGGCAGTCCCCAGTATGCTAGGTATCACATATATCGACATGCAGTGAGAAAACTTAATAGATGGATTACGTATTCTTAAAAAAATAATTTGGATCCTTTGTCTTATGCCATTACTCCTATGAAGTGCCACCGAGGGTACGTGCGTCTCCATACCTCAGTATTGTGCCCCCGAGGGCGATGCGAGGTGCGGCAGGGACGAGATGCAACGTCACAGAACTCGCGACCGGGGGCAGATCTCCTCTTGACAGGATTCCTGCCCCTCATTATGATTACCTACGCATTCCGAATTCGGAATGATTCTGATTCAGGAGGAGTATTGATCCATGTCCCACAGAGTGGCGCAACTGCATCGAGCAGGGCTGAAAGCAACTGGTCCGCGAATGGTGATTCTTGCCGCCCTCGAACAGGACCACGGTCACCCTACGGCGGAGCAACTCTACGAGATGCTCCGGCAGGAGCATCCTTCTCTGTCGCTGTCGACGGTTTATCAAACGTTGGATGCCTTTATTCGTAACGGCCTATGCCGCCGGGTGAGTGGCCCAGGAGATCGTCTTCGAGTTGATGGGACGCCTCCAAACCATGACCATGCGGTGTGTCGGCTGTGTGGGGCCATCTTTGATGTGGACCGTGATCAGCTTCCGCTCCCTGTCCCGCCTGGGCGCTTGGCAAATGGCCTGATGGTCACGGGCGTACGTTTAGAGTACGAGGTGATCTGTCAAGCGTGTCAGGAAGCCCCTGCCGAGGGCAGTGGTAAGGGCAAGCCGGTTGGGGCCAGTCATGTGCATGATGGACAGGCCTGACTCCTAGAGGTTGTCCCTTGAAGAATGCCACGTGCGTACGCGTGGCGTGTATGTGCCATGTTGATCGTCCTGTGACGGCTCCTGTCTTGCGTGAGGTATACGCGAGACCCTATTTTACGTCGTGAGGAGATAAAGGCGATGGCAGATAGTCATGATATTGGATTGATGGCTCACCTGATGCGTCGGGCAGGTTTCGGCGTATCCCGTGATGAGTTGGAAATGCGGGCGGCCAAGGGGTATAACGCCACAGTCGAAGAGCTGTTGCACCCCGAAGAGTCCGAGGCTGCGGATCACAACGTGCTGCTGCGCTACCAGCCGGCGGCGTTGCTGCCGGGTGGCCAGCCCCCGATGGGCAACATCAACTGGATGTTCCATCTGGTCAACACCAAGCGCCACCTGCAAGAAAAGATGACGTTGTTCTGGCACCATGTGTTTGCCACGGGCAACTCCAAAGTCGATAACTACGATCAGTTGCTGGAACAAATCGACATGTTTCGCGACAAAGGCATGGGGAACTATCGCGAGCTGCTCGTGGCGCTGGCCCAGAATCCGGCGATGATTTACTGGCTGGACAATCAGGAAAACCACAAACGTGCCGTGAATGAAAACTGGGGCCGTGAGCTGCTCGAACTCTTCAGCCTGGGCCAGGGCAATTACACGGAAACAGACGTGCGTGAAGCTTCCCGTGCCTTCACCGGCTGGGGCATTGCGGCCAAGATCCCGCGCTTGCCGTATGGCCGTTTCCCGTGGGAGTTTGAGTACAATGCGGAAGATCACGATGACACCGAAAAAGAGTTCTTGGGCCACAAGGGCAATTTTAACGGCGAAGACATCATCGACATCGTGGTGCAGCAGCCCGCTTGTGCGGCGTTCATTTGCCGCCACCTGTCCAGTTTCTTCGTGGCTGACGAACCCCAGGTGCCCAGCTGGAAGATCGAGGCACCCCAGGATCCACAGCTCATGACTGCTCTGATGAAGTCCTTCCGCGAGTCGAGTTTTGAGATGCGCGCCGTCCTGCGTACGCTGTTCACGTCTGACGCCTTTAAGAATGCGCGTTTCAACAAGATCAAGAGTCCGGCGGAGCTGGTGGTCAGCACGTTGCGCATGGTGGGCGGCGCGGAAACGCCGTTCCCGCAATACGGCGAAGCGATTGCCATGCAGCCCACCTACATGGGGCAGGATCTGCTCAATCCGCCGAGTGTGGAAGGCTGGCATACGGGCAAAGAGTGGATCAACAGCGGCTCGCTGATGAGCCGGATCAACTTTACCGCGCAGATGGTTGGCGACACCAGCAAGCCTGGCGTGCGGTTTATCATCAATCGTGTCAAAGCGCGGGGCACCCTCCAGCCTACGCAGTTGGTCGACACGGCGCTCGACCTCATGGGGCCGCTGGAAGTGGGCGCAGGCACCCGTGCAGAACTCGTGACGCATGCCCAGGAGGGTGGCGACCTGCGGTGGGACAACACGGCGGTTGCCGAGCAGCGTGTCACGCAGTTGTTGCAGCTGATCGTGGCCACACGTGAATACCAATTTAATTAACCTGCGCAGACTGAGAGAGGAGCATCGATCATGGCAAAAGATCCCGTATTAGTCGTATTGCAGTTGAGCGGTGGCAATGATTACATGAACACGGTCATCCCGTACGCCAATTCGCTGTACTGGGAAAACCGCACGACGGTGAACATTGCCGAAGACAAAGTCGTGGCGTTGGACGACAAAGTCGGCTTCAACCCCAGCATGGCGCCACTGAAGAAGTTCTACGACGAAGGCACCATGGCCATCGTGCACGGCGTCGGCTATGCCGATTCGCCGCGCTCGCACTTCCGCTCCATGGACATTTGGCACACCTGTGAGCCAAACATTGTCGGCACGGAAGGCTGGCTAGGCCGCGCCATCCGTGAGTTCGATCCCAACAAAGAGAACGTGGTCACGGGCGTGAGCTTTGGCCCGAGCATGTTCCGCGCCATGTCGTTGCCGGGCGTGCCGGTGGCGTGCGTCAGCGGCACGCTGGACAACTACGGCATGCTGCCGGGTATCCAGGGTGAGCAGCGCTTAAAAGTGTTGGAACGCTTCAAGAATGCCTATGCTCCGATGATGGGCACCGGCGCCGTGATGGATTACCTCGGCAGTACCGGCATTGACTCTCTAGCCGGCGCCGACATTCTGAAAGCTGCCCCCCAGAAGTACAGCTCCACGGTGGCCTATCCGGGGTCCAAGGTGGCGCAGAAACTGAAGGGCGTGGCGCAGGTGCACCTGGCCGATCTAGGCACCCGCGTATTCTATCTGGATCACGGCAGTTTCGATACGCATGCCAGCCAGCTCGGCGAGCATGCGAAGCTGTGGCAAGAAGTGGCGAGCGGCGTGTCGGCCTTCTTTGCCGATCTGCGCGAGCACCATGCGGCTGACAACGTCGTGCTGGTGATGTTCACCGAGTTTGGCCGTCGCGTGCACGACAATGGTTCCGGGACCGATCACGGTGCCGGTGGTGTGGCGTTTGCCATTGGTGACGCCGTAAAGGGTGGGCAGTACAGTGATTATCCGTCCCTCAAGGCGGCTGATCTGTCCCAGGGTGACCTGGTGCCCAACCATGATTTCCGTGGCTTCTATACCACGATCCTGGAAGATTGGCTGAAGCTCGATGCCAAGCCTCTTGTCAACGGGTCGTTTGATAAATTCTCCTACATCCGTAATTAGGCACCGTGCAGCGCTGACGTATTCTGCGTAGTGCCTGAAGAGAGGGCGCGGGGCATGCCGTATGGCGTACCCCGCGCCCAAGCAGGGGGTAGGCGCTCTCAGGCAACGGTAGCCATAAGCATGAGGTAGTTAAAAATGCTGACGACAGTAGCAGAAGGGCGTGTCTACGATTGGAGTCATTCGGTAGGCCGTGGCGCGGCCGCTGGTGATGGCTTCAACCAACCCTGTTCGATCGCTGCGGCTCCCCAGGGCGTGATGTACGTAGTCAGCCGGGGCAACGAAAACAACTTCGGCTCGCGTGTTTCCAAGGTGTTTGTGGGAGATCCGGGCGACGAAAAAGTCCAGGCGGAATTCTGCCGCTATGGCACGGATCCGGGGCGGGCCTTATGGCCCAACTCGGTGGCCCTGGACAAACAGGGGAATGTTTATGTTTCTGATGACTGGCTCAATCGCATTTCTGTCTTTGATAAAGACGGCAATTTCTTGAGCGCCTGGGGTTCCACTGGTTCTGGCCAGGGGCAGCTCGATGGGCCAGCCGGTCTGGCGTTTGATACAGACAATAATCTCTATGTGGTCGATAGCCGCAACCATCGTATCCAGGTGTTCACCAGCGATGGGCGCTACCTGGGCGGCTGCGGGAAACTCGGCAGCGGTCCCGTCGAGTTCAACATGCCGTGGGGCATTCACATTGACGCCAATAATGACGTCTTTGTGGCGGACTGGAAGAACAATCGGGTCCAGAAGCTGACCACCAGTGGCGGTTTCTTGATGGAAATTTCTGGGGAAGGGGCGCGCGCACTCAATCATCCCACGCACATGACGACGGATGCGGAGGGGGATATTTATGTGTGCGATTGGGCGAACCATAAGCTGCGCATTTACACCCCTGATGGCGATCTGATCACCTCCCTCGTTGGGGATGCCCAGGTGATGTCCAAGTGGGGCCAGCAGTCTTTGGATGCCAACCCCGACATGGTGAAGATGCGCCGCCGCGTTAAAAGCCTGGAACGTGAGTGGCGTTTTTGCTATCCCACCGCCGTGGCGTATGACGTCGAGCGTGACACCGTCCTGGTAGCTGATTGCCAACGGGGTCGGTTACAGATTTACAAGAAAGACAAGAATTACCTGGCGCCACAGTTCAATCTGTAGTGTCTGGCTGCCCTGCATGGTCCCTCTCCCGGAGGGAGCGGGCTAGGGTGAGGGGCTTTTCCCTCGCCCTAGCCCCGTGGGGCCACCGCCTTCAAGGCCTGTAGATATGCCTCTTGGTTGGCTTCATTAAACACCAGCCGTATCTCCTGCACGCCCGCGGCAAAAAACGTCTGCATCTGCGCGCGGCACTGTTGCGCGTTGCCGATAATCGTCACCGCATCCACCATCTCGTCGGTCACCAGTTGGGCTGCTCTGTCGCGCTCCCGTGCTTGATACGCCTGCCGCACCCGATCCGCCTCTGCCGCAAAGCCAATGCGCTGGAAGTATTGATGATAAAACACGCCCATGCCGCCAAGATAGAACGCGATATGCGGTCGTTCACGATCGCGCGCCGTGGCCATGTCCTCTGTGACATAAATGGACACTTGCGGCGACAGCCACAAATCGCTGAGCCGGCGCCCGGCCGCTTCTGCACCAGCCTTGAGTTCCGCCACCGCTAACGGCATCCGCGACGGCGCCAGGTAGATCGGCAACCAGCCGTCGGCCAGTTCGCCCGTCATGCGCAAACTTGGCGGGCTGAGGGAGGCAATGTAGATCGGCAGGTCAGCGCGATACGGGGTGCCACGCAGCCGAAAGCGCCTGGTGTGAAAAAACTCACCGTCATGGTCGAGTCGTTCGCCACGGGCCGCTTTCCGCAGAATGTCAATGTACTCCCGCATGCGCGTCAGTGGCTTACGGAAGGGTTCGCCGTGCAAGTCTTCAATGACTAGTTGCCCACTGGTCCCCAGACCGAGAAAAAAACGGCCTTCCGACATACGGTCGAGATTGAGCGCCGCCATGGCCAGATTGGCAGGCGAGCGGGCAAAGACCGGGACAATGCTGGAACCAATGCGGATGCGTGACGTCACCGCCGCCAGTTGCGCCAGAGAGGTTAAGGCGTCCTCACCCCACGATTCCCCCATGCTGAGGCAACTATAGCCCAGTTCCTCCGCCAGAATGGCACTGTCACGGATGTCGCGCCATGACATACCAGGGACGTGCAATCCCATAATGCCTACATCACCCATAGCTTATGGCTCCTTCATAGTGGCACTGACAGAGCAATCAGCACAGTCGTTTGCCCACACCAGGATGCTAGATGTCGATTGCGTCAGTCCTGCACCAGTACCACTCTGGGACCACCGGGCTCAACACGGCTCCGGCAGCCACGCTGGCGCGTGGCGCTCCTAGGACACCCCGAGGGGACTGGTGGTGTACGGATGACATGGACATCTAGGCGTATGCCTGGACCTGCTGAATACGCGCCAGGGCGGTTACCAGCAATGATGCCTGGTCCATACAATGCGGCCAGTTCTGACGTACTATACACGCCTTCGTGGGCCTCCAGCGAGGCCCAGTCAAGGGCCGCTTCATGGACGTGTTCCAGCAGCGTCTGCAGCTCGGCGATACTGAGATACCAGCCGCCAGCGTTGCGCCTGGCGTTTACACTGGCAATGTGCCGCAGGGCGTGGCGTATGGACACGTCCCACGATTTCGTGGTCCGGTGTTCTACCGCCTGCTTGATAAGATGGACCAGCAAGACTCGCATAGAGCTGGCAATTTTCTGGATTTTATCCTCTTTGGACATCTCCTCCATCTCGTCGAGCAGTGCCAAGGCGGCGGTGACATTGCCCTGGGTGAGGTATTGGCGCAGTTCCCAGAGTTCATCCATGGGCTCTCCCTCCTTTCCCGCCGTAGCGCCCCGGCCAGCTTACAGCAACTGTGGCACGCGGTCGTAGTCATGCGGCACAAACAGGCTCCCTTCCGTCACGCCCTGCGGCGCCAAGGCCGTGAGCGTGCGCTCCAGCGCCTCCCATGACGCCGCACCAGCCAGCGTCTGCTGAAAGGCTGCGACAATCTGGGCCACGTGCGACGCGCTTTCGTGCACAAACTCGAGCCGGAAGTGCCGAATGCCGGCGGCCAGCCAGACGGGCAGATGTTGCGTGGCGACTTGCGCCTCAGCCCCGAACACGGTATTGCGACAGCCCACGTCGGCCAGCACCGGGTGCAGACGCCCGGTATGATCGCGTAAGGTGACGCGATGCGTTTCACACGGGTGGCCACAGTTGGTGTAATCGGTGCCGGTGGATAAAAAGCGGCAAAACACACAGTGTTCGGTATGAAACACCGGCAGATGCTGGTAGGCGATGACTTCTAACGTGTCGGGCGCCAGATGCTGCGTTAAGTCGGCAATTTGCTGGGCATTGAGATCATGCGTCGGGGTCAGGGCCTGCAGGCCCATCGCGAGATAGGCTTGGGCAGCAATGGCGTTGGCGGCATTGAGGCTGAAGTCGCCCGTTAAGACCGGGCGCTGCTCTTGTGGTAGACGCTGCAGCGTGTGCAGCAAGCCTCCCGAGCGCACCAGCAGCTCACAATCAAGGGACAGCAAAAAGCGCACGATGCCCTCTTCGCGGGGTTTGAGCACACGCGGGCTGGCCACCCGACAGCGCAGGCCAGCGGCTTTAACCCGTTCGACCGACGGCTTCAGGCCATACAACTCTAGGTAATCGAGCGTGATACTCGCTGGCCGGGTCGCCAGCGCGGCGTCAAGTTGCTCCGGCGTGCGCACGAGGACGTGTAGGTGCGGATGGGACACGGGGGCAGCCGCTGGCGGGGTCATCTGGGCCAAGGCCTCCGCCACCACACGCGTGGTGGCTGGCGTGGCGTGCGCCGTACGACTGGCCAGCAGTTGGGCCACCACCTGGCGGCGTAGGGCGTTGAGTTCGCTGATCGGCACAAAGAGCGGCGCTGGGCTCTCCAGGCTCACCTCGGCGAGATGAAACGGCGTACCGCCGAGTTTCCCCAGATGCTCGCGACACAAGGCCTCGTCGAGGGCCCGGCGCTGCGCTGGCACGAGTGGCACAGTGCCCGTGGCGCTGGCGCTGTGGCCGTCTGCCGTGTGCGCGACCACTTGCACCGGAGCACCAGCCTGCGCCGTGACGCTCCAGGACAGCGGGCGGGTATACACCGGGCTGCTGGCCTCAGTGAGCGGTTTGACGCGTTTGGCCAGGGCCGGATCGGCGCTGCGCCAGACCAGATCGCCGACGCGAATGCGCGCCGTGTTGATGGCGCCACGCCCGAACTGCAAGGCGACGCGGTGGCGTCCCAGCTCTGCGACCGCGTAAACATGGCCGCCCTCTTCCGGCTCGTCGGGACTGCGCCAGGCCGCGGCGTCAAATACTAAGCCATCCCCAGGCTTGATGGGATGCAGACAGCGCACCTGCACCTCTTCTGGCAGCACGCGCACCACCTCACCCACCTGCACACCGCGATGGCGTGGGGCGCGGCCACGGACCACCTGTTGATGATTCGTCCCGGTTAAAAAATACGGCCCCAAGCCACGCGAATACACCTGCTCCAGCGCCAGGGTGTCCTCGGAAAGCACCTGCAAAGCTCTCCCGGCACAGGCCGCGTCAATGGCCTGGCGATACGCCTGGGTCGTCAGCGCCACATAGTCGCTGTCTTTATAGCGCCCCTCGATCTTAAAACAGGCCACGCCCAGACGCACCAGCTCTGGCACTTGCTGCACGGCATACAGATCCCCAGGCGACAGCAGATAGCGATATGGCCCCAGATCACGGCGCTCACCATCGACCATCAGATCATAGGACAGCCGACAGGCCTGGGCGCATTGTCCACGATTGGCGCTCCTCCCGCCCCAGGCTTCGCTGCTAAAACACTGGCCGGAATAGCTCACGCACAAGGCGCCGTGCACGAAGACTTCGAGGTCGATGGTGCTGGCCTGGGCAATTTGCGCAATGTCGGTGAGGCTCAATTCGCGCCCCAGCACCACCCGCGCACACCCGAAGCGCCGCGCCAGCTCGGCCCCCTCAGCGCTGGTTACCGACATTTGCGTGCTGCCGTGCACTTCCAGGGTCGGGGCAATACGCCGAGCGAGCTGGGCAATCCCCACATCCTGCACGATAATCGCATCAGCCCCGGCTTCGGCAATCCCGGCTAAGGCCTCCTCGGCTTCGCGCAGTTCGTGGTCAAACACCAGGGTGTTAAACGTCACGAAGCCTTTGACGCCACGGGCATGCAGCGTTTGCATCACCTCCGGCAGTTCGGCCAGCCCAAAGCCGACTTTGGCCCGGGCGGTAAAATGCCGCAGCCCGAAATACACGGCATCGGCACCAGCTTCAATCGCCGTCTTGAGCTGTGGCCAATGCCCCGCCGGGCTCATCAGTTCGGGTTTTTTGCCGAGAAACTGCATAGGGTAACTCCGTCTTGCCCCATCAGGTCATGCCGCATGATCACATGGCCGGGGGGCATCGTGCGACCCATCCCCCCCGGCGCGTGTATCGTAGCATGCCGTCTCGTAAAATACACACCGCCACTGCCGCACAGGCCGCGGCGGTGTCTGGCATGCCTACAGATGCGCGGTGCGCACGCCGCCGCCGCTGGCGCTCACCGCGCTGGCGCACGGTTGCACCGTAGACATGGCCACCAAGATTTTGCGGACTGGGGGCTCCGTCCTTCAGGGCGGAGAGGAAAGTCCGCTGGCTCCATAGGAGCAACAGGGTGGTCTTGTGACGCAAGATCGTGTAGAGTTGCGTCATGGAAACCCAACAGGCGAGCAGCATG
>SXGT01783312.1_pt1 | contig 14150 bp, 15 predicted proteins | sample 3176221 | NCBI WGS metagenome assembly SXGT01 (sample SAMN11356862, study PRJNA531348) | freshwater metagenome | isolation source: freshwater sample F1-120 | place: China: Fuxian Lake, Yuxi | collected 2017-12-25 | reverse complement strand
CGTCATCTGGTGCATGAAGCCGAACGCGGCCAACGCCAGACCTTAGACCATGATCTGCATGCCGAGGTCCGTCATGGCCCAACGGCTGTCGCCAATGATGTCGTCGAGCAGCATGCGCAGGTGCGCATTGATCGGGTACTCGCCACCGAGCTTCTCGCGCAGGTAGCGGGCGAAGACCTCGACGTGCCGGGCTTCGTCCATCACCTGGGTCGCGGCGTAGTACTTCGCGTCGATCCACGGAACCGTCTCGACGATGCGAGCTGTGCAAACCAACGCACCTTGCTCGCCGTGCATGAACTGGCTGAGGGTCCAGTTGTTGCCCTCGATCGCGAGTTGCATCCACTCTTTGTCGCCCCACTTGGCGAACTGCGTGCCGGCGAGGTCGACCTCGCCGAAGAACATCGCGCCCGTCGGGTTGTTCTGGGCCATGTTGTTGAGCACAACTTGTTCGACGTCGACCTCGGTCGACCAGTCGAGGTCGGTGCTCGCGTTCCACTGGCTGGTCTTGGCCTTCTCGTACAGCTTCACGAGTGGTTCGCGGCTCTGTTCGTAGTCCCAGGTGAACATGGCGTCGGTCGTGGAGGTCACCGCGTGGATGGTCTCGTTGACGTCGGTGTTCGACACCGAAAGGATCGCCTCGAGGTCGTTGATGTCGTCACGGCCGATGAGGCTCGAATAATCGGTGGTCATGCCTGAATCCTTTCGATGGCCGACTTCCCCACGAAGCCAGGAACGATGTACTGATCGACGATTGCCTGGGCAACCTGTGGATCGGTGATGGAGCGTTGCGGGTTGGGGCTTTGGAGATGCGACAGCGTGATGCGCACCAACAACTCGGCGCCGCGCAGGCGGGCAGCGTCGTCGTCGACGTGCGCGGCGAGGTGCGGGGCCACGAGCGCGGCCGCCGCGGTCAGAAAGGCGTCGGCGTGGCCCAGGCTGAGCAGTGGCGTGATCGCGGTGGGCTCGATCGCCAGGATGGTGCCGAGGACGGGATGGTCCAGGAGGAACTCGGCACCCTCGACGACCAACACCGAACACGCCGCACCGACTGTGGCACAGTCCTGCACGGCAGCGGCGAAGACGGCGTCGAGGCGGGTGAGCTCTCGCTGGCCGAGCGCCTCGAGCAGTTCGGCTTTCCCGCCGAAGTGGCGATACAGCGTCGCCCGGGAGATGCCCGCTTCGCGAGCGATGTCGTCGACCGATGTCTTGGCGATGCCGACCCGGGCCAGGCACACGAACGTCGCGTCCAGCAGACGCGCACGAACGTCGGGCGAGGCTTCGGGGGTCACGTCTGAGACATTAAGTCGATGAACGTCTCATCGTCAATGTGTCGCGTTCCACATTCGCGCTCGCGTCCGCGAGCATTTTCACGCTTTCCCGGAGAGTTAGTTGCGGAAAACGCGGCGAAGACTCCGGGAAACCGGGTCAGGGTCTGAGGATCCCGGCGAGCAACTCCCGGGTCACGAGGTCGCGGCGCTGCGCAGGATCGTCGAGGTCGACGACCCCGCGCGCCCCGATGTAGCTGAGCACGAGGCGCGAAAGGTGGTCGGACGCATCGACGGGGTCGACGCCCGGTCGCAGGTCCCCGGCCGCACGGGCACGTTCGAGGTGCGGGAGCAGGTAGGCCGCGATGAACGGCAGCGTTTTGGTGCTCTCCGTCGACAGCAGGCCGAGCAACCGATCGGGTTCGGTGACGAGCATTCGCTGCAGCAACGCGTGTTCGCGTACCGCCTGGCGAGCGAATTCGATCCCGCGGTCGAGCAACTCGACCAAATCGGCCGATCCTTCGACGTGGTCGGCGAGCCGAATGAAGAACTCGCCGATCTGCCAGGCGACCGCCTCCCGGAGCAACTCGTCCCGACCGCCGGGGAAATGTCGGTAGATCGTGGCTCTCGACAGTCCGCTTTCGCGCACGACGTCTTCGACCGTCGTCTTCGCCATGCCGAAGCGGGCAATGCACGCGTACGTGGACCGCACCACCTGGTCGTGTACCGAGAGAGGGTCCGATTCGGTCGACATCGCCCCCATTCTGGCCCACCCGTAACATCGGTCCGTGTCCGGCGCGCAACCTCACCAGGATCCCTCGGACGTCGAGCACTGGATCGCACGCGACGCGGCCCGAGTGTGGCACCCGTTCACGCAGATGGCGAGCTTCGCCGACAACCGACCGCTGATCGTCGCCGATGCCGACGGCCTCGAACTCATCGACGTCGAGGGCAACCGTTACCTCGACGCCATCTCGTCGCTATGGGTCACCACGCTCGGCCACCGCGTCCCCGAACTCGACGACGCCATCGTGCGCCAGCTCGAACACGGCGCGCACACGACGATGCTCGGCAACGGCAACACGATTGTCGTGGAGTTGTCCGAAGCCTTGGCCCGGGTCGTCCCCGTCGACGGGCCTCACTTCTTGTACGCCTCCGACGGCGCCAGCGCGGTCGAGCAGGCGTTGAAGATCGCGTTCCAGTACTGGGTCAACCGCGGCGAGCCGTCGCATACGACGTTTCTGGCCTTCGGGGGCGCCTATCACGGCGACACGGTCGGGGCGATGTCACTCGGCGACGACTCCGGGTTTGGTGCCGAACTCTTCGCGCCGTTGCGATTTCCAGTGTTGCGAGCACCGGGCTTCGACGATCCCACGTGCTTCGACACAGCGATCGCGATGCTCGAACGCCATCACAACGAGATCGCCGCGGTCGTGATCGAACCGTCAGTCCAGGCGGCAGCGGGAATGCAACTCGCGGATCCGGACGGACTGACCCTGCTCGGCGAGGCGTGTCGAGCGCGTGGCGCGCTCTTGCTGTGCGATGAGATCGCAACCGGCTTCGGTCGAACAGGCACGTTGTTCGCCTCCGAACAACACGGACTCCGTCCCGATCTGTTGTGTCTCGGGAAGGGGCTGACTGCGGGCTATCTCCCGATGTCGGTCACCGTTGCGAGCGACGAGATCTACCGAAGCTTCTTCGGCGACGACCTCGGGCCGCGCACGCTGTACCACGGCCATTCGTATGCCGGCAACGCGCTCGCCGCAGCCGTCGCGCTTCGTCACCTCGAGCTGATCGACGCATGGGATGTCCTCGCCAATGTGCGCGAACGATCGGACGAACTCGCCGATCTCCTGCACGATCGGATCGCACCGAAGTCGGCAGTGCGTGACATCCGCTTGCGTGGGCTCATGGGCGGCGTCGAACTCGCACCGCCGGCCGCCGGCCTGCGATGGGGTCGCAAGGTCTCGGCCGCCGCGGTCGAGCGAGGCGTGCTGCTGCGGCCCATCGGCGATACGGTGATCTTGATGCCGCCGCTGACCATCGGTTCGGCCGACCTGCATCGCATGGTGCACGCGCTCGCCGCGGCCATCGACGAAACGGCCGACGCTTCCTTGGATGCCGAACGGTGACGTGGGGTGCGTGGATCGACGACGAGTTGGCGTCGATCCGTTCGAGCGGCCGCTGGCGCCAACACCGGGTCTTCGACGGGGACGGCATCGTCCACCGCGACGGCGAAGGTCGCACCCTCGTGTCGTTTGCCTCGAACGACTACCTCGGCTTGACGCAACACCCGGCAGTCGTCGCCGCTGCGCACGCGGCAATCGAGCGCTGGGGAACCGGAAGCGGTTCCGCGCGGTTGATCGTGGGCTCGCGTCCGGTACACCACGAACTCGAAGGCGCGCTTGCGGATTGGAAGTGCGAACCCGCGGCAATGTTGTTCGCGACGGGCTTCGCAGCGAACCTCGGTGTGCTCTCGGCACTCGGCGCCGGCGCATTGATCATCAGCGACGAACTGAACCACGCATCGATCATCGATGGGTGCCGACTGTCGCGCGGCCGAGTCGAAATCGCCCGCCATGGCGACCTGGATGCCATCGACCGAATCCTCGCCGAGCGCGACGAGGCGCGCGCGCTCGTCGTGACCGACACGGTCTTTTCGATGGACGGAGATGTTGCCGACCTGAGCGGGCTCATCGACGTGTGCGCTCGGCGCGATGCGATGCTGGTGCTCGATGAGGCGCACGCCGTGCTGGGCCCCGAACCCGATGTCGCACAACTCGCGCGGGTGGCACACGTCCGGGTCGGCACGCTGTCGAAGACACTCGGCTCATTGGGCGGCTTCGTCGCCGGTTCGCAGGCCATTGTCGACCTCCTCGTCAACCGGGCCCGCAGTGCGATCTTCACCACGGCGACCACTCCGGCCGATGCGGCAGCGGCGCTCGCCGCGCTTGGCGTGGTGCGTTCCGATGAGGGCGACCACCTCCGCGCTCGACTACGAGACAACGTCGACCGGGTGCGCCCGCACCACCCTTCGCCGATCGTGCCGATCGTCTGCGGCCACGAGGAACGCACGCTCGACGCCGCGGCCGCACTTCTCGACGCCGGCTGTCTCGTGCCCGCGATTCGTCCACCCACGGTTGCCCGAGGATCGAGCCGACTCCGCGTGACCCTGTCCGCGGCGCACACCCCCGAACAGGTCACGATGCTGCTCGACGCACTCGCCTCGATCGGCCTGACACCATGCTGATCGTCATCGCTGGTACCGCCACCGAGATCGGCAAGACATGGTGTGCGACCCAACTTGCCCAAGCGCTCCGCGGAAGCGGGGTGCGCGTGTCGGCGCGCAAGCCCGCACAGAGTTTCGACCCGAGCGACACAACGACGGACGCCGACGAACTTGCGGCTGCGACGGGTGAGGCCGCCAGTTCGGTGTGCCCACTTCATCGTTGGTATCGGGTCCCGATGGCTCCGCCGATGGCGGCTGATGCGCTGGGTGCCCCGAGTTTCACGCTCGCCGACCTCGTCGCCGAGATCGAGCCCAGTGACGCCGACGTGATGCTCATCGAAACTGCTGGCGGTGTGCGATCACCCTTAGCCGACGATGGCGACACCGTGGAGCTGTGTGACCTTGTCCGTCCCGACCTCGTCATCCTCGTCGCCGATGCTGGCCTCGGGACCATCCATGCCGTGCGCTCGAGCAGCGACGCGCTGGGTCGACACCCTCAGTTGGTGTGGTTGAACCGACTCGACCCCAACGACACATTGCACGCACGGAATCGTGCATGGCTCCAGACGCGATGCGGCCTCGACGTCGTCACCGACGGCGAGGCCGCACTCGAACGAATCGACGCGTTGCTCAGCCGTTGATCAACTCGGCGGGAGTCACCGTCGTCGTCTCGCCGTCGAAGTCCAGCGGTCCGTCGACAACCTCGAAGTAGCCCTTCGAGAACGAGTACTGGACCAGGTTGAACGTTTCGCCGAGGAACCAGTCGTCGGCGTTCAGGTTGAACACCGCACCCGGCACCATCAGCCCGATTTCGCTGACGTCGGCCATCGTCCGCGTCGTCTCCATCACCGCGGCCCGCGTGAGTTCGGGCGAGCGCTCGAGCGCCTCCACCAATATCGCCGCCGCGCTCCAGCCGAATCCGATGACACCGCTTTCGGGGTCTGCGTCGTCGGGGCCGAACTCAGCGATGTTGTCCTTGAACAGTTGCATCTGCACGTTGGACTCCCACTGCGGATCCGCCGGGTCCATGAACGACGAGACGCTGAACACGCCATCCGCGGCATCGCCGGCCAGGCCGATGATCGTCTTCGAGGTGCAGGTGCCCGACAGGTACACCAGCGGCTCCCAGCCCGCGTCCTTCACGTTGCCGAGCGCATCGGGGCACGCGAGCAGCGTCGTGCCGAGAATCAGCACATCGGCATCGGTCGCGGCCAGGCTCGTGATCTGCGACTTGGTGTCGAACACCTCGGGGTTGTAGGTCTCTTCCTTCACGACCGTGATGTCGGAACCCTCGATCAGCGAGGAGAACACTTCGGAGTAGGTGGCACCGAAGTCGTCGCTCGCCCGCAGGATCGCGACCTTTGCCGTGGGGTTGTTCTCCGTGAGGTAGTCGACCAATGCCCGCATCTCGAGCGGGTACGGCACCAGCGGAGTTCCGACCAACCACGGGTAGTCCTTGTTGCCCCACGCAGCCGCACCGGTCGCCGCGAACAAGTCGGGAACGCACTGTTCTTGGACGATGTCACGAATCGCGAGGTTGTTCTTCGTTCCGACAACGCTGAACAACGCGAAGACGTCTTCGTCGTTGATGAGTTCGTTGACGTTGTTCACCGTCTCTTGCGCGTCGTACGCGTCGTCCAACGCAGTCAACTCGATCTTGTAGTCGGTGCCAGCGACCGTGACGCCACCTTGCGCGTTGCGCGCGTCGAAGAAGATCTCGGCGCCGACACGGATGTCGTCGAACGCGGAGTACAGCCCGGACTGGGGGATACTGATCCCGAGTTTGATCGTGTCGCCCTCGATCGAGAACGGCGGACACTGCGAGGCGTCGATCAGCGTCGGGGGCGTTCCTTCGACGGTCGTCGCCGTGGGATCGCCATTTCCGCTCGTCGGCTTCGTTTCTTCGTCACGACTGCCCTCGCAGGCGGCAGCGAACAGTGCGACGACGGCGATGGTCGCGACCGCTCGGGCGCCGTGGCGAAAGGTTCGGGTGCGCTCCATGTGGTTCCTTTCAGTGGGCAGGACTGGCCGACGGTAGCGGAGGCAACCCGTCAGATCGTGAACGCCGGGCGATCAAGCGCCGCCATCCGCCCACGATGCCGTCCGGGAGCACGTACATGAGGACCACAAGGAGAACGCCGAAGACCGCCGGCGCGAGCTCGGGCTTGTCGTCGAAGATGTCCTTGGCGAAGTCCTGGCCGAACACGACGACATAGGCCCCGATCACAGGACCCGCGACCGTCGCCGTGCCGCCAATGACGACGGCGACGAGAAACAGGATCGACTGTCGGAAGACTTCGATCTTGCCCGCGTTGGCCGAACCGTTCACGAGAACCGACAGCGAGCCGGCGACGGCGGCGTAGGCCGCACTGATTGCAAACGCACCGACCTTGACGCGAGCAATGTTGACACCCAGGGTCGAGGCCGCAGCCTCGTGGTCGCGCACGGCGACAAGCGCTCGGCCGAAACGGCCGCGCACCAGGTTCGCCGCGAGGATCAACATCACGACGCCGACCACGAGCAGCATGTAATAGCGATATTGATCATCGGCCTCGGCGAAGCCGGATGCCCATTCCGGCGCAAGCACCCGCGGCGGTTGGATCAGGCTCGTGCCCGCGGTGCCGTACTTGGAAGCGAAGCGATTGACGAGGTCGGGGAACAATGCTGCGATGCCCAACGTGATGAGCGCGAGATAGAGACCCTTCAGACGCAACGCGGGGAATCCGAAGGCCGCGCCAACCACGAGAGCCACCGCAATGACGATGGGCAGCGTGGGCAAGAACTGCCAGGCGTTGTGCTCCATCAAGATTGCCGTCGTGTACGCGCCGACCCCGAAGAAGGCGCCGTGCCCGATCGAGATCTGGCCGTTGTAGCCCGTGAGCAGGTTGAGGCCGAGCGCCGCGATGCTGAAGTAGAGCGCCTCGGACCACGGAACGAGTTCACTTTGTCCGTAGAACTGCGGCACGTAGGCCAGCCAGGCCAAGACCAGCATGGCGACTGCGAACGATGTCCACTTGCGACGGGAAGCCATCACACGCGCTCCACGATTCGGCGACCGAACAGCCCCGTCGGCTTGAACAACAGCACCGCCCCGATCAGGATGAAGGGAACGACCAGCGTGATGTCGTGCAGCGGTTCGACGTACTGAATCGCAAGGGCCTCCGCCACGCCGACGATCAAGCCGCCGACGACCGCTCCGAGCGGACTGTCGAATCCGCCGAGCGTCGCGGCTGCCAGTGCGTAGACGAGCACAGCTTGCATCGACCCCGCCGTCAGCGCAGGTGTTGTCGGCACATAGACCGCTCCGCCGATTGCGCCGAGCGCGGCCGCGATCGCCCATCCGAACATGAGCATCGTGCCGGAACTGATGCCGACGAGCCGGGCCGACTCGGGGTTCGACGCGACTGCCCGCAGCCCCAGGCCCAGCTTGGTGCGCTGGAGCAACAACCAGAGGAGCAGGCACTCGGCGGCGAGCACGACGACGAGTCCGACGAACTCGAGTGTGACCGAGACGTCGGCAACACTCCATGCGCGTTCGGAGAACGCCGACGGCAACTGCTTTTCGTCGTCTCCGAAGATGGTGACCGTGATCGAACTGATCGCGAGGAACATGCCGATCGTGACGATGAGGATCACGAAGGGCGAGGCATGCTCGACCGGACGAATCAGCACTCGCTCGATGATTGCTCCGAACACGAATGCGATCAGGGTCGAAACCGCGATCGCCGCGATGATCCCGAGGCCCGCGTCGGTGAGTTTCCAGGTGATGTAGGTCGAAAAGAGCGCCATCTCGCCCTGCGCGAAGTTGAGGATCCCCGTCGTGCGGTAGATCAAGACGAGCGCCAACGCGACGGACGCGTAGACCACGCCGTTGCCGATGCCGTTCATGAGCTGTTGCAGGAAGAGCGTCATGCCATCCCCAGGTAGGCCTTGCGAACTTCGTCGTTCGATTTGAGCTCCGCCGCGGTGCCCGATGCGACGATCAAGCCCGCTTCGAGCACATAGCCCCGCTGCGCGATCTTCAGCGCAAGGTTCGCGTTCTGTTCGACAACCAACATCGAAATGCTCGTCGTTCGATTGAGGGTTCCGAGTTGCTCGAACAACTCTTGGGTGACGAGGGGCGCCAACCCGAGCGATGGTTCGTCGAGCAGGAGCAGCTCAGGATTCATCATCAGGGCCCGCGATACGGCAAGCATCTGCTGCTCGCCCCCGCTCATGCTCCCTGCCTGTTGGTGACGTCGTTCCTTGAGCCTCGGGAACACCCCGAACCACCGGTCGATGTCGTCTGCGATTGCACTGTCGGACCGCGAGTAGGCGCCGACGCGGAGATTCTCTTCGACCGTCAGCTCGGGGAACGTTCCTCTCCCCTGCGGTACGTGCGCAACGCGACTTCGAGCGATCCGCTCGGGACTGCGGCCAAGCACCTCTTCACCGTGGAGGAGCACCGACCCGGTCGCGTTGAGCATCCCCGAGACCGCTCGAAGCGTCGTCGTCTTGCCCGAACCATTGGCGCCGAGGATGACGACAATTTCGCCCGCGTTGACCTCGAAGGAGAGTCCGTGCAGCACGCGCACCGGCCCGTAACCGCCGCGCAGGTCGTGGACCTTCAGGACGGACACCTCAGACCTCCGTTCCCAGGTATGCAGCGATCACGCGCTCGTTCCGGGCGATCTCGGCGGGCGTACCTTCGGCGATCTTGCGCCCGAGGTCGAGCACGACGACGTGGTCGGAAATTCCCATCACCATGCCCATGTGGTGCTCGACGAGCACGATCGTGAGGTCGAACTCTTCGCGCAGACCTCGCAGGGTCGCGGCGAGTTCGTCGACTTCGCCATGGGTCAGGCCCGCGGCTGGCTCGTCGAGGAGGAGCAGTCGCGGCGCGGACGCGAGCGATCGAGCGATCTCGATTCGTTTCAGCGTTCCGTAGGGAAGCCCGGCGGCCAACCGATCGGCGTAGGTCTCGAGGGAGAGCCGCGCCAGCAGTGAACGGGCTTGATCGCGGAGGCGCCGTTCCTCGGACGCCGTCCCGAGCCCGAGCATGGCGCGGATCGGGCCGACCGAACTCTGGCTGTGCGCACCACACATGACGTTTTCGAGCACGCTGAGCTTCGGGAACAGCGCGATGTTCTGGAAGGTCCGGGCGACGCCCGCGCTCGCGACCTCGTGGGGCTCCATGCGGGTCAGTTCGCGCTCGAGGAATCGAATCGTGCCTCGGGTCGGCGTGTAGACGCGGCTGACGCAGTTGAACAACGTCGTTTTGCCGGCCCCGTTGGGTCCGATGAGAGCGCAGACCTGGTGCGTGTCCACGTCGAAGCTGAGTTCGTCGAGCGCGACGATGCCGCCGAACTGGACTCGCACATCGCGAACTTCGAGCAACGCCACGCGCACTTCCCCCTCACGTTCGACCGGCGACCGACGCGCGCACCCTAACCGCGCGGCTGCGCCTCCGTCACCCAACGGTGGCGGAGGCGCAGCGGGGGCGGTGGGGTGCAACCGGACCGCGTGCGACGACGTCAGGCGAGCACGCTGCGCCAGACCGCGGCTTCGGCCTCCGTGTGGGCCTGGGTCATGTTGCACACCCCGGCGAATCCGCCGCTGCCCGAGACAAGGAACCGCTGGCCGGCTTCGGTGATCAGTTGCTCGTCGACAGAGGTCACGGCTTCACCCTCGCTTCGAGGAATCAACGCCTCGGCGTTCAGGACCACCAGGTCTCCGCCGGGGCCGCTGAACCACTCGTCGACTTCGAAGGTGACCCAACCGTCGTCGATCGCCGACACGGTGCCATCGAACGCGTACTCGACGTCGGGCAACACGAACGCCGCGTCCCAGACCATGCACGACGCCATCGTGTCGCCGGCCCGCTGACCGGTCCGTGGGGCGGGATCGATACCCGCCACCTTGCGACTGGGTGCGTCGGTCGATTTGGGCGGGTCCGCAGCCTTGCCGTCGTTGCCATTCAGCGCGATCGCGCCACCACCGATACCGGCAATGGCGACGAGCGCGGCACCCGCGATGAGGGCGCGGGGACGATTCGAACGGGTCGGTGCAGTTGTCTGGGTCGGTTCCATGAGTATCTCCTCGAACAGGGCTCGGTCAGGGGCCGGCACCCGGGCGAGGTCGACGGGATCAGCCGAAGCGAGTGCTTCGGGAACGAAGTCGTCGGCGTCGTCATGTTGCACGATCAATGTCCTTGGTCGTCGGGTGCCGCACTACTCATGTGTCCGGCCGGTTCGGGATCTTGCAGGCCAGGTCGAAAACCGCTGGCTTCGGGGCCGAGTCGTGACGCGAGTCGCTTTCGGGCGCGGTGCAGCCGCACCGACACCGTGCTCGGTGCCAGATCGAGGACCAACGCGATGTCGGCGACGCTCAGCTGTTCCCACGCACTCAGGCGGAGCAGTTCGGCGTCATCGGTCGGCAGACGAGCAAGGGCATCGTGAACACCTTGGGCTCGGGGATCGAGCGTACGGACGGCATCGTCGGTTCGTTCGAACTCGACCCGCCGCACGAGGCGTAGGCGTCGTTCCTCGCCTCGCCGATGATTTGCAAGGCAACGCCGGGCCGTGCCGTAGCACCACGCAAGTTCGTTCTCGACGGGCAGGGCGTCGAGTCGACGCCACACGGCAAGCCAGGTCTGCGCGGCGACGTCGTCGGTGTCGACCGCCGAACGGAGGCGACGTCGGAGATAGGCCCACACCGCCCCGTAGTGACGTTCGTAGACGGACTCGAAACGCGCGCGCCGATCGGCATCACCCATCACGGCCCTCCGACGATGTCCGGCGATCGCTGGTTCCCGGCGACGAGTTCGGTGTCCAAGTCCCCCTGCCGCGCCACCGTCGGCAGGTGATCGGTTTGCACCCCGACGTACGACACCCTGGTGCGCCCGCCTACAAGCCGAGCAGCGGGTCGAGACCCAAGGTGAGCCCGGCTCGATCACCGACCTGGCGGACCGCCAACAACACGCCGGGCATATACGCCGAACGGTCGAAGCTGTCGTGGCGGATCGACAGGGTCTGACCGGCGACGCCGAGCACCACCTCTTGGTGCGCGAACATGCCGCGCATTCGAATCGAATGCACGGGGATGCCCTGGACCGCTCCCCCGCGTGCACCCGGTGCGACTTCCTTCTCGGTGGGATCGGGCGCCCAATCCGAGCTGGCGGCGGCCATTCGTTGCGCGGTCATGACCGCGGTGCCGCTCGGGGCGTCGATCTTTCGGTCGTGGTGGTACTCGATGATCTCGCCCGTGTCGAAGTACGGCGCGGCCAGCTCCGCGAACCGCATCATGAGCACCGCGCCGATCGTGAAGTTCGGCGCGATGACCGCATTCGCCGACGAGTCGGCAAACGACTTGGCGAACTCGCCGAGTTCGTCGTCGCTGAAACCCGTTGTCCCGACGACGGCATGCACACCGTTCGCCGCACACCACCGCACATTGTCCCGTGCCGCATCGAGCACCGTGAAATCGATCGCGACGTCGGCGCCGACATCGAGGAGCTCCTGCGGTCCGGACGCGACCGTCAGGTCGGCACCTTCGATCCCCAGCTGCGATAGGTCGATCCCGGCGTGGAACGGATCAACGGCCGCCACCAACACGAGGTCGGCGGCGTCCTTCACGGCACGACAGACCTCGCGCCCCATCCGACCGCCGGCTCCGAACACTCCAACACGGGTCATGGCCGCGCAAGTTAGGCCGACAGGGGCGCTGGAGCGAACGGGAATGTCAGTGCAGGGGCGTGGGGCCGACCACGGCAAGGGTGCGATCGGCGCTGCGCAACAATCGGTCGATGACCGCGCCGATCGCGGCGTGGTCGACGGCTTCGACCTTGGCCACCAGGTCGTCGAGGTCCTGAACGGCACCCTCGACGAGGACGTCGCGTCCCAATCGACGCATTCGCGCCGCGCTCGTTTCGAGCCCCATCAACATCGAGCCGGTCAGCGAACCCTTGGCGGACGTCAGCTCGTCGTCGGTCACGCCACCGTCGTTGATGAGGCGATCGAGTTGTTCGTGCAGCACGGCAAGGGTCTCGTCGGCCCGTTCGGCCGACGTCGCGGCGTACATGGCGAGGAAGCCTGTGTCGATGAACGCGGCGCGATAGGAGTAGACGCTGTAGGCGAGCCCGCGGTCCTCCCGCACCTCTTGGAACAGCCGACTCGACATGCCACCACCGAGAACGTGGTTCAACACGGTGAGCGCGTACCGGTCGGGGTCGGCGATCGCGACCGCCGGCACACCCACGACGATGTGCGCTTGTTCGTTGTCGCGCTCGATGAACGTCTCCGATGCCGCGGGGACGAACGCAGGATCGTTCCGCGTCGGCCTGGTCGCGTTCGACTGCGGCGCCCGGCTCGCGAGCAACTCGATGAGATGATCCGCATCGAGGTTTCCGGCCGCGGCGACGACCGTGTTCGACGGCAGGTAATGGCTGCGGTGGAACTCCGCGATCGACGCGCGTGGCATCGACAGAATCGATGCACGGGTGCCGAGGACCGGCCGACCGAGCGGGTGGCTCGGATACATCGCTTCGCCGAACATTTCGTGGACGAGATCGTCGGGCGTGTCGTCGCGCATGCCGATCTCTTCGAGGATGACCTCGCGCTCGACATCGACTTCGTCGTCTCGAAATGCCGGGTTCCATACGACGTCGCACAACACATCGACGGCGCGTTCGAGATGCGCGTCGGGGACGCGCACATAGAACACCGTCTGTTCTTGCGTCGTGAACGCGTTGAACTCACCGCCGATCGACTCGATCGCGTCGGCAACGTCACGAGCGGTGCGCGTCGGGGTCCCCTTGAACAAGAGGTGCTCGAGAAAGTGCGAGGTGCCGGACCGCTCGTCACTCTCGTCCCGAGCGCCCGTGCCGACCCACGCCCCAAGGGATACGGATCGAACCGAATCGAGGGGCTCCGCAACGACGCGGAGCCCCGACTCGAGGGTACTGGTGACGATCATCGGTGACCGTCCAAACGACGGTCACCGATGCGATTCGACATCGAGAGCGCTCGCGGTGCCGACGCGCAGCTCAGCGTCGGGGGCCGCGGCGACGACGGTTCCCGCCGCCTCCACCGCTTCCGCGACGCGGGCCACCACCCGTGGAGGGTGCGCCTTCGTCGGCGGGACCGAGATCGCCGAACTCCGCTTCGAGTTCTGCGTCGAACGCGTCCGAGAACGAGACGTTCTCGACGTCGCCGCCGCTTTCGCCGCCCCGCGACGCTTCGCGCGGCGCCGGAGCGTCGGTCAGGTCGACGTCGGCCACGGGTGTCGACGCGAGCGACAGCGACAGCTTGCCGTTGTTGTCGATGTCGTCGACGCGCACCTCGACCTCGTCGCCGAGGTTCAAGACGTCTTCGACCCGATCGATGCGCTTGCCGCCACCGATCTTCGAGATGTGCAACAGCCCATCGCGGCCCGGCAGGATGTTCACGAACGCGCCGAACTTCGTCACGTTCACGACCTTGCCGAGGTAGCTCGCACCGAGTTCGGCCGTCGGCGGGTCAAGAATGAGCTCGATCCGACGTCGAGCCTCGTCGACCTTGACCGAGTCCTTCGATGCAATCGCGACCAACCCGACCGTGCCGTCGTCGGACACCGAGATGTCAGCGCCCGTTTCCTGCTGGATCGTGTTGATGACCTTGCCCTTCGGGCCGATCACCTCG
>SXGT01582890.1_pt1 | contig 14150 bp, 18 predicted proteins | sample 3176221 | NCBI WGS metagenome assembly SXGT01 (sample SAMN11356862, study PRJNA531348) | freshwater metagenome | isolation source: freshwater sample F1-120 | place: China: Fuxian Lake, Yuxi | collected 2017-12-25 | reverse complement strand
GTCACTTTTTGAAGAAACTGTGGATAACAAAATCGCCCTGCATTGCTGCGAGGCGATTTCTGTCAGCTACGCTTACGCGCGGCGGACGTTGGCGGCGCGGGGACCCTTGTCGGAATCCTCGGTGTCGAAGGTGACCATATCACCGACCTTGAGTTCGGGATACGACACATCGACGAGCGCGGACGAGTGAAAAAACACATCCTTGCTGCCGTCATCTGGGGTGATAAAACCGAACCCCTTGTCGGTGAGCCTCTTGATTTGTCCCTGCATAGTATATGCGTTAGGGAGATTAGCTTCCCGCAAATCGACGCCTCTTGTGCAGGAAACTTGTCGGTCTCCGCGTGGGGGGCTCGTTGCAGAACTCTACGGTAGCATAAATGCAAAAATTTGTCAATGCCCGCGGCTTAAAAATGCTCTTTTTAAGGCTAAAGCGAAAGCAAAACCATTGAAGAATGGACCTTGTCACGCTACGATGATCTTTGCATATGCAGGTCCCGAAAAGAAAATCTGAGATGCGTCGCAAATATGACGGAAGCGCCGATAATTTTCTTTCTCCTGAAGCTGTAAAAAAATTACAAAATGATTTACGGCGCCTCGAAGAAGTATCGCAGCCGCGCGCGCGCGAAGATCTCGTTCGCGCGCGCGAAATGGGCGACCTTTCAGAAAACGCCGCGTATTCCGAAGCGAAAGGTCGGTTGAATGGGATTCTTCGCCGGATCCATGAGATCAAAGAACGACTTAAAACTGCGGTGGTAGTACAGCGCGGGTCGCGAGACGGTCGTGTGTGTGTCGGTGCAACAGTGCTCGTCCACGTAAATGGCAAATCAAAAACATACGAGATCACCGGCTCCGCAGAAACTGATCCGTCATCGGGTCGTGTGTCGCATCTCTCCCCTCTCGGCGCGGCGCTCAAGGGACATCGCGCGGGTGATACGGTAACCGTGCGTGCTGCGAGCGGTAAAGATGTCGCGTACGAAATTATCGAAGTGCAGTAAAAAAGATCGCCGCTATGGGCGATCTTTTTTCTGAGTTTTATGCGCCGCACGCGATCCGCGCTGCGGTCCATGCAGAGTCGGCCGCGGTCTTGGCCGTCATCCATGTCGTATCAGCAGCGACCTTCGCAGTCCTCCATGTAGCGTCAGCGGTCGCCTTCGTGGTCTGGAACGTCGACTCTACCGTGCGCAACGTTGTGCGATACATGGTGCTCGCTGTCTCCTTCGCGGTCTTGAGCGCAGCTTGTGCAGCAGCATCCTTTGCGCTCGCATCATACGTCGCCTGCGCAGCTTTCAACGCAGCAGAGCGAACCTTACGCGCATCCACCCTCGCAAGACGTGCAGTCTTCGCTGCGGCGTCGATCGCATCTTGATGTGCGCGTCGTGGTGCCTTAAGCGCTTCATCGTGCGCCTCACGCGCGGCGTCATACGCATCGTTATGATCCGCACGAGCGTCTGCGAGACAAAGTGTCCCCGCATCCTTCGACTTCCCCCATGCCCAACCTTTGCCATGCCAGCTAGCGTTGGAGCGCCCATCGTCGTTGCCCCTCTTTCCCTTATCCTCCTTGTCCTGCGCGAACGCTGGCAAGGCGAGTGAGGCAAAAATAAGCGAGGTTGCGGCGGCTTGAACGAGTCTTTTGTTCATAGTGAAGCGTAAAAATGAATAATGTACGGATACTGTGACGGATGCACCCGCGTTTCCTTACAACAGGTCTAATCTTTCTTTATATGCGCCATTGCGTATACCGAAGACGCGTCGACTTTTTTTCCTGGATTAAAAATCCCATCGGGATCAAAAATCCGTTTAATTTCCTTAAAAAGTGCGAACACTTCGGCGCCGAACATTTGCTTGAGGTACGGCCCGCGAATCAATCCGTCGTTGTGTTCGCCGGTCATCGATCCACCATACTTGAAGACAAGCGTGTACACTTTTTGTGCGAGCTCCTCGATGATCGGTTTGGTTTTTGGATCAGCGAGATCCATGAGCGGGATGATGTGAAAATTGCCGTCGCCGACGTGGCCAGCAACCGTGAACAGTAAATCATACTGATTGAGAATCGCATACAACTCGGGAAGAAACTTTGGAAGGTCTGCGGGACGCACACAAAAATCATCGATAAACGGCACGGTACACAATTTTTTAACGCGCTTACGAAGGAGGTTGAAACTTTCGCGACGCATCACCCAATATTTTCGCGCTTCGTCTTCGGTTTTCGTCACGCGCGAACGAATCTGAAAAGGTGCGATTGCTTTTTGCGCTTGCGCAAGTTTCGCATCGACCTCTTCTTCGGATGCACCGGTAACCTCAGCGAGGAGTACAAGCTTCGGCATTCCGCCAGTAAAAACCATGAACGCCTCGGGAAGAAACGCCCACGCGAGCTGGAAAATATTTTTACCACCCATCTGTTTTGCGAGATCACCGAAGTAGCGCAACACAATCTTCAATGTATTGTCGTCGTAAGATTCGAAACTTTCTGGCTTGAAAGCGATCACAGCGTTTGCAATCTCCGCAAGCTTTCCGAAGTCACGCAAAAACATTACGAGCAATTTCGAATGCGTCTCTGGTTTCACAAGACGAAAACGAATTTCCGTAATCACACCGAGCGTTCCCTGCGAACCGACAAAAAGTTTTGAGAGATCGAACGTTTCACGATCCCAGACGCTCCACAGATTGTATCCGGCGGAATTTTTGGTGACGTCCGGTTTTGCGCGTTTCACAAGATCGTAATTTTTTTCAACTACATTGTAGACACTGCGATATATTTCGCCTTCAAAATCGTTTTGTGCCATTTTCAAATCGAGTTGGAGACGCGAAAGCGGTGCGAATGTGTATTCTTTTCCATCACGCAACACCACTTTGAGTCCCGCGACAAAATGTTCTGTCTTACCGTACCGTAGCGACTTCTCTCCGCCAGAATTGTTCGCCACCATACCACCAACCGTACAGATCTCCCGTGATGCGGGGTAAGGAGGGAGCAAAAGATTTTTTGCGAGCGTAGCTTTTTCAAAATCTCGATAGAACACGCCGGGCTCGGTCACAGCATCCCCTTCCCCCACTTCTTTAATCTGATTGAAATGCGGCGTCATTTCCATCACAATCGATTCCCCAATCGCCCCACCGGTCATGTCCGTCCCTGCTGCGCGTGGAGTGATCGAAAGACCATCACCCTTGTGCGCCGCGACGTATCTCACAAGATTCTGCACGTCCTCTACATCACGCGGAGCAACGATAACCGTAGGGCGAACCTCAAAAATACTCGCATCACGAGCTTTGCGATCGAGCGCAGTGGCATCATCACTCACCTCACCGATAATAATTTTCGACAGTTCTTCCTTAAGATCCATCCCCACAGTATAGCACTCCCCCATTGAAAAAAATCATGAGACGACGTACATTTCCCACACGTTCGGGGATCGTCTAATGGTAGGACAGCAGCCTTTGAAGCTGCGTATCCTGGTTCGAATCCAGGTCCCCGAGCCACGTAAAAACGCCAGCTAGTCTGGCGTTTTTACGTGCCCTGAGCGAGCAAGGCGAGTCGAAGGGCGACTATGGCGCAGGAAAAAGTCCTCTGCTTGTAGTAAGCGTCCAACTCAGATCTTTGTCGTACACGAGTTGGCCATCCTCGAAACGGTAGACACTGTCGTTTTCAGAAAGACGAATATTTTTTGGACCGAAGGTTTTGCTCGCCGCGACCACCTCGAGTCCACCATCTGCGTTCACGTCTTCAAACGTCAGCATATCAGCGTGCTCCGCAGAGATGCTGCGCAGAAAAAATGCCGGCCCCGTCTTTCCTTGCGCATCGATCATTGGGACGAATTGCAAACCATTATCCTGCCTGCGGAGTACCAACGTTCCTGTTGCGCCTTCTGCGAGAATAACAAACGTTCCACCATTACCGAGCGGCTGCACCGCGAGACGTGTCACAGTTCCTCCTTCGGGAAGTTTCGGCGACGAAACGAACACGTACGCGTTCCGATCTTTATTCCAGGTGAGCATGCCAAACAGCTCCTCACCACCCTGCGCATATCCAAACACATATGAATGTTGCGGCACATCAGGAAGCTCCAACACTACATCAGAGACGCCGGAACCCGCGGGAAGAAAATCGGTAAACACGGGACGCGGGAGCGGGTCGGTAAATGAATATCGTGGGGGCACTGTCTGCTGGAGAAGCGCCGCGACAACCAAGAGCGACCCTACTATCCCCACACAAACAAAAAATAGCGGCGATGAACTTTTCCGCAACCTTGCTCTCATTTTTTGTCGAGCAAAAAAGGCGCGCGTCGTCATACTTTGAGGTATTTTGCGGTCGCCATCTTCGTGGTGATCACACTGATTATACATACCGCGACGAATTGCGTGCCAAAAATGCTAAAAAAATTCGCCTGAAAAAAACCGAGGAGGTCAACGGTGGTCGTTCCAAAAAATCGCTGGAGGTATGGTTGCCCAAATTGCACCGCCGGCCATACGATCACGAGACACACTGCAAGTGACGCAACGCTCCAGAGCAGTGCTTCCACATAAAAGGGTGCGCGAATAAATCCGTCAGACGCGCCGACAAGTCGCATGATACCGATCTCTTCACGCCTTGTATAAATCGAAACACGGATAGTATTAAGTACGATAAGGAGCGTCAAAAAAAGAAACAACGCGCTTGCGCCGAGGCCGAATAATTGCAGTTTACGCGCCACCGACTCAACGCGACCGATCATCATCTGACGATCTTCAAAATTCTTTTCTTCTATAAGATTCGCAAACGAGGGCTCGCCAAGTACAGTAATAATCTTCGGATAGTCATTAATAGTATGAGCTTTCACGATTAGCGACGCACCGAACGGATTCTTGCCTACCTCACCGAGCGCAGCGGTGACCGACTCGTCGCCTTTGAACTGCTCAGTGAATCGTTTCATCGCTTCATCGACCGAGATATATTCGACATCTTTCACCTCTGGCATACCAAGCAGCGCGATCTTCACCGTCTGCACACGACTGTCCTCCACCTCAGGTTTGAAATGCACACTGACATCTACACGATTTTTCACTTCAGTAAGTGCAACCTTACCAAGTGTATTCAATATAATCAGTGTATTCACTGAAATGAGGGTCACCACAAGCACACTCACCGTCGCAAGCGACAACCAAATGTTACGCAAAAAATTTTGAACACCGAATTTCAGAATGCGAGAAAGGGCCACCAACATATTACAAAAGGTATTTCCCCTCTTCCTTATCAGAAACGATCTTCCCCTGATCGATAGTGATCACACGACGTGCAAGTTCATTCACCGCCTCGCGGTTGTGCGTCACGAGTACCACGGTTGTGCCGAACTCGTTGATTTTTTTCAGCAAGTCGATGATCTCTCGTGCGTTCAACGAATCGAGGTTGCCGGTCGGCTCATCGGCGACGATGATTTTCGGGCGATGCACGAGTGCGCGCGCAATCACCGTGCGTTGCTGTTCGCCACCGGAGATGTGTTTCGGGTACCGATCTGCTTTCGTCGCAAGCCCAACGATCTTCAGCGCCTGCGGCACAATGCTCTTAATCCGCTTCTGCGATGCGCCACACACCTCAAGCGCGAACGCAACGTTTTCATACACCGTTTTTCTTGGCAGCAATTTGAAATCCTGAAACACCACGCCGATCTGACGGCGGAGTAGCGGTACTTCGGTCGACTTGATCGCAGAGATGTCCCACCCACCGATCACAATCTGTCCGCGCGACGGACGTTCCTCGGCGATCAGTAGCTTTGCAAATGTCGTCTTGCCCGTGCCGCTCTGTCCGACGATCGACACAAATTCGCCGGGGCGGATGTGCACGCTCACATTCTGCAGCCCGACGGTGTCAGGTGGATACGTTTTCGAAACGTTCTTGAAACGAATCATGAAAAGGAATTTCCTCTTGCAATTGAACTCTCTCAGTATATAATAATCCGCGCACCACGTCGACGCCCTTGAAAGTGCGAACGGGCGGGTATAGTATAATGGCTATTATGCGACCTTCCCAAGGTTGAGAAGCGGGTTCGATCCCCGCTACCCGCTCCATCCTTCGCCCCTCGGCAAGCCTCGGGGCTTCGGATGGCGCAGCCACCGCGCAAATACCACACGCGCCACTAAAAAAGTAGCGAAGGATGCCCTTCGAAGCCTTCCACCAGTCCCTCGTAATTTGGTTGAGGAGTGGGCGAAGAAGGGCCTATCAACAGAGATGCACTACGTCTATATCCTGCAAAACATAAATAATCCGAGAATAATTTATAAGGGTTATTCAACTGACTTAAAAACGAGAATCAAAAATCACCAAGAGAAAAAAACAAAATACGCCGGCGCAAGAGGACCTTGGAAATTGGTTTTCTATAGCGCCTTCGTCAACAAATATAAAGCTCTCGCCTTCGAACGATATCTAAAAACTTCTTCCGGTATTGCCTTTCTACGGAAACGACTGATAGAGTGCGTCACATAAACAATGCCACCTTAGCTCAGCTGGTAGAGCAATGCTTTCGTAAAGCAGAGGTCCGGGGTTCGATCCCCCGAGGTGGCTCCAGAATGAAATGAAAATAAATGATCACTGAACTTTAGTTCGGTGATCATTTATTTTTTACTGTGGTCGCCAGACATAAAAAAAGAAAGGGCCCCGCACAGAGTGCGGGGCCCGATCGAAGGACTAAGGTCAAAGGACAAAACGTAAGCCAAAAAACAAAAGTCCTAAGCACTTACGCGTAACGTCGCTCGCGAGCGACGTTACGCGACAGCGAACACAAGGCCGGCCTCGGGACGCCACGCACCATTGCCCTTGGCGAAAGCACAGAGCCATCGACCACTGGCGTCGCGGCCAGAGCACAGGTGCCGCGGGCAGCGATCCTCGACCGGCTCATGCATGATGAAAAGGTAGACAAAGCCCATCGCCTCGATCTCCGCGTCCGTGAACTTCTCACGAACGAGGCACGCAACCTCGACATTTGGCGCCGTGAGGTTACGGCGTGCTGCCTCGGCACGGACAGCGTCCGTCGTTTGATCCCTGTCGCTGAAGAGCATGCCCTTCAGGATCGTGATCGGTGTCATGATTCCGGACGTGGGCTTGAACTTTGACGACGGCATTGAGCTGACCGACCGTGTACTCCGCCGCACGCGAATCCGTTTTTCATGAGTATCTCCTCGCGCTTGATTGCGCGTTTTCCTTGTGCTCTCATCCGAGCAGGAACCACGACGACAGTCATGGCCAGGAAATGCGTACTATTACGCGCCTTTTGGCCATGACCGTCTTACCTTATTCAAAGAACGAATTACTGTAGCACAAATTGAGCTTTATGTCAAACTGGTTGAGCTTAACCTTGTCATCCTAAACTTAATTAGAACCTAAAACGTCAATAAAAAACCAAACGTAATCCGTTTGGCTTTTATTTTTTCTGGATTCCGGATAGCCGTCCCCGGATCAAGTCCGGGGCAAGCTCTACGGCTTCCGGAATGACAATATGGGGGACCGGAATGTCCCTATAACTTCACAAACTTCACCACCTTCGCCTCGTCGGTTTTTTTCTGCATGTATGTTTCAATCGTCGGTGAGGCAATGAGGATGTGTCGTGCTTTTACTTCGTTCACCGCACCTTTTACTTTCTTCACTTCGTCGACGCGAATGATGTGATAGCCGAATTTCGTTTTTACAAGTCCACTGATCTCCCCCGGCTTCAACGCAAACGCTGCGTCTTCAAATTCTGTCACCATCGTTCCTTTACCGAACCAACCGAGATCGCCTCCTTGTTCCGCTGAGCCAGGATCCGCACTGTATTCCTTCGCCAGTTCCTCAAACTTTGCATCGCCTTTCAATTTTGCAAGAACGTCCTCTGCTTTTTTCTGCGCTTCGGCGTTGAGTGTTGCATCGTTTGCGAGCACATCACCGAGCTTCGCCTGCAAAAGATAGGGCACCATCACTTTCTCTTTGAACTCCGCAACAGACCATCCATACAAATCTTTAATCTGCGCAGCCGGATCGCCATCCTGACCCGTTGCAACCTTCTTATACTCATCATCAACCTCACTCGCAGAAACGGTCACATTAAACCGCGCCGCTTCTTGTCGCAAAAGTTCCGTCTGAACCAGACGATCAAACACGCCTGTATGCAACTCATCGTCTGATGGTTCGCTCACCGGCTGACCGTTCGCCTCCTCTTTTTGTTTTGCAAAAAAACGTCGCACTGCGCTGATGTCGTCAAGATAGTGCGCGTAACGGATCGGGGTATTATTGACGAGCGCAATCGGGTACGGAAGTTCATGAATGACCGCGGAACTCACGGGACCGGTCCAGCCGAAACGATAAATACCGAACGTCACCACACCAAGCCCGAACACCAAAATCACGACAAGACTTGCGAGCGTGCCAAGAACGAGATTGCGAATAACCTTCGACTGTTCCTGTTTTTTTGGAGCGTGGCCATGATGCTCCCCATGGTTGTGTGTTTCATGTACTGGCGTTTCCGTCATAAGGCGTGGAAAACGATATTAAAGGTATTGTTAATGTTACCTTACTGAAAAAAATAGCGCCACCACCGTGCGACGTTCGACATCGGACGGAGCTGTGCCTCCGCACCATCCATGATCTTCGTGCGAGCAATGTCCGCGCGTTCTTCCATTCCAGTTGTTCGCACCACAACGACTTGTTCCCCTGGTTTTTGCAGATTCAACTTTGTTCGTGCCTCGCGTTCAAGCATCGCACCAGAAGAAAAACGTTTTCCCATATCTTCTACTTCAGCGTTCTGCTTCTCCATCGCACTCGTCTGCGCAGCAAGTCGATCAACCTCGCGTTGCATGTCGCGATTCCGCAAAAATTCTCCGGTGATTCCCCACAGCACGATTGCAAAAATCACCGCGTTTGCAACGAGTACGCGTTTAAGTCCTAAAAACCGCCAGATTCCTTTTTCAGATTTTTGGTGTGGCATTGTTGCGTGCAAGATACGCGGCCATCGTTGTGGTGATCAAATGATGCACTTCTTTCGGGTTGCACACGTTCGGTTGCGCGAGCGCGACCGCACCACCGGAAGTCTGCAGGTCAACGGTGCCGTACTGAAACACCATTCCTGACACTCCTTTGATGGAATACGACACATCCTGCAGCTTGTCATACATCGCCTGTGACACGGTGCGGTTTAAAAATCCACGCTGGTCAACGTCGATGACACGATGCGTGGTAACGATGAACCCATTCCAGTACCACACGTACAGTGCGCGCGCGGCGTACAGCACGCCGACACAAATGGAAAGGATGAAAAGAGGAAGGCCCCATCGCGCGATCCCGAACAATGGTCGTGCAAAAAATAACGGCGCGGCGATAAGCAAAAACGCAAACAGCGCGCGATGCACTTCCACGATCCAGTGATTTTTCACCACGCACACCACCGCTTCACCTTCTTTGAGTTCGATTATTGTACAGACGTTCATAGACGCGCTTGTTTAAAAATCGCTTCACGAAGTTTCACTCGATCATCCCAAGGAATCTTTTTCCCGTTCGCGACACACATCGCTTGCTCGGCTCCTTTGCCGGTGACGAGAACGATGTCACCCTCGTTTGCGAACGATACCGCCTTTTCGATCGCCTCGCCTCGATCAAGAATCTTAAAAAGAGTTTCACCATCTTTTTTTCCTGCATCGCGAGCTCCGGAAGCGACGTCGTTAATAATCGTCATTGGATCATCATCGTATGGATCTTCATTGGTGATAATCACGACGTCGGCATGCTCCGCAGCGATCCGTCCGAGCACTGGCCGCCGATCTTTGTCGCGACCACCGCCGGTCGAACCGAGCACATGAATCACTCGCTGCTTCGGCAGCAACGCAATGACATCGTACAAGCGACGCATCGATTCCGGTTCAGGTGCGTAATCAACGATCGCGGTGAAACGCTGACCTGCGTCGATGGATTCGATGCGGCCGGGAACGCCAGGAAGCACAACAAGCGCGCGAGACATCACCTCGAGCGACACGCCCTGCGACAAACCGACAGAGATCGCGGCGAGCGCGTTCTCTACATTAAACAACCCTGGCATATGCAAGATGAAACGCGTGTCACGCACTGTAAATGTTGATCCGCTCGCGGTGAGTTGTATGTTTAGCGCCTTCACGATAGCAAGCGGCCACGCGGTCAATTTTTTTTCACCGCCTCGATCAGTCAGAAATCCGTATTTTTTATTTGCTTGGAAATCCAGAAAAAATTGCGCATGCGACGAATCGAGATTCACGACAGAAACTTTTGGTACACCTACTCCGCGAAATGTTTTTACTGGGTCACGCGCGAGTTTCGCGAATAATTCTCCCTTCGCGCGTTTATAATTCTCAAAACCACCATGCGATTCCAAATGTTCCGGCGTGAGATTCGTGAACACCGCAACATCGTACTGCACGCCCGCGTGGCGATGCTGCTTGATCCCCTCAGACGATGTCTCCACCACCGCGTAATCGCACCGACTGCGCACCATCTCCGCGAGCATGCGTTGCAATCGCATCCGTCCGAGCATGGTCATCTTCGTATCGTTCAACCATTCCTTCCCTGCGATACGAAACTGCACCGTAGAAGTAAGCCCAACACGAAACCCCGCCTCCTCAAGAATGCGCGCGATCATCGCGCACACTGTCGATTTTCCGTTCGTCCCAGTCACGCCGATCACGATCATTTTCTCTGAGGGCGAGCCATAGCACAGCGAAGAAAGCCGCGCGAGCACGTAATGATACCGGTCAAGTACGACCGAGGGGAGCAACTTTTTGAGCAGGGTTTTCATAAATGGAACCTCCGCGAAAGTATATTCCGTACCGAAAACGAGAGATTTTTTCTTCCTGTGCGCGTGACGCGCCACAGGCGATGTGGAGCATCGCCGAGGACGCGGCGCGGGTGCAGGAAGAAAAAATAACCGTTTTCGGGCCGGAAGAGACTTTTGCGGCGGTTCCAATCAAAAATAGCATGATGTTCCCTTCTTGCACATGCTCGTCGATATGCTACGGTGGCCGAAGCTCTTTCTCAACACGTGAGGTGAACCATGGATAAAAATCCCGAAGATGTGGAACTCCCCAAGGGCCTCAGAAGCCCTTGGCGCACCATTTTCCTGTACGTGCTCTGCAGCGCGATGCTCGTGACCATCATTTTCTTGCCGATCTTTCTTTCAACCCCTCCTCGCACGCAAACACCGAAACCGCGCCTGAACGTGAAGACGGAAATTCCCGAGGACGCGCCAGAGGTCATGCGAGAGTGCATTGCGCGCGGAGTTGCGATTCGCGTTCCACACACAATGAATGCGGGACGCACCGACTGGGCATATGGCACAGGATTCATCATACATGATGGCATTGTGATGACCGCGGCACATGTGATCGCAAAAAATGCGACCACGCTTCCGAAAATGGTGGATGTCTACTGCGACCGCACGCGTGTGGACGGTACTGTGCTCGTATACGATCGACTGCGTGATATCTCTGTCCTCAAAACGAACGGCTGCCACGCCGTGGCGGTACAGTTCGACACGGGCCCCTTGCTCGTGAATGACTTACTCGTCAGCGCGGGATACTCTTTCTCGACCGGCGATACTCTCAAGGCGGATGGCGCCGAGCGATACTTCGCACTGACGTCGCCGATTCCCACCGCACTTATCAATCCAGATGATCTCGACGCACGTGAGTTTGCGGAGCAGATACGAGAAATGCAAATGCGGGATCTTCCACGTTTCCAGGCACTGGCTGGTGCGGCAGAGCCTGGCGAATCAGGTTCACCGGTGTTCCGCAGAAACGGTACGGTGGTCGGCATGGTTGTCATCCGCGACGAAGGACACAATCGTACGTTCATCGTTCCGAGTGTGTCGCTGAAGCACGTGCTCCACGACGCGGGAATCGAGTAAAGGAGGACGACATGCAAGACAAGCGGCCAGAGGACCAGTCGATACTCACGATCAAGAGACGTTCCAAGCACATCCAACGCGCGATGCTCGCGCTTCCGAAGTGGATCACCCCGAACGGTGTGACGGTGTTCCGCGCGCTGCTCGTCGTGCCGGTGATCACGCTCCTGCGCACTGGCCACTACTGGGCCGCGCTCGTGACGTTCGCAGTCGCGATGATCCTCGACTTCGTGGATGGTGCGCTCGCAGCAGCGCGCAACGACGAGACGACGTTCGGCGCGTTCCTCGATCCCCTCGGCGACAAGATCCTGATCTGCGGAACGCTCGTCGGACTGATCGGTCTGATTCCCAACCGCGCACTGAACATTGCGCTGATTCTCGAAGTGACTCTCGTCGGCATTTTCTCCGTACTGCTCACTGGTCTGCGTATCCTCAAAATACGCGGAAAAAAAGACGGTGACGTGGAACCGGATGTGAAAGCAAACGATTTCGGCAAACGAAAGTTGATCGCGGAGACGATCGGTGTGCTCCTGATCATCTGCGGTCTCGGGATCACTGAGTGGGATCTGACCTTCATAGACTTCTACGGAGAAGTCGTCCAGGACAGTCTGCTCTTCATGTCCGGAGGAGTACTCGTGCTGTCCTGGGCCATCGTCCTCGCGTACAAGTCGTTCTTCGGCCAACTTGAGACTAAACAAACTCCGTAATTCCCTACCGTCCTGCACCCTCGCAGGACGGTATTTTTTTCTCCTAGCCTCACCTTCCGTCCCCTTGGTTCCAGGAACCAAGGTTCCTGGAACCGGGCTCACCTTGACGTGGGAACAAAAAAGGTGTGTACTGCATAGTCGAGACGCGGTGTCTCGAGCACAGGAGGAACAGACATGCACAACGACTTCATGCAGTTCATGGGAGTTCAGGAGCGAATCGCTCGGCCGGTCCGCGAGCTCAAGGAGCAGCTGATCGCAACCGCCGACCAGCTCGCGAGGTACAACCGAGTCGAGGAGGCGGTCACGAAGCTCCGCGATTCCTGGAGAATCACGGACGACGACCATCACTACCTCCCGTTCTGGTTCTTCGTCAAGCAGTTCGCGCTGAACCCGCACGGTCAGGTCACCGCGTACGAAGCGTTCTGGCCGATCGAGGTCGTGAGCGACCGCGCCGCGGCGCTCGCGATGCGGCCCCACCAGCTCGGCGAATTCAAGGACTGCGCACACGTGGGATGCAAGCTCTGCAAGGAGCCGGTACCGGTCGTCGGCAAGCTCCTGCACAGCGGCGAGTACCCCGGGGAGCCATCCTGGCGCCTCGACCTCTACGCGCTCTGCGGCTCGTGCGTCGAGCTCACGGACGTCGCGTCTGCGTACAAGACGAGCCCGATGTGCGGCCGCGTGATCGGGACTTAGGCTCTTCAAGCGGGCCAAGCCTTGACAAGTTCGACAAAATAGTGTAGGGTGGATTCTGTCGTCATCGAAAGATGACCACGGGGCAATCTCGTGTCGTTCGCCGCCACAGCCGTGGCGTCAAGCCTCACTAGATCCCCCGCAACGCCCGTGCGAGACGGGCAGAAGAGAAGAAGGAGCAGTCCTATGAAGGTGGACGGAAGGGCCGCGTCAAGAAGTGGTCCCATCCCCCCTAGTTACCTTCACTCGAACACACAGGGCTGGGCCGTGGGGGAGGAAACGCCTCCACCGGCCCGCCCGCAATCTTCTCTCGCACGCTCACGAACCCCAACCTCCCGCAAGGGAAGAAAGGAACTAGCCTTGAGACCCACCGGCCTGCACGCTTTCTCTCGAATGTGAACCAGCCCCGCCGGCGCCGGTAGCCGCTAACGAGCACGCCTCGGCATAACCCGATGCGGACTCTCAGCGGCTGCTCAACCAGCAACTGCCAAGAAAGGAGACTCGTGACGACACTGCGACACCACGCGCAGCGACGGCCGAAACCAGTGGCGAAGGGTGCCACGTAGGTCAAAACCGCCGGAAAACTTTCGTCGAGGGGCCACGGCCTGTCACGCCGTGCGCCCCTCTTTTTTTACCAAAATTGTCATAAGGTCTTGACAAATTTAATAAAATAGTGTACTCTGTCTTTTGACGCTCGCAAGGCGTACAGCACCCCGCCCGGACCCGACATCAACACGATGCCGGATCCGCGCGCGGTGAACCCAACCCCGACCGCCGGAGAACCGATGGCCAAAGAATACGACGGACCGCTCGAACGCGGGCCTTAGTCGCGTAGGCGCGAACAAAACGAGGGGCCCGAGGCCCCATACCGGTCACTTCGAGGGGCCACGGCCTG